>Ga0224505_10000005_pt1 | contig 171237 bp, 147 predicted proteins | sample SF_Jan12_sed_USG_FD_169102 | JGI IMG/M metagenome (GOLD analysis project Ga0224505, IMG submission 169102) | Sediment microbial communities from San Francisco Bay, California, United States - SF_Jan12_sed_USGS_4_1 | ecosystem: Environmental > Aquatic > Marine > Sediment | place: USA...
GCGGGGCCCGACGATCGGCCTGAAAAATGGCGACCAGGTGCTGGCGCTCGGCAAGGTCAGCATCTACGAGGCGCGCGGCGACTACCAGCTGATCGTCGAGGGCATCGAGCCGGCCGGCGAAGGCGAGCTCCGGCGCCGTTTCGAGATGCTGAAGAAAAAACTCGAGGCGGAGGGCCTGTTCGCTGCCGACCTGAAGCGCCCGCTGCCGAAACTGCCGCGGCGCATCGGCGTCGTGACGTCCCCGACGGGTGCGGCCCTGCACGACATACTGACGGTGCTGCGGCGGCGATTCCCGGCCATACCCGTCGTCGTCTATCCCGCGGCCGTGCAGGGCGAGGCGGCCGTCGGCGAGCTGACCGCAGCGCTGGCGGCGGCCGGCCGCCGCCGGGAATGCGACGTCCTGATCATCGGTCGCGGCGGCGGGTCGCTCGAGGACCTGTGGGCCTTCAACGAGGAAGCCGTGGCGCGCGCGATACGCGCCTGCCCGATCCCGGTCGTCAGCGCGGTAGGACACGAGGTCGACGTGACGATCGCCGATTTTGCCGCCGATCTGCGGGCGCCGACGCCGTCCGGTGCGGCCGAGCTGGTCGTTCCCGACGCGGCCGAATGGCTGCGCGCATTCGAGTTCTCGGGCCAGCGGCTCATTGCGCTGGCGCGGCGGACTCTCGAGGACCTCGGCCAGCAACTGGACTGGCTGACCCAGCGCCTGGCCGTCAGCAGCCCGCTGGCCAACCTGAGGCGCCAGCGCGAGCAGCTGGGAGCCCTGCGACGGGCGCTCGGCAGCGCGATGAAGCACGACCTCGCCGCAAGGGCGCACCGGCTGGAGCGACTGTCCAACCGATTGCTGCGTCTTTCGCCGGTCGCCCGGGTGCAACGCGCCGAACTGCTGCTCGCCGGACTCCGCCGGCGGCTGTCGGCCTCGGCCGCGCATGCGCTCGAGAGCAGCCGCCACCGGCTGGCGCTGGCCGAGCGCTCGCTGCACGCGGTGGGTCCGCTGGCGACGCTGGAACGCGGCTACGCCATCGTCACGGACACGGTGAGCGGCCGGGTCATCAGCGACTCGGCGGCGGTGCCGGCCGGCACGCCGATCCGGGCGCGGCTGCACCGCGGCTCGCTCGACGCCACGGTCACCCGGGTCCACGAGGATGGCGATGACGCGTAGGCTGCCGTTACTGCTCGCGCTCGCTGGACTGGCCGCCGCGTCAGGCGCGGCGGCTCCTGCGGACGCGCCCCGACCGGGGGGTATCGCCGTGATCCCGCTCGGCAACGTTGCCGAGGCACCAGAGGTGCGGTTCGGCGACCGGCGGGTCCTCGTCGTCGAGGACGAGGGCCGCTGGGTGGCCGTCGTCGGCATCCCGCTCGCGCGCGAGCCCGGGCCGGCCACGATCTCCGTTCGCGACGGCGGCGCCGGGACCCGCGAGATCGACTTCGAAGTCCTGCCGCACCGGTACCGCGAGCAGCGCCTGAACGTCGAGAACAAGTACGTCGAGCCCGACCAGGCGCAGCTCGACCGGATTGCCGGCGAACGCAGGGTCATCGACGCCGCACTGAACAACTGGCGCGAGCTGCCGCTGCGTTCGCTCGCGCTGGCGAGTCCCGTGGCCGGCGCCCGCAGCGACAGCTTCGGTTTTCGCCGCGTGTTCAACGAGCAGCCCCGCTCGCCGCACAGCGGCATGGATATCACGGCCAACCTGGGCACGCCGGTACATGCGGCGCTGGACGGCATCGTCAGCGCCACCGGCAACTATTTCTTCAACGGGAATACGGTCATCGTCGATCACGGCCAGGGGCTGGTCACGATGTACTGTCACCTGGATCGTATCGACGTCGCCGACGCCGAGGCGGTCGGGGTCGGCGCGCAACTCGGCGTCGTGGGCGCAACCGGTCGCGTCACCGGCTCACACCTGCACTTCGGCACCTACCTGAACGGGACGGCCGTCGATCCGGCGCTGCTGCTCGCGCCCCTGGAGTAGCCTTCAGCCGAAAAACCGGCTCAGAACGGGTCGAAACGCATCCATGTCGACGAGGAACGAGTCGTGTCCCTTGACGCAGTCCAGGCGCGCGAATTCGACGTCGTCGACGACCTTGTCGAGTCCGTCCGCCAGCTCCTGCTGCTGGTGAATCGGGAACAGGATATCGGTCCGCACGCCGATCACCAGCGCCCTCTCGAGCCGGAGCTTGGCGAAGCCGGAGGCCAGCGAGCCACCGTGCTCGGCGAGGTCGAACAGGTCCGAGGCCCGCGACAGGTAGAGATAGCAGTTCGGATCGAAATGGCCCGCAAACTTGCTGGCCTGGGCCTCCAGGTAGAATTCGACGGTGAAGTCGCCGGAGAACATGTCGTCCGCCTCCCGTTCGGAGGAAATACGTTCGCGCGCGAAGCGGTGCTCCCATTCCTCGGCCGACCGGTAGGTCATCATGCCGAGCTTGCGCGCGAGCCTCTGGCCGGCGATCGGCGGATCGGCGGGATCGTAGTTCCCGTTCCGCCACTTCGGATCCTGCCGGATCAGTTCGCGCTGCAGCGAGCGGACGGCGATCGAGAACGGCAGCGCGCGCGTCGCCGAGGAGATCGACACGAATGCACGGCTCAGGTCCGGGTGGCGGACGCAGAAGCCCAGGCCGCTCATACCGCCCATCGAGCAGCCGACCGTCGCGTACAGCCGCTCGATACCGAGCGCCCTGACGACCTCGTAGCCGCCGTCCGCCACGTCCTCCAGCGTCAGCACTGGGAAGTCGAGCCGATAGCGCTCGCCCGTTCCCGGGTTGACCGAAGCGGGACCTGTGGAGCCGAAGCAGCTGCCGAGCGAATTGACGCAGATGACGAAGTAGCGCTCCGTATCCAGCGGCAAGCCCGGGCCGATCATGTCCTCCCACCAGCCGGCCGACGGATTGTCGGGCGACGAGGCCGCGTGGGCCGACGGGGACAGGCCGGTGAACAACAGGATCGCGTTGCCGCGCTGTGCATCCAGCGTACCCCAGGTCTCGTAAGCGATCGTCGGCGACTCGAGGTAGCCGCCGCGGTGCATCGAGAACCGGCCGTCTATCTTTATCGTGCGGGTAGCGGTCACAGTCTCCCCCTCCCTGTCTGGCCGATTGTAGCGCCCGGGGCCGACCATGGCCCCTCCTGCCAAGGGGTTTTTGAACCGGGCGCTAGCGCTTCCGGGTCCGGTCCCGGAGCCGCTTGCGCTTGTGCTCCTGGCGTGGTGTCAGCTTGTTGCGCCTGCCCTTGAACGGGTTCTCGCCCGTTTTCAGCGCGAGGCGCACCGGCGTGCCGTCCAGCCTGAACACCTTGCGGAAGCGATTGATCAGGTAGCGGCGGTAGGCCTCGGGCAGGTGCTCGGTCTGGTTGCCGTGGATGACGATCAGCGGTGGATTGCGGCCGCCCTGGTGCGCATAGCGCAGCCGAATCCGGCGCCCCCGGACCAGCGGCGGCGCGTGCTCGCTGACCGCGTCCTCGAGCACACGGGTCAGCTCGTTGGTGGACAGGTCGCGCGTCGCGGCTTGGTAGGCGCGCTGTGCCGCCGCCAGCAGGCCGCCGACACCGCTGCCGTGCAGCGCGGATATCGTGTGCCGCTCCGCGAAGTCGACGAACGGCAGGCGCCGCTCGATCTGGTCCTCCACCCGGCGACGCTGCTCGGCCGACAGGCCGTCCCACTTGTTGATAACGACGACCAGCGCGCGTCCACGCTCGACGACCAGGCCGAGCAGGCTGACGTCCTGCTCGGTGACCCCTTCCTGTGCGTCGATGACGGCCAGCACGACCTGCGCCGTTTCGATCGCCTGCAGTGCTTTGACAATGCTGAACTTCTCGATGGTTTCGTGGACCTTCGCCCGGCGCCGTACGCCCGCCGTGTCGATCAGCAGGAACTTCTCGCCATTGCGCTCGAACGGCACGGCGACGCTGTCCCGGGTCGTGCCCGGCTGGTCATAGACGACCAGTCGCTCCTCGCCCAGCAGGCGGTTTATCAGAGTCGACTTGCCAACGTTGGGCCGACCCACGACCGCGATCGCCAGCGTATCCCGGTCCTCGTCGGGCGCCTGCTCGTTCGCCGCATCGGCGAAGTCGGCCAGCACCTCGTCCATCAGGCTCGCCACGCGGTCGCCGTGGGCCGCCGAGATCGCGACCGGGTCGCCGAGCCCCAGCCGATGGAACTCGGCGGCCGTCAGTTCGACGTCCAGGCCCTCGGCCTTGTTCGCGACCAGCCAGACCTTCCTGGCGTTGCGGCGCGCGAGATCGGCAACATGCTCGTCGGCGGCAGTCAGACCGCTGCGGCCGTCCACCATGACGATCGCCACGTCGGCTTCCTTCAACGCGCGGACGGTTTGCTCCGCCATGAGCTCGTTGATGCCCTCCTCGCCGCCGGCGATGCCCCCTGTATCCACGACGATATAGGGCACCGGGCCGACCTTGCCGAAGCCGTACTGGCGGTCCCGCGTGAGCCCCGGATAGTCCGCGACCAGCGCATCACGCGTCCGCGTGAGCCGGTTGAAGAGCGTCGACTTGCCGACATTGGGCCGGCCGACCAGGGCTATGACAGGCAGCATGACCGAAACCTGTGTTTTATGCCGCGACGCATCGGGCCGATTCCGCACAACGCGGAGCGCGCCTCAGCTTGGATCGCTCGGCTCGGCGACTGGCTGGGCAGGTTCCGGCTGCGGCACGGCGAACGCCGCCACCTGGCCGGATTCGCTTTGCACGTACAGGCGCCCGCCGATGACGACGGGCGACGCGGAGACCATGCCCTTGCCGACGCGCACGCGCGCGACGGGGCGCCCGTCGCCGGCATCGAAAAAGTGAATGTAGCCTTCGAAGTCGCCGACCACGACGCTCGTGTTGAAGGCCACCGGCTGCGTGGGCTCACGTCGGAGCAATGCCGCCTGGCGCCAGGCCTCGGCGCCGTTCCTGCGGCTCATCGCAACCAGTTCGCCTTCCTCGGTCGTCGTGTAGAGCTGGTCCCAGTCGGCGCCTATGCCGGAATAACTGGACAGCTCGCGCGCCCAGAGTATCTGCCCGGATTCGGCCGCCAGCGCGGCGATGCGGCCGTGGTAACCGGCGGCGTACACGTCCTGCCCGATAACGGCTATTGCGCCGTCTACGTCGGACAGCCGCTCGAGATCCGAGCGCCCCGACGGCGGGGCCAGCATGGATTCCCACGCGACTTCGCCGTCCAGGATGTTGACGGCCACCAGGCGCCCGTTGTCGAACCCGCACAAAACCGTCGTGCCGACCGCAACGGGCGATGCCGAACCGCGCAGCGTGAGCGGCGGCGACGGCTGTTCGACGGTCCAGCGCTCGCGGCCGTCGAACATGGCAAGGCCGCGCAGCTTGCCGTCTATCGTGGCGACGACGACCGTATCGTTCCGGATCAGCGGTCGCGACACCGACTCGCCGGCGACGTTGGTCCGCCAGCGCTCGGCGCCGTCGGCGGCATTGAGTGCAACGGCTTCGCCGCCTCGGCCGAGCACCACGACCAGGTCGTCGCCTGCACCGGGCCCCGCCGTCAGCGGCGTATCGGTCTCCGTCCGCCACAGCCGCCTCCCCGTATCGGGGTCGAGGGCGCTGACGGCCCCGTCGTGGCTCGCCACGTAGATTCGCGTGCCGTCGCCCGTCGGCGCGAGCGACAGGCGCATGAATTCGGTGCCCTTCCCAGCGTTGGCGGTCCACAGGCGCTTCACGGCCAGCGTCTGCTTGAAGTCGAGCAGTTCGGCCGGCTTCAGCTCTTCGTCGTCTTTGTCGCCGAATATGCTGCAGGCCGGCAGCATGAGTACCGCGACCGCAAGAACGACGAGGCGAGAGATTTCCTTCACTCGCCGGTCTCGTCGCCGGTCTCGTCCGGCGTGCCCGCCTCAGCCGTTGGATCGACCGGCATTTCGGCCGCCGCGTCGTCCGGCAGGTCGCTGACCTTCATGTTCACGAGGGCGGTATCGATCAGCTGCGAGGACCGTTCATCGGCAAGCGCCGCCGCATACGCGGTACGCGCCTCGGCATAGCGACCCAGGTCGGCATACGCGTCGCCGCGGACTTCCTGGAAACGCGCCGAAAAAGCACTTTCCTCCTGCCCGTCGAGCAGCGTCAGGACGGCTTCCGGCTTGCCCTGGTACAGCAGGATGCGCGCCAGGCGGAGCCGACCGACCAGCTGGATCTCGCTGTTGCCGCCGCTGGCCAGTAGCGCCTGCAGCTCGGCAGCGGCTTCCTGGTCGCGACCCTGGTCCATGTACAGGCGGGCCATGGCCAGGCGCGTCTGCGCAGCGTAAATCGAATCCGGATAATCGGCATAGATGCCGGCCGCGATCTCCTGCGCCGGTTCCAGCCGGTTCTCGGCTACTTCTTGGGCCAAAGCCTCGAATTGGCTCGAGGCTTCGAGCTGGGTATCGAGCGTCTGGTTGCGATAGTAGTTGATACCAAACAACAACCCGGAACCGACAATAATGCCGACGATCACGTAGGTACCGTTCTCGCTCCACCAGCCGCGAATTCGCTCGATTTGTTCTTTCTCAGAAAGATCGTCCACTGTCTGTGCCTTTTGCTTCCCGGGCCCGTCTGCGGGCCGTTTTCAGTTCGATTACGCGAGCTCGGGCACCTTTGCCAGTCTCGCAACCACCTTGTCCATGGCGACGTTTTCCTGGTCTGCGTCGCTCCTCAGGGGCTTCAGCCCCACCGTCCGTTGCGCCAATTCCGCCTCACCGAGCACGAGTGCGTAGGCGGCACCGCTCTTGTCCGCCCGCTTCAACTGCGCCTTGAAGCTGCCGCCGCCCAGGTTCAGCTCGATCCGGATGCCGGCGATGCCGTCCCTGAGCTGCTCTGCCAGGCCGAACCCAGCAGCCAGCGCCGCCTGGCCCGCCGCGACGATAAACACGTGCGGATCGGCCGCCGGCGCGCGGCCACCACAGGCTTCGTACAGGCCCACGAGCCGTTCCATGCCCATCGCCCAGCCGATCGCCGGCGTCGGTCGGCCGCCGAGCTTCTCGACCAGCCCGTCGTAGCGGCCGCCCGAACACACCGCTCCCTGCGAGCCCAGCGCGTCCGTAATCCACTCGAACACGCTGCGGTTGTAGTAGTCCAGGCCCCGGACCAGGCGGGGATTCACCCTGTAGCCAACCCCGGCGGCGTCCAGCAGGCGCTGCAACTCCGAGAAATGCTCGGCCGATTCCGGGTCGAGAAAGTCGAGCATGACCGGCGCGCCCGCCACGACTTCCTGCATTTCCGGGTTCTTGCTGTCGAGAATCCTGAGCGGGTTCTGGTCGAGCCGGCGAATACTATCGTCATCCAGCCGGTTTTTCACTGCCGAAAAGTACCGGACGAGTTCGGCACGGTAGTCCTGCCGGGCCGTGTCGCTGCCCAGCGAATTGATTTCCAGGTCGAGCCGGGACAGCCCCAGCCGGGCCCACATGCGCGCGCACATGATGATCAGCTCTGCGTCGACATCCGGGCCGGCGTATCCGAGCGCCTCGACGTCGAACTGGTGAAACTGCCGGTAGCGCCCTTTCTGGGGCCGCTCGTAGCGGAACATGGGCCCCGCCGTCCAGAGCTTCTGCCGCTGGTTGTGCAGCAGGCCGTTCGTGATGCCGGCCCGAACCATGCCTGCGGTCGCCTCCGGCCGCAGCGTCAGGTTCTCTCCGTTCCGATCCTGGAACGTGTACATCTCCTTCTCGACGATATCGGTGACTTCGCCGATAGAGCGTTTGAACAGGTCCGTGTACTCGACGACCGGCAGACGGATCTCGCGGTAGCCGTAGGACTCCACGACATCGCGCACGATGCTCTCCAGGTGCCGCCAGGTGACGGCGGCATCAGGCAGCACGTCGTTCATGCCTCTGATCTGTTTCGGGCTCATGGGAATTACTGGCTGTCGATCGTCAGCGTCGCCGTCTGGCCGCGGCGGGCCGAGTCCGGGACCACGTACGGCTCACCGTCGACGCGCAGCTGGACGTTCTCGATGTTGCCGACGAGAACCCTGAGGGGCGCGCGACCACCGACCGACACGCGGCGGCCGGCCGTGGCCAGGTCAAAGAACAGGCGCTGGCCGTCCGCATCGGTTACCTCTGTCCAGCAGTCGCCGCTGAATTCGAGCGCCAGCGTCACGGTCGGCACGTCGGCGGCGAGCCCCGCGCTGTCCGCGGCCGCTACGGGATCAGAAACCGGCACGCTGTCCGCCACCGTCGGGTCCGGTTCGGCCGCGGCCGGTATCGCAGCTGCTGCGGCCGCGGGTGCCTGCTGCTCGCTGGCTGGCGCGGTAACGGTTTCCGAATTCGCCGCGGCGTCCGTACTGTCGAGCGGCTGCGCGGTCGGCGGCAGGTTGCGGCTCTCCGTCGCGGCGTCGCGCGCCTGGCCGCCGTTCGACGGAGGACGTCCGAGCCACCAGTAGCCTGCCGCGGCGACGATGCCGACAAATACGATTGCAGCGAGCCAGGGGCCAAGCTGAATCTCGCGCTGCCGTTTGCGCTTCGGTCCGACCACCGGCGGGGCCGGCTGCGCACGATTCAGTTTGTAGTAATCGGCGAGGACGTCGTCGATCGGCACGTTCACCAGTTCTGCGTACTTGCGCAGGTGCCCCTTTGCGAATACCGGGGCACCGAGCACGGCAAAGTCGTTCGACTCCAGTGCGCGGATCTTGAACTCGTCGAGATGCAACTCCTTGGCAATTTCCAGCACCGAGACATTCTGCGCCCGCCGGGCGGCGGCCAGTCGCTCGCCAGCCATCGGGCCTTCGTCCCGATCCTGCTTCCGTTCTTCCGACGCCTCGGTCATCGCAGCACCGCTCTAGCCGATCTCACTCAAACGGCGCGCTTCGGCCGATTCCGGAAACTGGTCGAGCAGCTGCGTCCGGTATTCCTCTTCCGCCGTCTCGTTACCGAGCTCGCGCTCGATCTGGATCGCGAGCAGCAATATCTGTGCAGACGGCGGATTCGTCGCCATGTAGCGCTGCAGGAAGGCTCGCGCCGAAAGCTGTTCGCCGGTGCGACGCTTCAGGAGGGTCATCTGCAACAGCGCCTCCGGGTAGTTCGCACGCCGCTCCAGCGCCTGTCGGAAAAAGTCCTCAGCGCCCTGGAAATCGGGCTTCTGCACGAGGCAGACGCCGGCGTTCGTCATCATGATCTCCGGTCGATCGTTCTCCGGCATCCGGATTGCGCGATCAAACTGCTCGACCGCCTTGTCGAAATCCCGCTGCCGACAGAGAAACACGGCATAGGTATTGCGAACGTTCGGATCCTTCGAGTCGTAGCGCACGGCCAGTTCGTAGTGCTCTGCGGCGAGCCTCGGTATTTCGAGCTGCTCGTAGGTCAGCGCAAGCGTCGAATGCGCAATACCCATGCGCGGATTGAACTCGACGGCGCGCTCGAGCCGGTCCCGGGCCAGTTCGTAGTTGCCGGCGCGGTAGTAGCGGGCACCCAGCTGGTAGTACTGTTCGGCCGCCTCTGCATCGTCGGGCTGCGACTTTGCCGGACCCGAGGTCGTCGATATGCAGCCGGCGAGCGCAGCCAACAGCACACCGGCCAGCGGCAGAGAGAATTTCCTGATCACGATGCGGCCACCCTTCGGTTCTTTTCGCTCAGTCGGACCCGGATGCGGTCGCTTACTTTACCAGCCAACTGGCCGCAGGCGGCAGAGATATCGTCTCCACGGGTCTTGCGCGTGGTCGCCACGAGCCCTCGCGCACGCAGTCTCTCCTGGAACGCAAAGACCGCCTCCGGCGAGGAGCGCTCATAGCGCGTGCCGGGAAACGGGTTGAAGGGAATCAGGTTGACCTTGGCCGGACGATTCGCAAGCAGCCGCACGAGCTGGCCGGCGTCGGCCGGACCATCGTTGACGTCCTTCAGCATCACGTACTCGAAGGTGATGAAACGATTTGCGCGTTTCGACGCATAGCGCCAGCACGCCTCGAGCAGCTCCTCGATTGGATGGATACGGTTAATCGGCACGAGCTCGTTGCGCAGCTCGTCGTTCGCGGCATGCAGCGATACGGCCAACGACACGTTGCAGTCATCGCCGAGCCGCTCGATTTGCGGAACGATGCCCGACGTACTGACGGTGATACGCCGCCGCGACAGTCCGTAGGCAAAATCCGAGATCAACAGGTCCAACGCCGGCAGCAGGTTGCGATAGTTCGCGAGTGGCTCACCCATCCCCATGAACACCACGTTCGTAACGGCCGACAGCTCGTTCGCACGGCGCGGCAACATGCGCGACGCGTGGCACACCTGGCCCACGATCTCATCGGCCGTGAGGTTCCGGTTGAATCCCTGCGCGCCGGTTGCACAGAACGAGCAGTCCATTGCGCAGCCGACCTGGGACGAGATGCAGAGCGTCCCGCGGTCTGGCTCCGGGATGAAGACGGCTTCGACAGCCTGGCCGGAACCGGACGCGAACAGCCACTTGACCGTGCCGTCTTCCGAGCGGTGTTCCGACAGCACCTCCGGCAAGCGAATCTCGACGAGTTCGTCGAGCCGCTCGCGCAGGCCCTTGGACAGGTCCGTCATGCTGCTGAAATCCACCGCGCCGCGCTGGTGTATCCACTGCAGCACCTGGCGCGCACGAAACGGTTTTTCGCCCAGCCGGGCGAAAAACTCCGCGAGGCCGCGCTCCGGCAGCCCCACGAGATTCAGCTTGTCGACCTTTGCGTCCATCGGGGCGGGTGGCCCGGCAATGTCAGCGGGTGCGCGGACAGAGGCCGCCGTCACCGAAGAAGTAGGCGATCTCCTGCTTGGCGGTGTCGGGCCCGTCGGATCCGTGCACCACGTTTTCCTCGATGCTGGCGGCAAAGTCCGCCCGAATTGTGCCCGGCTCCGCGTTGGCCGGGTTGGTAGCGCCCATCAGCTTGCGATTCAGTTCGACGGCGGACTCGCCTTCGAGCACCTGCACCATGACCGGCCCGGACGTCATGTACCTGACCAGGTCCTTGAAAAACGGCCGCTCGCGGTGCACCGCGTAGAAGCCTTCGGCCTGTGCCTTGCTGAGGTGCATCATCCGAGCAGCGACAATGCATAGTCCCGCCTTTTCGAAGCGGCGGTAGATTTCCCCGATCAGGTTCTTTTGCACACCATCGGGCTTGATGATTGAGAGCGTCTGCTCAGCGGCCATTCGTCTGTTCCTTTCTCGGTCCTGCAATGCCAATGGAAAATTCTTCGCACCGTAGCGGGGTCCGGGCGGCCCGGAGCCATCGCTCCGCGGTCGACAGCAGCTGCGAAGAACCTTAAAAAAAGCCGGGCGCTTGCGCCGGCTTCGCGTAAACCCGCGATTTTACTCGCATAACTGGAGCCAGGCAACGCGCCGGGCGCTTACCGGGCGGGCCGGATCATGGCCCTCAGACGCTGAAGCTCTCGCCGCAGCCGCACTCGCCGGTGACGTTGGGATTCCGGAAGCGAAATGCCTCGTTGAGGCCCTCCTTGACGAAATCGACCTCGGTCCCGTCCAGCAGGCTGAGACTCCCGGTGTCGACGACGACCTTGATGCCATGATCCTCGAATACGACGTCGCCCGGTTCGACGGCGTCGGCGTAGTTCACGACGTAGGCGAAGCCGTTGCAGCCGGTCTTCTTCACGCCGAGTCGCAGGCCCACGCCCCGGCCCCGGGCCACGAGGTAGGACCGCACCCGGTTTGCCGCAGACTGTGTCAGTGATATCGCCATCTCAAGTGCCCGTTTCGTTCTCGCCCGGTCGGCCTGCCAGCTTGCAAACCGACCGAATCACGTCTTCGATCAATAACATGCGCACGGTTTTGTCGACCGGCACCTGCAGCGCCCGCATGAGCTCCACGAGGTCGAATTCTGCCAGACTCTCGAGGGATTCGCCTTCGAAGCGTTCACAACAGCGCTCCAGCGCCGCGATCAGGTGCGGGCAACCGAAGACCCGGTAGCGCATGGCCCGGATCCTTCGTCCCGCCGTCGTCACGCTCAGCCGGATTATTGCGCCGCTTGCGGGTTCTGACGCCTCGGCGGTCCAAACGTTCCCCGCACCGGGGTCCGGGTCGCCCCCGTGCGCCGGCTCGGCAAAATAGCGCCGAACGGCGGCGCTGTAGGGCCCGAGGGCCACGGCTCGGCTCGTGTCGCTCATGCCGCCTGCCCGGGTGCCAGCGCCCGCAGCCGCGTGACCGCCGCAACATAACGCCGCAGGGCGAAATCGACGTCGTCGGCGTGAGTGTCCCGACCGAAGCTGAAGCGGATCGCGGCCTGGGCCTCGCGGTCGGTCCGGCCCAGCGCCTTGAGCACGAACGAGGGCTCGCCGCTTTGCGAATTGCAGGCGGAGCCGCTGGACACGCATACCGGCTCCAGCGCCAGCATCAGGCTCTCCCCTTCGACGCCCGCCGCGCTGATATTGACGATGCCGGGATAGTTCGAGGTCACGGAGCCATTCCGGCGGATGCCTTCGAGCCCGGCGAGACCGCCCAGCAGCCGGTCGTGCAGCCTGCGGACGTGGACCAGGTCCGACGCCATCCGTCCGGACGCGATTCGCGCCGCGGCGCCGAGGCCGGCGATCAGGGCCAGCGCCGGGGTTCCCGGTCGCAGGCGGCGCTCCTGGCTTCCTCCGTGCAGGAGCGGTACGACGCCGCAGCCGGCCCGATCGGCGATGTACAGGGCGCCGACCCCCTGTGGCCCGTGAAACTTGTGCGCCGTCAGCGAGAGCAGGTCGACGGGCCAGTCGCCGACGTCGATCGGCAGCTTGCCGACGGACTGCGCGGCATCCACGTGGAACAGCACGTCGCGCTCGCGGCACAGGCGACCGAGTCGCGCGATGTCCTGCAGGACACCCGTCTCGTTGTTGACGTGCATGATCGACACCAGCTGGGTGTCCGGCCGCAGTGCGTCCGCAAGCGCCTCCGGCGAAACGAGGCCATCCGTGTCCGGATCGATCCGGGTCACGTCCCAGCCTTCCTTCGCGAGCGCCGCGCAGGCTTCGAGCACGGCCTTGTGCTCGGTGCTGACGGTCACGATGTGGCGGCCACGGTGCGCGCGGAATCGGGCCGCCCCGATGATAGCGAGGTTGTCTGCCTCCGTGGCGCCCGAGGTAAACACCAGGCAACGGGCGCTGCAGCCGAGCAGTCGCGCGAGATCCTCGCGGGCGGCGTCGATCTTCCACCGAGCGCGCCGTCCGGCGATGTGGATCGCCGACGGGTTGCCATAGCTTGCGCTCTCGCGCAGGCATCCGGTCATTTCCTCGAGCACCGCGGCATCGATTGGGGTCGTCGCCGCATAATCCAGGTAGACGATCCGCGAGTTATCCGGCGCGTTCATTCGTCACTCCGCCGCTCGCGGTGCGGATCCAGCGACGCGAATATGCCGCGCAGGATGTTGATCTCGTTCTGGTCCGGCAGCGCCCTCGCAAACAGGCGCCGCAGGCGCCGCATCAGGTGGCGCGGATTGTCCGGATCCAGGAAGCGGCTGGCTGTCAGCACCTGCTCGAGGTGTTCGTAGAAATGTTCCATTTCCTCGCCGGTCGCGAGCCGTACCGCCGGCTCCGCCTGATCGGGCGACCCGTGCATGCCGGCGACCCTGAGCTCGTAGGTCATCACCTGCACGGCCATGGCCAGGTTGAGCGACGAGAAATCCGGGTTGGTCGGTATCGTCAGCAGGGTGTGACACTGGTCGAGATCGGCATTGCTGAGGCCCGACTTTTCGGGCCCGAAGACGACCGCTGCCTTGCCGTTGACGGATTCCGCCAACAGGCGTGGAGCACATTCCCGTGGCGTCATGCTGGGCCAGCCGATCGTTCTCGCGCGGGCGCTGGCGCCCGCCACGTAGGTGCAGTCGGCCAGCGCATCGGCCAGCGTAGCGGCGACTCGCGCACGCGCGAGCACGTCCTCGGCGCCGGACGCGCGTGCAGTCGCCTCCTCGTGCGGGAAATATCGGGGCCGGACGAGTGCGAGATCGCTAAGTCCCATGTTCTTCATGGCACGCGCGGCGGCCCCGATATTCCCGGGATGCGTCGTGCCCACCAGTACGATTCGAATATCCATTGTCAGCCGTCAGTTACGGCGGCGGATCCCGGGTCGGGCCGCCGCAGGTCTGCTATTCTAGCCGCTCGCCCGACCCCGGCGGACGATCGATACTGTCCCGGCTTTCGCGCCCGGACGCCGACGTGCGCCTGGCGAGCGTGGTTCTTTATCAGTATCGACGGAAATCCGACATGCACGCATTGCTCAACGTCGCCATCATGGCGGCTCACAAGGGCGGCGATTCGCTGCTGCGCAATCTCAAGAAGCTCGACAAGCTGAAGGTCGAGGTCAAGGGCCGCAATGACTTCGTCAGCGAAGCCGACCGCCAGGCCGAGCGTGCCGTCATCGAGACGATACTGAAGCACTATCCGGAACACGAGATCATCGCGGAAGAAAGCGGCCGCCAGGGCAGTTCCGAGTACCAGTGGGTCATCGACCCTCTCGACGGCACGACCAATTTCCTGCATGGATTCCCGGTATTCTGCGTATCGGTCGCCTGCCTGCACAAGGGCCGGCCAGAGCACGCGGTCGTCTATGACCCGCTCCGGCAGGAGCTGTTCACCGCAACGCGCGGTGACGGCGCGCAACTCGACGGCCGACGGATCAGGGTCAGCGGCGAAACCCGCCTTGATCGTGCCCTGATCGGGACCGGGTTCCCGTATCGGGAATCCAACAAGGAGCTGGGCCCCTATCTCGAGATGCTCAAGGGGTCGATCGAGGAGACGGCCGGCGTCCGGCGCGCCGGCGCCGCGGCGCTCGACCTGTGCTACGTGGCCGCCGGGCGGCTCGATGCGTTCTGGGAAACGGGACTGGCGGCATGGGACATCGCCGCCGGCGCACTGCTGATCCGGGAGGCCGGCGGGATCATCAGCGGGCTGGACGGCAGCGAGGACTACCTCGAAACCGGCCACGTTCTCGCCGGCACGCCGAAGATCTACGCTTCGGTCGCGCGGCTGTTCGCTCCGCACATACGCGACATGTTCGGAGAGGGCGCAAAAAAAGTCGATTGATTTCGTACCTGCTCAGGGCAGGTTATCAGCGAGTTCGGCTTCTTCCTGCGGCGGCATCAGGTCCTGCGCGGTGACATCGAGCAGCAGCGCGATCGCACTGGCGATGTAGATCGACGAATAGGTGCCGACGATGATGCCGACGATCAGCGCAATGGAGAACGGCCCGACCGACTCGCCGCCGAGCAACAGCAGCGCGACCAGCACGAGCAGCGTGGTGAGCCCGGTGACGATCGTGCGGGACAGCATTTCGTTGCTCGACACATTCATCGATTCCAGCGATTCGACGCCGCGCAACTTCATGAAGTTGTCCCTGATCCGGTCGAAGGTCACGACCGTGTCATTCAGCGAATAGCCTATGACCGCGAGAACGGCCGCAACGACCGACAGGTCGAAGTCGAACTGAAACAGGGCGAAGAACCCGACCGTGATGATCACATCGTGCGCCAGCGCGGCGACTGCTCCGGCCGCGAACTTCCACTGGAACCGGAACATCACGTAGGCAAAGATCATCAGCAGCGCGAATATCATCGCAAGGCTGCCCTGCTCGGTTAGTTCCTGGCCGACCTGCGGGCCGACGAATTCGACCCTCCGCAGCTCGACCTCCGGCGTGTCGGCGGCCAGCGTGTTGCGGAGACTGTCGCGGATGTCGTTCGGATCGGCGTCTTCCTGGGGCGGCAGGCGCAGCAGCACGTCGTTGTCGGCACCGAAGCGCTGCACCTGGACCGCGGCAAAGCCGGCGTCCCGGAGCAGGCTCCGGATCCGGTCGAGGTCTGCCGCCTGCGGGTAGCCGACCTCCAGCAGGACACCGCCGGTGAAGTCGATGCCGAAATTCAGGCCGCGGGTCGCGATTGAGCCGATCGAAACGGCAATCAACAGCAGCGAAATGGCAATGGCTACGATCCGCCGGCGGGGGCTCAGGAAATCGATCGTCGTATTGTCTTTGATGATCTTGAACATGACGCTGCCTAGACGGGGACGCGCTCGAGCCGGCGCCCGCCGTACACGAGATTGACGATCGTGCGCGTGCCGACGATCGCGGTGAACATCGACGTCACGATTCCGAGTGACAGCGTCACGGCGAAACCCTTGATCGGCCCTGTACCGAAGGCGAACAGCACGATTGCGGCAATCAGCGTCGTGATGTTCGCGTCCGCGATCGATGACAGCGCCTTGTCGTAGCCCGCATGGATGCTGCCCTGCGGCGTGTTACCGGCCGCGATCTCCTCGCGTATGCGTTCGAAGATCAGCACGTTTGCGTCCACCGCCATACCGACCGTGAGCACGATGCCCGCTATGCCGGGCAGCGTCAGCGACGCCTGCAGGATCGACAGGAGCGCGATGATGAAAACCAGGTTCGAGAACAGGGCGACGTTCGCCACCATCCCGAACCACCGGTAATAGACGGCCATGAACAGGACCACGAGCAGGAAACCTATCTGGACCGCGCGGAAGCCGCGATCGATATTGTCCCTGCCCAGGCTCGGGCCGATCGTCCGCTCCTCGACCTTGTAGACCGGCGCCGCCAGCGCGCCCGCCCGGAGCAGCAGGGCGAGGTCCCGCGCCTCGACGGGCGTCAGGCCCGTGATCTGGAAACGGTCCTTGAAGATGCCGCGGATCGTCGCGGTATTGATGATCTCTTCGGACTTGATCGTGCGACTGCGGGTCTGGCCGTTGACGGTGACGGACTCGCGTCGCGTCTCGATGAATACCGTCGACATCGGCTTGTTCAGGTTTTCCTGGGTCGTCTTCAGCATGCTCTCGCCGCCGGCGGCATCGAGCGTGATGAAAACGGCCGGCTGCCCTTCGCTGAAACCGGACTCCGCGTCGATGATCTGGTCACCCGACGCGACGATCTCGCGCCGCAGTGTCGCGGCCGCGACGCCGGACCGGCCCTGGTAGCGGCGCGACCCCGGGGAATTGCCGGTCGCATCGACGAGCCGGAACTCGAGTGTCGCCGTCGCCGTGAGAATGTCGTCGAGCCGGTTCGGGTCCTGCACGCCCGGCAGCTGGACGACTATGCGATCGACGCCCTGCCGTTGCACGAGGGGTTCCGAGACGCCGAGCTGATCGACGCGATTGCGCAGCGTCGTAATGTTCTGCTCGATCGCGAAATCCTGCCGCGCCTTGATCTGCGCTTCGCTCATGCGCGCACGGAACGTCAACTCGTCCTCGCCTTCGAGGATCAGCAAGTCGGGGTCGGCGTCACGGACCAGGTTCCGGGCCGCCTCCAGATCCTCGACGCCGCGTACGCGCACGACGATATCGCTGTCGTCGAGCCGTACCTGCGCACGGATGCGTTCCTCGCGCAACAGGTCCTGGAATGTCTGCTCGTAGTGTGTCAGGCGGGACTGGACCGCGGTTGGCATGTCGACTTCGAGCAGGAAATAGACGCCGCCGCGCAGGTCCAGGCCCAGGCTCATCGGCCGCAGGCCCATGCCGCGGACCCAGGCCGGCAGGCGCGGCTCGAGCGTCAGCGCGACGCTACCCGTGCGAGCGCGCTCGTAGCGCTCGCGCAGGCTCTCGGCAGCGGTTACCTGGTCGCGATTGCTGTCGAAGCGCAGCACGGCCCGGCCATCCTCGACATAGGCGGCCTCGGGCCTTACGCCTGCCTGCTCGACCAGCGTGACGAACTCGCCAATCCTTGCTTCGTCGTAAGCCTTACCGTCGGCGCTCGCCACCTGCACGGCCGGCACGGTCGGATAGATGTTCGGCAGCGCAAACACGGCGCCGATCACCAGGATGCTCAACACAAGCAGGTTGAGCCACGCAGGATAACGGTTCATCGGGTGCTACAGAGATCAGGCGGCGTCAATCGTGCCCTTCGGCACGACCGCGGATACCGAGGCTTTCTGTATCTTGATCTCGACGTCCTTCGCGATACGGACACCTACGTAGTGTTCATTGACCGCCGTGATCTTGCCGAGCATGCCACCCGAAGTGAGCACTTCGTCACCGGTGGACAGCCCCTTCAGCAATTCCGCATGCGCCTTCTGCCGCTTCTGTTGCGGACGGATGAGCAGGAAGTAGAAGGCGGCGAAGATGACGATCATCGGTAGCCAGAACGCAATCGGATCGCCCTGGGGTGCGGCATCCTGCGCGTAGGCAGTGTTGATTAGGAAATCCATTTTGATTTGTCTTGTTTGCGGACCGGAGTCCGGGAGGCCTGAAAAAACAGCGCGCTATTATGGCACACGAAATTCACACATGGGGGCGCCGGAGGAGCATTCAAGGCGTGCGTGGGCGGAATGCCCGGTCAGGCCGTCCCGTCCGGCTCGCCGTAGGCCGCCCGGAGCCCGGCCAGCACAGGCGCCAGGTTACCGGCCGCGATCGCGGCGCGCAGGGAACGCATAAGGCCCTGATAATAGTGCAGATTATGTATCGTCCCGAGGCGCGGGCCGAGCATTTCCCCGCATTTCTCCAGGTGTCGCAGGTACGCAAGGCTGTAGTGGCGGCAGGTATAGCAGTCGCAATCCGGGTCCAGCGGGCCGGTATCGTCGGCATAGCGCGCGTTGCGAATCCTGACGACGCCGCGGGAGGTGAAGAGGTGTCCATTCCTCGCATGCCGCGTCGGGATCACACAGTCGAACATGTCCACGCCGCGGCTGACCGCTTCCGCGATGTCGATAGGCGTTCCGACGCCCATCAGGTAGCGCGGCGCTCCTGCGGGCATCAATGGCATGAGGTCGTCGAGCACGGCCAGGCGCTCGGCTTCGCTCTCGCCGACGGCCAGGCCGCCGACCGCGTACCCGTCGAAACCCGTCTCCAGCAGGGAGCCGAGCGATGCGTGCCGCAGGTTCCCGTACATCCCGCCCTGCACGATGCCGAACAGCGCCTCGCCGCGATCCGGGCTCTCGGCCCGGAGTTCGTCGAAGCGCCGCCTGCTCCGGGTCGCCCATCGCAGCGACAGTTCCATCGATTCGCGAGCCTGCAACTCGGTCGCGGGGTACGGCGTGCACTCGTCGAACACCATCGTCACGTCGGCATTGAGATCGTGCTGCACCTCCATGGATCGCTCCGGCGTGAGGAACACTTCGTCGCCGTCCACGGGTGAGCGAAACCTGACGCCCTCTTCGCTCAACTTGCGCAGCGCCGCGAGCGAGAAGACCTGGAAGCCGCCCGAGTCGGTCAGTATCGGTCCGTCCCAGTGCATGAATTCGTGCAACCCGCCGTGGCGCCGAACGACACCCGTTCCCGGGCGCAACATCAGGTGAAAGGTATTGCCGAGCAGCATGTCGGCACCGCTCGCACGCACCTCCTCCGGCGTGACGCCCTTGACGGTGCCGTAGGTCCCGACCGGCATGAATGCCGGCAGCTCCACGACGCCGCGCCGGAAACGGAGCGTGCCCGTTCGGGCAGGACCGCAACTCGTCGCGATCGAGAATTTCACTGCAGTCCTCCGGCCGGCAATATCAGCATCGCGTCGCCATAACTGAAGAATCGATAATTCTGCCGGACCGCGTGCCGATAGGCTTCCATGATGCGCTCGTATCCGGCGAATGCCGCCACCAGCATCAGCAGGGACGACCTCGGCAGGTGAAAATTGGTCAACAAGGCGTCGACGTAGCCGAAGCGATACCCGGGCCGAATGAACAGATCGGTCTCGCCGCTCATTGCACGCATTTCTCCGCCCGAACCCGCCGCCTCGAGAGCCCGCACCGAGGTCGTGCCCACGGCGATGATGCGTCCGCCGCTCGCGCGCGTGGCATTGATCGCCTGCGCGGCCGCGCTGCTCACTTCTACCCGCTCATGGTGCAGGCGATTCGCATCGATATCTTCGTGCCGCAAGGACTGGAACGTTCCGGCGCCGACGTGCAGCGTGACGAATGCCCGCCCCACGCCGGCGGCGTCCAGATCGGCCAGCAGCTGCTCGTCGATGTGCAGACCGGCGGTCGGCGCCGCCACGGCGCCGTGCTCGCGGGCATAGACCGTCTGGTAGCGCTCCGTGTCGGATGCTTCTGCGTCCCGCTCGAGATAGGGCGGCAGCGGCACCTCGCCGTGCGCCTCGAGCAAAGCATGCACCGGCCGGGAGAATTCCAGCTCATAGAGATCGTCGGACCGGCCGAGGACGCGGGCGCTGCAGCCGCCCGGCAGCCTGATCTGCGAGCCGGGCTTCGGCACCTTGCTCGCCTTGAGTTGCGCCAGCGCCTTCGCCTCGCCAATCAGCCTTTCGACGAGAACCTCGACCTTGCCGCCCGTGTCCTTGGCGCCATGCAGCCGCGCCTTGATAACCCGCGTGTCGTTCAACACCAGCAGGTCGCCCGCGCGCAGGTAGGCGCAGAGATCCGGGAACGCCCGGTCCTCGAGCGTGCCGGCCCTGCCGTCGACGACGAGCAGTCGGCTGGCCCGCCTTTCGGCGGCCGGGTAGCGGGCTATCAGGCGATCGGGCAGCTCGTAATCGAAGTCGCTCAAAAACATGGGCGCGCATGTTAGCAGAGGCATGCGCGCCCACGGGTGACTATCGAAACGGCGCCGGAGTGACGCGGCCGCCAGCGGGCGGCCAGGCTATCAGGTTCGTTCCGGCGGCGGGGCAGGCTCCGGCGGGATCATCGTGTCCGGCCCCATGCCGGGCAGCACGAGGTCGCTGATGCCGCCACGGCGGTTATCCGGCATCTCGATCGTGAGCGTCTGCCGCTTCTTGTCCCGCATGATTTCGATTTCCACGGTCTCGCCGGGCTGGTACGAGCCGAGGATCCGTATCGCGTGCGACACCGACTGCGGCTTGCGGCCACCAATGCTGCGGAGCACGTCGCCATCCTTGAGCTGCAAGGCCGCATCCGACGGCGCGCGGACCACGAGCATGCCCTCATCGGTCCCGAAGTAACGGCCCAGGTCTTTCGTCAGGGACACCATTTCCATGTCGCCCCAGCCACCGCCGCCCGAGAGGAACACGAAGCGATTGAAGTCCTTGCCCGGTAAGCCCGGACCCGGAGGCGAATGCGGCGGCAGGTCGAAGCGGAAGTGGCCCTCCGGCCCGCCGAAGGCGAAAACCTGTCCCGCCAGCTGCCGCGGTTTCACCTGTACGCTGGCCGACTTCCCGTCGCGCAGGTACTCGAGGTCGAGCACATCGCCTTCCTTGACGCCCGCCATGAAGTCCAGCAGCTTTTCGTTCGCCTCGCGGCTATTCGCCGCGCCGAGGCTTTCCTTGTTTATCGCGGTGATGACATCGCCGGCGCTGAGCCCCGCTTCGACTGCCGCACCACCCGGCGAGACCGCGAGTATCGCCACGCCCTCGACCGGGCCTTCATCGCTGGAAGCGCCGATCGTGATTCCGAGCACCGGGCGCCCGGCCATGCCCATCGACCAACTGCCCGCCATGGCCGGTAGCTGGCGGCTGCTCAATTCTGCGATCCGGCTGGCTGCTTCCTCGAGGCGTCGCTCGGCCTCCCGCATCTCTGCTTCGATGTCCGCCGATTCCGGCCCGGCCTGGACGCGGCGCACCTCCACTTCCACGCGCCGCTGCTCGATCAGTTCCTGCTCTTTCGCGAGGGCATCCCGCTCACGAGCGAGTTCGTCCGCCGCGGTCTGTCCGAATGCCGACCCGCTCGCGATCAGCGCTGCCGCAAACGTCGCCACCCTTGTGATCCTGCTCATTGTCCTGTTCCTCTCCATGTCTTTGCGGCGCATGCTGTACTCGCGCCGGTTAAATCCTGCCGTCGCCCGTCAGAATGCGACCCTCTGCGCCTGCGCGTACCTGAGCCGCAGCAGCGAATCCATCAACCTAACCCGCTCGCGCCAGTACACCTCCTGCTCGACGGCCGTCATGGGCGATTCCGGGTGGTTCATCTGGTAGTCGATCGCCGCGATCCGGTCCTGCAATTCGTCGATCACGGCCGTCGTTCCCGCGCGCACGACCTGCGGCTGCTCAGGCAGCGAACGCAGGCCCTGGTCCAGCAGCCGTGACTGCACCATCAGCGCATTGATGGCGTCGAACTGTCGTGCATCGTTGTCCGGCGAATACGCCGGGACAGTCGGGAATACCGTTTCTGACGCGACCGGCGGCTTGTCCGGCAGATCGCCGCCTCGCGGCAGGTTGAGCACGGCGAGCATGACCGCGGCCGCGATACCAATACCTCCGACGCGCCGCAGGCGCTCGCCCGTGCCGGACCGCAGCAGGCCCTCGGCCCGCGCCTGCTCCTCGATGCGCTGCCATGCGCGACGCGGCGGCATCGTGTCGGGAAGCGCCGCCAGCTTGCCGCGCAGCAGGTCCCGCTCGCTGATCGTCAGTCCACAGATCATCTCGCTCTCGTCTTCCTGGTTTGCCGTATCGTCATTCATAGTCTCTGTCGCCTGCTCGCTCCACGTTCAGCACTGACCGAGCGCGGGCCCGTCGATCGCCCTGTCCAGCCCGGCGGCGGTCTCCGGGTCCAGCAACGGCCGCAGGCGCTGGTAAGCGCGCGACAGCTGTGACTTGGAGAAACTGCTTGTTTTACCAAGCAACTGGCCGATCTCACCGTGCGTATAACCCTCGACATCGTGCAGCCACACGACCGTTCGGCTCACCGCCGGCAGGTTGGCGAGCGCCGCATCCAGGTCCAGCGCCTCGTCCGGGTGCCGCGTAATGCCGTGGCTGTCCGGGCGTCCGGGCGTCATGTCGTCCCAGTTGTCGTCGAGGCTCTGGGCGCGACTGTGCCAGGCCGAACGCAGGAACATCAGTGCCTTGGTCACCGCTATCCGGCGTATCCAGCTGCCGAGCGCCGCCTCACCCCGAAACGATCCGATCGAGCGCATGACTTCGATGAAGGTCTCCTGCAGCAGGTCCTCCGCCTGGGCCGGCACCCGCGTAAGCCGCAGGCAGATCGAGTAGACCGGGGTGCAGAAAGCGCGGTAGATGATCTCGTGGGCCTTCCGGTCGCCGCCCGCCGCCCGCCGGACGATGGCAGGATCTATGTCTATATCGGCAAATCTGCTCATAACTGCCATCTTAGATGCGGCGTGGCTGGAAAAGGTCGCAGGATTTGTCGACCGGCACGCTGGCGAGGGCGGTACGCCACACTTATACTTGGCGCCCCCGGGCAGCGCCGCCCTCGGCCGCAGCGCCCGGGATCCGAACCCGATGCCGGGATGGCGGAACTGGTAGACGCGCCGGACTCAAAATCCGGTTCTGGCAACAGAGTGCGAGTTCGATTCTCGCTCCCGGCACCAATCTCACAGGTACATCGACTAGACCCGGACCCGATGAAACACTGCTCGAGCTGCGGCGCTTTGGTAACCAGGACCGTCCCGGACGGCGACAACCGGGACCGCTGGGTCTGCGTCGAATGCAGCACCATTCATTACCAGAATCCGAAGATCGTCGTCGGCTGTGTCGCCGAGCACGAGGGCCGCATCCTGCTGTGCAAGCGAGCAATCGAGCCGCGCTACGGGCGCTGGACGGTCCCGGCGGGCTTCATGGAACTGGGCGAGACGCTGGAACAGGGCGCGGCCCGCGAGACGCGGGAGGAAGCCTGCGCCGAAGTCCGCATCGGGCACCTGTTCGCCTCGGTCGATGTCGTCGAGGCCGGCCAGGTGCACCTGTTCTTTACGGCGACCCTGCTCGGTGGCCACGGCGCCGGGGAGGAAAGCCTGGAGACCAGCCTGTTTACGCCGGACGAGATTCCGTGGGATGACCTCGCATTCAAGAGCGGCGTATTCGCGCTCGAGAAATACTTCGAGGACAGGGGCCGGAACCGCGGCGTCCACCACCACCTGGTCCGTCGCTCGAAGCCGCGCTGACCCCGGAGCGTTGCGCTGCCGGCCCTACTGCGCGGTCGCGGCCAGGGCCTCCGCCAGCTGCGGCGGCGGCAGATAGCCGCTGATCAGCGAACCGTCTTCGAGCACGATGGCGGGCGTACCGCGCAGGCCGACGTCCTGCCCCATCGAATAATGTGTCGTGATGACGGACGAGTTGCAGCTATGCGTCTCGAAGGACTTGTCGAGCTTCGCAAGTGTCAGCGCTTCATTACGATTGTCTGCGCACCAGACTTCTTCTGCCTTGGTCCAGGACGGTGACGCCGGGCCGCTCCGCGGGTACAGCAGGTAGCGTACCTCGATACCGGCGGCCAGGTATTCGTCGATCTGGCTGTGCAGCCGACGGCAGAACGTACAGTCGATATCGGTGAAAACAGAAACGGAATAGCGCTTTTCGGCCGGCGTGAAGACGATCATCTGCTCAGCGGGATATGAATTCATCAGCTCGCGGCGCGACTCGTTGCGGCTTGTCTCTGTGAGGTTGACCTGCGCATCGAGGTCGATCAGGTCGCCCTGCATCAGGTAGCGCCCGTCCCCGGAAATGTAGGCGACGATCGCACCTTTGCGGATCACGTACCAGCCGTCGATCGGGCTCGGGACGACGTCCGCCGCTGTGATCTCGGAAAACAGGCTCGATACCCGGTCCTGTACGCGCTGCAATTCGTCGGCCTTGTCGTCGGCGATGACCGTAGTCGTGAAGCCGAGCATCGCGGCGGCGGCGATCAGTATCAGGGTTTGATTGCGCATCGGTATTATCCAGGGGTGACCGGCACGGGGGCCGGGCATACTTTAAAAGGTTGCCTGCTTCGACCGGATCGGCAAGCCCCGGTTCCCGCAGTCTCGACGGCGGCCGAGTTTAGCAGCTTGCCCGGCTCCCGCACGAGGGTGTTGCAGCCTGCGGAACCCGGTCCGGCCTCAGCCGCGCGGGTGATGGCCGCTATGCAGATCCTTCAGGCGCTCGCGCGCGACATGGGTATAGATCTGGGTCGTCGAGACGTCGCTGTGGCCGAGCAGCAGCTGCACTACGCGCAGGTCGGCCCCGCGATTCAACAGGTGCGTGGCGAATGCGTGCCGCAGGCTATGCGGCGAAAGCTTCTTGCGAATGCCTGCCTTCTCGGCATAGCGCTTGATGATGTGCCAGAACGCCTGGCGCGTCATCCGGTCGCCGCGCCGCGTCGGAAACAGGTAATCGGTTTGCCTCTCGAGCAGGATTTCCATCCGCGGGCCCTCGATGAAGTCCTTGAGCCAGCGCTGGGCTTCGTCGCCGAGCGGGATCAGGCGCTCCCGGTCGCCCTTGCCGACAATACGTATGACGCCCTGGTTGAAGTTGACCTGGGACTGCTTGAGGTTGATCAGCTCGGAGACCCTGAGACCGGTCGCATAGAGCACTTCGAGCATGGCCCGGTCACGATGACCCAGCGGCTCGTCGGTATTCGGCGCCCGAAGCAACGCGTCGACCTCGTCCTCGGTCAGGGTTTTCGGCAGCGAGCGGCCGATCCTCGGCATCTCGATGTCCGCGGTCGGGTCGGTATCCCGCAGGCCCTCACGCATGATGTAGCGAAAGAAGCGCCGGAAACTGGACAGCTGCCGCGCCGTCGAGCGCGGCTTGGCGCCGCTCTCGACCCGTTTGGCAATGAAGTCGAGGAGGTCGGCCTTTTGCGCCTTTTCGATCGGGATATCGCGCTCGGCCAGGCCGCGCCAGAGCGTCATCAGGTCGGCCCGGTACGCACCCAGCGTATTGGCGGACAGGCCGCGCTCCATCCAGATCGCATCGAGAAAGCGATCCACCAGCTGCTCGGAACTGGACTGGGCGGACTTGTCCTGTTGATTCTCTTGTTTACTCGCCATATTCCCTTTCTGGTCCGGGTCACAAACCCGGTGTCGAGTCGCCTGAGCGCCTTCATCGCCCAGCCGCCCAATGCGGCTGCAGTCCGTCTCCCCAGGCGGCAACACTCGAATCCCTGAGTGTTTCTGACCACCTGCTCGAACCACCCGTCAAGCAACGGATTTTTCAGGGCTTTGAGTATGAGTTCGTAGGCCGGGATCGGGCGTGATGGTCGTCACAAATCGGCCACAGCATTAACATAAAGTGATCTGCGTCACAGCCCGAGCCGTGAACGGCCGCGCTTCGCCGAATTGGCATTATTCGTGCGAACCGTTACCGTGTCGCCGTTCAACGTCACAGCGCGGCGCACGACCCGGCATGACAATCGCAGACACTGGATTTTTCTCGAGGTGGGCCCGCCTTGCCTGGGGCGCCTATGCGTGGCTCGTATTCGCCGCGATCGTGACGGGGGCGCTGCTCGGCGTCCTGCTGCTCCCGGGCCTGGATCGCCGCCGCCGCTGGGCCCGGGCATGCGCCCGGTCGTTCTTCGTGGGGACCCGCATACCGGTGACCGAGACGGGCTTCGAGAAGATCCCGGACGGGCATTGCATAGTCGTTGCCAACCATGCCAGTTACCTGGACGGCGTGATCATGCAGGCCTACCTGCCTGCGCGTTTCTCCTTCGTCATCAAGAGCGAGGTCCAGCGCGTGCCCGTCATGCATTTCCTGCTGCGGCGAGTCGGATCGAGATTCGTGGAACGATTTACTGCCGCGGCCAGCGCACGCGACGCCAGGAGCCTGCTCAAGGCAGCAAGCGCCGGTGAATCGCTGGCCGTATTTCCGGAGGGCACCTTCATCGCCACGCCGGGGCTCGGGCGTTTCCGGCCCGGCGCATTCGCATCGGCCATCAAGGGCGCCATCCCGCTCGTGCCGGTCGCGATCAACGGGTCGCGCGCGATCCTCCCGCCCACCACGCTGTGGCCGCAGCGCAAGCCCCTCTGCATCACCGTACTCGATCCCGTCGATCCGGGCGACCATGCCTACTCCTCGAGCGCAGCGCTCGCCGCGGTCGCACGCGAGCGCATCCTCGAGGTCCTCGACGAACCGGACCTGCTGGCGGCCCCTGCCCGCTGACACGCCCGGCGTACGCTTGCGGGGACCGGCCGGATCGGCGACAGTATCGGCCTCCCGCCGCCGGCGCGGCGACCCGATTCACCAGTGAACTTCCCGAAATGAGCCAGAACTCCATAGACATCGTGGCCGCGCGGCGCACGCCGCTGGGCGCATTCCAGGGCGCCCTGGGCTCGACCAAGGCAACCGAGCTTTCGGCCGCCGCCAGCCGTGCCGCACTAAGCGATTGCGGCCTGGAACCGTCCAGGATCGACGAGCTTTTGCTGGGCTGCGTTCTGCCCGCCGGCCTGGGGCAGGCTCCGGCCCGGCAGGCCGCGCTCGCGGCCGGCATACCGGTGGGCACGCGCTGCACGACGGTCAACAAGGTCTGCGGATCCGGCATGAAGACCGTCATGCTCGGCCACGATTCCATCTGCGCGGGCAGCGCCGGCATCGTTCTCGCCGGCGGCATGGAATCTATGAGCAACGCTCCCTACCTGATGCCGAAGGCGCGCTCCGGCTACCGCATGGGGCACCAGGAGGTGCTGGATCACATGTTCTATGACGGGCTGCAGAGCCCGTTCGACGGCAACATGATGGGCCATTTCGCCGAGGTGACCGCGCAGAAATACGGCTTCTCCAGGCAGGCGCAGGACGAATTCGCAATTGCCTCGGTCGAGCGGGCGAATGCCGCGATCGCTTCAGGCGCATTCCAGGCCGAGATCGCGCCGGTCGCTGTAATGACCCGGAGCGGCAGCGTAACCATCGACACCGACGAGATTCCCGGCAAGGTCAAGCTCGAGAAGATCCCGACGCTGAAACCCGCATTTGCGCAGGATGGCACCGTCACGGCGGCCAGTTCGTCCTCGATTTCGGACGGCGCCGCGAGCCTGGTGCTGATGCGAAGCGTCGACGCCGCGGGCCGCGGTATCCGTCCGATAGCGCGAATCGTCGGCCATGCAGGGTATGCGCAGGAACCCGAATGGTTCACGACTTCCCCGGTTTTCGCCGTGCGCGCGTTGCTGACCAGTCTCGGTTGGACCGTTGACAGCGTCGACCTGTTCGAGATCAACGAAGCCTTCGCATGCGTCACGATGGCCGCGATGCAGGATCTCGGCCTGCCGCACGCGAAGGTTAACGTCAACGGCGGTGCCTGCGCTCTCGGGCACCCGATCGGCGCATCCGGCGCTCGCATCATCGTCACACTCGTGCACGCGCTGCGACGCCGCGGCGGCAGGCGCGGCATCGCGTCGCTGTGCATCGGCGGCGGTGAGGCCGTTGCGATCGGCGTCGAAGCGTCTGGCGACTGAACCCCACTCTATCAATCGGAGATACTCATGGATCTGCCAAGCGCGAAGGCCGTCGTCACCGGCGGCGCATCCGGCCTCGGATATGCGACAGCGGAACGAGTCATCGCTGCCGGCGGGCATGCCGTGCTGCTGGACGTCAACGAGGACCAGGGCGCGGCCAGCGCAGCCAGACTCGGCAAGCGTGCCAGGTTCGTGCGCACCGACGTCTCGTCGGAGTCCGAGGTTCGCGCCGCCATGTCGGCGGCACGCGACCACATGGGAGGAATCACGCTGGCTGTCAATTGCGCCGGAGTCATCGGCGCGGCCCGGACGCTCGGCCGGGACGGCCCGATGGCGGGCGACTTCTTCGCAAAAACCATCCAGATCAATCTCGTCGGCTCATTCCTCGTCGCCAAGGAAGCTGCGAACCTGATGCAAGCGAACGAGCCGAACCCGGAGGGAGAGCGCGGTGTCATCGTCAGCACGGCGTCGATTGCCGCTTTCGAGGGCCAGATCGGACAGGCCGCTTATTCCGCGTCGAAAGGCGGAATCGTGGGCATGATGCTGCCGCTCGCGCGCGAGTTCGCGCGGCTTGGCATTCGGGTCAACACCATAGCACCGGGAATATTTCGGACGCCGATGGTTGCCGGGATGCCCGAGGAAGTGCAGCAGTCGCTGGGCGCCCAGGTACCGTTCCCGCCGCGACTCGGCCGGCCGGAAGAATACGCGGACGTCGTTGCGTTCATCTACGGCAACGCGATGATCAATGGTGAAACGATCCGCGTCGACGGCGCAATCCGGATGCAGCCCAAGTAAAACCACTACATGCCGGAATAGTTCGGGCCGCCACCACCTTCCGGCACCGTCCAGACGATGTTCTGGCGCGGATCCTTGATGTCGCAGGTCTTGCAGTGCACGCAGTTCTGGGCGTTTATCCGGAACTGCGGCTCGCCACCCTCCGTCACGATCTCGTACACGCCAGCCGGGCAATAGCGCTGGGCCGGTTCGTCGAACTCCGGCAGGTTGTAGGCGATCGGCAGCGCCGGGTCCTTGAGCCTCAGGTGCGATGGCTGGTCTTCCTCGTGGTTGGTGCTCGAGAGGTAGACCGATGAGAGCCGATCGAAACTGATGATGCCGTCAGGCCGCGGATACTCGATGACCTGCGCCTCGCTCGCCTTATGCAGCGACTCGTGATCGGGCTTGCGGTTGCGCCACGTGAACGGCAGCTTGCCGCGAAAGATGTTCTGGTCGATGAACGTAAACGCGGACCCGAAAAACGTACCGAGCCTGGCGAGGCCCGGACCGAAATTGCGTGCCCTGTGGAGTTCGTCGTGCAGCCATGAATTGCGGAAGGCCTGCTCGTAGGAGTCCAGCACGCCGTAACCCTCGTCGCCACCCGACAGCGCCGCCCAGATGCTCTCGGCGGCGAGCATGCCGCTCTTGATCGCGCCGTGCGCGCCCTTGATCTTGATGCCGTTCAGGAATCCCGCGTCGCAGCCGATCAGCATGCCGCCGGGGAATGCCAGCTTCGGCAGGGACTGCAGCCCGCCCTTGTTGACGGCGCGGGCACCGTAGCCGATTCGCTCGCCACCCTCGAGGAATCGGGCGATCTGCGGATGATGCTTCCAGCGCTGGAATTCGCCGAATGGAGACAGATGCGGATTGCGGTAGTTGAGTGCGACGATCAGGCCGAGGAAGACCTGGTTGCCCCCGGCATGATAGAGGAAGCCGCCGCCCTCGGTGTGTCCGTCCAGCGGCCAGCCCAGCGTGTGAACGACAAGCCCTTCCTCGTGCAGAGCCGGATCGATCTCCCAGATTTCCTTGAGTCCGATGCCGTAATGCTGTGGATCCGCATTCGCGCGCAGGTCGTATCGGTCCATGGCCTCCTTGCCCAGGTTGCCGCGGCAGCCTTCGGCGAGCACGGTGTACCTGCCGAGGAGTTCATAGCCGGCCTGGAAAGCGGCCTTCCGTTTCCCGTCCTTGCCGACACCCAGGTCGCTGGTCGCAACGCCGCGTACTCGACCCTGGTCGTCGTACAGGAGTTCGGACGCCGCGAAACCGGGAAACACGTTGACGCCGAGCGCCTCGGCCTTTTCGGCCAGCCACTGGCACAGCCGGCCGAGACTGATGATGTAATTGCCCTCGTTGTGCATGGGGCGTGGCACGAACAGCCCGGGCACCCGCATCGACGTCTGCTCGCTCCGCAGGTAATGCACCTCGTCACGCTTGACCGCGCTGGTGACGGGCGCGCCTTCGGCCTGCCATTGGGGAAACAGCTCTCCCAGGGCAGCCGGCTCGAACACGTTGCCCGACAGAACGTGCGCACCGATCTCGGAGCCTTTCTCTACGACGACGACAGACAGCTCGGTGCCCCCTTCGGCCGCAAGCTGCATCAGGCGGCATGCCGCGGCAAGGCCTGCGGGCCCGCCGCCGACGATGACGACGTCAAATTCCATCGATTCGCGTTCTGCGCTCTCGTTCATAGGGCACCTCTTATTCGTACGGGCGGGCCGCGGGCCCGCCTCTTTCTTTAGGCGGAATGATAACGCAAGGCAGAGCCCGGTCGGGCTGGTTTCCGCCGCGAGCCCAAGCTAACCTTGCGCGCCTCTATGGCCACCACTCGATCGAAAACCGGACAGCGCCACAGCCATGGATATCCGTAGCGCCTACACTGCCGATGCGAAGCTCGTCGCCGATCCGGCGCAGCAACGCGTCGTGGGTGCGCTTTACGATCTGCAGTCGCGACTGCTCCAGACCGAACCCAGGCGGGGCCTCGGACGGCTGCTGCCGCGGCCCCGGCAGGCGCCGACGACTCCGGGAATCTACCTGTGCGGCGGCGTCGGCCGCGGCAAGACCATGCTGATGGACCTGTTTTTCGAGACGCTGGCCATCAGGTCGAAGCGCCGCAGCCATTTCCACCGGATGATGAACGAGGTCCACGCGCGGCTGAAGGCGCAGGGCGATGTGCAGCGCCCGCTGGACCGCGTTGCGGCGGACCTTGCCTCGGAGACCCGGGTGCTCTGCTTCGACGAGTTCTTCGTAAGCGATATCGGCGACGCCATGATCCTCGGCGGGCTGCTCGACGGGCTGTTTCGCCGCGGCGTAACGCTCGTGGCGACGTCGAACTCCCGACCGGAGGAGCTGTACGCAAACGGCCTGCAGCGGGAACGCTTCCTGCCGGCGATCCGGCTGCTGCGGGAGCATACGACGGTCGTCGAACTCGATGATGGAACCGACTACCGGCTGCGCCTGATGAAAACGGCCGGAACCTGGTTCGACTCCAGGGAGCCCGGGACGGAAGCCCGTATTCGGGAGTATTTCGATCGGATGGCGCCCGGCCGATCCGAGGGCGGCAGGAGGCTCGATATCCTGGGCCGCGAACTCACGACGATACGTGAGGCCAAGGGCGTCGTCTGGTTCGACTTCGCCGAAATCTGTGGCGGTCCCCGGAGCCCAACAGACTATATCGAGATTGCCCGCTGGTACCAGGCCGTGATCGTCTCCAACGTGCCGGTGCTGACCCGGGAAACGGAGGATGCGGCACGGCGCTTCATTGCCCTCGTCGACGAGTTCTACGACCGGCGCGTCAAGCTGATACTGGCGGCAGGCGCCGGCGTGGACTCGCTCTACCGGGGCAGCCGCCTGACATTGGAGTTCGAGCGCACCAGGAGCCGCCTCGTCGAGATGCAGTCGCAGGACTACCTGCACTCCCCGCATCGCGCCTGACCCGCATCGCCGAACCGACCGCCCTGGCAACGGGATTCATCCTGTCCTGTCAGCCGGGTGCCCAAGTGCAGTATCATCTGAAACCGGTGCACTGCCACGCTGCCTCTGGCGGAACGTCACATGAAAAACGAACTGAAGCTCGACGAATTCCTCCCCTACCGACTGGCCATCCTGTCTCACTCGGTCAGTAATTCGATCGCGTCCGTCTACGAGAAGCGGTTCGGGCTGTCGATTCCGGAATGGCGGGTCATAGCCATCGTGGGACGCTTTCCCGGCCTGTCAGCCGTGGAGGTCGCCGAACGTACCGTAATGGACAAGGTCGCGGTCAGCCGGGCCGTCAGCAAGCTGATCAAGAGCGGCCGCATCGATCGCCAATTTGCGGACGCGGACCGTCGTCGCTCGATACTCAATCTCTCGGAGAAAGGCCGGCAGCTGCACGACGAAGTCGCACCGCTGGCGCTGCAGATGGAGGCCGACCTGCTCGAGGACCTCACCGAGGACGAGATCGGGGTGCTCGATCGGGTGATCGAAAAGCTGTACAAGAAATCGCAGCTGTTCGCCAAGCCGCACCAGCAGGGCTGACCCCGCGACGGCTGGCCCGGATTGCGGGCCGCCCGGACCGTCAGGGCGTGCCGATCTCCGTCCGCACCCGGATCAGCTCCGGCACAATCTCTATCTCAAGCGCCTGCTTCAGGAAGCTGACGCCGGACGATCCACCCGTGCCTTGCTTGTGCCCGATGATTCGCTCGACGGTCTTCATGTGATGGAAGCGCCAGAACTGGAAATTGTTCGCAATATCCATCAGTGCCTCGCACATTTCGTAGTCGTCCCAGTGTGAGCGCGGCTGTTCGTAGATTTCCTTGAGGACTGCAACGACGCCGGAATGGTCGTCGCGCTGGGCGCTGAAGTCGCGGTCGAGCACCTCGGCCGGAACCGCGTGGCCCGTGCGTGCGAGGAAGCGCAGAAACTCTTCATACAGGCTGGGTTGCTCGAGCGCGACAAGAAGCCGGGCGTGCCAATCCGGCTGGTGCTCGAAAACGCGCAGGAACGACCGGTTCTTATTGCCGAGCAGGAATTCGAGCAGGCGATATTGCGGAGACTGAAAGCCGGAAGCCTTGCCGAAAACGTGGCGAAACTGCGTATATTCGCTCGGCGTCAGCGTATCCAGGACCGTCCACTGGTTGTAGATCTGGTTCTGGATGTGTTTCACGCGGGCGAGGTTCTTCACCGCGGGCGGGAGGTCGTCCTTCCGGATCCTGGCAATGGCGGCCTCGATCTCGTGAATGATCAGTTTCATCCACAGTTCCGTCACCTGGTGCTGGATGATGAACAGCATCTCATCGTGGTGCGGCGGCTCGCTCAGGGGTTGCTGTGCGTCCAGGAGTTTGTCGAGCCGCAGGTAGGCGGTGTAGTCGTCGTCGCGTTTCAGGTCGACATGGATCGAGCTTTCGAGCTGCTGGTTCTGCATGGCCGGCTTCCGGTCGCGGGGGCTCAATTGTAGGGGAAATCGACGCGGCCAGGGCGGCCTTGATCGGTGCAGCCATACCATGACCAAGGTATCCGGGCCCACCGCGCGCTGCGCCGGGCTCATGTATAATCCGCGCCATTCGATGCTGCCGGTCTCGGCACATGCCCGGAAACCGGCCGAACAGTCGACCACCAGCCATGCAATCCACCCTGTTCCCATCCCGCTGCCCGGCGCCAACCGGCGCATCCTGGCGCACGGCGCCAGGGGCGCCGCGTTCCCGGCGCGGCGCAGGCGTCCGCCTGACGCCGCCGCTCCCCGGCTCAACGCGGCCGAATATGCAGATTTCTGCGGAACGTCTGGAAAACCCGGGACGAGACGGTATAGAGTCTCGCCCAATTTTTTGGGTTCTGCGCGCGCGAACCGGGGCCGAACGCCAAAGGAGTCGTGGCTCCGCGGCGGCTATCCTCCCCGGCCAAATGCGAAAACCCGGCTTTCAACCCTCCGCAACGGAGCGCTTCGAGTGACAAAACAACAGCAACGTCGCAGCAGCGACATCCGGGATCAGCTCATCGCGGAAATTGTCGACTCCAGGGCTCCCTCGGAGGCGCTGTCGACCCGCAGCCAGGTCGAATTGTTCCTGCAAGAATATTTTGCCAATGTTCCCTACGAGGACATGGAGGGGCGGTCCCCGAAAATCATGGCCCGCGCGGCGCTTGCGCACCTCGACTTCGCCCTGGTCAAGAAAAGCGGCCAGGCCCTGGTCCGCATCTTCAATCCGACGATCGAAGAGCACGGATACGAATCCGCCTACACGATTGTCGAGATGGTCAATGACAACATGCCGTTCCTGGTCGACTCCGCATCGGCCGCGATCACCCGGCAGCGGCTCGCAATACACATCACGGTGCACCCGATACTCAGGGTACATCGCGACACGGCGGGCCGCATCCAAAAGCTGTCGCTACTGAAGGACAAGGACGAGGGCGGGCAGACCGAATCGTATGTCCGGTTCGTCGTCGACAAGGAAACCGACGTTCACCACCTCAAGGTGATCGAGAACGAAATTCACAAGGTCCTCGCCGATGTGAGGGCCGCCGTGAGCGACTGGCAGGCTATGCGCCAGAAGATGGCCGACGCCAAGGAATTGCTCACGTACGGGCCGCCCGGAACAGACGACGCGCTGCGGGAGGAAAGCCGGGAATTGCTGCAGTGGATGCTCGACGACCACTTCACTTTCCTGGGGTTCCGCGAGTACGAGCTGCAGGAGCGTGGCAAGAAGATGCTCCTGAGGCCGGTTCCAGGCAGCGGTCTCGGCCTGCTGTCGAAGGAACAAAGGGGCGTCGGGCCCGTGGAACTCAGCCCTGAAATGCGGCGCCTGACCCGCTCCAGGGACTGGCTGATCATCACCAAGGCCAATTCCCGTTCCACGGTGCACCGGCACACGTACCTCGATTACGTCGGCATCAAGATCTACAACCCGGATGGCAAAGCCATAGGCGAACAGCGTTTCATCGGCCTGTTCACTTCGCTCGCCTACAGCGAAAACCCGCGCAACATCCCGCTGCTCCGCCTGAAAGTTGAGCGCGTCATCGAGCGCGCCGCACTCGACCAGTCCAGTCACCGCGGCAAGGCACTCTGGCACATCCTGGACACCTACCCGCGTGACGAATTGTTCCAGAGCTCGGTCAACGACCTGACGCGCACCACGAACGGCATCCTGAACCTGCAGGAACGGCACAAGGTGCGCCTTTTCGTCAGGCGGGACACGTTCCGCCGGTTCTTCTCGTGCATCGTGTACGTCCCGCGCGAGAAGTACACGACGGCGGTCCGGCGCAGGATCGAGGAGATCCTGCTTGAAGCCTTCGGCGGCACCTCGGTCGACACGAGCGTAGAGATCTCCGACTCGCCGCTGGCACGAACGCATATCGTCGTGCGAATTCCGCCGGGCGCCCGGCCGCGAATCAGCGTGCGCCGCACCGAGCAGGAAATCGCCGAGGCGGTCGTAACCTGGCGGGACCGGCTGCGCGTCTGCCTGGAAGGGCGATTCGGTCGGGAGGAAGGCGCACTGCTGTACCGGCGCTATGGTGAGAGTTTTCCGCCCGCCTACGAGGGGGACATGGAGCCGTCCGTCGCCTGCCTCGACGTCAAGCGCATGGACGGACTGCTGCACGGCGAGCACTCGGATTTCCTGCTCCTGCACCGTACGGCCAATGCTGTCGAGGGTCAGCTGAACTTCAGGACCTTCTGCCCTGACGAACCGCTGCTGCTGTCGAACGTACTGCCCGTGCTGGAAGACATGGGCGTGGACGTGCACAGCGAGCGGCCCTACAAGGTGCGCCTGAAGGACGACCGCCGCTTCTGGATCCAGGACTTCGAATTACGTTACCCGCAAGCCGACGAAATCGAGATCGAGACCGCCGCCGAGCGCTTCGAGGAGTGTTTCCGTCGCGTCCTCGATGGCACCATCGAGAACGACGGTTACAACAAGCTTATTCTCGCGGCGGGCCTGGACTGGCGCCAGACGGCCCTGCTCCGCTGTTACGGCAAGTACCTGCAGCAGCTCCGCATCTCGTTCAGTCAGGAATACATGGAAAACGTGCTGCTCCAGCATGCCGGGCTCGTCAGGTCGCTGGTCGAGCAGTTCGAGTTGCAGTTCGACCCGGCGCTGTCCAAGGCACAGCGGGCAGCGGCACTGAAGGCATGCAGGTCGGCGATAGTCCGCGGTATCGGCAGGGCCCAGAGCCTCGACGAGGATCGAATCCTGCGCGCTTTCTCCGGCGCGATCGACGCGACGCTGCGCACGAATTTCTACCAGGTTGACGCCGAAGGCCAGCCGAAGTCGCACATCTCCATCAAGCTCGACCCGAGCAAGCTGCCCGAAGCGCCCAAGCCCCGGCCCAAGTTCGAGATATTCGTCTACTCGCCGCAGGTGGAAGGCGTCCACCTGCGCGGCGGCGAAGTGGCACGCGGCGGAATTCGCTGGTCCGACCGGCGGGAAGACTTCCGGACCGAGGTCCTGGGCCTGATGAAGGCGCAGGTCGTCAAGAACACGGTAATCGTGCCGACGGGTGCCAAGGGCGGTTTCGTGCCGAAGCACCTGCCCCCTGGCGACCGGGATGCGATCTTGCAGGCGGGCATCGCTTGCTACAAGACGTTTATTTCCGGCCTGCTGGACATAACCGACAACGTCGTGAATGGCGCGGTCGTCGCCCCGGCGAACGTCGTTCGCCGGGACCAGGACGACCCGTACCTCGTCGTTGCCGCCGACAAAGGCACCGCGACCTTTTCCGATATAGCAAACCAGCTTTCGATCGAATACGGATTCTGGCTCAACGACGCCTTCGCCTCTGGCGGCTCGGTGGGCTATGACCACAAGAAAATGGCCATTACTGCGCGCGGCGGCTGGGAAGCGGTCAAGCGGCATTTCCGCGAACAGGGAGTGAACATACAGTCCGAGCCCTTTACGGTGGCCGGCATAGGCGATATGGCCGGCGACGTATTTGGCAACGGCATGCTGCTGTCCGAGAAAATCCGGCTCGTCGCGGCGTTCAACCACGAGCATATTTTCATCGACCCGGAACCAGACATGGAAGCGAGCTTCCGGGAGCGCCAGCGGCTGTTCAGCCTGCCGCGTTCCCGCTGGAGCGACTACGACGAGAAGCTGATTTCGAAAGGCGGCGGCGTATTCTCGCGCCAGGCCAAGCAGATTCGCTTGTCGCCCGAAGCGCGCAAACTGCTCGACATCGCGGAGACCGTTGTCCAGCCACTGCAATTGATCCAGTCGATCCTCAAGATGCGTGTGGACCTGCTGTGGAACGGTGGAATTGGAACCTACGTCAAGGCGAGCACGGAAAGCCATGCTGACGTCGGTGACCGAAGCAATGACGGGGTTCGCATAAATGCCAACCAGCTGCGCTGCAAGGTAATCGGCGAAGGCGGCAACCTGGGGCTGACGCAACGCGCCCGTATCGAGTACGGACTGAACGGGGGCCGGATCAATACCGACTTCATAGACAACAGTGCAGGAGTCGACAGCTCCGACCGCGAGGTCAACATCAAGATCCTGCTGGGCATGGCCGAGCGCGAGGGACGCCTTACGCGTGCAAGGCGCAACAAGCTCCTGGTAGAAATGACCGACGACGTCGCCGCATTCGTCCTGCGCAACAACTACCTGCAAACGCAGGCCATCAGCATGATGGAGGCCCGTGCGGCGGAACGGCTCGACGAGAGCGCGCGATTGATCACGAACCTCGAGAAGACGGGATTACTGGATCGCGCGATCGAATTTCTTCCCGACGAGGCGGAAATCGAGGAGCGGCATCGACGCAAGCAGGGGCTGACACGCCCGGAAATCGCGATTGTCCTGAGCTACGCGAAAATCGACCTGTACAACGGACTGACGAGTTCGAGTGCGTCGCTGGAGGACTTCCTTACTACGGATCCGCAGCGCTACTTCCCCAAAGTACTGCGGCTGCGTTATGCGGACCTCATACCGAAGCACCGTTTGAGTCGCGAAATCCTCTCCACGCTTATCTCGAACAACATCGTCAACCGGATGGGACCTGTGTTCGTCAAGCGGATACAGGCCGACACGAATGCGAGTGTCGTAACGATCGCACGCGCTTACATCATCGCCCGCGAGATTTGCCAGGCCAGCCAGATCTGGCAGGAAATCGAGGCGCTGGATTACCAGATCCCGGCGACGCTGCAGCGCGACATGATGTTCGAGGTGAGTCGTATACTCCGGCACGCCTGTTACTGGCTGATCAATCGCTTCGGTGAGGATCTCGATATCGTCCAGGCCGTCGCGCACCTGAAGGGACCGCTGTCGACCGTGTTCAGTCGATCGAGCAGCATCGTCGTCGGGGACGGCAAGGAACGGCAGCAACGCGCCTACGAGGAACTCGAAGCCCTGGGTGTGCCCGAGGGCCTCGCGCGTCGTATGGCGGGACTGCTGCTGACCCGCGGCGGCCTCGACATTGCAGATCTGTCAGTCATTTGCAGGAAGGATGTGTTCCAGACGGCGCGCATGTACGCGATGCTGAGCCAGCGGCTCGGTGTCGTCTGGCTGCACCGCTCGGTCGAGGCACTCGAGGTCAGCGGGCGCTGGCAGGCAATGGCCCGCGGGAACCTGCGCGACGAGTTCTATGCCATACGCAGGGAGCTGGGCGTGAGACTGCTGAAGACACGCAGCAGGCTTACCCCGGTCAAACTGTTCGAGAAGTGGCAGAAGGAAAATGGCGCCGCGTTGTTGCGCTACGATGGCGTGCTGCGTGAAATGAAATTGCGCACGGAGGTCGACTTCGCGACACTCTCTGTGGCGGCGCAGGAGCTCAGGCGGCTGGTCGCCAGCGATCAATCGACGCCCGGCTGAGGCTGGCCGCGCGCAACACGGGAGCAGAAATGGCTGGAAAATTGTTGCTTTGTCGTCACGGCCAGAGCGAGTGGAATCTCAAGAACCTGTTCACGGGCTGGACCGACGTAGATCTTACCGAGCAGGGACGCCGCGAGGCCGCCGCCGCCGGCAAGACTCTCGCCGATCTCGATTTCGTATTCGACGTCGCCTATACGTCCGTGCTCAAACGGGCGATCCGAACGCTGTGGCTGATACTCGACGAGCTGGACCGGATGTGGATTCCGGTCACCTGTGACTGGCGCCTCAACGAGCGACATTACGGCGCGCTGCAGGGCCTCAACAAGGGGGAAACGGCGGCGAAATACGGCGAGGACCAGGTGCACATCTGGCGTCGCAGCTACGCTATCGCTCCGCCTCCGCTCGAAGCGAGCGACACCAGGCATCCCTCCCACGACCCGCGCTACCGAGGTATCACCGGCCTGCCGGGCACCGAGTCGCTCGCGACGACGCTCGATCGCGTCAGCCCGTGCTGGCACGAGCGCATAGCGCCTGACTTGCGCGCAGGCAGGAACGTGCTCATTTCGGCGCACGGCAACAGTCTGCGGGCACTCGTGAAGATGCTCGATGGCATGTCGGAGGACGAGATCACCGGCTTCAACATTCCGACCGGGATTCCCCTCCTCTACGACCTGGACGACGAACTCGAACCGCGATCCCGAAAATTCCTGGGCGACCCCGAGGCGGTTGCCGCCGCAGCCCGGGCAGTGGCCGCCCAGGGCAAGGCGGGATGATCGTCGCGCTCGGCGACCGCTGCCCGGTTCTCGAGGGCGACGGTCACTACCTGGCGCCCACCGCTACCCTGATTGGAGACGTCTGCCTCGGCCCCTCCGCCAGCGCCTGGTTCGGCGCCGTACTTCGCGGCGACAACGACCGGATTCGTATCGGTGCCCGCAGCAACATCCAGGACGCCTGCATCCTGCATACGGACGAAGGCCTGGAACTCGTCGTTGGCGAGAGCGTATCCGTCGGCCATCGCGCTGTCCTGCACGGCTGCCGGGTCGGCGATCGCTGCCTGATCGGCATCGGCAGCATCATCCTTAATGGCGCCATCATCGGCCGGGACACGATCGTCGGTGCGGGTTCGCTCGTCACGGAAAACAAGCGCTTTCCGGACGGTGTGCTGGTGCATGGCGCGCCGGCGCGCGTGATCCGGGAGCTGGACGCCGACGAACTCCGGTCGATCGAGCGCTCCGCCGCGGCCTACGTGGAAAAGTCGCGTATTTTTGCCGCGCAGGGCCGAATCGATCCCTGACAATCAGACCTGCAGGCGGGGATCCGACGGGTGTCGCGGGCTCTGCTGCTCGCCGAGCACCCTGACCAGGCCTTCCTGCGCCGTCGAAGCCGCGAGCGCGCCGGACCGCGTGAAGATCTGACCCCGCGCGAATCCTCTCGCCCCGCCCGCATTGGGCGTGTCGAAGGAATAGAGCATCCACTCGTCGACCCTGCACGGGCGATGGAACCAGAGCGCATGATCCAGGCTCGCCATTTGAACCGTCCCGCGGGCAAACGGCAGGCCGTGCGGCAATGTGCTGGTGCCCAGCAATTCGTAGTCCGATACGTAGGCAAGCAGGTTCTGATGCAGCGCCGGATCGTCAGGTAAGCGGTTGACCGCGCGGATCCAGACGTGCTTGCTGGGGGGCAATTTTTCCGGCTCGACGAAATTGACGGGTCGTACCGGTCGAAACTCGAACGGCCGCTTGCCGGTGAGGAAACGCCGCATTTTCTCCGGCACGCGTTGCAGGACGCCATCCGGTATATCCGTAACATCGGGGAGCCCTTCGGGTCCGTCGACCTCGGGCATCGTTGCCTGGTGCTCGATGCCTTCTTCCGGAACCTGGAAGGATGCCGCCATGTTGAATATCGGCCTGCCGTGCTGGATCGCAACGACTCGTCGCACCGAGAAGCTTCCGCCATCACGGGCTCGATCGACCTCGTAAACGATAGGCGCGGCCATGTCGCCGCGTCGCAGGAAATAAGCATGCAGCGAGTGGGCGACCCGGCCTTCGACGGTCAGGTGAGCGGCGGACAGCGCCTGGCCGAGGACCTGGCCGCCGAATACCTGCGCGCTGCCGATATCGCGGCTCTGTCCCCGGTAGATATTGTCCTCGATGCGCTCGAGCCGCAGCAGTTGTATCAGGTCTTCAAGTACGTCGGACATGCACAAGTCCGGGCGTCAGACCCGGCCGCCGTCCACGGCGATTCCCGCCCCGCTGACGAACACGGCGTCGTCACTGGCCAGGAACAGTGCAACCTTCGCGACGTCGAGCGCCTCTCCCAGCCGCTTCGCCGCGGAGTGTGCGATGCAATGGTCACGCAGCACCTTGTCCTCGGAAAAAATGCGGCGGCTGGCATGGGTCATGATCGCACCCGGCTGGATGTAGTTGACGGTGGTCCCCTGCGCACCGGCCTCGGCCGCGAGTGCCTTCGTGAGCTCGGCAATGGCCGTCTGCGAGCGCCTGTACGCCTGCTCGCCCTGCAATGTAAACGCGCTGCGGACGCAACCCATGTTGATGATCCGCCCGGCAGGGCTCTTGCTCAGGAACGGCAGGCCCGCCCGCGCCATGAGTGCATAAAGCTGTATCCGCCTGTCCAGGAACGCATCGAGAGCCGCTTCGTCAGTGTCGCCGATCGGAGCCGGCGGCTGGATCGCAGCATTGTTCACGATGATATCGAGACCCTCCAGTTTCACACTCGCATTTTTCAGCAGGTCCTCGGCGCTGCTCTTGTCGGTTACCGACGCGACCATCGGCGTGACACCTTTCAAGGCCTTGAACATCGTAGCTACGCCGCTTTCGCTGCTGTCAACGGCGACGACGCCGGCTCCCTGCTTTATGAAGGTCCGCACGATGGCTTCGCCGATGCCATTGGCGGCTCCCGTTACGATGGCCCTGGACCCGAACAGGCGCGGTACATCTGACATCTGAATTCCTCACCAGAATTTTGCCCGCGAGGGCGACGTCGGCATACTAGATAGCCAAAGGCAGCCACGATGCCGACCGGTTCAAACTATCAGGCCGTCGGCAGGCGGTAATCGGCAAACTGCTTGCGAAGCTCGATCTTCTTAATCTTGCCTGTGGCCGTATGCGGGATGTCGTCGACGAAAACGACATCGTCGGGAATCCACCACGAAGCGATTTTCCCGTCGAGCCACGCGAGCAGCTCGTCCCGGGAGACGTCCTCGCCTTCCTTGCGAACGATAACGAGTAGCGGCCTTTCGGTCCACTTGGGATGGGCGACACCAATGACGGCGGCCTCGGCAACGGCGGGATGCCCGACCGCTACGTTTTCCACATCGATTGAGCTGATCCATTCGCCGCCGGACTTGATGACGTCCTTGGTCCGGTCGGTGATCTGCAGGAAACCGTCAGGATCGATCTTGGCGACGTCGCCCGTCTCGAACCAGCCGTCTCCGGTGTGCGACCCCGCGCTGCCTTCGAGCTTGAAATAGTCGCTGCAGACCCAGGGGCCACGGACCTGCAGAGCGCCGGCCTTGTCCCCGTCCCACGGAAGCTCGTTCTGCTCATCGTCCACGATACGCATCTCGACGCCGAAGATTCCGCGGCCCGCCTTGACCCGGATCTTGATAATTTCATCCGGCGACAGATCGAGCTGGCTGGCCTTGAGGGAGTTGACGGTGCCGAGGGGGCTCATCTCGGTCATGCCCCAACCCTGCATGACCACGACATCGTGCTTGTCCCGGAATGCGCGGATCATGGACTCGGGAACGGCAGCGCCTCCAATCACGGTGCGCTCGACCGTCGTCAGGCGCTTGCCGGCCTTGTCCATGTACTGCAACAGCCCGAGCCAGACGGTCGGCACTCCGGCGGCGATCGTTACCTTCTCGGCCTCCATCAATCGGTACAGTGTCTCGCCGTCGCCCATCTTCGGCCCTGGAAAAACCAATTTCGCGCCGACCATCAGGGCCGCATAGGGCACACCCCAGGCGTTAACGTGGAACAGGGGCACGACCGGAAGCATCGTGTCGCGGTTGGACAGCCCGAGCGCATCAGCCATGGCACTTCCGTAGGCATGCAGCACCTGCGAGCGGTGGCTGTACAGCACGCCCTTGGGATTGCCGGTCGTGCCGGAGGTGTAGCAGAGCGCTACAGCTTCGCGTTCGTCGAAATCCGGCCAGTCGTACGAGTCGCTCTCGTCCGCTATCAGCGCCTCGTAGCTGATCGCGTTCCTGAGCGTGGTCTTCGGCATGTGGGCATCATCGGTCATGACGATATAACCGGCGACGTTCGGCGTGCTCCCGGCAATTTTTTCGAGCAGCGGGACGAACAGCGGGTCCGTCATGACCCACTTGTCTTCCGCGTGGTTGACGATGAAGACGATCTGCTCCGGGAAAAGCCGCGGGTTGATCGTGTGGCAAACGTAACCGGCACCGCCGATGGCGTAGTAGGCCTCCAGGTGGCGGTAGTCGTTCCACGCCAGCGTCGCGATCCGGTCGCCGCGGGACAGTCCCAGCCTGTCGAGCGCATTCGCCAGCTTGCGCGCCCGCTGTATGCACTCGCCTATCGTGTAACGATGAGACGGATTGTCCATCGTGATCGACACGATCTCTCGATTGGGGAAATTCCGCTCCGCGTGGCGCGCTATCCACGATATCAACAACGGTGTATCCATCATCAGGCCGTGCATGCATCTCTCCCACGTTTTGCTGCGGTTCCAGTACTTCTCGTGCACCGACGGCACCGCAGCTGCGCCGTCGGCGCGATCGTTGGCCGAAAAAACTCCGGACGAACGACGCCTGTGCCGCTCAGTTCGGTTTCGGCCCCAGCAGGTACCAGGCAATGAGCCCCGCGATCGGCAGGAGGACGACGATGGCTATCCAGAGTGCCTTCTTTCCATTGCCCACCGAACTCTGTGCAATCTGCAGTATCGCGTAGATATCGCAGACCAGAATCAGGAACCCCAGGATACCTTCTTTACCCACATCGACCTCCCCGCTTGCAGCCTCGGGCCGCTGGTTCGGCCGAACCGGCGGCTGGAACGACTATACTGTCGGTGACGCGCCCTCCCCCCGGGCGCGAGTCCGGACATTATAGCCACAGGCCGCAAGGGAGCGCTCGCCATGACGGGACGAAGGTACGACGACATACTGGCCACGATAGGCCGCACGCCGGTCGTCCGGCTCGCGAAGCTGGCGCCTCCCGGCATCAATCTCTATGCCAAGCTCGAGTCATTCAATCCCATGGGCTCGGTCAAGGATCGCCTGGCGCTCGGGGTAATCGAGGACGCGGAACGCAGCGGGAAGCTGCAGCCGGGCCAGACGGTCGTCGAGGCGACCAGCGGCAATACGGGCATCGGGCTCGCCATGGTTTGCGCCCGGAAGGGCTATCCGCTGGTTGTCACGATGGCGGAGAACTTCAGCGTCGAACGCCGCAAGCTCCTGCGCTTCCTCGGCGCGAAGGTCGTCCTGACTCCGGCTGCCCTGAAAGGTAGCGGCATGCTCGCCAAGGCCGTCGAACTGGCGGAGACGCACGACTGGTTCCTGTGCCGGCAGTTCGAAAACGAGGCGAACGCGGACGCGCATTCGCGAACGACCGCGCCGGAAATCATCGCGGACTTCGAGGGCGAGCGGCTGGACTACTGGGTCACCGGCTACGGCACCGGCGGAACATTGAAAGGCGTGGCCCGCGTCCTGCGGGACAAACGGCCCGACACGCGTATCGTCGTCTGCGAGCCGGACAATGCGCAGATGCTGGGGAGCGGCATTCCGCAGGTCCGTGCCACCGATGGCAGTCCTGCCGAAAGTCATCCTCTGTTCCGGCCCCACCTGATGCAGGGATGGAGCCCGGACTTCATCCCCAGGCTGACCGAGGATGCCCTGGCCGAGGGGCTCGTCGACGAAGTCGTCCCGGTAAACGGCGCCGACGCGCTCGGCCTGGCGAAGGCGCTCGCGCAACAGGAGGGCATATTCGTCGGAATCTCCGGGGGTGCCACGCTCGCGGGCGCGCTGCGGGTCGCCGAGTCGGCACCGGCGGGCTCGACGATCCTGTGCATGCTGCCGGATACCGGCGAGCGCTACCTGTCCACGCCGCTGTTCGAAGGCGTGTCCGTCGACATGTCCCCGGACGAACTGGAGATATCGCGTTCGACGCCGAATTACCGCTTCGATAAGCCGGCGGTGGCCCCGGCCAGCCCCGCGGCGGCAGCGGAGGCAATTGCGGCGCCGGCCGACGCAATCGAACTCGTACGGCAAACGATCTCCGACAGGACCCAGCCGGTCACGATATACGCACTCGAATGGTGCGAGTTCTGCTGGTCGGCCCGAAAGATGTTCGCCCGCTACGAGATTCCCTACCGGTCCGTGGATCTGGACTCGGTCGCTTACCAGGCGGATAACCTCGGTGGCCGGATCCGGGCTGCTCTGGCCGAGCTCACGGGGGCCAGGACTATCCCGCAGATTTTCGTCGGCGGGGAGCATGTCGGCGGAGCCACTGAATTGTTCGACGCGGTACGGAGCGGCGCGCTGCAGGCGCTGCTGGAGAAGTATTCGGTGCCGTATAACAGGGACGTAAAGGACGATCCGTACACCTTCCTGCCGGGCTGGCTGCACGCCCGCTGAACCAGCCGCGGTGGGACGGCTCAGCCGGCGTTTTTCAGGAAATACATGCCGATCGTTTCCGCAACGCAAGCCGCTTTGCGCTCACCCTCCACCTCGATCCGTACTTCGGAAATGATGTGCAGAGCGCCCGCGCGCTGGCGGACCTGCCGGACCACCGCCCGCGCCCGTACCCGGCTGCCGGCGATGACGGGCGTGTAAAAGCGCAACTTGTTGCAGCCGAAATTGATCGTCTGCCTGAGATTCTCGAAGCGAACGAAATTTCCTGTGAGCGCCGGTATCAGCGACAAGGTCAGGTAACCGTGCGCAATCGTCTTGCCGTCCGGCAGTTCCCGCGCCGCCCTGTCTGCGTCGACGTGTATCCACTGGTGATCACCGGTGGCATCGGCGAACCGGTCGATCCGCTCCTGGTCCACGACGACCCAGTCGGACACTCCCACTTCCCGATCTTCCAGCGCCTTGGCGTCGGCGTATGACCTGACTATGTGCAAGACGGTTTCCTTTGCAGCTGTATTGCCGTTTGCGATGCCGCAGTCATGCGGCGCGGCACAAACACTTACACGGATGAATTTCAAAGGGCAAGCGCCGCAACGCCTGGATGCTGCGCCTGCCGATATCGCCGCGCGAGAGCTCCTTGATTCCGGCGACATTGATTGCGTGGGCTTTGTTGCGCTTTCGTCGATAACGCGAGACCTGCCTGGCAACCCCGCGCTTGCAGGCCCGTGCGCCGCTGCCGATACTGGCGCCGTGTCGATGGACAAACCAGTGACTGAGCCCGGCGGACTGTACGCGATCGTGCTCGCTGCAGGCGAATCGCGGCGTTTCGGTTCGACCAAGCAACTCGCCCGGTTCCGGGGCGAGCCACTGGTCGCACGTGCCTTGCGGCTCGCCGAAACCGTCTGCGGTTCCCGGACACTCCTCGTCGCCGGCAAGGATTGGCGGCGCGTGCATGCGGCCTCTGCCCCGCTGGAGGGCTTCCTGGTCCGCAACGACGATTATGCCGAGGGCATCGCCAGCTCCATTGCCTGCGGTGTGCGGGCCGTCCGGGCACAGGCCTCGGCAGTACTGATCCTGCTCGCGGACCAGCCGCTTGTCGATGCGAGCTATGTCAGCCGACTGATCGGGGCGTGGCGCGACAACGGGGAACGATTCGCCTGTTCGCGTTACGGCGAATCGCTGGGACCGCCGTCAATTTTCCCTCGCGCCGCATTCGACGAACTCGAGGCGCTCGAAGGCGATCGTGGCGCGCGCCCGGTGCTGGACGCGCACGCCGGGGAACTCACGGTGCTCGACTGCCCCGCAGGCTCTGCAGACGTCGACACACCCGCAGACCTCGCCGCGCTGGGCGATCGGGTTTGACGACAATCAGCCGTGCGCGGCGCAGCGTTCGCAATTGACCCAGCCGGAATGCCCGTCCGTGTAGTGCTCCTTCTTCCAGATCGGCAGGCGAACCTTGACCTGGTCGATGATGTACCGACACGCGAGGAAGGCTTCGTCGCGATGCGCCGACGCCACGCCGACCCATACCGCGCATTCGCCGATCTCCAGCATCCCGCTCCGGTGCACGCAGTGGGCATGCAGGACCGGGTATTTCGCACGGGCTTCCGCGATGATCTTTTCCCCTTCCTTGAGCGCAAGCGGCTCGTAGGCCTCGTATTCGAGGCGCAGCACCTCGTGACCCTCGTTGCGATTGCGGATCCAGCCCTCGAAGCCCGCATAGGCGCCCGCAGCCGGGTCTATCAGGGCACGCCGGAGTTCTTCCGGTTGTATCGGGTCGGTGACCATCTTCATCATGACTTCAGCCGCCCGCCACGGGAGGAAACAGCAGTATCGAATCGCCGTCCTGGATCGGCGCATCCCAACCGACCATCTCGTCATTGATGGCGACCTTGCAATGCCCCAGCGGTTCGGTCGAACCGTGCCGGTCGCGCAGCTCCGCGAACAGTTCGGAGGCGGTCGCCGCGTCGCTCGTCACGGACTCGCGGTCGACGCCGGCATTCTCGCGGAACAGAGCGAAATACCTTACCTCTATCGTCTTGCTCATCTCGTCATACCGAGCCGGCTCTGTTCCAGCTCCGCTGGCGTATTGATGTTGTCGAGTGCCTCCGGCCGGGGCTGCTCGAGCAGCTCCGCCGCCGCGCGGATCATCATCTTGCGCGGGCAGGTGATGCCGGCCTCTACGAACTGTTTCACGAGCATCCGGGCGCCCGGCTCATAGACGGCACACAGCGGCTCCGGCAACCCGTCGCTGCTGCTCCGGTAGGCGGTAAACGCATTGCCCGGCCGACGACCTTTGAGCAGGGCCTCGAGCGTCTCGTCGTCGACGTTCGGCAGGTCGCAGGCGAGCACGAGCCACGCTACGTGCGGATTCTCGTCGAATGCGGACAGGATGCCGGCAACCGGGCCCATGTTCTCGTAGCGGTCGACGATCAGTTCGTACCGGCTGCGCTCGGGGTCCCCGGCCTGCTCCGGCCGGGCGGACACGAATACGCGATCCACGTGCCTTTCGAGCAGCCTGACCATGCGCGCGAGTTGCGTCTGGCCCTCGTTGATCAGCAGCGCCTTGTCACGCCCCATCCGGCTGCTGCGGCCGCCGGACAACACCAGTCCCCAGACGCGGCCGGACTCAGGCACGGTGAAAGTCCTTTTTGCCACCGGTCTTGGCCACCAGCAGCGTCTCGATGATCCGTATGTCGTGGGACAGCGCCTTGCACATGTCATAAACCGTCAGCGCCGCGATGCTGGCGCCAGTCAGGGCCTCCATCTCGACGCCGGTCCGGTGATGCACCTTGCAGACACAGTCGATGACGGCGCGGGTACCACCATCCATCTCTATCGTGATCTTGCAGTCGTCCAGCCCCAGGGGATGACAGAACGGGATCAGTTCGTGCGTTTTCTTCGCCGCCATGACGCCCGCGACGATTGCGGTCGCGAACACCGGCCCCTTGGCGGTGCGGATGTCGCCGTCGGTCAGGCGCTCGGCCAGCGACCGCGGGAATTCGACGACCGCGCGTGCATGCGCCGTCCGGTCCGTCGCCTGCTTGCGGCTTACATCGACCATCGTCGGTCGATCGTTCGAATCGACATGCGAGAGTTTGCTCACCAGGATACCTTGCGTCAGCCGCCGACCCGATACATTTCGACCTTGTTGATCACCTGCTCGCTCGGGCGCTGCACCCTGCGCTCTTCGCTGTAGCGGTCGCTGCGCGCCAGCCAGACCCGTGTCAGCAGGTCGGCCAGGTCCTCGTCGCTTGCACCGCTGCGCAGGGGTTCGCGCAGGCTCGTCCCGGTCGCGGCAAACAGGCAAGTGTACAGCACCCCGTCTGCCGACAGCCGCGCGCGGCTGCAGCTGCCGCAGAAAGGCTCCGTCACCGACGTGATGAACCCGATTTCGCCCTGCCCGTCGAGGTATTTGTAACGACGGGCGACTTCGCCCTGATACCTCGGGTCGACCGGGCGCAGCGGCCAGCGTTCGTGAATCAGTTTCAGGATCTCGCGCGAGGGGATCACCTGTTCGTAGCGCCAGTTGTTTCGGTTGCCGACGTCCATGTACTCGATCAGGCGAACGATGTGGCCGCTGCCGCGGAAGTGATCGAGCAGGTCGAGCAGCGTGTGATCGTTGACGCCGCGCTGCACGACCGTGTTGATCTTGATCGGGCGGAGCCCCGCTCGCTCCGCGGCCGCGATCCCTTCCAGGACCTGGCCGAGTTCGCCCCTGGACCCGCTCATGGCCCGGAACACGTCCTCGTCCATGCTGTCGAGGCTCACCGTGATACGGCGCAGCCCGGCGGCGGCCAGGTCCTGCGCCAGCGGCGCGAGCAGCATGCCGTTCGTGGTCAGCGCGAAATCGTCTACACCCTCTATCGCGGCCAGGCGGCTCACGAGACCCACCACTTTCTTGTCGAGCAAGGGTTCGCCGCCGGTGAGGCGCAGCTTCGTGACCCCCAGCCCGACGGCGATCCGCGCCAGGCGCAGGATCTCGTCGTGGGTCAGGCGCTCGCGGCGCGACAGAAACTGGTAATCCGCGTGATACTCCGTTGCCGGCATGCAGTAAGGGCAGCGGAAATTGCACTGGTCGAGCAACGATATCCGCAGGTCACGGATCGGCCGCCCGAGCCGGTCACGCGGGTCCGTCACCGTTCCCCGGTTCTCGCGGTCTGTATGCTGGGCACCTGACGCCATCCGGGCATTCTGCCCGAATCGCGGTGCGAAAAGTAACTGCGGGCGGCCGGGCAGAGCGGCAGCGGCGCCCGCCCGCCGGTTCTATTGTGCAGCGCAACATGGGCCGTTATACTGCCCGGGCACTGCATGAGCCGCCCCGGGTTGCAGCCCTGCGCCCGGCGCGTGGCCAGTCCTCCACCAATACGAACAAGGCCCGCCGATGCATGTGAATTTCAGCGCCGAGGAACTGCGTTTCCAGGACGAAGTACGGACGTTTTTGCGGGACAAATACCCCGCGGACATCCGGCAAAAGACCGACACCGGCGTGCCCCTGAGCCGCGAGGATTACATCCGCTGGCAGAAGGTGCTGTACCAGCAGGGCTGGGCCGCCATCGGCTGGCCGGTGGAATACGGCGGCACCGGCTGGAGCCCCGTGCAGAGGTACATTTTCGCCAACGAGATGGCCAATGCCAATGCGCCGGACATGGTGCCCTTCGGCGTGAAAATGGTCGGGCCGATCATCTATACCTTCGGCAACGAGGCACAAAAGAAGCGCTTCCTGCCCGATATCCTCGCGAGCAACGTCTGGTGGTGCCAGGGCTACTCGGAGCCCGGCGCCGGGTCGGACCTCGCATCCCTGAAAACGCGCGCCGACCGTGACGGCGACCATTATGTCGTCAACGGCACCAAGACGTGGACGACACTCGGCCATCTGGCCGACTGGATCTTCTGCCTCGTACGCACGAGCTCCGACGTGGCGCGGCGCCAGGAGGGAATCAGCTTCATCCTGATCGACATGAAGACGCCCGGCGTGACCGTTCGACCGATCATCACGATCGAGGGTGAGCGCGAAGTCAACGAAGTACATTTCGAGAATGTCAGGGTGCCGATCGAAAACCTGATCGGCGAAGAGGGCAAGGGCTGGACCTACGGCAAGGTACTGCTGCAGCACGAGCGCACCAATATTGCCGGCGTTGCGCGCTCCAAGTATCGCCTCACCCGGCTGCGCGAAAAGATCATGCAGCCTATACACGGCGGGCGCCCACTGGTCGAGGACGCAAACTTCGTGCGCAAGATGGCGGCGGTCGAAATCGAATTGAAGGCGCTCGAATACACCGAGCTTCGGACCCTGGCGGCTGTCGCGGTCGGCAAGGCGCCCGGTCCCGAATCGTCGCTGCTGAAGATCCGGGGCACCGAAGTGCAACAGGCGATCGAGGTCCTGTTCCTGGAAGCGGCCGGCTATTACGCGCTGCCCTACGTTCCGGACCAGTACGTGCTCGATTTGCCAGTGGAGGATCGCATCGGGCACGGCTCGGAAACGACCACCTCGCTGCGCTATTTCAACAATCGGAAAGCATCGATCTACGGCGGGTCCAACGAGATCCAGAAGAACATCATTGCCAAGCACGTGCTCGGCCTCTAATCCCTGCCAGTATCGATAACCAGACCAGGATCAGGACATGGATTTTTCGATCACAGAAGAACAATCGATGCTCGCGGACAGCGTATCGCGTTTCATTGACCAGGATTACGATTTCGAACGGCGGATGAGCATTGCTGAAAGCGATGACTGGTTCAGCGACGACGTATGGCAGGCATTCGCCGACCTCGGTCTCACGGCCGCGCTATTTAGCGAGGAAGACGGCGGGCTGGGTGGTGGCCCGGTCGAACTCATGCTGATCATGGAGCAGTTCGGCCGCGGCCTGGTGGTCGAACCGTTCCTGGCCAACGTGGTACTCGCCGGTGGCGTCCTGAAGCGGGCAGGCAGCGAGAAACAGAAAGCCGAGTTGCTGGCGGGGATCATGGCCGGCACGACCCAGGCAGCGCTGGCATTTGCGGAACCGCAGGGACGCTTCGATGCCGCGGACATTGCGACGATCGCGACTCCGGACGGGGCGGGCTACCGGCTCAGCGGCCGCAAGGCGCTGGTGCTGAATGGCGGGGCGGCAGACTTCCTGATCGTTCCGGCGCGAACGTCGGGTGAGCAGGCGGACGTAGACGGTATCACCCTGTTCGTGGTTCCGTCGGACGCGAAGGGGCTGACACGCAAGGCATACAAGACGGTGGACGCTCACAGCGCTGCCGAGATTGAACTCCGCGACGTGCTGGTCGAAAAATCTTCCGTCATTGGCGAAGTCGGCCGGGCTTACCCGGTCCTGTCTGACGCGCTGGACGACGCTACACTGGCGATCGCTGCCGAGGCCGTCGGCATCATGCGCACGTTGCATGACAAGACCGTCGAATACTCCAGGAATCGGATCCAGTTCGGCGTGCCGATCGGAAGCTTCCAGGCCCTGCAACACCGGATGGTCGACATGCTGATGGAGTGCGAGCAGACACGCTCGCTGCTGATGTGGGCCGTCATGCTGGCCGACGGTTCTGACGCCGATCGACAGAAGGCCATCAGCGCCATCAAGTACCAGGTCGGCACGGCGGGCCGCCACGTCGGCGAGGAAGCCGTCCAGCTTCACGGCGGCATGGGCGTAACCTGGGAGCTCGACGTCGCGCATTATTTCAAGCGACTGACCAGTATAGGCATACTGTTCGGCAACGCGGATTACCACCTGGACCGCTACGTCGCGCTGAGCTGACTCCCTACCGGGGACCGGCGGGCGCGCAGGTCCCGCCGGGGGCGGACGCATGTTTCCTGATAGCCTGAGCCAGTTTTTTCTGCACAACCAGGAGGCGCTCTGGCTGACCACGCTGATCGCGGACCTGGGCTTCACTGTCCTGCTGTATCGCTTTTTCGGCAAAGCCGGGCTGCAGGTCGCGATCGCCACGGCGATCCTGCTCGCAAACCTTCAGGGCCCGAAGCTGACCGTCATTTTCGGCTTCCAGACGAGCCTGGGTGTCATCTTTTATTCGAGCATTTTCTTTGCTACCGACGTCCTGAGCGAAAACTTCGGCAAGGAAGAGGCGAACAAGGCCGTTCGTATGGGATTCGTCGTGAGCGTCATTGTCGTCATGATGCTCAGTCTCGCGCTGCTCTATCAGCCCAGCGACAGGCCGGGTACCGCCGGGTTTTCGCGTGACATTCACAACGCGTTCGCAACTATAGTCAACTTCACGCCCCGTTTCGTAGTCGGCTCCCTGCTCGCTTACTACATCAGCCAGAGCTTCGATGTCTGGGCTTTTCACAAGATAAAGAGCATCACCGGCGAGCGCTGGCTATGGCTCAGGAACAACCTCTCGACGATGAGTTCCCAGGTAATTGATACGATCGTCTATTCGCTCGTCACCTGGTGGGGCATCGTCGACCTGCGCACGGCACTCGAATTGGGCGCCGTGAAATACGGGTTCAAAGTAACGATTGCGCTGATCGACACGGCATTCATCTACTGGGCCAAGTGGTCGCACGAACGACGTTTCGGTGGCCGTCCGGAGACGGCCTGAAACGTCGCGGCATCGGGTATCATTTGCTTTCGAGCTAGGGGAGCGCGGCTATGCAGTCCTCAGGAGTCATCACGATAACGACGGACTTCGGCCACAAGGGGCCGTTCGCCGGCGTCATGAAAGGAGTAATCCTCACGCGCTTCCCGGCCGCGAGGATCGTGGACCTTGCGCACGACATTCCGGCGCACTGGCCGCCGGAGGCGGGGTTCTGGCTCAGCCGATCGTATCGCTACTTCCCGGCGGGCACCGTCCACATCGCCATCGTCGATCCCGGTGTCGGCACCGATCGCGAAATCATTGTGGCGGAGTGCGGCGGGCATTGTTTCCTTGCGCCCGACAACGGCCTGCTTGCGCCAGTTCTGTCGGAGCCGGACGTAGCCGTTTACCGGCTCGACCCTAAACGTCTCTCGCGCCTGTGCCTGCCGACGCCGAGCCTGACCTTCCAGGGGCGCGACGTGTTTGCGCCCGTTGCCGCCGAGATCGCCGCGGGCAGGCTCGGCGCGTCCGACGTCGGCCAGCCGTTCCGGGACTGGGCGCCGAGCTGGCTCGACGACCCGATCGCTGACCGCGGCCGGGTCAGCGGCGTAGTCGTAACGATCGACACCTTCGGCAACCTGATCAGCAACATCGAAGGCGAATTGATCGCGGCAATGCACCATCCCGTTGTCAGCCTGGCGGGCCATCGCATCGAAATGAAAGCCACTTACGGCCGGGCGGTACCGGGCAGCTATCTCGGGCTGGTCAATTCTTTCGGCGTCCTCGAAATCGCGCGCGCGGAAGGCAGCGCCGCCGAAGGGCTGGGCGTAGACCGCGGGGCACCGGTCGTCGTCAACGACTCGGCGGCGCCGAAGTAGCCCCCGCAGTCCGCCTGCCCTGTCCGTTGTTTCGCCGTGCCCGAGGCGGACTGACCTTTAGTACCGCCGCCCGGACCTGCGCCGGGCCCCTTAGGCGGAGTGCAGGGCCTGTTGTTCCAGCTTGGCCCAACTATCCCTCAACGTAACAACCCGATTAAACACCGGCCGGTCCTCGCCGTGCTCGACGCTGTCGGCACAGAAGTAGCCCAGGCGTTCGAACTGGAAGCTTGCACCGGGCCGTACCGCTGCCAGCGCCGGCTCCAGCATCGCCTCGACGACTTCGAGCGAGTTCGGGTTCAGCGCATCCAGCACATTCTCGACGGCTCCCGGGTCCGCCACCTGGAACAGCCTGTCGTAGAGCCTTACTTCCGCTCGCCTTGCATGCGCGCCCGATACCCAGTGGATCGTGCCCTTGACCTTGCGATCGCTGGTTTCCGAACCGCTGCGCGTCGCCGGATCATAGCTGCAACGGAGTTCGACGACCTCGCCGGCCGCATCCTTGACGACCTCGTCACAGCGGATTATGTACGCGTATCGCAAGCGCACCTCACCGCCCGGCTTCAGCCGAAAAAACTTGCGGGGCGCGACTTCCATGAAGTCGTCGCGCTCGATGAAAACCTCCCTCGAGAACGGAACTTCCCGGCTGCCCAGCTCCGGCCGGTTCGGGTGATTCTGGGCAGACATCTGTTCGACCCGGCCTTCCTCGAAATTCGTGATGACGATCTTAAGGGGCTTCAGGACCGCCATCCGGCGCTCCGTTTCCAGGTCGAGCACCTCCCGCACGCTGTTCTCCAGCAGCGCCATCTCGATGATGTTTTCTTTCTTCGTGATGCCCACGCGCCGGCAGAAGTCGCGTATGGCAGCGGGCGGATAACCACGGCGCCGCAGGCCGGATATCGTTGCCAGGCGGGGATCATCCCAACCGCTGACGATTCCCTCGCTGACGAGAAAATTGAGTTTGCGCTTGCTCGTCAGGGCGTACGCCAGGTTGAGACGGGAGAATTCGATCTGCCTGGGCCGGTGCTCGGGATCGACCTGGTCGATAAACCAGTCATAGAGCGGCCGGTGGTCCTCGAATTCAAGCGTGCACAGTGAATGTGTAATCCCCTCGAACGCGTCCGACAGGCAATGTGCAAAATCGTACATCGGATAGATGCACCACTTGTCACCGGTACGCTGGTGACTGATGTGCCGGATACGGTACATGGCCGGGTCACGCATATTGATGTTGGGTGACGACATGTCGATCCTGGCCCGCAGAATATGCTCGCCGTCACCAAACTCGCCCGCACGCATCCGGCGCAGCAGTCCGAGATTTTCCTCCACGCTTCGATTCCGGTACGGGCTCTCCCGACCCGCCTCTGTCAGCGTGCCGCGGTGAGCCCGGATCTCTTCGGCGCTCAGGCTGTCGACATACGCAGCACCCTGCCTGACGAGTTGCTCGGCCGCCTCGTAAAGCTGGTCGAAGTAGTCGGATGCGTGGGTGAGCCTGTCGCCCCAGTCGAATCCCAGCCAGTGCACGTCGCGCTTTATCGCCTCGACATACTCTTCGCTTTCCTTGCCCGGATTCGTGTCGTCGAGCCGCAGAAACGTCTTGCCGCCGTGCTCCCCGGCGACGCCGAAATTCAGGCAAATAGACTTCGCGTGACCGATATGCAGATAGCCGTTCGGCTCCGGCGGGAAGCGCGTCACGACAGCACTAGCGTGCTTGCCGCTTCCAACGTCTTCGTCAATGATCTGCCGGATGAAATCCCGGGGCTGTTCGTCACTCATGGCCTGGCCGTAGGGGGGTCCGAAAAGCCCGGTATTGTACGTGATCCGCCGCTTTCTGGCGCGTTGCGTCAAACCGGAGAGTCAGGCCCGGACCGACCCGCGGCAACTGCTGCACAGGCCCTGGATTTCCAGCATCTGCCGAATTGCGGTAAACCCGAGGCCTGCCGCCTTCCTCTGGACCAGGGAGTTGATTTCCGCGTCATCCAGCTCGGCGACGCTGCGACACTCCCGGCAAATGAGGAACTGGCCGCGGTGCGAACTCAATGGGTCCGGGCAACCGACAAAGGCGTTCAGGGTATCCAGCCGATGAACCAGGTCGGCCTCGATCAGGAACTCGAGGGCACGATACACGGTCGGAGGCGCGGCCCGCTTGCCGTCCCGCTGCAGGCTGTCGAGTATGTCGTAGGCCCCGACGGGCTTGTGGCTGTCCCAGACGAGCTGCAGGACCTGGCGCCTGAGCTTCGTGAAACGGAGTCCTCGTTCGCGGCAGAGTCGCTCGGCTGTCTCGAGCGCCTGGCTTACACAGAGCCGATGGTCATGCCGCGAATTCGGCAACGTATCTCCCGGGCGGGCGTCAGTCATGGACTAGGCATCTGGTCTAGCGGGAGCCACGAATTGTACATGATTCGGGGTGGGCTTTCGGATAGCAGTCAGGCGGCTTTCGGGTACAATAGCGCGCCTCGAACCGCACCTTGAAACTCCAGAAAGACCGCAAATTCATGCCGAAGATAAAGCTGCCGGACGGCTCCGACCGTCATTACGACGCTCCCGTTACCGGGGCCGCTATTGCGGCCGACATTTCCCGAAACCTCGCACGCGACGCAGTGGCGATACGTGTCGACGGCCAGCTGTGGGACCTGACGCGTGAGCTGGACAGCGACGCGGCTATCGAAATCGTCACCCGCGATAGCGACGATGGCATCGAGATTCTGCGGCACGACGCGGCGCATGTGCTGGCCGAAGCGGTCAAGGAGCTGTGGCCGGAGACCCAGGTAACGATCGGTCCTGCGATAGAAAACGGCTTTTACTACGACTTCGCCCGCGACGAACCCTTTACCGAGGAAGACCTCGCGAAGATCGAAGAGCGGATGAAAGAGATTGTGCAGCGGGACGAAGCCGTCGAGCGCGAGGTCTGGGACCGGGACGAAGCGGTTCGATTCTTCCGCGCGCAGGGCGAAGAGTACAAGGCAGAGATCATCGAAGACATCCCGGTGGATGAACAGATTACCCTGTATCGGCAGGGCAAGTTCATCGACCTGTGCCGCGGCCCGCACCTGCCGTCGACAGGCCGGCTCGGCAAGGCCTTCCGACTGCTGCGAGTATCCGGGGCCTACTGGCGCGGAGACTCTCGCAATGCGATGCTGCAACGCGTCTACGGGACCGCGTGGGCTTCGGACAAGCAGCTGAAGGAATACCTGCACCGACTGGAGGAGGCGGAAAAGCGCGATCATCGTCGGCTCGGCCGCATCATGGATCTGTTCCACTTCCAGGAAGAAGCGCCGGGTGCGGTGTTCTGGCATCCGCAGGGATGGCGATTGTTCCGGAAACTGGTCGATTACATGCGCAAGCGTCAGATCGAGGCAGGTTACCTCGAGGTGAACACTCCGGAACTCATGGATCGCTCGCTATGGGAGGCTTCGGGACACTGGGAGTCTTTCCACGAAAACATGTTTACGACCGAAACCGAGGACGGCCGCAATTTCGCGATCAAGCCCATGAATTGCCCCGGCCACGTGCAGGTCTTCAAGCAGGGCATCAAGAGCTATCGCGACCTGCCCTGCCGCCTGTCCGAGTTCGGCAAGGTGCATCGGTACGAGCCATCCGGCGCCCTGCACGGCATGCTGCGCGTGCGCGCGTTCACCCAGGACGATGCGCACATCTTCTGCACGCCAGAGCAGATCACGGACGAAACGGTCGCCGTCTGCAACCTGATCCTCGGCATCTACCGTGACTTCGGCTTCGAGGACGTACGCGTAAAATTCGCCGATCGACCGACGGTGCGGGTCGGCGACGACGCTGTCTGGGACCAGGCGGAGGCGGCCCTGAAAAAAGCGCTCGACGTAACCGGTCTCGACTACACCTACAATCCCGGCGAAGGCGCCTTCTACGGTCCCAAGCTGGAATTTGTCCTGCGCGACGCGATCGGTCGCGACTGGCAGTGCGGCACGCACCAGGTCGACCTGAACCTGCCTTCGAGGCTTGGCGCCACTTACGTCAGCGAGGACGGCCAGAAGCGGACACCTGTCCTGTTGCACCGGGCGATTTTCGGATCGCTGGAGCGTTTCCTGGGCATTCTCCTGGAACACCATGCCGGCAACCTGCCCCTCTGGCTCGCGCCTACTCAGGTCAAGGTGCTGACGATCACCTCCGAAGCGGACTCGTACGCGAGCGAGGTCGTAGGTGAACTGCAGGAAGCCGGCCTGAGCGCCGAGGCTGACCTGCGCAACGAGAAGATTTCCTACAAGGTTCGTGAGCACAGTGTCGCCAAGATCCCGGTGCTGATGGCCGTCGGTCAGCGCGAGATCGAGCAGCGCACTGTGGCCCTGCGTCGGCTCGGGTCCAATCAGCAGCAAGTCGTCTCCCTAGTCGAAGCGATTGGCGCACTGACCGAGGAAGTCCGCACGCGTTGCAACGCCTCCTGACGCGCGTGCCCTTGCAGGGGCGCCGCCGCAAACGTGACGGGCGAATCACAACGACCGTGCGTCCCGTCACAGATTTCCAAACTTGTCTGCCGCTGCAGACATTTACATATCGCAGCAGGGATATACTCTCGTCTCGGAGAGCGTGTCCGCAATTCAACATAAGCAGCCAGGGAGGACGCTTGTGGCGTTGGAGCAATTCAAGACGCAGGTGCTGATTCTGCACAGCCAGCAGAGCACGCTGGACTCGTTGGTACGAGGCTTCAGCGATCGCTATGCGGTGCACTGCGCAACCAGCGGCGCTGAAGCGTTGAGTACCCTCGGCAGCATCCAGATTGACGTACTCGTTTCCGCCCACAATCTTCCGGGCATGAGCGGACTCGACGCGCTGCGAGAAGCCAAGAAACGCTCTCCCTCGACCATAGGCATCCTGCTCGCCGGTTCGGATGCGGGCGACGGCCTCGAAGCCCTGGTCAATGACAAGATAGTTTATGAAGTCGTGCGTGGCGAGGTGACGCCGCAGAGACTGTTCAAGCTCGTTGAGGACGCAACACGCCAGGTGCGCCTGCTCGCCCTCGCCGAGTCTGCGAACGACACGACAGCGAACCCGGACGAGCCGGCCGGCGAACACATCATCATGGAAACGGCCGAGAACGGCTCGGTCATCATCAGTGATGGCACGGGCACTCTGCCGGCATTAAAGCCCGAGAAGATCCAGATTTCACCCAACGCGCGCGGCGCCGAAGTCGACGTTCTCGTGCTGACTCGCGACGAGGAGTTCCTGGCGACCGTCAAGGAGTCTGCCCGCGGGCTGCACAACGTGCATCATGCGACAGCGCCCGCACAGGCGGCCGAACTCGCACGCAAAGAGGGTGTCGGCGTCCTCGTAACCGATGCCGCGATGATCGGCTCGAATATCGAGGAACTGACCGACCAGCTGCGCGCGCACGTTCCGCGATTGGTCGCGATCGTAGCGGGCCGTCGCGACGACGGCGACCTCCTGATGGACCTGATCAACCGCGGCCAGGTTTACCGCTTTCTGCTGAAGCCCGTATCGCCCGGGCGCGCTCGCCTCGCGATCGAGGCCTCGGTCAAGCATCATCTGGACGCGCCGGAAACCGCGTTCAAGGGCAAGCCGCGAACCGCGGCCAGCCCGGTACAGAAACCGGCACCACAGCCGGCAGCACCTAAAAAGCCGGTGCCGGCGCCGCAGGCCCGGCAACCCCGTCCGGCGCCCCCGCGCGCAGAGCCACCGACGCCGGCGCCCGTCAGCCGACCCGCAGCGGCGCCTCCGGCGAGGCCCGAAGCACCAAAAGCCCCACCGAGGAAACCGGCAGAACCGCCGGCCCCGCAGACGCCGCCTGTCGTCGCAAAGAGTCCCCCGGCTAGACCGGCACCGAAACCGCTCGCGGCCTCTCCCGCGCAGCGACCTGGCCCGGCGCCCATGGCTGCTCCCGCAAAGCGGCCCGGCCCGGCACCTGTGGCCGCTCCCACGAAGCGAGCCGGCCCGGCTCCCATGGCTGCTCCCGCGAAGCCGCGACCGGAATCGGCGGCCGGGCGCAAGGAGCCGCGCATTTCGGCTCCGGCAGAGCTGTCAGCCGGGGGCCAATCGCCGCGCTCACCGGAAGTCGCCCCGCCGGTCGCCGCCGGGCTGGACCAGGCATTCGACGAAGGAGGCAGTTTTACCGATACCATCGCCGGGCTGGCCGTATCCGTCGGCAAGTCCATTGGCGGCGCCGTGAGCTCGGTTTCCGGCGGCGCTCGCGCCGTCACCCACGTGACGGGAGCGGCAGCCTCAGGGCTGCTGCGCGTCCTGCGAAATCCCAAACTCCTCGCAGCCGCCGGGCTCATCGCGGTCGTGGCGGTTGCCGGGCTTTGGGTGTTCAGCGGCGACGACTCTCCGGCGCCTCCGACGGCCGCGGACAACGGGCCTGACAGTGTCCCGACTTTCGGCGAAAGCGATATACCGGCGGCCGAGGCCGCCGCCCAGACCGAAAGGCCGTTGACGGCACCGCTGTTCGACGACCTGCTGGACAAGGCGCGCGCCGCGCGGAACGACGGCGACATCTATTCCCCGGCCGGGCGTAATGCGATGGAATTCTATATCGCCGCGCGGGCGGCGGCGCCAGACAACCCCGAGGTTGCGGGCGAGCTGGCCGCGCTGACGGACGATGTCTTCCAGCTTGCCGAAACGGCATTGTTGGAAAATCACTATACGGAGGCGAGCCGTGCCCTGCGCGTCATCGCGCTGGCGAACCCGGAAAATCCACGCCTCAACTTCATGAATGCACAGCTCGCCCAGCTCGAGCTGCGCGGCCGACTGGACGAAGCGAGGACCGCCATTCGCGAGTCCCGCTTCGAGGACGCCGGACGCATCCTCAGCCAGGCCGAAAGCCTGGCCGGCGGGGACGCCCGCGAGCTGAATCTCGTCACCGAGGAGCTGGCTGCGGCACGCAGCGCCCAGCGGCTCGATGAGGTACTGTCACTCGCCGGCCGCGCCGTGGACGAGGGCAGGCTGACAACACCTTCCAATGACAATGCCCGCTACTTCTACGAACTCGCGTTGACGCTCGAGCGCGGCAATGCCGCCGCTCAGCAGGGGCTGACCGTAATCGCGAGCAAACTCGTGCTGAATGCGCGCAGCGCAATTGACGCCGGGGACTTCGACGGAGCGGAGCGGCTGCTGACGGAAGCACGTGCCCTGGACGCCGGCAGCAGCGAGTTGTCCGCCGCTAACGAGACGCTGGCGGCGGCGCGCGCGGAGCGCTCGCGCCGTGAAGCCGAGCAACGGGCTGCGGAACAGGCGCCAGCGATCGCCGGTCCAGCGACTGCGGGCGCTGCCGCCTCGGTCCCCGCATCATCGCCGGTCGAATCCGAAGCCCGGACGGCGGCCGAACCGGGCATGCCCGACGGCGGCGAGACCGCCAGCCCGGAACTGGTCGGAACGGCGGCATTGACCGAAACACCGGAACCGATGGCGGACGCACAGCCGGGCAATCTCGAACCGATGGCAGAGACCCCGATCGTCGCCATCAGCACGCTGAAGCGGACGCGCTACGTGCCGCCAAAGTATCCCCGCTCAGCCCAACGCAGGAATGTCGAAGGCTGGGTCGACCTGGTCTTCACAGTGACTCCCGAGGGTGAGGTCGCCGATATCGAGGTCATCGACGCCGACCCGGCGACGACGTTCAACGACGCAGCCGTGGAATCGGTCGAACAATGGCGCTTCGATCCCGTGCTGGAGGGCAACAGGCCCGTGTCGAAGCGCGTGGCCGTGCGCATGTCGTTCGCCCTGCAGTAGGCGCACCCTCCTGGACGATTGGCCCCGGTCCCCGCGGGCCCGAGCCGGCCCCGATCCCTGGCCTGGCGCCGGAAATATTACATAATACGATCGGAAACAATCTGTCCGAAATGGACCAAATGGCGCCGAACCAGTATCCTTAGCCGTTCTGGCCACGGGGGAGGCGTATTCCAGATGCAGGAAGCTCGGGGATCCGGCCGCAAGCCGGCGCGAAAACAACAACAACGAAGCATCCGTACCCGTCAGAAGCTGCTCGACGCGGCGCTGCAAGCGTTTTCCGAAAACGGCTTCAAGGGCACGTCGACCCGGGACATAGCCGACCGGGCCGGTGTTCATCATCCGCTGATTACCTACCATTTCAAGAACAAGGAAGAGCTCTGGCGCGCTGCTGCCGACAAGGTGTTCTCCGAGTTCACCGCACTGCTACTGCAGGCGCGGCAGCAGGCAGCCGACTTCGAACCGCGCGAACGGATGGCGGAAATGATCCGGGCCTACGTGCGCTACGCATCGCGCAAGCCGGCGCTGCACAAGCTGATGCTGCAGGAATCGAGCCAGTCGAGCCCGCGGCTGGACTGGCTGGTCCGCATGCATCTGAAGCCGCTCTACGAAGTGGTCGTCCGCGAATTGGAAACGCTGCAGACGATGGGCATTGCGCCGCCGGGTGACCCGGCCCTGCTGTTCAACCTGATCCGTGTGTCGTCGGGCGGCATGATCGCGCTGGCCCTGGAAATCCGTGATACGAGCGGGCTCGACCTCGAGGAACCGGACAAGGTCGAATCGCTTGCGGACATGATCGTCGACCTGTTTTTGCCCGGCCGGGACGGCGCTGCCGCTGCCGCTGCGCGAGCGGGATGACTCGCGGCTCTCAGTAACCGTCCCTGCCTCCGATCAGTTGCAGGTGCATTTCCGCGACGATCGACAGCGCGATAGAACCCGGGCCACGGCCACCGATATCAAGCCCGGCCGGACCGTGCAGGCGGCCGGCAAGGCGGTCCGCCGGCGCGCCGAGTTCCTGCACCAGACGCCGACGCCGGTCTGACGGCCCCAGCAGTCCGACGTACGGCATGCCGGTTTCCGCCACCAGTCTGAGGTAAACGCGGTCCGTTGCCAGGTGGTGGCTCATGATGATGGCTGCATCGAAGTCGTCGAGATCAAGCGCTCCCGGCAGCTCCTCGGCCGGCACGCACACGATCCGGCGGGCTCGACTGAAATCGCCCTTCTGCACATAGGCCGGACGATGATCCTGAACGGTCACGCGCCAGCCGAGTTCGGCGCACAGGCGTACGACCGGCTGCGCGTCCAGTCCCGCACCGAGCACCAGCACCCGCGGCGGGGGTCGGAGCACGCCGAACAGGATGTCGGCACTGTCGCCAGCCACTTCGACCCGGTCGGTGCGTGACTTGCCGTTGGAGAGCGCCGACTGCGCCACGGATTCGACGGCCTCGAGCCACGGCTGGGGAAAGCCGAAGTTTGCCGTTCGTCCGCCTCCGGTCACGAGGCTGGCACCGGCAATGGGACCGCGGCCTGCATCGTTCAGTGCGGTCGCGCAGACGGCCGCCTCGTCGCCGTCCAGTTCGCGCGCCATCGTCGCGAAAGGCTCGTAGCCGTCGCTCGGGCCGAGCGGCTGCAGGAAAATGCGCATCAGCCCATCGCAACCCACACCGAGGCCCCAGAGTTCCTCGTCGTTCAGGCCAAGGTCGTAGGTGACCTGTTCGGGCTGGCCGCTGGCCGCGACCCGAGCTGCGCGTTCCGCCAGGTCACCCTCGAGGCAACCACCCGACAGCATGCCCTGGAAGACGCCGTCGGGACTGATCAGCATGCGAGCGCCGGTCTTGCTGTATGTAGATCCCTGCGTCTCGTAAACGCTTGCAAGCACGAGCATACGACCGCCGGCCGCCTGCTGTGCAAAGAAATTCAACAGCTCTGAATTGCTCATGCCGCCGTTACCTGGCTCGCCTCGCTGATAAACCGGTGCTGCTCGTTCAGGATCCGAACGAGCCCGGCAAGACTATCGACATTGTGTGCCGGAAGGAACAGGTCGACATGCGGCAGCATTTTCCGGATTCCAAATGCCCGCGGTGCGAAATCTGTATACCGCAACATCGGGTTGAGCCAGATCAGCTGTCGGCAGGAACGGCGCAGTCGCTCCATCTGGAATTCGAGATCGGACCCGGTGTCCCTTTCGAGGCCGTCGCTCAGCAGGACGACAACGGCATTCTGTGCCAGCACACGGCGCGCCCAGTCGTGATTGAAGCGCCTGATGCTCGCCCCGATTCGCGTGCCACCATCCCAGTCCTGTACCTCCGTCGAGACGTGGCGCAAGGCCTCGTCCACATCGCGCTCGGCGAGCCGCCGCGTGATGTTCGTCAGGCGAGTGCCGAAGACGAAGCTGTGCACGGATTGCTCGCGGGCGGCCAGGACATGCGCGAAGTGCAGGAACATTCGCGAATACCTGCTCATCGAACCGGAAATATCGCAGATGACGACCAGGGCCGGCGGCCTCTCGATGCGCCGCTTTCTTGCAAGCCGGATCAACTGGCCGTCATTACGGATCATCAGCTGCATGCTGCGGCGCAGGTCAAAGCGACGGCCGCCCGGGTGGGTCCGGTACCTGCGCGTCGGGAGCCTGCGCAGCGGGCGAATCTCCTGCCTCAGGATCTGGCGAGCCTCCCGTTGCTCGGCGAGACTCATCTGCTCGAAGTCCTTGTGCCTGAGAATCTCGCTCGGCGAGTAGGAGCCGGCCCGGTCGACCTCGATGGCGACGCCCTCCTCCGCAGCCTCCGCCTGCTTTTCCGACAGCGCTTCACTGAGCCGCCGGATGGTCGCTTCGCCTTCGCCGGCAGGCCGCTCGATGGTCGGCAGCAGCAGCGCGATCATCCGCTCCAGCAGCCGCGGATTACGGAAGTACATGTGGAACGCCTGTTCGAAAAGGCGAAACTGGCCCGGGTCCCTGACCAGCACGGCGCGCAGCGCCCAGCAAAACTCGTCGCGACGCCGGACCCCGACGATGGCGACAGCCCGCAGCGCGTCGAGAACCTGGGCCGGACCGGCCGGAATGCCGGCCGCACGCAATGTGCGACAGAACATCAGGATGTTTTCGCCGAGACGGCCCGTATCGCGCTGACCGGCGGGACTCATGCTGCGTTCTGAATTTCCGCCAGCAGCCGGGCGGCTTCGCTGCCGCGCAGCCGGGCGATGTCGTCCTGGTATTTGAGCAGCGAACCGAGCGTGTCGTTGACAATCTCCGGGGTAAGCGCGACGACGTCGAGCTGGGTGAGCGCGTTCGCCCAGTCGATGGTCTCGGCTACGCCTGGCGCCTTGTACAATTCCTGCTCACGCAGGCTGTGTATGAACGCCACCATCTGGCCGCGCAACTCTGCACCGATTCCCGGCGCCTTCAGCGCGACGATGCGAGCCTCGTCTTCGTGACTCGGGTATTCGACCCAGTGATAGAGGCAGCGACGCCGCAGCGCGTCGTGAACCTCGCGAGTCCGGTTTGACGTGATGACGACGATTGGCGGCTGTTCGGCCCTGACCGTCCCGTACTCCGGGATACTGAGCTGGAAGTCCGAGAGAATCTCGAGCAGAAATGCCTCGAACGGCTCGTCGGCCCGGTCAATCTCGTCGATCAGCAGCACGGGCGGCCCGCCCTCGTGCCGTTCCAGCGCCGCGAGCAGCGGACGCGCGATCAGGTAATCGCGGCTGTACAGCGTGCCCGACACCTCCTTCGCCCTGCCCGTCGCCTCGGCGAGGCGGATCGCAACCATCTGGCGCGGGTAGTCCCACTCGTACGCCGCCCCGGCCAGGTCCAGGCCTTCGAAACACTGCAGCCTGATCAGTTCGCGCGTCAGCGTCTTCGCCAGGACCTTGGCGATCTCGGTCTTCCCGACCCCGGCCTCGCCTTCGAGCAGCAGCGGCCGGCGCATGCGCAGCGCGAGGAATACGACTGTCGCGAGATCGCGGCCGGCGACGTAATCACCGCTCTGCAACAGATCGGCGGTCTGCTCTACACTTTCCGGCAGATTCGCGTTGTCGGCGCTGTCAGCCACCCGCGGCGCTTACCGCGCGCCGTGCCATGACGCCGACCAGATGCGCGCGGTATTCCGGACTCGCGTGCAGGTCGCCGTTCAGCTCGGCCGCATCAACCTCGATGCCGTCCAGCGAGTCGGCCGCAAACTTGCGGCCGAGTGCCGTTTCCATTTCCGGCACGCGGAATGCGCAGGCGCCGGCCCCGGTGACCGCTACCCGGATACCCGCACCCGTTTCGGCAACGAATACACCGACGACCGCGTAGCGAGAGGCTGGGTTCGGGAACTTGGCATAGGCCGCGCGTTTTGCGCGCGGAAACCGCACCGCGACGACTATCTCGCCAGGCTCCAGCGCCGTCTCGAACATGCCGAGAAAGTAATCGTCGGCGGCTATCTCCCGCCGATCGGTGCGTATCGTCGCCCCGAGCCCGAGGACCGCCGCAGGGTAATCCGCAGCAGGATCGCTGTTGGCGATCGAGCCGCCGAGCGTGCCGCGATTGCGAACCTGGGGATCTCCGATCAGTCCGGCCAGGTCCGAAAGGGCCGGGATGGCCTTCCGCACGTCCGCGCTCGAGGCAACCTCTGCATGTCGCACGGCCGCGCCGACCTCGACGTTCTTCGCATCGACGCGTATACCGCCGAGATCCCGGATATTGCCGATATCGACGAGGTCCGTCGGCCGCGCCAGCCGGAGTTTCATGGTTGGCAGGAGGGTCATGCCGCCGGAGACGAGTTTTGCATCCGCGTTCGATTCGAGCAGCGTCTTCGCCTCGGCCAAGGTCGTCGGGCGATGGTAGTTGAATTCGTACATGTCAGCTTCCTCTGCAGCTCTTCAGGCCGCTGCCTGCCGGATGGCCTGCCAGACCCGTTCCGGCGTCGCCGGTATCGGCACATCGTCGACGCCTATCCCGGACAGCGCGTCGACGACCGCGTTGATTACGGCCGGCGTAGCGCCGATCGCGCCCGCCTCGCCCGCACCCTTGACGCCGAGCGCATTGTGCGTGCAGAGCGTCGTGTTGGTGGCAACCTCGAGCCTCGGCACGTTATCGGCCTTGGGCATGCAATAGTCCATCATGGACCCCGTCAGCAACTGGCCCGATTCGGGATCGTAGACGCACTGCTCGTAGAGGGCCTGACCGATACCCTGAACGACGCCGCCGTGTACCTGGCCCTCGACGATCATAGGATTGACGATTCGACCGAAATCGTCGGCGGCCACGAAGTTCAGCACTTCGGTCACTCCCGTATCCGGGTCAATCTCGACTTCCGCTATGTGGCAGCCGGCAGGGAAAGTGAAATTCTTCGGATCGTAAAATGCCGTCTCCTCGAGTCCGGGTTCGAGGATATCGAGCGGGTAGTTGTGCGGCACGTAGGCCGCGAGCGCCACCTCGCCGAACGAGACCGACCGGTCGGTACCTGCAACGGTCAGCTTGCCGTCCTTGAACTCGATATCTTCGTCCGACGCCTCGAGCAGGTGCGCGGCGATCTTTTTCGACTTCGCCTTGACCTTGTCAAGAGCAGCCATCAGGGCCATGCCGCCGACGGCCAGGGAGCGCGAGCCATACGTGCCCATGCCAAACGGAATCTTGGCCGTGTCGCCGTGGACGACGTCGACATTGTCGATGTCGACGCCGAGCGCTTCGGTAACCAACTGGGCGAAGGTCGTTTCGTGGCCCTGGCCGTGACTGTGCGACCCGGTCAGCACCGTGACCGAGCCGGTCGGATTGACGCGTATCGTGCCGACTTCGTACAGGCCGGCGCGTGCGCCCAGCGCACCCGCAACGTTTGACGGAGCAATGCCGCAGGCTTCAATGTAGGTCGCAATTCCGATGCCGCGCAGCTTGCCGCGTTCCGCAGATTCCTTGCGGCGCCGGTCGAAACCTGCGTAATCGGCGATTTCGAGGGCCTTCGCGAGACACGCATCGTAATCGCCCGTGTCGTATTCCAGGGCCACCGGCGTCTGGTACGGAAAGCTGTCGGGATCGATGAAGTTACGGCGGCGAAGTTCGATCGGCCCGATGCCGGTGACGCGCGCGGCTTTGTCGACCAGGCGTTCCAGAAGGTAGCTGGCTTCGGGACGTCCGGCGCCGCGGTAGGCGTCGACCGGCACCGTATTCGTGAACACGGACTTCACTTCGGCGTAAATCGCCGGCGTCTTGTAGGTGCCGGCAAGCAGCGTGGCATAAAGATAGGTTGGTACGGATGGTGCAAACGTCGACAGGTAGGCGCCGAGGTTCGCCCTGGTCCGGACCCGCAGAGCGAGGAAGTCGCCCTCGTCGCTGAGCGCGAGTTCGGCGTGCGACACGTGATCCCGCCCGTGAGCATCGCTGATGAAAGACTCGCTGCGATCGGCGGTCCACTTTACCGGCCGCCCGACGCGCTTCGCAGCCCAGGTGACTATCGCTTCCTCGGCGTAATGAAAAATCTTCGAGCCGAAGCCGCCGCCGACGTCCGGCGCGACGACACGGAGCTTGTGCTCCGGTATCCCGAGCACGTAAGCCCCCATCAGCAGCCGGATGACGTGCGGATTCTGGCTGGTCGTGTACAGCGTGTAGTCGCCGGTCGCCTCGTCGTATTCGCCGATAGCCGCGCGCGGCTCCATCGCATTCGGGATCAGCCGGTTATTGACGACGTCGATGCTTACAACCCGGTCCGCCTTTTCGAACGCGGCATCGACTGCCCGGGCATCACCGATGGCCCAGTCGTAGCAGACGTTGCCGGGCGCCTCGTCCCAGACCAGCGGCGCATCATCCGCGGTGGCCGAGTGAATATCGGTAACGGATGGCAATTCCTCGTAGTCGACTTCGATCAGCTCGGCGGCATCCTTGGCCGCTGCCCGTGTGCGAGCCAGCACGGTGGCGACCTGGTCGCCGACATAGCGAACACGGTCGACGACCATGCACGGGTGGGTCGGCTCGACCATGGGCGAGCCGTCCTTGTTCGCGACGCCCCAGCCGCAAGGCAGCCCCCCTACGCCGTCAGCCGCCATGTCGGCGCCCGTGAACACCGCAACGACGCCCGGTGCCGCGAGCGCCGCAGCCGTTTCAATGGCGTTGATGCGCGCGTGCGCCAGCGGCGAACGCAGGATATATGCATAGAGCTGGTCCGGCCGGTTGATGTCGTCCGTGTAACGCCCGGCCCCCGTAATGAATCGACGGTCTTCCTTGCGCCTGACCGCGACCCCGATGCCGTTTTCAGCCATAGCCGATCCCCCGTTCGAATTCAGCGTTCTATGCGAGTTTCACGCGGACCGCATGGCCTGCGCGCCTGCCTTGATGGCCCTGACGATATTCTGGTAGCCGGTGCAGCGGCACAGGTTTCCCTCGAGCCAGTGCCGGATCTGGTTCTCGTCGGGGTCGGGGTTCTGGCTTACCAGGTCCAGCGCACTCATGATCATGCCCGGTGTACAGAAACCGCACTGTAATCCATGGTGCTCCCGGAACGCTTCCTGCATCGGGTGCAGCCTGCCGCCCTTGGCCAGTCCCTCGATTGTCACGACCTCGGCCCCCTCGGCCTGTACCGCGAGCATGCTGCAACTCTTGACCGAGCGGCCGTCGACGTGCACGACACAGGCCCCGCACTGGCTCGTATCGCAGCCTACGTGGGTACCGGTTCGACGCAGCCTGTCCCGCAATGCCTCGACCAGCAGCGTGCGCGGCTCCACATCCACGCTTACATCCTCGCCATTGAGTACGAAAGAGACGGTTACCGTCATGAGCTTACCCTCTCGAGATCTTGTTGTTGTGCGCCGGCACCGGACCAGGGCTCGATCGGACGCGGTCGACTAGCGTAACAAAAACCACCAGATCAGCAACACCAGCAACGCGGCCCCTATAGCCAGCCAGGTCCTCGATGCTGGCGCAGGTTGCCGGCCCGCCCCCCCGTGCACCTCCACCCGCACTGCCCCGGCGTCGAGTTTGCGCGAAAAGCTGCCGAAAAAATCGTCCGCAATCTTGCGGGTAGCGCCGAGCACCAGCCGCGAGCCCACCTGCGCAAGCTTGCCACCTACCCTGAAATCCGCGCTGTAATGTAGTTCCGTCGAATCGACCGACTCGGTCAGGGTGACGGTGGCGGTGCCACGCCCGAAGCCGGCTGCGCCCCCCTTGCTCTCGCCGACCATCGTATAGCTCTCGGGGGGCCGCAGGTTCTCCAGCGTAATCTTCGTATTGAAGCGTGCCTTGACTGGCCCGATTGCCGCCATGACGACGGCCTGGAGTTCCGAGTCGCTCACTCTTTCGAGGGATTCGCAACCCGGGATGCATTCCCGCAATATGTCGACGTCGTTGAGCGCATCCCAGACGCGTTCGCGCGGGCCGGCTATCAGGTATTCGCCCTGAATTTCCACTCGCCCGATCCCCCGATGGCCCCGACAAGGCCCGTATGTTACATCGTCGGCATCGAGAATTCCGCGCCGGCGCGGATCCCGGTCGGCCAACGCGACGTCACGGTCTTCAGGCGCGTATAGAAACGCACACCTTCCATGCCGTAGGCCGCCGTGTCACCGAACAAAGATCGCTTCCAGCCGCCGAAGCTGTGGAATGCAAGCGGCACCGGGATCGGGACGTTGACCCCGACCATACCTACCTGGATCCGGGAGACGTATTCGCGGGCCGCATCCCCGTCGCGGGTAAAGATCGCAGTACCGTTGCCGTACTCGTGCGCATTAACGAGGTCGATTGCCGCATCGAAGCTCGGCACCCGCGTCAGCGTCAGCACCGGGCCGAAGATCTCCTCCCGGTAAACCCGCATCTCCTGTGTCGCGTGGTCGAGCAGCGTCGGGCCGAGGAAATAACCCGGCAGCCGGGTCACCGGGTGACGCCGGCCGTCGACGAGGACCCTGGCGCCTTCTTTCTCGCCGAGGTCGATATAGGAACGCACCTTGTCGCGGTGCTCGGCAGTGATCAGGGGTCCCATGTCGTTCGAATTGTCAGTGCCGGGCCCCACCTTGAGTGCCTCGATCCTCGGCAACAGCTTCTCCAGCAGCCGCTCGGCCGCATCACCGACCGTGACGGCGGCCGAAATAGCCATGCAGCGTTCGCCCGCAGATCCATAGGCGGCGCCAAGGAGCGCGTCCGCGGCCTGGTCCATGTCCGCATCCGGCATGACGACGAGGTGGTTTTTCGCGCCGCCCAGGGCCTGGACGCGCTTGCCGTTCTCCGCAGCCGTCCGGTAGATGTATTCGGCGACCGGCGTCGAGCCGACGAAACTGACCGCCTGCACGCGTTCGTCACCGAGCAGCGCATTCACCGCGACGTGATCGCCCTGCACGACGTTGAATACGCCGTCCGGAAGTCCGGCCTCCGTAAGGAGCTCGGCCATCTTCAGCGACAGGCTCGGATCCTTTTCCGAGGGCTTCAGCACGAACGTATTGCCGCAGGTAATCGCCATGGGAAACATCCACATCGGCACCATCGCAGGAAAGTTGAATGGCGTGATGCCCGCGCAGACACCGAGCGGCTGCCGCATCGAGTAACTGTCGACACCCGTGCCGACCTGCTCGCTGTATTCGCCCTTGATGAGGTGCGGCATGCCGCAGGCAAATTCGACGACCTCGAGCCCACGCTGGATGGAACCGTCAGCATCGTGCAGAACCTTGCCATGCTCCTGCGTCACCAGGGCAGCCATCTCCGCACGATCGCGCTCGATCAGCTCCTTGAAGCGAAACATGACGCGCGCCCGGCGCAGCACCGGCGTCCGTGACCAGGCCGGGAACGCGGCGGCGGCGGCGGCAACTGCTTTGCGCGCGTCTTCCTCGGCCGACATCAGCACCGTCGCGCAAGGCTGGCCCGTCGCAGAATCGTGCACGGGCCCCGTGCGACCGGCCTTCGGGAATACCATTTCGCCGCCGATCCAGTTGCCTATTTTGCGTATCGCCTGAACTGCGCTTGCCTTTTCTGCCATGATCCTGCCCCGTCTTTCCTGCTTACCGCTGTTCGAGTCTTGCCTATTGTGCCCGCAAGGCGTTCCGGACCGCGTCCACGACCGTTTCGAGCTGCCGTTCCTCGATGACCAGCGGCGGCGAAAACGCCAGCGTGTCCCCGGTCGTCCGGATGATCACGCCGTTGTCGTAGCAGTGCCTGAAAACGCTCAGCGCCCGCTTCGTCGGCTGGCCGCCGATCGGCGCCAGCTCGACCGCGCCGATCAGGCCAAAGTTGCGTACGTCGATGACGTTAGGCTCGCCCTTCAAACTGTGCAGCGCATCCTCAAATGTCTTCTCCATCGACCGGGCCCGCTCGAACAGTCCCTCCTCTGCGTAGACATCCATCGTGGCGCAACCCGCGGCCGCGGCGAGGGGATGACCCGAATAGGTGTAACCGTGGAAGAACTCGATCGCTCCTTCGGGCCCCGTCATGAACGTGTCGTAGATCTCGCTCTTGGCCAATACCGCGCCCATCGGTACCGTACCGCTCGTAAGTCCCTTCGCGACGGTCATGAGGTCCGGCGTAATGTCGAAACGCGACGATGCAAACGCGTCGCCCGTGCGCCCGAATCCGCAGATGACCTCGTCGAAGATCAGCAGGATGCCGTGTTTCGACGTGATATCGCGCAGCTTCTGCAGGTAGCCCTTGGGGGGCAGCAGCACGCCTGCAGACCCCGCAATCGGCTCGACGATCACGGCCGCGATCGTCGACGGATCGTGCAGGTTGATGATGTTCTCCAGCTCGTCCGCCAGGTGCGCGCCCCACTCCGGCAAGCCGCGCGAAAACGCATTGTGCTCCAGGTGGTGCGTATGCGGGAGGTGGTCGACCCCCGGCAACATCGCGCCGAACATCTTGCGATTCGGCGAGATCCCGCCGACCGATATGCCTCCGAAGCCGACGCCGTGGTAGCCGCGCTCGCGGCCTATCAGGCGCGTGCGTGCACCATCCCCCCGGAGCCGGTGGTAGGCGAGCGCAATCTTCAGCGCCGTATCGACGGCCTCGGAGCCGGAATTGACGAAGAACGCGTAGTCGAGCCCCTCCGGCGCAATCGCCGTGACCTTGTTGGCCAGCTCGAAGACCCTGGGGTGGCCAAGCTGGAAGGCCATCGCGTAATCCAGTGTCGCCGCCTGGGACTGGATCGCCTCGACGATCTTCGGATGGCAGTGGCCGGCGTTGCAACACCACAGGCCGGCAACCGCGTCCAGCAACTTGTGCCCATCGTGCGTCCAGCAATACATTCCTTCGGCACGCGATATCAGTCGCGGGTTCTTCTTGAAGTAACGATTGCCCGTAAACGGCATCCAGTAGGACTGGAGATCGGGCAGGTCGGGTTGAAGCTGTCTGGCGGTGTTGTCGGTCATGATCCCTCTCCGAAATGCGGAGCCAAATGTGAATGCTGTCCGGCCGATCCTGGCCCGAATCCATCAATCGACGCGCGAGCCGTCGCCACCCGGCCGACTTCGCGTCGTCCGCTTGCGTATGGGGACGGCGCGGCGGCATTCGGCGGACAGTCGAGCAAAAGCGGCGTACGGACGGTCGCCGGCGCCGCAGGGCTTCGTCCGGCTGCCCCGCAACGCTTGGCCGCCCAGCCTACTCCAGGCCTGATTAGTTAACAATATTTAAATATGACTATTTAATTCATTGATTTTTTGTAACTTCAGTGCAAGATCGTTCGGAATATTAAACAATTCAACATGGAGTACCCGCATGCAGGACATCGCGCCCCGGCTGAAGGCACTGCGTACGCGGCTCGGGCTGTCCCAGCGCCAGCTGGCCGCCCGCGCCGGCGTTTCCAACGCGACGATTTCGCTCATCGAGCACAATCGCACGGATCCGTCGATGGGATTGCTGAAGCGGATCCTGGATGCGATGGGCATCTCCTTCGCCCAGTTCTTCTCCGAGGAGAACCGCAGGCCGGACAGGTACTTCTACGGCAAGGACGAACTCTCCAGCATAAGCCGCGGCCCGATCAACTACCTGCAGGTCGGCGGCGACCTGTCGGACAGCCGGCTGCAAATCCTGTACGAACGCTACGAGCCCGGGGCCGATACCGGCCAGTCGATGCTGAGCCACGACTCCGAGGAAGGGGGCATCGTGATCCAGGGCCGGATCGAAATGACGGTAGCGGAGCAGGTGCGGGTTCTCGGCGTCGGCGACGCCTACCACTTCAACAGCCGGCTGCCGCACCGGTTCCGCAATCCGGGACCGGAGGTCTGCGTCATCGTCTCGGCCTGCACGCCGCCGAGTTTCTGAGCTCCGCCGGGAGTCGCGGCGTCAGCCGCGGCTCGCGTACAGGCAGACGAGTTCCATCGCAACGTGGGCGGCCGCCAGCGCAGTGATTTCGCCGACGTCGTAGGCCGGCGCTACTTCGACGACGTCCATCCCGATGACGTCCATGCCACGGAGGCCGCGCAGGATACTCATGGCCTGGTGGCTGGAGAGCCCGCCGCATACGGGCGTGCCGGTCCCGGGCGCTGCGCTCGGGTCCAGGCAATCGATATCGAAGCTGACGTATACCGGGCGATTCCCGATGATCTTCCGGACCTCGCGAACGACGGCGTCAACGCCGCGCTCGTGTACCCAGGGGGCGTCGAGGATGTTGAAACCCATCGTGTCGGGGTTATGAGTGCGCAGCCCGATCTGCACAGAGTTTGCCGCATCGATCGTGCCGTCCCGGACGCCGTGGTAAAACATCGTGCCGTGGCTGACGCGCCCTGCGTCGTCGGACCAGGTGTCGCTGTGTGCATCGAAGTGGAGCAGCGCGAGCGGCGCGCCGAATTTACTGGCGTGTGCCCTCATCAGCGGCCAGGCGATGAAGTGATCGCCACCCAGCGTCAGCAGGCCGGCGCCTTGCCCGATGATCTTCGCCGCATGCTCCTCTATCGCTGCCGGCACCGACTCGGGCCGGCCAAGATCGAGGTAACAATCGCCGTAATCAACAACGGCCAGGCGATCGAAGGGATCGAATTCCATGCCGTAGGGCCGTTCCCAGGCCATGATCGTCGACGCGGCGCGAACGGCACGCGGCCCGAAACGCGCACCCGGACGGTTCGTCGTCGTCGTATCGAGCGGCACGCCGGTGACGACCAGGTCGACGCCATCGAGGCTCCGGCTGTACTTCCGCCGCATGAATGAGACGACGCCGCCGAAAGTCGGCTCGGAAACCGTCCCGTACAGCGACTCGCGAAATGCGCCTGAGTCGAGATCCTTTTCTTCCGCCGGCACTGGTCTCTTCCTGCCGCGGCTCAGGCCCTGGCGGCCGCCATCGTCAGGTCGAGGCATTTCCATGCCTTCTCGATCATCTCGTCCGCTTCCGTCCGGGTCAGCACGAAAGGCGGTGCGGCGACCATGGTGTCACCGACAGCGCGCATGACGATGCCGTTCGCAACACAAATATTACGGCAGGTCGTGCCGACGCCCTTGTTCGGGTCGAAGCGCTCCAGCGTCTTCTTGTCCCTGACGAGTTCGAGCGCACCCATCAGGCCCACCATGCGTGTCTCACCGACAATCGGATGTTCTGCAAGTCCGGCCCATTTCTTCTGCAGGTATGGCCCTATGTCGTCGCGGACCCGCTCGATCAGCTTCTCCCGTTCGATGATATTCAGCGTTTCCAGTGCTACCGCGCAGGACGCAGGATGACCCGAATAGGTGTAGCCGTGGAAAAATTCGCCACCTTTGTCGATCAGCACATCTGCGACGCGGTCGCCGACCATCACCCCGCCCAGCGGCAGGTAACCGAAGGTGACGCCTTTCGCAAACGTCATGAGGTCGGGACGGACACCGTAACGATCGGCGCCGAACCAGTGCCCGAGCCGCCCGAAGCCGCAGATGACCTCGTCGGTGATCAGCAGGATGCCGTACTCGTCGCAGATCCGCTGGATTTCCGGCCAGTAGGATTCCGGCGGAATGATCACGCCGCCGGCGCCCTGGATGGGTTCACCGACGAAAGCCGCAACCTTGTCGACGCCGATTTCCTGGATCTTCTTTTCCAGCTGCCGGGCCGCCCAGCGTCCAAACTCTTCCGGCGGCATTTTCCTGTCGGAGCCGAACCAGTAAGGTTGCTCGATGTGCTCGAAGCCCGGAACCAGCGGTCCGCCCTGGGCGCGCTGCAGCTTCATGCCACCAAGGCTCGTGCCGCCTATCGAGGAGCCGTGATAGGCATTTACCCGGGCGATCATGACCTTCTTTTCGGGCCGGTCGAGCAGTTCCCAGTAGCGACGCACGATGCGGATCATCGTATCGACCGCTTCCGATCCCGAGCCGGTATAGAAAACCCGGTTGAACTGGGGCTGGGTTACAGCGGTGAGCCGCGTGGCCAGTTCGATCGACGGCGGGTGCGCACACTGGAAAAAGCTGTTGTAGTACGGCAGTTCCCTGAGCTGCGCCGCCGCTGCTTCGACGAGTTCGTGCCGGCCATAACCACCGTTGACGCACCACAGGCCCGACATGCCGTCCAGGATCTTGTTGCCGTCGGCGTCGTAGATGTAAACGCCGTCGGCGTGCGTGATGATGCGGCTCTTCTTCCGGCCGAGGTCCTTGTGATCCGTGAACGGGTGCAGGTAGTGCTCGCTGTCCAGTTCCTGCCACTCGCTTCGGGAACGCTTTTCAACGGCTGCCATGATGAATCCTTCGCCTGATGTTTCGAAAGCAGGGCGGCATGGTAGCCAAGCCGCCCGCCGACTTCACCTGCCGGTCACATGCTGAAATGCCGGCGGTTCCAGAGGTTCACACGTTGAACATCAGTACTTCCCGTTCCCAGGGCGTGACGATCTCCTGGAACTCGAGGTACTCGTTCTCCTTCAGCGCCGAGTAGAGCTTGACGAAAGACTCGCCAAGCGTCTGACGCATGGCCGCGCTCGACTTGAAGGCACTGATCGCCGCGTGCAGCTCCCGGTGCAACGAGAACGGCAGATCGTAAGCGCTGCCCTCGATCGCCGGCCTTACCTCGACGCCCTCTTTCATTCCCAAATAGCCGCAGGCCAGCGTCGCCGCTATCGCGAGGTAGGGATTGACGTCCGAGCCTGCGATCCGATTCTCCACCCGGCGCGCTTCCGGCGACGAATCGGGCACACGCAGCCCGACCGTCCGGTTGTCGGTCGCCCATTCGAGGTTGACCGGCGACGAGTCGTAACTGAGGAAGCGCCGGTAGGAATTCGGATACGGCGCAAATATCAGCTGGGCCTCGGGCATGTACTTCTGCAAGCCGCCGATGTAGGACATGAACAGGCTGCTATGCGCGCCGTCATCGTCCGCGAAAATGTTCCGCCCGTTGGCGTCGACGATGCTCTGGTGCACGTGCAGCGCGCTGCCCGGGTCGCCCGAGGTCGGGCGAGCGAGAAAGGTTGCGTGCATCCGGTGCTTGATCGCCGCTTCCCGCACCGTGCGTTTGAACAGGAATACCTGGTCCGCCAGCTCGATCGCATCGCCGTGCAGGAAATTGATCTCGAACTGCGCCGGCCCCATTTCCTGCGAGAGCGTGTCGATGCGTATGCCCTGGTCGTCGCAGAACGCATAGAGATCGTTTATGAACGGATCGAAATCGTTCATCGCGTCGACGCTGTACGGTTGTTTCGACCACTCGGTGCGACCGAGCCGGCCTTTCGGCGGTCCCACTTCCTCGTTCGCATCGGAGTGTGCGCCGATCAGGTAGAACTCGACCTCCGGGGCCACGACGGGAGTCCAGCCGCTGTCCCGGTACAGCTGCAGAACGTTCTGCAGGACGCGTCGCGGCGAGGTCTCGACGGGCTTGCCGCCCTTGCGGTAGCAGTCGAAAAAAACGGACGCCGCGGGCTCCATGGCCCAGGGCACCGGTCTGAGGGTCGACTCGTCGGGCACCAGGAGCATGTCCCGGTCTTCGATGTTGGACTTGTCCTCGATATAGTTGCCGGAAACGGTTTGGGAGAAGATTGCCTCCGGCATCTTCATCTCGCCGGAGCCGAACTTGCGGGCAGGGATCACCTTGCCGCGAGCCGCGCCGGCCATGTCCGGCACGAAGGCCTCTACGTCTTCCGTTCCATGCTGCCTGAACCAGGCTTGAAATATTTCCTTTTCACTCACGTTACACCTTAATTACGCAATGTCACATTGCGTTTATCCAATACGGAATCCTCCGCCGCACACGTCAGGAGCGCGCGGCGTATAGGCGACACGCGTCACCGAACGCGCGAAACATCGCCAGCGAGAATTCGTTCTCCAAAACTTTCCATTCCGGGTGCCACTGTACGGCCAGGGCAAACCCCCGTGCCGTGTCGACGCTGAACGCTTCGATCAGTCCATCGTCCGCAACGGCTTCGACGGTTACGCCGCCAGCTAGTTTCGCGACGCCCTGCCCGTGCAGCGAATTCACCATCGCGGTATCGGCGCCGGCGAGACGCCTCAGCAACCCGCCCTCGACCAGGTGCACGGCGTGCGCCGGGCCGTACTGCTCGTCCAGCGGGTCGTCCGAGTCCTCGCGATGGTCGTGGTAGCCCGCAACCTCGTGCACGTGCTGGTGCAGCGTGCCGCCGAGTACCACGTTCATTTCCTGGAACCCGCGGCACACGGCGAAGACCGGCATGCCGGCGTCGAACGCCTTTTTCAGGAACGGCAGGGTCGTGGCATCCCGCTGGGGGTCATGCCAGGTACCCGGGCGACTCGGCACGCCCCCGTAATGATGCGGTTCGACGTTCGAATAGCTACCGGTCAGAAAGAGACCATCGACGCGCTGAAAAATTTCGTCGAGCATTGGGCCGTCACCGCTTGCCGGGACGATCCAGGGGAGCGCATCGGCGCCATCCTGCAATGCCTTGATATATTTTTCGCCCACCATGTGGAAGGGGTGGGGATCGAGGACTCGTCTGTCTGCCGGTACAGCGATGACGGGTCTTGCACACATACACGGCCGCGCGGGGGCCTGCACCTCTGGTCGTTACATTGGGAACTTACCCGGAACGGCTAGGATACGTGAAAGCCCCCGGCCCTGTACATGCCGGGATTCACATTACGGGGCCGGATTCCGCCGGGTATCCGGCCCCGCCGCGCTGTCAGGGCTTGCTGAAGAGCAGCGTGAAACGGTCGGTGTTGCCGGTCACGGTCGCGCGCCCGACCTCGTAGCGGAGTTCGTCGTCGGGCCGGTAATGCAGGTCGCTGTAACCCTCGAAACGGAATCCCGCATCCAGCACTTCCTTGATGATCTCGACCGGGTCGGCCCGGCGGCGGTTCTCGTCGTACAGGGACTGCATGTGCCGGCGCGTGTGGTCGACGACGCCGTACAGGCCGCCGGGCTTCAGGGAATCGAACACAGCGGCATTGATCGCCGCACGCCCCGCCGGCGCGAAGTTATGCATGTTGCGAAAAGTCAGCACGAGATCGAGGTCCTTTACGCCGAAGGAGAACGGCGCGACGTTCCGGGTCCCGAAGGGCCCCGTCCGTTCCGGCGTAACGCCGATGTCGAGCACCTCGACCCGGTCGAATCCCGGCTGCGTGAGCAAATCCTGCGCAAGACCATCGGTGAAAATCGATACATAGAGCTTGCCCTCGTCGCGCAGCGTCGGCGCAAGGATTTTCGTGTACCAGCCGCCGCCGGGTATCAGCTCGAGCACTCGCATGTCGTCCCGGAGCCGGAAGAAGGCCAGCGTCTCGACCGGCTTTCGGTTGGCGTCCCGCTCTCTTTCCTCGTCGGTCCGGACATCGCTGGCCAGGGCCGCCCGGATCTTGGCCTCGGTTCTTTCGTCCTGGGCAAGTGCGGGAAGGCCGACGGCCAGGCAAAGCAGTAATGCGAGAATCTTGTTCACATCTCTCTCCTTGCAGATGTTGTCAGTTGATCAATTCAGTGGCTGCAAAATCGGGCGCATGATAACCGAATCCCGCAAGCTGTACCCGTGCCTGCTATGCTAGCCCGAATCACGGACTACTCAATGCTGCCATGAAACTTTATGGATACTATCGGAGCAGCGCCTCGTATCGCATCCGGATCATGCTCAATTACAAGGGGCTCGATTTCGAGAATGTCGCGGTGCGCCTCGACCGCGGCGAGCACAGGGCCGATGAGTTCAGGCGCATCAATACGCAGGGCTTCGTTCCGGCGCTAGACGTCGGCGCTGCGGTCCTGGCCCAGTCTCCGGCCATCGCCGAGTACATCGAGGAGCTGTACCCGGAGCCACCGCTGCTGCCCGCCGACGCCATCGGACGCGCGCGGGTTCGCGAGATCGTCGGCATCGTCGGCTGCGACATACACCCGATCCAGAATCTAAGAATCCTGACGCACCTGCGTAGCGAGTTCGGCCAGGACGACGAATCCGTATCGGCCTGGTGCCGGCGCTGGATCGGCGAGGGCTTTGCAGTGATCGAAAAGCTGGCCGCCGAACGCAGTACGGAAGGACGCTACGTGTTCGGCGACAGTTTGACGCTGGGCGACGTCTGGCTGATTCCGCAGGTCTTCAATGCGCGGCGCTTCGGCCTCGACCTCGCACCCTTCCCGACGATTGCGGGCATCGACGCGCACTGCCAGGGTCTCGAGGCATTCGCGAAAGCACACCCCGCACGGCAACCGGACGCGGTGTCATAGCAGGCTGTTGAGAACAGCCTGGCAGCGCGCCTGCCAGCGCTTCAGGCCTCGTCGTCGGCCCGGTTGCCGTAGTACCGGAGAACGGCAAACAGCAGGCCGGCGCCGAGCGGCAGCGACAGGAGCGGCGAAAGGCCGAAGCCACCGGGTATCGTTCCCAGGAGCAGCGCGACCCCGCCGACCAGCACCGCGTAGGGCATCTGGGTCCGCACATGTTCTATGTGATCGCAGCCGCTGGCCATCGACGAAAGGACCGTCGTATCGGAGATTGGCGAACAGTGGTCGCCCCAGACTGCACCCGCGAGGTTGCAGGCTACCGCCGAATACAGGATATGCAGGTGCTCCGGGCCGGTCATGCCGTTGAACTGGAGCACGGCCCAGCAGAGCGGCACGACCAGCGGCATCAGGATGCCCATCGTGCCCCAGCTGGTTCCCGTCGTGAACGCGGTTGCGGCCGACAGCAGGAAGACGGCCGCCGGCACCAGTTCCGGCCGCAGCGAGTCCGCCAGGATGCTCACGAGGTAGTCGGCCGTGTGCAGGTCTTCGGTTATGTTCGACAACGCCCAGGCGAGGATCAGGATAATCATCGCGAACAGCATGGCACGGACGCCGCCGAACCAGGCGTCGACCGTTTCGTGGGTGCTCAGGATGCGCTGGCCTACCGTCATGACACCGGCCGTCAGTGCGCTCAGCAACGAGGCCCACATCATCGCCTTGTAGGCATCGGCCGATCCGATGATATCCGTCAGGGTGTTCCCTTCGCCGGTGACGTACAGGCCGCCGAGCAGCGCGACGATCAGGACTGCAAGCGGGACGAACGCATTGGCGGCTCGCATCGGCACATCGGCCTTCGGCTCCAGCTGATCGCCCTGCAGGGCCGGCGTTTCCCCGGCATCCACCGGCGACACTTGCCCGCGGCGCGCACGCAGTTCCGCGTGATACATCGGGCCCATGTCGCGCCCGGTCGCTGCGACAGCGAGCACGAAGACCACCGCGAGTAGCGGGTAAAAACTGTACGGGATGGACCGCAGGAACACGGTGTACGCCGGCTCGTTCAGGTCGGGTATGCCGCTAAGCGCCGCATCGATCAGGCCGACCTCGTAACCGATCCATGTCGTGATGAGCGCGAGGCACACGACCGGCGCCGCGGTGGAATCGACGATGTAGGCGAGCTTCTCGCGCGAAATCCTGAGGTGATCCGTCAGCGGCCGCGCCGTGTTGCCGACCACGAGCGTATTGCTGTAATCGTCGAAGAAGATCATCAGTCCCATCAGCCAGACAGAAACCTGCCCGGCGACGGCCGTCCTGGCGCGGCTGACGATCATCGTAACGATCCGGGCCATCCCCCCGTTGCGCGTGATGATGCCGACCATGCCGCCAATCATCAGTGAAAACAGGATGATCGCCGCGTGATCTGGGTCGGCCAGCGCGCGGACCACATACACCTGGAATGCGGTCAGCAGCCCATTGAATATGCCGAGCGGCGTAAACGGCTGCAGCGCCGCGGCTCCGAGCCAGATGCCGAGCATCAGCGCCGGAATTACGCTGCGCAGCGTCAGTGCTATTAGAATCGCAAGCAAGGGAGGCGTCACGGAGACCCAAGCGGGCAGGATGCGCAGGCCCGCTTCGGCGCTCGCGCCCGATCCTGTCGTCGCCGTCAGCTTTGCTGCACCGGTTGCGGGGAAAACCAACTCGACGGCCGCGACGCCCGCTGCATCCGCTACGACGACCTGGACCGAGCCGCCGGCCTGCAGCTCGACCACCTCGTGCGCGAGAGCGCCGCGAACCTCTATCCGGGCGGGGACGTCGGTCAGTGCCACAGCGGGTGCGTGGATCTCCACCCCGTGAGCCACCGCCGCGGACAGCAGGAGCACGATGGTCAGGATCAGTTTCTTGATGTTCTTGTCCCGAAGCTGCCGTGCACGCGGGGATGTTAGCATGCGTGGGCGGTCAGTACTCGGGTCGGAGGCGCGCGGCCGCGCGGCAAAGTGCAGCGCCGAGTTCCGCGCGCTTCGCGGGGCCGAGTCGCTGGCTCGGCCCTCCGATGGAGAGCGCGCCCTGCACGTCACCGAGCGCCCCGCGGATAACGGTGGCGACGGCGGCGAATCCGTCTTCGAGTTCGTCCGTGCTCTCGGCAAACCCTCGCTTGCGAATCTCGACCAGCTGCTGGGCGAGCATGTCCTTGCTGGTCATCGTTCTCTGCGCCAGCGCCGGCAGACTGTCCGGCAGCGCCTCCATGCGATGCGCCTCGAACGCCAGCAGGACCTTGCCCGTTGACGTGGCATGCATCGGCCAGCGGGTGCCGATGTTGCCGGCTGCAGCGACGACGTGGCGGCCGGCCACCTCGTCGAGAATCAACATGCTGTCTTCGACCGGCACCTCGAGCGTGGCCGTTTCGCCCGTCTCGCGCGCCAGCATCTTGAGCATCGGTCGCACCCGGCGGCGCAGGTCGCTGGATGCCAGCGCCTGCACACCGAGCGCCATCAGGCCGGCTCCGAGGCTGTAGCTCCCGGTAGACGCATTCTTGTCGATCAGTGCCTGGCTCTGCAGCGCTCGCAGCAGGCGGTGTGTCGTGGTCTTGTTGAGGCCCGATGCCTGGCTCAGCTGCGCCAGGCTCATCTCGGGCTGCTCGCTGGTGAACAGTTTCAACAGCGAAACCGCTCGCAAGACGGCTTGCGCACCCTGCGGAGGACTCGAGTCGTTCATGGGCGTATGCGACCGGCTTGTATCACAATATGGGGGCGGGTTTCATAATATGGCAGAGGGATCGGCGCTGACAATACCCCCCGGCCGGACCGGCTGCCGGTGCCTGCGCCCGCTGCCGCCGGCAGCGGAACTCCGTCGTGGGCCGCTCGCCCCCGGTGGCCTGATCACGGACCGGCATAGTAGGATGCAGCGCCTAGGCCACGCGACAGGTACCTGAGCGGCCGGCCGGACAACCAGAGAACGAGCCCCAGCATGCCAGCCAAGAAACCGAACGCCGCCCTTCGCGAGCTGAAAGCATTCCTGCAGAAGTACCCGGACACCTGGGAGATCGAAGTCATGGTCCCGGACCTGGCGGGCGTCCTGCGTGCCAAGAGAATCCGGGCCGCGGAATTCGAGAGCGTATTTGGCAAGCATTTCTACATGCCAGGCGGCACCGTGTTGCTGGACACCCTCGGCAGTACGGTTCCCGATATGCGCTGGTCGTCAGACGACGGCGATCCCGATACCGAGGCACGCATCGTGCCGGGCTCGCTGGCGCCGATCCCGTGGTCGCGTAAACCGACCGGGCAGGCCATGTTCAGCTTTTACATGCGGGACGGCTCGCCGTTCTTCGCGGACCCGCGCCACGTGCTGGCGCGCTCGCTGGAACCGCTCCGGAAACTGGCTCCAACGATCATCATGGCCTGCGAACTCGAGTTCTACCTGCTCAAGGCCGATGCCGACCAGCCGACGCCCCGTGTATCGGTAGTGCCCGGCGTCGGCCGGCCGCAGCCGGGCCCGCAGGTCTATCACCCGGACGACCTGTGGGACATCGAGGAATTTCTGGACGACCTGCACGAGTACTGCGAGAAGCAGGACATACCCGCAGGTACGACGATTTCCGAATTCGCGCCCGGGCAGTTCGAAATCAACCTGCATCACGTGGCTGACCCGCTGCGTGCGTGCGACCACGCGGTGCTGCTGAAGCGCGCCGTGAAAGCAGCCGCGCGCAAACACGGCTACGTGGCGTGCTTCATGGCGAAGCCTTTCCGGGACGAGTCCGGCTCGGGGCTGCACATCCACATGAGCCTCCTCGGAAAGGACGGGAAGAACTACTTTTCCCAAGGGAAAGAGAAACTCACGGAACCCCCTTACTCACCGCAGCTGCGCCACGCTATCGGGGGACTCGCGAAGACTATGGCCGAAGCCACGGCCATCTTCGCGCCGAACGCGAATTCCTACCGGCGCCTGCGCCCGGAGAGTTTCGCACCGGTCGAGCCGAACTGGGGGCCGAACCACCGCAGCGTTTCGCTGCGGATCCCGGTTTCGGGAGAAAAGGATCTGCGCTTCGAACACCGGACATCCGGGGCCGACGCAAATCCCTACCTGGTGACCGCCGCGATCGCAGCCGGCGTGCACTACGGGATCACGAACAGGATCGAGCCGGGACCCATGGTCGAGGAAGGCGACGTGATTACCCTGGAGCGCAAGATCCCGAACCGCTGGTGCATCGCGATCGACCAGTTCGCGAATAGCGAGGTCATGCCCGAATACCTCGGCAAGGAATTCTGCGAGTCGTTCGTGATGAATCGGCGCTACGAGGAACGCATGTTCCACAACATCATCAGCAGCACGGATTTCGACTGGTACCTGCGCGCGGTGTGACGCGCAGGAGTCGCATCCGGGCCCGGCTTCTCAGTCCTCTGCAGCCGCCAGGTCGGCCTCTATGCTGCGGCTCGCCATCACGTAGTGGAACGCAGACCATGGCCCGACGACGGTGACGACGGTCAGCAGCGCATAGCGCATAGACTCGTCCCCGAACCTCCCGGCGTATAGGTCGCTCAGGATGCCGGTTACTTGCGGCCCCAGGCCCAGCCCGATGATGTTAAGAATGAACAGCAGGATGGCCGCTGCGACGCCTCGCATCCTGAGGCCGACCAGGCCCTGCGTCTGCGCAAAGGTCGTCGCAAGGTACACGTTGGTCAGGATCACGGGTACGACAAAAAGCGACAGCGCGAGGCCGAGCCTGTCGCCGAGGAATACCGGAAAATTGAAGCACCAGCCGATCATGCCGCACACCGCAACCCCGAGTAGTGCCGCCCGGTGGCTGCGCCGACCGAGGTGATCAGCCAGGTAACCGCCGCCCGCGTAACCGATACCGCCGCCGATGCCGATGATCAGCCCGAGGTAGACGCCGATGAGCGAAGGATCCATGCCGTGGCTGCGAACGAGAAAGCTCGGGAAGAAATTTGCGACTGCGTAGCCGCCGAACGCCGCCAGGCCTGACCCTACGGCCATGTGGCCGAACGAGCGGCGCTTGAGCAGGTAGCGAGCGACCTCGCCGATGCGCGGACGCGCACTCGAGTCGGCCCTGTTCTCGGACATACCGCGCGGCGGTTCCGCGACCGTCATCCGAAAGATCACGGCGAGCAGGATGCCGGGCAGTCCGACGATCAGGAAAGCCTCGCGCCAGCCTATGTGCTGGACGACCCAGCCGCCGGCCAGGTAGGCGATCATGATGCCTATCGAGATACCGGTCGAGAAGATCCCCATCGCCGATGAACGCTGCTTCGGCGGGTAATAGTCGGAAATCATCGAGTGTGCGGACGGACTGAATCCCGCCTCGCCGATGCCGACGCCGATGCGCGCGATCGCTAACTGGACGATCGATGTCGCCATGCCCGACAGCGCCGTCATGCCGCTCCAGACGGCGAGCGCGACGGCAATCAGGTTGCGCCGGTTCCAGCGATCGGCCAGTAGCGCGAGCGGCACGCCGAGTGTGGCGTAAAACAATGCGAACGCGGAGCCCGCGAGGAAGCCCAGCACCCAGTCCTGGACACCGAACTCGGCCTTGATGGCCGGCAACAATATCGCGAGTACCTGCCGGTCGATGAAGTTCAGTGTATACGCGACGACCAGCAGCGAGAGCGCGTAGCGTCGCACGCCAATTCCGGTATTCGCTGGGTTCGGGTCGCTGGTTCCGGTCATGCCGTGCCTCCGCAGTTTACATGGGCGAGCGTAGCATTGCCGGGCCCGCGCTGCCGGCCTGCGGCCGCCGCGGGTCCGACGCACCGCGGTAAAGATCCTCGAAGTAGCCGACGGTCTGCAGGCTGCCCATGCCTTCCGACGGCACGATCCGGTGGCCGCGACCCTCGAGCAGGCGGATGGTATCCGGGCTGAATCCGGATTCGAGCAACAGTTCGTCCGGCAACCACTGGTGATGTAGGCGCGGCGCATGTGTCGCGTCCGCGATGTTCATGCCGTGATCGACGACGTTGACGATCATCTGCATGACAGACGTGATGATCTGGCTGCCCCCCGGGCTGCCGGTCACCAGCCATGGCCGGCCGTCCCGCAAAACGATGGTCGGCGTCATCGAGCTGAGCGGCCGTTTGCCGGCCTCGATCGCGTTCGCCTCACCGCCGATCAGTCCGAATGCGTTCGGTACTCCGGGTTTGGCCGAGAAATCGTCCATTTCGTTGTTGAGCAGGAAGCCCGCACCGGCGACGCTGATACCCGAGCCATAGGAGAAATTGAGCGTGAAGGTGTTCGCGACGGCATTGCCGTGGCGGTCGATTATGGAGAAGTGCGTGGTATCGACGCTTTCGGGCAGGGGCGCGACACCCGGGGCGACCTCAGCCGACGGGCGCGCGCGCGTCATGTCGATTCTCTCCGCGAGCTCCCTGCCGTAAGCCTTGTCGGTGAGCCAGCCGAGCGGCACGTCGTAGAAATCCATGTCGCCCAGGTGCTGGCTGCGATCGGCATAGGCCAGCTTGAACGTTTCCGCCAGCAGGTGGAGGTAATCTGCGCTCCCGTAGCCCATATCGGCTACCGGGAAATGCTCGAGCACGTTGAGCATCTGCAGGACATGCGCGCCGCCCGAACTCGACGGCGGCATTGCGATGACGTCATGACCGCGATAGCTGCCGGCCAGCGCTTCGCGCAAGACGGGCCGGTAGGCATCCAGCGCAGCGAGATCGACCAGGCCGCCGTTCGCCTCCATCTCGGCGGCGATCATCTTTGCGATCGCGCCACGGTAGAACGCATCGGCACCGTTCTTCGCGATCAGGCGGAGACTCTTCGCCAGGTCTCGCTGGACGAGGCGGTCGCCTGGTTCGTGCGGCGAACCATCCGGCCTGAAAAAATAGCTGCGTGACGTGTCGCTGCGGGACAGGCGGTCGCGATAATTCCGCAGGTTCTCGGCCATGTCGTAGCTAACTGCAATGCCGTCGCGCGCGAGGCGCTCAGCCGGCTCGACCAGGCGTTTCCAGGGCAGCGAACCGTAGCGCCGGTGGGCCTCGTACAGGCCGGCTACCGTGCCCGGCACGCCGGACGACAAGTGGCTGAAGCGCGCCAGCCGCTCGTCGACATTGCCGTCTGCATCGAGGAACATATCGCGGCTCGCACCGGGCGGTGCCGTCTCGCGATAGTCGATGGCTACGCCGCTATTGCTGGTGGCGTCGAAGAACAGCATGAAGCCGCCGCCGCCGATGTTGCCGGCCCGCGGCAGCGTGACCGCCAGCGCGAATCCGACGCCGACGGCTGCGTCCACCGCGTTGCCGCCGTCCGCGAGTATCCTGGCGCCCACTTCGCTGGCGATGGCGTTTTGCGATGCGACCATGCCGTCCCGGTCGAGCACCGGGTGATGCAGCGCGGGATAACGAATGATCGCGGACTGGTTCGCCTGCCCTGCTGCAACACCCGGCGCGACCAGCACCGACGCGAGCAGCAGAAGCAGGCAGGCCCGCTTTATCACGTTAGCCGCCCGCTTCTGCCGCCCTGTCCGGATTCACGGCAGGATGGACTTGAACAGGTAGAAGAAGACGATAGCGAGCAGCGCCCCGGCAGGAATCGTTACGACCCAGGAAACGAAGATGCGGCCGACGACGCGCAGGTCGATCGCGTCGATTCCGCGGGCCATGCCGACACCGAGTACCGCGCCTACCAGCGTGTGGGTCGTCGAAATCGGGATGCCCGTGCCGGAAGCAATGACGATCGTGCTCGCCGCCGCGAGCTCGGCCGCGAATCCGCGGCTGGGCGTCAACGACGTGATCCTCTCACCTACGGTTGCGATGACGTGCCGGCCATAGGTCGCAAGGCCAATGACAATGCCGGCCCCGCCCAGCAGCAGGATCCATACCTCGACGGCCGACCTGCCCTCGACGATTCCCGTCTTGGCGACACTGATTACCGCGGCCAGCGGTCCGATCGCGTTTGCCACGTCGTTCGACCCGTGGGCAAATGCCATCGAGCACGCGGTGATGATCATCAGAACGGCAAATACGCGCTCGACCGTATAGAAGTGCTGCTTCTTGTCGATCTTTCGATTCGGCTCGATGCGCCTGATTACCGCAGCTCCCACCAACGAGATGAGGACGCCGATGGCCATTGCGAGCAGGTAACTCTGCGTCATCGACAACTCGAGGCCCACGTGCTTCAGCCCCTTCAGCAGGGTAACCAGCGTAATGGTGAACGCGGCAAAGAACATGTAAATCGGTACATATCGCTTGGCTCGTTCCAGCGGATCCTCCTGCCGCAGGATGAGCTTCTGCACACTCGAGTAGATCAGGAACGCAATGAATCCGGCTGTCAGCGGCGACACGATCCAACTCATGACGATTGTGACGACCTGGCCCCACTTGACTGCTTCGACGCCGATCCCGACGGCGGCGAAGCCGACGATCGCGCCCACGATCGAATGGGTAGTCGACACAGGCCAGCCGTTCCTGCTGGCAATGAGCAGCCAGCATCCCGCGGCCAGCAGCGAGGCGAGCATGCCGTAGATCAGCAATTCCGGCGTGTCAGCGAGGAGGCTCGAGTCGACGATGCCCTGGCGGATAGTAGACGTTACCGCCCCGCCGGCGAGGACTGCACCGAGGAATTCGAACACGGCCGCAACGAGGATCGCCTTCCGGATCGTCAGCGCTTTCGAACCGACCGAAGTCGCCATCGCGTTGGCAACGTCATTGGCCCCGATCCCCCAGGCCATGAACAGCCCGAACAGGGCCGCCAGCCCGATATACCAAAGTTGTCCGTCCATCCGGTATTACTCTTCTTCTGGGGACGCGATATCAGTGCGACAGGAGCAGTTCGAGGCGCCGTCCGACCCTTTCGGCCATGTCGGCGATTTCGCCGGTGAGTTCTATGACCCGATACAGGAATATGACCGTCACGGGATCCAGGTGGCTTTCTATCCGGAATATCGCGGCACGCAGATCGGCCTGCAACTGATCCGTTTCGGTCTCGATCCGGTCGAGTTCCTCGACGAGCTCCTCCACCAGCTCAGCCTCGGCTCCCCGGAAGCCGGTGGTAAACAGTTCATCCAGTTCGCGGACGCTCTTGCGGGCCTGCTTGGCAGCATCGACGTTGCGTTGCACAAACAACAGGAAATCCTTTGCGATGGCATCCGGAATGCGCATCTTGCGGCCGAGCACCAGTCCTGATACGTCCTTGGCTCGATTCGCCATCTTGTCCTGCACCAGCAACAGTTCGAGCAAGTCTTCGCGCGGCACGGGCATGAACAGGCTTTTCGGCAGGTGCTTGCGAATTTCCTTTTTGAGATTATCTGCCTCGTGCTCGTACTGCTCGACAGCCGCGCGATGCTCCTTCGCCTTTTCCCAGTCGCCGGCGATCGCCGCTTCAAAGAACGGGATGAGCTGCTTCGTGCACTGGTAGGCGATGTTGACGTGTTGCTCGAGCGGCTGGACCGGTGACGTGCCGAAGATATTGACGAGCATATTGGCCAAGGCGGGTTCCCCTCAGGCTGGAATCATGGCGGGCTTGCAGGATTCGCCTGGCTGAGCGGCGACATTCCGAACTGTTTGAGTCTTCTGTGTTTGGCCAGCCCGCAGGCCACACGTTAGCCAATTTCGTCCTGATGTCAACTCGGCATCTGCCCGGAGACTGGCCGGTACTCAATCATGCTAGACTCGGCGGCCCCGGGGGGGGCACGAGACTTGCAAGAGGAGCGCAAGTGGCGTACTGGCTGATGAAATCCGAACCCGATGCCTTCAGCATCGACGACCTGGGCGCGCGGAAGACCGAGCCATGGGACGGCATCCGCAACTACCAGGTTCGAAACATGATGCGGGACGACATGAGAATCGGCGACCTCGCGTTCTTCTACCATTCGAGCTGCGCCGAGCCGGCCGTGGTAGGAATCATGAGTATCGCGAGCAAGGCTTACGCCGACCCTTCCCAGTTCGATCGCAATTCGAAATACTACGATGCGGGCAGCAAGCGTGACGATCCACGCTGGCTGCTCGTCGACGTTCGCTTCGAGCGAAAGCTCAGGCGGCCTGTCCGCCTGCAAGAGCTGAAGGAACACCCGGCGCTGGAAGACTTTCAGCTGCTGAAGCGCGGCAACCGGCTGTCGGTGTTCCCGGTCGACAAGCGGCACTGGGACCTCGTTCTCAGCCTTGAATAGCTCCGCGACAGCAAGGGCGAGGCGCGGCCCCCGTACCCGGCTCCTGGCCCTGGCCGCGCTCGCCGCAACGGGCGCGGCAGTCGCGTACGTCGCGAGCCCGGCCACGCTCAGTGACAGTTTTCCGGCACCGACGGTTCACGGTGATCCCGCCGCCTGGATCGCCGACTCGGAACGACGCGTCGCAGCCGCTACGCCGATCGTCCCCGGTACCGAAAAGCGCGTTCTCTGGCTGGATCCGGATACCCGGGCCCGGACCACCTATGCGGTGGTTTACCTGCACGGCTTCTCGGCGACGCGGCAGGAAGTTGCGCCTTTCGGCGAACTGCTGGCCGGGGCGCTCGGCGCCAACCTGTTCGAGACACGCTTGAGCGGGCACGGACTCCTGGAGAACCCGTTGGCCGGTGTGCGGGCCGAAGACTGGCTCGAGGACGCCGCCGAAGCGCTCGCGATCGGAGCGGCGCTCGGCGACCACATCGTGCTGACCGGCACATCGACCGGCGCCACCCTCGCCCTCGCGCTCAGCGGGCATGAAAGTTTCGAGGCGGTTTCGGCCGTTCTGCTCCTTTCTCCGAACTTCGCACCGGCCGACGGCCGAGCCGAATTTCTTACCTGGCCAGGCGGACGCCTGCTGGCCGAGATGCTGGTCGGCGAAACGCGCAGCTGGACTCCCTGGAACGAACTCCAGGGCAGGTACTGGGCCACGTCTTACCCGACCGCGGCCACGGTCGAAATGATGAGACTTGTTAAGTACGTGCGCAGCCGGCTCCCACTGGAGATCGACGCGCCCATACTTGCCTTCTACTCTCCCTCGGACACGGTAGTGGACGTCGATCGCCTTCGGGCCGGGCTCGCCCGAATCAGGGCGCCCCGGCTTCAATCGATCGAGATCCAGGAATCCGGCGACCCGAGTAATCACGTTCTGGCCGGCGATATACTTGCGCCCGGGAATAGTCACATCATCCTGGAGCATACGGTCCGTTTCCTGCGCGAAAGCGGGCTATAATTGCCGCACTGGGAGCAAGAGACGGCGAAACCGCCGTCGGGGGAGACGAGCATGATTCGCAAACTTGTTGCCGCTAGCGCGGCGGCTACGGCTATTCTTGGGCTGGTATCCTGCAACGCCGGGGACGCACCGCCCCCGGACGACACAGCACCTGCGGCAGCGGCGAGCGAGTCCGAGGCACAACGCAATGAACTCGCGACGCGGGCAGGCGCTCCGCTGTTCGACGGCATGGGCAATCATCACCACCCGATCACGACCAGCGATCCGGACGCACAACGCTATTTCGACCAGGGCCTTGTCATCGACTTCGCCTTCAATCATGCTGAATCGGCCAGGTCCTTCCGCGCCGCGCAGACTCTCGATCCGGATTGCGCCATGTGCTACTGGGGCGAGGCACTCGCGCTCGGTCCTAACATTAACGTCACCAGCAACGGCAAGGTGATCATGGCGGACGACGAGCGCATCAAGGCCCATGCGGCCATGCAGAAAGCGATCGCGCTGAAAGACAAGGTCACGAAAAAGGAGCAAGACTTCATCGACGCGCTCGCGCAGCGCTATAACGGCGATCCCTCGACGCCACGCGAACCGCTGGACGAGGCATATGCCGATGCGATGCGGGAGCTGTATCGCGCATATCCCGAGGACGACGATGCGGCCGCCCTGTTTGCGGAATCCCTGATGAACACGATGCCCTGGGACTACTGGCTGGACGCCGAGAATCCGAAGCCGAGGACCAAAGAGGCAATCGATGCACTGGAAACAGTGCTGGCCCGCAACCCACAACATCCCATGGCGCTGCATCTGTACATCCACGCAGTCGAGGCCTCGTCGGCGCCGGGACGAGCCGAGCAATCCGCCGACACGTTGCTGAAGCTGGTGCCCGGAGCCGGCCATCTGGTGCACATGCCTTCACACATCTATTACCGGATCGGGCGCTATGCGGATGCGTCACTCGCGAACGAGATGGCCGCGGCTGTCGACGAGGCGTACATCGAGCAGTGCAACGCGCAGGGCTTCTACCCGGCGGCATATTACCCGCACAACATTCACTTCCTTTGGGCCGCATCGAGCATGGAGGGGCGCAGCGCCGTCGCGATCGAGGCCGGCCGCAAGGTAGCCGCCAACGTGCAGCTCGAAATGATCGAGCAGTTCCCGGGAGTCGAGTTCTTCAAGACCATTCCGATGCAGTCACTGGTGCAGTTCGGACGCTGGGACGAGATTCTCGCGACGCCGCAACCGCCCGCGAACCTGGAGTATTCGAACGGGATCTGGCATTACGCACGGGCGGTAGCGTTTGCCAGGACGGGCGATACGGCGGCGGCGATAGCGGAACGCGAAAAGCTCGTGCCGCTGAAGGAAGCAACCGACGTCATGTTCCTCGATACGATCCAGTATCCGGCAACGATGCTGCTCGATATCGCCGACTCGCTCGCGCAGGGTGAGATCGCGATGGTGGAAGGCGACGCCGGCGGCGCGGTGGAACATTTCAGTCGGGCCGTCGCGGTCCAGGACGAACTGCCGTATACCGAGCCGCCGTTCTGGTACTACCCGACGCGGCACTCGCTCGGGAAGGCGCTGCTCGCTGCCGGCGACGCGGCTCGTGCCGAGGAAGTCTATCGCAGGGACCTGGACATGTACCCGCACAATGGCTGGGCAATGTTCGGCCTGATCCAGGCGCTCGAAGCACAGGACAAGGACGCGAGCGACGTGCAGCACATGTTTGACATGGCCTGGTCGCAGGCCGACGTCACGCTGACCGCGTCGCGATTCTGACCGTAGATCAACCGGCCGGGCGCGCAGGACGCGCCCGGCCTTTCCTTTTCCCCCGCGGACCCAGCGGGTTCTGACCGGTTCAGCGTATTGCAGCCATGTTTCTTTCGGTTCCGGGCGCGCCGCAATCTGCCTATTTCGCGCTCAGCGCCTCGAGTCTTTCGCGTATGGCGGCCGGGTCACCTAGGGCCAGAATGATCAGGAGGTCGCCAGGCTCGGCCCAGTCCAGCGCCGCCTGCAGCGCCTCGACCTCGAATTCGAAATGTCCTACCTGCTCCGGCCGGGCGCCGCAGCGCAGCAACTCGTCACGGATGACGCCGTATACTTCGCCGGGATTTCGGCCCCGGTAATAGTTCGCGAGCTCCGAAACGATTACCCGGTCCAGGCCAATCGACCATGCGCGCCGCGCCAGCTCCCGGATCAACGGGTCGGGCCGATCGCCGGCCTGTCCGAATGCGAGCAGGCGCCGACTTGCGGGCAGACGTCGCGCCATTTCGAACAGCGCCTGCAGCGCGTGCGGGTTATGCGCGAAATCCATCAGCACGCGAACGTCGCCGACCTGATAAATGTTGCTGCGCCCCGGGTTATCGCGCTGCGACATGCTGGTGAGACCGCGACGAATGTCGTCCAGAGATGCTCCCAGTTCGTGGGTCAGTGCCGCGGCGGCCAGCGCATTCGCGAGGTTGTGCCGGGCAACACCTCCCAACGCCAGGGGGACGTCGCCGGCGGTACATATCGCCTCCTGCCGCTTACCGTGCCGATAAAGCAACCGGTCGCCCTCCAGCACCCACGCCTTGCCTCCGCCTGCTACATGCCCGGCAACGATCGGGCTGGCGGCATCCAGCGAAAACCAGGCGAGCCGCCCGGCATAGGTTCCGGCACGCGCACGCAGCACGGGGTCGTCCGCGTTCAACACCAGCAGCCCGGTCGCTTCCACTGCTCGCGTGACGATCCATTTGACGTCGAGCAACTCGTCGAGATTCCGGGAGCCGAAATCGCCCAGATGATCTTCCGCAATATTGGTAATCAGCGCGACGTCTGCCCGTTCGACACCGAGGCCGCGTCTCAGCAATCCGCCGCGTGCCGTTTCCAGCACCGCGACGTCGACATCCGTCTGGCGAAGCACGCTCCGGGCGCCGCCCGGGCCGGACCAGTCGCCACGATCGATGATGCGATCGTTTACCGCGATCCACTCGGTGCAGCTGACGCCGACGTTGCGGCCACTGCCCGCCAGAATATGCGTCGCCAGCCGGGTCGTCGTCGTCTTGCCGTTGGTGCCGGTGACGATGCCGACCGGGACGTCGTGGCGCTTTGACCAGTCGAGCGTGGCGGGCTCCGGCAGCGCCGGCACCGGCCAGGTGACGGAACCGCGGCCCAGGCCCACCGAAACGAAATCATCGTCCCACAGGAAGGTCGTACCGTGTCCGGCGGATGCATCGCGGAGCGCCAGCAGGGAGGGATTGCGTTCCCCGTCGAGCGCTGCACGGATGGCCGCCAGCGCCTGGCCGAAATCGGGCGGCACACCGCCCCGCAGGCCGGCCTCCATTACTTGCCACGCCCACTCGTTGGCTGCCGTCGCGGCGTACAGGGCATCGATGGGTGCAGCGAACGCGACGCTGACGCCTCCGGAAAAAATTCGGGATGACGTTTCGCATTCGGACCAGGACAGTGCGTCGAGCATCGGTCGGATCGTCGCCGCCCAGCGCTCTATCAGCGCTCTCTCCTCACCCTCGCCGCAACGCAGGTCCATGACGGCACCGGCCTGGTCAGACAGCAGGTTCGGCCCGGTCAGGCGCCGTGCGTCGATGAATTCGATCGAACCGGCCACCTGGGTCAGTCGCCGGCCTCGCGCGCAATGCGGACGCCACGCTCGTCGCTGATGATCTCGATGCTTTCGTCGAGCTGGAAGCCGGGCACATCGGGCAGAGACAGGGCCATGGTCGCTTTCCGGCCTGCCTCATCGCCGCGGGCACCCGAATTGAAGTAGATGATCTGTTTCCAGGTACGCTTGATGTTGTCGCCCAGGATCAGCAACAGGTCGTCCGGCGCCGCCAGCTGCAGCGCCCGGCTTGTTGCCTCCTGCTCGTCCGGTATGACTTCGATCTGCTCGGCGCTGATACCCGCTTCGAGCAGCCTGTTCTTCAGCATCACCGCGATCTCATCCTTACCGCGGCCCCGGCGGTTGTCGTCGCAGCGACAGATGTAATGGTCGAAGTGACCGGCCGCAATCGTGGCTATTTCGCGTATGTCCTCGTCGCGCCGGTCGCCCGGGGCGGACAGGACGATCGTCTTGCGCCCGCCGATGTCGAAACGATCGACCAGGTTGCACATGGCCTTGACCGCAGCCGGATTATGCGCGTAGTCGAGGATCACCTTGAACGGGTGTTCGTCATAGATATTCGTTCGTCCCGGGGCCTGGAAGAATGTCGCGTCGAAAGTCCGGAGTCCGTGACGGATGTCGTCCATGCTGATATTCATGTTGTAGGCGAGCGCCGCCGCGAACATCGCGTTCTGCACGTTGTGCATCGCACGGCCCTCCAGCGTCGCAGGGATCAGGTGGGTCCACAGCAACGGCTTGTGCACCTCGTTGTCGTAGATCGTGATCATGTGGCCGTTCATCCCTTCCTCGAGCACGAATGCCTGGCCGCCTGCCCGAATGTGCTGCTTGACCAGCGGGTGCCCCGGGTTCATCGTCACGTAGCAGAGCGTCTTCGCGTCCGTATAGTCGGCCATCTGCAGACAGTACTGGTCGTCGGCATTCAGCACGGCCGCGTCGTCGGCGATTTCGATCGGCACGCGCTTGATCTCGGCGAGCTGCTCCAGCGTGTCGATACCCTTCAACCCGAGGTGGTCGCTCGTGACGTTCAGGCATGCGGCGACGTTGCAGCGCTGGAATCCCAGGCCGCTGCGCAGCATTCCGCCACGGGCCGTTTCCATCACAGCTGCATCGACCGACGGATCGCGCAGGATCATTCGCGCCGATACGGGTCCGGTCATGTCGCCCGGCACCGTCAGGCGGCCGTCTATGTAAACTCCGTCCGTCGACGTCAGCCCGGTCGTATAGCCGCTCATCTTCAGGATGTGCGCCAGCATTCGCGATGTCGTCGTCTTGCCGTTGGTGCCGGTCACGGCCGCGATCGGAATCTGGCTGGGCGTGCCTGGCGGAAACAGCATGTCGATCACGGGACCGGCCACGTCCCGAGGCGTGCCTTCGCTCGGCGCGACGTGCATCCGAAAGCCGGGGCCCGCATTGACTTCACAGATACCGCCCCCGACGTCACGATAGGACTCGGTGATGTCGCGGGTCAGGAAATCCACACCGCCGATATCCAGGCCGATCGCCTTGATCGTCCGCTCGGCCATCTCGCGATTGTCCGGGTGGATGACGTCGGTGACATCGATCGCCGTTCCGCCGGTCGACAGGTTCGCCGTCGAACGCAGGAAGACCACCTCGTCCCGGGCCGGCACGGTATCGCGCGCGTAGCCCATCTTCTTCAGCAAGCGCTCGGCCTGATGATCGAGCTCGAGCCGCGTCAGCACCTTCTCATGGCCGATGCCGCGGCGAGGATCCCGGTTCACGATCTCGACGAGCTGTTCTATGCTGTGTTCGCCGTCGCCGACGACGTGACCGGGAACGCGCTTCGCCGCGGCCACCAGTTTCCCGTTGACGACGAGCAGGCGATGGTCGTAGCCCTCGATAAAGCTCTCGACGACGACGTTGCGGCCATGTTCTCGCGCCTTTTCGAACGCGACATCGACTTCCTCCGCCGTGCGAAGGTTGATCGAAACGCCGCGGCCGTGGTTACCGGCCAGGGGCTTCAACACGACAGGGAATCCGATTTTTTCGGCCGCGGCCCGCGCCTCGGAAACACTGCGCACGAGGCGCTGCGCCGGCACCGGCAGACCGAGGTCCCGCAGGATGCCGTTCGTCTCTTCCTTGTCCGATGCCAGTTCGACCGCGATGTTGCTGGTGCGCCCGGTGGTCGTTGCCTGGATACGCTGCTGGTACTTGCCGTGGCCGAACTGGACCAGGCTCTGCCGGTTCAACCGGATCCACGGAATGCCGCGCTCCTCGGCGGCCCGTACGAGTGACGCGGTGCTCGGGCCGAACGCCCGGCGTTGCGCATACAGGATGAAGCCGTCGCGCTCGTTCGGAAAGTTCCAGTCCGGGCCCGGCGCCTCAGGTGCCTTCAGCTCCGGCGGCATCAGGCTGTGGATGAGGTCGAGCGCGAGGCGACTGGCTTCCCGGCCCACTTCCGCGTCGAGGTACTGGAACACCATGGTGTAGTGCCCATGCTGCCCCTCGACGGACCGGGTCCGACCGAAAGTCACCGGCGAACCGGCAATGTTCTGCAGCTCGAGCGCGACGTGCTCCATCACGTGCCCCATCCAGGTACCCTCGCCCTCACGCATGCGGCGTACGAAACCGCCCGGCTCCCGGTAGGAGCAGCCGTGTTCGTGCAGGCCCGGCAGCGCTTCCAGCAGCGCGCCGATAAAAGACTCCCCCAGCCTGGCGGTTGGCCAGTGTTCGAGTTCGCGCAGGTCGAGGACGTGGCGGATGACAGGGAAATGGGCGTAAATGTTGGGCCCAACGTAGACGTTGGTGCTGACGATTCTCATGGCTCGGTTTCCGCGCCGCTTTACGGCGTCTATTAGTTACTCAGGGTATGCTTCCCGGTCGGCGATCTCGAATCGCCCCCCGGAGATGAGTATATGCAGTTTCACGCCGATCAGGCTAACGGGCTCGCCGCGGCGGGCCCGGTCCATCGACGAGTAACTGAGGTGAGTCGGGTCGATGATCGTGATGCCGCCACTGCCGACGACCTCGAGGTCGTCGCCAGGGCGTATGAAGGCAGCCGTATCCTCGTCGAGGCCGATACCGATCGCGAACGGATTGTAGGCCAGCGCCGTCAGCAGACGGCCGATCCGGTCGCGCTGGCGGAAATGCTGGTCGATGATGAAATTGTTCGTCAGGCCGAGGCCGGGAGCGAGAGTCACCATGGCGGGCGACGGCGTGGTGCCCTCGAAGCCGCCGGCGATCATGTGCTCCGGCATGAACGCGGCGCCCGCCGAGGTTCCGGCGACGTGCATGCCGCCGGCATTGCGGCGCCGGATCTTCTGCGCCACAGGGGTGCCGCCGAGCGTCGTCGACAGGCGCAGCTGGTTCCCGCCGGTCATGAAGACGCCATCCGACTTGTCGATGTAATCGATGTACTCGGCTTCATGGCAGTCCTTGCGCGTCAGCATGTTCAGCACCTGCGCATGCTTGATACCGAGCTTTCGAAACAGCTTTTCGTAATTGCGCCCGGTGTCCTCCAGCTCCGAGGCCGTAGGAATAATCGCGATACGCGCCTTCTTGCCGCCGCACACGTCCACGAATCGATCGAGGATTTCCGGGTTGTGGAATTTTTCTTCGGCGCCACCGATCGGGATGATGTAGCCGCGCTCGGTGTTATGCATGCTGCTGGATGGACTCATTGGGTCACACTACTTTCGAATGTTCGCATAACGCTGACTGCTCGAAGCGACCGGCACGGCACAATCTGCCCGTACGCAGATGCCAGCTCCCGGCGACCATGACGTCGCTGACGCGATGTGCGTCGTCGAGGACGAGCAGGTCTGCGACGGCACCGGCCTCGATCCGGCCACGACCTTTGAGCCTTAACACCGCCGCGACATTGCTGGTAAACGCGGGCAGCGCCTGCGGCAGCGACAGGCCCTGCTGCAGCATCTCCCGGAGCGCCGTACCAAGCTCGGACGGCCGCCCGACATCCATCGACGTCATTTCGCCTTCCTCGTTGAACACGGGCAGGCAGCCGCCCCCGTCCGAGCTGACCGTGACGCGCCCCGGGGGCGCGCCCGCATCCAGGTAGCGGACCACCGCCTGCGCGGCCGACCAGGCGTCTTCGCCCTCTTCCACCGGGAAGGCCGTGATGTCGACATGACAGCCGCGCCGGGCCAGTTCGATCGCCTCGTCGAAGAGTGCCTTGCGGCGATTGACGTGCGTCGGGTTGAAGACCCTAGCCGGCAGCTCGGTCGCGGCGAGCGCCGCCCGCACGAGTTCGAGCCCGCGCGGTCCGTCGCCGAGGTGCAGGTGGACGATCCCGGCCTTGCCGGTAATCAGGCCTGCGACGTGCGCTTCGCTGGCGACGCGCAGCAACTCGTCCTGCGTCGGCTGGCTCGAGCGATGGTCGCTGATTGCGAGTTCGCCGACGCCGATCACGGGGTCGATAAAGACGATGTCGTCCCGCACGCTGCCGGTCAGCGAGACAGGCGGAAAGTGGTAGCCGCCGGTATGACACCAGGCGCCGAGCCCTTCCTCCCGCAGCCTCAGCGTATTGGCAACCAGCGAACGCGTAGTGCGTGTGGTGTCGTCGGTACCGAGCACGCCGACGACTGCGGTAACGCCCGCGCTCGTGAAGTGACTGAGCGGCACCGGTGGCACGCGGCTCGCAAAGCCGGACTCGCCGCCGCCGCCCGTCACGTGGGCATGACCGTCGATGAAGCCCGGGACGACCCTCCGGCCCCCGAGATCGACCACTTCCGCGCCGGTCGCGGCCAGGTCCTCCCGGTTGCCGGCCAGGGCGAGTACGCGGCCGGCGCCGACCAGAAGATGCCGCAGACCCAGGTCTTCGGGTGCGAAGACGTGGGCATTCCTGAGTAGCGTGAGCAAGTGATTGATCCCGGTGAAAAACGGGCCGTTATATTACACTACCGCCTCCGCGCGGCGACAGACGACGATGGGCAGATCTGGCAAGGAATCCGGTGTACCACTCGGCAGGGAACTGCCCTTTCCGCGGGAATACGCGCCGGACGTCCTGTTCGCCGTGTCGAGGAGCGAGACGCGCCGGGACCTCGCGATTCCGAGCCCGCTGCCTTTCCGCGGCATCGACATCTGGAATGCCTGGGAACTCACCTGGCTCGACCGGGATGGCCGGCCGCGGGTCGCAACGGCAGAGATCCGGGTGCCTGCAGATTCCGAGAGCATCGTCGAGTCGAAATCGCTGAAGCTTTACCTGAACTCGTTCGCATACTCCCGCTACCGGGACAGAACGGAGCTGGCCGCGATGATCCGGCGGGACCTGTCGGCCACGGTCGGTAGCGAGGTCGCGGTCACGCTTGCCGGTCCGGAGGCGGCCGGGTCGACCCGGATCGCCGTGCTGCCCGGCGACTGCATCGACGCCGAGCCCGGCAATTTCCGGTACTCGCCGGTAGACGCATCGCGTCTCAGGAGCTCTGGCACCGGAATCGTCGACGAGGCGCTGTATTCGCACCTGCTGCGCAGCAACTGCCCGGTGACCAACCAGCCCGACATGGGCAGCGTGCTGATCCGGTACCGCGGTCGTCCAATCGACCGTGGCGGATTGCTCGAATACATCGTTTCGTACCGCGATCACAACGCGTTTCACGAGGCCTGCGTCGAGCAGATGTTCATGGATATCCGCGCCCGCTGCGGGACCGAAAGTCTCAGCGTGTACGCGCGCTATACGCGGCGCGGCGGAATCGACATCAACCCGTTCCGGTCAGACTGCGAGTCGTCGGTCGAGGACCTGCGCCTCTGGCGGCAATGAGCCCTCAGCCCTCTGCGAGGTCCTCTTCGTCGAGCTGATGGCCCCAGTCGCGCTTCGCGGACACGTACTCCCGGTTCGCGGCGCGAATTCCTGCGACATGGCGTACCCGCTCGATGCCCGTCAGTCCCAGCGCGTTGAGATCGCCGACCTTCTTCGGGTTGTTGGTCAGCAGGCGGAACGGCCGCTTGCCGTGGAAGTGTTTGATCAGCGACGCCGCATCGCTGAAATCGCGAGAGTCGTCCGGCAGGCCGAGCGAACGGTTGGCCTGGTAGGTATTCTCGCCCGCGTCCTGCAACAGGTAAGTGGCCGCTTTTGCCCACAGGCCGATACCGCGTCCTTCGTGCCCGGCCATGTAGATCAGTAGCCCTCCTTCCGTGTCCGATGCGATGCGCTCCAGCGCCGCGTCGAGCTGCGGCCCGCATTCGCAGCGTTCGGACCCGAACACATCACCCGTCAGGCAACTCGAATGCACCCGGATCAGCGGCCGGTCCCAGCTTTGCGGATCGCCAATGACAAGCACGCTGTTGACGGCCATCGACGAGGCCATCATCGCGAACGACTGCTGCCCGTGCTGCGCGACCAGCTGGTCGGCAAGCGCCTGCACGGCGCCGAGTTCCGTGTGGCGCACCGACACGTACCACTGCACGCGATACTTCCGCCCGCCGCGGTCTAGCGGGAGCGGTATCGGCCCGAGTATGCTCAGGAAGCGGCCGCCCGGCACGGGTCCGGCCCGCGGGTCCGTCGCATTGCCCTCGGCGTCGATCCGGATCAGCTTGCCCTCACCGATTAGGCGCTCGCGGATGGACGGGTCGAGGTAGGTAAACATGGCGCGAGACTATATCACCGGCTTCCCCCGCTTGAACCGCGCCGCCTCCCCGGGGGCTTGCTGACCCGTTGGTCATTAAATATACTTGCTGACCTCTGGGTCACTAACTGCCGTGCATGCCGAAACCCCGCTACCGCAGGCGCAAGGAGGACCGCCCTGCCGAGATCACCGAGGCGGCCATGGAGGCTTTCGCCGAGAAAGGCTACGACGCGACCCGGGTCGACGACGTGGCCCGCCGCGCCGGCGTCAGCAAGGGCTTGCTGTATCTTTACTTCAGGACCAAGGAAGAACTGTTCAAGGCCGTCATCCGGAGCTTCGTGAGCCCGAAGGTGACCGAGCTCCAGGACATGGTCCAGACGAGCGAGCTGTCCGCCGAAGCGTTCCTGCGAGGCCCCTTTCTCGCATTCGCGCAACAGCTGCCCCGCTCGCCGGCTGCGATTCTCGTGCGGCTGATGATCGCCGAGGGGCCCAAGCACCCGGACCTGACGGCCTATTACTGGGAGAACGTCGCCAGTCACGGTCTCGCCGCGCTGTCGCAGGTGATCCGCCGGGGCGTGGCGAACGGTGAGTTCCGGCCATCCGCGCTGGACGATTTCCCGCAGTTGCTGGTGACCCCGGTGCTGTTCTCGGTCCTGTGGTTGACCGTCTTCCAGCAACACCGGCGGCTGGACACGGACCGGATGATAGAAGCGCATATCGATCTCGTACTGCGCGCGATCCGCGCGGACGGCAAGGACAAGCGTATATGAGACAGGCAACCTGGATTATCGGCATGGCGGTCCTGGCCGGTGGATGCGGCGCGGGCGGGAACGAGGACCGCTACGTGGGCCAGCTCGAGTCGGACCGAATCGAGCTCGCGGCGGAGTTCGCCGAGCCGCTAGTGGAGCGGCTGCTGCCCGAGGGCGCAAGCGTCAGCGCCGGACAGCACATCCTCCGACTGGACGACCGCCGCGCCAGCGCTCGGCTGGCGGAGGCCGAAGCGGCGCTGGCACAGAGCCGGGCCCGTCTCGACGAGCTCGTGCGCGGCCCCCGCGCCGAGCTGATCGAGGCCGAGAGGGCGAACGTCGCCGGCGCCCGCGAGGACGTCGAGTTCCGCCGCATCGAGTGGGAACGAGCTGTGCAGGTCTACGAGCGGGCGTTGGGCTCGCCGGAATCCCGGGACCGCGCGCGGGCCGCGCTGGATGCCGCGCTCGCCGCGCTGGCATTCCGCGAGGCCCGGCTGGCGGAACTCCTGAGCGGCACCACCGTGGAGGAACTGCGCCAGGCGGAACAGGCGGTCCGGCAGCAGGAGGCACGCCTCGACGCCCTCGCGCTCGATGCGGCGCGGCACGTCGTCACGGCCCCGGTGGACGGCGTCCTCGACAGTCTGCCGTTCGAGCTCGGGGAGCGCCCTGCCGTCGGCCAGCCGGTCGCCGTCCTGCTCGCGGGCACGCAGGCGCACGCCCGGGTCTACGTGCCCGAGTCGCTGCGCGTCCGGATATCGCCCGGGGCCGCGGCACGCGTCTTCGTGGACGGCCTGGACCGGCCCGTCGACGGCAAAGTCCGGTGGGTGGCGAGCGAGGCCGCGTTCACACCCTATTTCGCGCTCACCGAACACGACCGCGGGCGGCTGAGCTTTCATGCCAAGATCGACCTCGTCGGCATCGACCGGCGCCTGCCCGATGGCGTGCCGGTCGAAGTCGAGTTCCCGGGCCTGGCCGGGACTCACTGAGGTGACCGCTGCGGATGACCGGGCGATCAGCGCCCGTGGCCTGACCAAGAGCTTCGGCGAGCTGGTTGCCGTGAGCCACCTGGACCTCGACGTGCCGCGTTCCCGGATCTATGGCTTTCTGGGCCCCAACGGCTCGGGCAAGTCGACGACGATCCGGATGCTTTGCGGCCTGCTGACCCCGAGCAGCGGTCGTGCCCGCGTCCTCGGTCTCGACGTACCCGTCGATGCGGCAGCGCTCAAGCCGCGCATCGGCTACATGACGCAGAGGTTTTCCCTGTACGAGGACCTCACGAGCGAGGAAAACCTCGAGTTCATCGCCGACATCTATGCGTTTGACCGGCAACGACGAAAACGCCGTATCGCCGAGGTGCTGGAGCGCTACGACCTGACCGACCAGCGCCGTCAGTTCGCTGGAACACTGAGCGGCGGCCAGAAGCAGCGGCTCGCGCTGGCCTGCGCGGTTTTGCACCGGCCGGAACTCCTGCTGCTGGACGAGCCGACCAGCGCCGTCGACCCGAAGACCCGGCGGGATTTCTGGGGCAAGTTGTTCGAACTGGCCGAGGCCGGCACGACGATACTCGTGTCGACGCACTACATGGACGAGGCGGAACGATGTCACCGGCTCGCCATCCTCGACCGGGGCGTCAAGGTCGCCGACGGAGCCCCGTCGGAGCTGAAGGCCTCCACCGGCATGACGGTCGTCGAGGTGTCGGGCGACGACCCCTATGCCGCACAGCGCGCACTTTCCGGGCACGCGGAAGTCGTGAGCGTCACGCAGCTCGGCGTCCGCCTGCGCATACTGATCCCGGATTCGGTTCCGCGGGCTCTCGAACTCGTGCGCGCGGCGTTGTCGGGAGCCGGCGTGCGCGCGGAGGCGGAGATCGTGCCAGCGTCGCTCGAGGACGTATTCGTCGCCGTAACGCAAAACGGCCGGCGGCGGGAGGCGCGGGCGTGAAGGCACTGATCCGGCTCCTGGCCATCATCCGCAAGGAACTCCGCCAGCTGCGCCGCGACCGGCTGACCTTCGGCATGATCGTCGGCATTCCGATCATCCAGATCCTGCTGTTCGGTTACGCGATCAATACTGACGTGCGCAACCTCGTCGCGGCGGTAGCGGACCAGTCCGACACCCACCTGTCGCGCCAGTTCATCGCGGAGCTCGGCCAGACGCAGGTGCTCGACCTGGGGCGGGCCGCCGCGGGGCCGGAGGAACTCGAGCGCTGGCTGCGGGACGGCAGCATTTCGGTCGGCGTACTCATCCCTCCGGACTTCGACCGGCGTGTGCTGGACCCGGGCCGCCCGGCGGCCCACCTGCTCGTGGACGGGGCCGACCCGACCATACTCGGCGTGGCAAACCAGCTCGCATTCATGCCGCTGGCGTTCGATACGGGCAAAGCCTCGAGACCGGCGCGTACGCTCGAAGTGCGCCCCTATTACAACCCGGAGCGCCGTACGGCAATCAACATCGTCCCCGGACTGATCGGCATCATCCTGACGCTGACGATGAGCCTTTTCACCGCCGTAGCAATCGTTCGGGAACGAGAGCGCGGCAATCTCGAACTGCTGATCAATACACCGGTCAGCACGCTCGAGCTCATGCTGGGCAAGATCGCGCCTTACGTCGTCATCGGGTTGATCCAGCTGGCCCTGATTCTCATCGTCGGCCGGCTGCTGTTCGACGTGCCCACGCGCGGCAGCATCGTGGAACTGTACATGGCGGCCGCGGTTTTCATCATCGCCAACCTGGCGCTCGGCCTGCTCCTGTCGACGGTCGCACGCACGCAGTTTCAGGCGATGCAGATGACGATCTTTTTCCTGCTGCCGTCGATATTGCTGTCGGGCTTCATGTTTCCGTTCGCCGGAATGCCGCCGTTCGCACAGTGGCTCGGCGAGCTCCTGCCGAACACCCATTTCATCCGGCTGACTCGCGGGATCATGCTGCGCGAAGCGCGGCTGGCCGAGCTCCTGCCGGAGGTCTACGCGCTATTGGCCTTCACGCTGGTTGCCATGGCAGGCGCCGTGCGGCGCTTTTCGCGTCGCCTCGATTAGGAGGGCGCCCGGGACGCGTCCCCGGCGGCCTGCAGCGCCCGGTTGTAATGCGGCAGCCACCAGCTGATCGTGAGGGGCACGGCGATGTTCAGGAAGAACGCGGTCATCATCAGCGTGAAGAAGGCCTCGGCATTGAGTATCCGGTTCTGGACGTAGGCGATATCCATGACGACGAAGGCGAGCTCCGCCCGGCCGAGCATGCCGAAGCCCACCATCAGGCTCTCGGCGAAATTCATGCCGCCGGTGTAACGTGCTGCAAGCCCGGCCGATGCGACCTGGACGATCAGGATGCTCGCCGTCATGAGCAGCGCGTAAGGCAGGACGGCGGTGAAAACATCCAGGTCGAACAACAGCTTGGCACCCAGGTCGACGAAGAAAACCGGCCCTATCCAGGAGAACGCCGCGTTGTCCACGATATGCTTGGTCTCGAGGTAGACGTTGCGCTTTTTCAGGTCGAACATCGTGGGCTCGTCGCCGACGGTGAAATACTCTTCCTTGACGATCAGGCCGGCCATGTAGGCGCCTACGGCCGGGTGGAAGCCGAACCAGGTCGCGACGATGCCGACCACCAGGGCGACGAGCAGTATCGCGAGCGTCGCGTGGTTGCCGTCGTCGAAGGTCAGGATATGACGCACTCCCAGGCGGCCGAGCAGCGGTACGCGGGCGAACCAGCCCTTCGGCTTGTGGGGGAAGATCCACGCGCCGACGATGGACACGAGAACGAAGAAGACGGCCGCCTTGCCGGCCGTCACCAGGGTCGACTCGAGGGTAATCGGTTGCCCACCGACGGCAATCGGCACGACGATCGCGACCATCACGAGCGAACCGATGTCGTCCAGCACTGCCGAGGTCATGATTCTCGTTGCGACCGGCGACTTCTGCAGGCCGACGCCCTTCAATGAGACCATGGTCAGCGAGACCGCGGTGGCTGTCATTGCCAGCGCGCACATCAGGGAGATATTTCGGTCTTGCCATACCTGGTCGGCGATGATGTAGGCCGCGGCGAACGGCGCGACGGCCCCGAACAGCGCGATACCCCAGCTTTTTTTCAGGCTGCCCAGGAAGTTATCGGTGGACTCCTCGAAACCGAGGGCGAACATGATCAGTACGATACCCAGTTCGGCGAATTCCCGGATGAAGTCCCCGCTCTCGTGGGGCAGAACGCCGACATTTACGAGGACGAATCCCACGAACAGGAAGTAGAGTACCGGGGTCAGGCGCGTCCTCTTGGCCGCAACGACGGCGACGAAAACGCCGGCCCAGATTATCGCCAGATGAACCAGAGGATGCATTCAGGTACCTTATCGCTCTTGAATCCCGTGGGAATCGGCGGGATCGTACTACAAGTGGCTGTAAATACATGTTAAACAGGTCGCGGTAGCCGGGACGGGCACCGCGTTAACGGGTACATCGATGTCAGACTTCACCGGGCAGAAATCAACCGTATTCGTCGTCGACGACGATCAGGCTATCCGGCACGCAATGGAACTGCTGATGCGTTCGGTCGGGCTGGAATACGAAATTTTCCATTCGGGCGACGATTTCCTGTCCAAGTATTCGATCGATCGCCCCGGATGCCTCGTCCTGGACATCCGGATGCCAGGGTTGGGCGGCCTCGAACTGCAGCAGAAACTGATCGAGATGGAGAGCTCCCTGCCGATCATCTTCATCACCGGCCACGGTGACGTGCCGATGGCGGTCGAGGCCATGCAGAAGGGAGCCGTCGACTTCATCCAGAAGCCGTTCCGCGACCAGGAGCTGCTGGACCGGATCCGGGAGGCGCTGAAGACCGACGAGGAGCGGCGCTCGGCCCGCGAACATCACGACGAGGTGACGTCCAAGTTGCGCAAGCTGACCCGGCGCGAGCGCGAGGTCCTGGACCTGGTCGTGACCGGCAAGCCGAACAAGATCATCGCCTACGAGCTGGGGGTCAGCCAGCGCACCGTGGAAATCCACCGGGCAAGGGTGATGGAAAAGATGGAGGCCAAGTCGCTTGCGGACCTCGTCCGCATGCACATGGATGAAGAATAGCGCCAGGTGCCGCCCTCAGGGCCGGGCCTTCAATTCCTCGTCGAGCGAGGCACAATCGATGCACTTGCGAGCATATGGATGCACACGCAGGCGCTCCTGGCTGATCGGCGCATCGCAGTCCTCGCAAACCCCGTACTCGCCGACCTCGATTCGCTGCAGCGCAGCATTTACCTTGTTGAGCTCGACACGCGCGTCATTGCCCAGCGCGTCGATCACCTCGCTGTTCTCGAGCTGTTGTGCGCGCTCTTCGGAATCCGATGCAAGACTCTGCCGGACATTGCGCGTGACCCGCTCCAGCCGCGCGCTGAGCTCGGCCTTCTTGGCCTCGAGCCGGGTTCTCGCGGCTTCGACCCACTGGTCTCCCATGCGCACAGTACTCCTTCCGGCCACAGCATCGACCGTGGCCTTGCCATGAAATCCAATGAAGTCTACGGGCCGACCCAGATTAGCAAGTATCCGTAAATCCCCTTACGGATTTTCGATAAGTAGATTCCGATACTGGCTAAGGATCAGGTCGTATAGGCAATTCGGGCAGTCGGACCTAGGCTGCGATTGAAGGCCACGATGAGCGGCCTTGACCAACAGGGGCAGGAACAGCACATGCATAACATCAAGCAAATAATGTGTGTCATCGACCCAACTGCTGACGCACAGCCGGCGATGAACCGTGCCGCCTGGCTGGCCCGGAACACCGGCGCGAAGCTGGAACTGTATGTCTGTTATTACAATGAGTACCTCGCCGGCGACCGCCTGTTCGATTCGCCGTCGCTGGAGAAAGCCCGCAAGGAGGTCATTGCCGGGCAGGAGAAATTCCTGGAGAAGCTGGCCGAGCCGCTGCGCGCGTCCGGCATCGTCGTGAAGACCTCGGCATCCTGGGACCACCCGTTGTACGAGGGAATCGTCCGCCGCGCAATCGCCACGCACGCCGATGTCGTTTTCAAGGATACGCACCACCATTCCGCGCTGGCCCGCGCACTGCTGACGAACACGGACTGGAACCTGATCCGGACTTGTCCGGTGCCACTCTGGCTCGTCAAACCGCGCGAGTTCACCCAACACCCAGTATTTCTCGCAGCGATCGATCCTCTGAACGAACACGACAAGCCGGCGGCGCTCGACGACGAAATCCTGGTATTGGCGAAGACGCTCGCCGAGAAATCAAAGGGCGAGGTGCGCGCCTTCCATTCCTACGACCCGCGGATCGCCGTAGCTACCGCGACCGCCAATGCGTATATCCCGGTTTCGTTGCCGTTCGACGAGATCGAAGAACAGATGCGTGAGCAGCACGAGAAGCGCTTCAAGGAGATCACCCAGTTCCACGGAATCCAGGGTGACAAAGCGCACCTCGTTGCGGGCCTCACGCATGAAGAACTTCCGCTGCTTGCCTCGAACCTGGATGCGGCAGTGGTCGTGATGGGTGCGGTAGCCCGCAATCGCTGGAAGCGCCTGTTCATCGGTGCAACGGCCGAGCGGACGCTGGAACATCTGCCTTGCGATCTTCTGATCGTAAAGCCGGACTGGTTCCGGACGCCGGTTAATCTGTCCAGCGACAAGGCTGCCTGACCCATAACCCCCTGCCGGGGGCGGAAGATCGCCTCCGGTCATCCCCTGCCTTAATGGTTTGACCGGCACCTTACACGTGCCGGTTTTTTTTGAGCCGCGTTCGGCCCGGGGCAGGTGGGCCACTCAGGCGAGGGAATGAGCCGCGATATGGGCCGTCAGTTCGCGGAGAACGGCCGCCGGCTCGCACTCCAGCAGCCAGTGACCGGCATCGAGTTCGACATAGCGGTAGTAACCACGGATATAGTCACGCTGCAGCTCGACGGCCCGCCGCCCGGCGGCCGGATCCCGGTTGCCCCAGATGAATAGCACCGGCTGCTTGACGGGTTCTCGTGGCCAGGGGCTTTGCCGCGTCACCATCGCCCGGTACCAGTTGAGCACTGCCGTCAGGGCGCCGGGTTCCGCCAGCATGCGACGGTATTCGGCGACGTGCTCCGCCGGCATATGCCGGTACATCACCCGCCGCATCAGCTGGTTGCGGTTGAAGCCCAGCAGCAACTCCGGCAGGAACGGCAGCCGGAAGAACTGTATGTACCGGCTGCGCCGCCGCTGGTCGGCATCCCGGCGGAGCGCTTCGCCGAATGCCGCCGGGTGCGCGATCGACAGGGCAGACCAGGACAGGATCCGATCGGGCCTCGCAATCAGTACGCTCCAGCCGACGGCGGCGCCCCAGTCGTGGCCGGCGAGGTGAAAACGGTCGAAGCCGAGCGCATCGGCGATGCCGATCACGTCGGCCACCAGTTGCTCCAGCGCATACGCAGCGATGCCTGTGGGCCGCGCGCCCGGGCTGTAGCCGCGCTGGTCGAAGGCGGCGACCCGGTAGCCGAGCCGGGCCAGCTCGGTCATCACCGGCTGCCAGGAAGCCGAGGTCTGTGGCCAGCCGTGCAGCAGGATCACGCCGTCACCGCGTCCGCGCAGGTTTGCCACGCGAGCCCGGAAATCCATTCCGGCGACGCGGATCCTCAGGAGCCCGTCTGGCGAAACCGCCGGATCTGCGAGCAACGGCAGTGCCGCGCTGGCCGCCGCATGGGCTCGCCCCGGGTCGAGTGACAGTAGCGTGCCGACGAACAGCACGAGCAACGGGATCAGCGCGAGGGCTGCGACGGACAGGATGAGCAATTCGAGCCAGTGCATGCAAAACTCCGGCGATTGCCCGGATGATACTTGGCCGGCCGGCCACGGGTGAATAACGACAGGCGCGAAAGTTTTGCTACCCTGCCTGCGTGGCCGAATGGCGCGGCGGACTATTCTCGACTCATATGTATACGAGTTTCAAACTGATACACCTGTGCGCGGCGATCCTGTCGTTCAACGGCTTCGTGCTGCGTGGCTACTGGATGATGACGGATCCGGGACTGCTCGAGCGCAAGTGGGTTCGGATCGTGCCGCACGTGGTCGACGCGATTTTTCTTGTTTCCGGCATCGGGCTCATTTACGCGCTGCGCCTGCAGGTCATGCAGAACGGCTGGTTGCTGATGAAATTCGGTGTACTCGTCGCCTACGTGGTCCTGGGTTCGCTCGCGCTGCGCCGGGGCAAGTCGATCGCTGTCCGCCAGGCCGCGTTCGCGCTCGCCGTGCTGTGCTTTGTTTACATCGTCGGCGTCGCACTCAGCAAGTCGATGGCAAGCTGGCTGGCATGGCAGTCGATGTAGCGGCAGACTCGGGCGCCCGCGCCGGGACTTGCAGCGCGCCGCGGTCGTTCCGGCAGCCTGTCGAAACGCGGCCTGCTGCTGCAGGCGAGTCGTTCACGAAGTCCCGCTAGTCCTCGCCGACCGACCCCATCAGCACCGCGTGACGGACCCGCTTGAGCAGCGTGTCGGTGTTGACAGGCTTGCTCATCAGCGCGCAATTCTCGAGATCGCGCGCAGCGTCAACGACCTTCGAGGTGTCGCCGCTGACGATGAACGCCGGGACGCTGAAACCGAACTCGTCCCGGATTTCCTTTACGGCGTCGACGCCGGTCGACCCGTCGATCAGGTGAAAATCCGAAATGACCAGGTCGGGGGCATGATCCAGGTGCCTGACGATCGCGCGCGCCTCCGTCGCCGACTGTGCGGTCGCGACCCGGTGCCCTTCAGCCTCCAGCAGCAGGCCCCAGGCATTCGCGACGGCGAAGTCGTCCTCGATCAGGATGATCGTCCCGCTGGCGTCTTCGACCAGGTCTTCGTCATCGAGAATGTCGGCGTCTCCGTCGACCGGCGCCCTGCCCTCGACCAGCGGCAGGTGCACGGAGAAACATGAACCGTGACCCGGCACCGATTCGACCGTGATCTTGTGACCAAGCAGGTCTGCGAGTCGGCGCACGATCGCCAGGCCCAGGCCGAAGCCCTCCTGCTCCGCGCCAGGCGTCTTGCATTGGTGGAATTCCTTGAAAATCGCGTCGAGCTGATCGGCTTCGATACCGATTCCCGTATCACGCACGTCGATTCGCAGCTCGCTTCCTGAGGGCACGCAGGACATGCTCACGCTGCCCTTTTGCGTGTACCGAATCGCGTTCGATACGAAGTTCTGAATGATTTCGCCGAGCAGGTTCGGGTCACTCCTGACCAGGCAATCGCATTCGCAGGATGTGAAAACCAGCCCCTTGTGACTCGCCTGCCGGCCGAATTCGGCGGACAGCCGATCGACGAGACGCTGTATCGGGAAGTCCTCGAGTTCCGGCTCTACCGCTCCAGCGTCGAGTCGGCTGATGTCCAGCAGCGAATTCAGCAGGTTGGTCATCGCGTCCAGTGAATGCTGCTGGCTCTCCAGCATGTCGCGTGCGAGGGGATCCTTGACCGTGCGACGCAGCGCGCCATTCAGAAGGCTCAGCGCCTGTACCGGCTGGCGGAGGTCGTGACTGGCGGCGGCGAGGAACGCGGTGTTGGCCTTGTTGGCACGTTCCGCCGCCTGCCGCGCCGCGATCAGCTCCGCCTCCATCTGCTTGCGCCGCGTGACGTCACGAATGACACTGGATACAAACGTACCTGCCGAGTGCCGCACCGGGCTCAGGCTGATCTCGACGGGAAATTCGCTACCGTCCTTGCGCCTGCCGAGCAATTCGAGGCCGGCGCCCATCGGTCGCACGTGCGGCGACTCCAGGTAGGCGTCCCGGTGGCCGACATGCCGCTCACGAAATCTCGTCGGCAACAACGCCTCGATATCGCTGCCGAGCATTTCCTCGCGGGTGTATCCGAACATTTGTTCGGCCTGGTGGTTGACGATCGCGACCTTGCCGTGGTCGTCGACGATAATCATGGCATCCGGCGCCGACTCGAGCAGGTTCCGGAAATAGGTCTCTGACGCGTCTTCCCGGCTGATCTCGCGCAGCGTGGTCGCTACCACCATCCCCTGGTCCGTTTCCAGCGGCGTCAATGCAATATCGAGCTCGAAAGTTTCCCCGTTTTTCCGCAGGCCGAGCAACATCAGGCCCGATATCAGTGGCCTGGCCCTCGGCCTGCGCCCATACGCCTCGCGATGCTTCTGGTGTGCCTTGCGAAATGATTCGGGCATCAGCGTCTCGACCGCCTTGCCGATCATCTCGTCGCTTGCATAGCCGAATAGCTCGGCTGCGCTCCGGTTCGCAAACAGGATGGCCCCGGCTTCGTCGACCAGCAGCATCGCGTCGGCCGAAGAATTGAGAATCTGGCTCGCAATGTCGGCGGTTACTTTCATTTCTTTCGGTCCTGCATCGTCGGGGCGGGCGGGGCAAGTATATCCCGGCCGACCCCGGGACTGTCGCTGGCATTGAAGGTTCGGTCGGCCTTGCCCGTCGGTGCTTAGAACGCCTGCCCCGCCATGCGGACCGACATCAGCAGCAGGAACAGGCCGAACATCACGGCGAGCTGGCGCGCCGTCAGCCGATGGGCGATCGCCGCTCCCAGCGGCGCGGCCAGTACCGTCGTGGGTGCTATCAGCGCGAATCCCACCAGGTTCACGTAGCCGACGCTGCCGGGCGGCAGCCTCGGATCGCCGTAGCCGCTCAGCATGAAACCGGCAGTGCCGGGCAGCGCAATGACCAGGCCGAACAGGGCGGCGGTCCCCACGGCACGATGGATCGGCTGGTTGAAAAGTGTCAGCGCGGCGACGGAGAGCGTCCCGCCGCCGATTCCCATCATGCTGGAGACCCCGCCTATGCACAGCGGCACGGCGTTGACCGGCCATGCGCGCGGCACGTCCGCCGCCAGGCGACGGTCCTCCAGGGGCAGCAACAGCTTGATTGAAATGAGGAATGCAACGGCCGCGAACACCGCCGACAGAACGCTGCTGTCGACCTGCGCCGCGATCCAGGTACCGGCCAGCGAGCCGCCGAGCACGAACGGCGCCCAGCGCCTGACCAGCGGCACGTCGACGCTGCCTCGCCGGTAATGCGCCCTCGACGAGGCAATCGAGGTCGGGATGATCGTCGCCAGCGAGGTTGCGACCGCGACATGCATCCGGATCGACGCATCGGTGCCGAGAAACTGCAGGGCCGCGTCCAGCACCGGAACGATGATGATGCCGCCGCCGATGCCGAGCAGGCCAGCGAGCACGCCGCCCACGGCACCGGTCGCGAGCATGGCGAGCGCGAGCAGCAGCAATTCCGTCATGGGCGGCGCCGGCCGTGGGTCGCGTCAGGCAGCGAGCTGCGCTGCATGGCGCCGCAGGTGATCCTCGATGAACGTCGAGATGAAATAGTAGCCATGGTCGTAGCCCGCGTGACGGCGAAATTCCAGCGCCACGCCACCCTCCGCGCAGGCCGCCTCGAACCGCTCCGGTTTCAGCTCCCTCTCCAGGAACTGGTCCGCGAGGCCCTGGTCGACCAGGATCGGGTGCCTGGGCAGCCTGGGCAGGCTGCGTACCAGCTCGGTCGCGTCCCAGGATCTCCACGACGCCGGGTCGGACCCGAGATAGTTGCCGAAAGCCTTGCGGCCCCAGGGGCAGTCCATCGGGTTGCTGATCGGCGCGAATGCCGAGACAGAGCCGTAGATCTCGGGATGCTTGAGGCCGATCGTCAGGGCGCCGTGGCCTCCCATCGAGTGCCCGAACATCCCCTGCCTGCTGCGGTCGCCGGGAAACTCGTCGAATACAAGCTGCTGCAACTCGTGCACGATGTAGTCGTACATCCTGTAGTTGCGGCGCCAGGGCTCCTCCGTGGCATTCAGGTAGAAGCCCGCGGCCAGGCCGAAATCCCACGCACCGTCGGGATCGTCGGGCACATCTTCGCCGCGCGGACTCGTATCCGGCGCCACGATCATGAGGCCGAGTTCCGCTGCTACGCGCTGCGCCCCGGCCTTGATCATGAAGGTTTCTTCAGTGCAGGTCAGGCCTGCGAGCCAGGTCAGCACCGGCACCGGGCCACTGGCCGCCTGCGGTGGCTGGAATACGGCAAAGCGCATATCGCACGCATTGACCGTCGACCGGTGCCGGTAGAAACCCACCGTGCCGCCAAAACAAGCGTGTTCGCTGATGACCTCGAGCGTCATGTTGTGCTTCTCCGGCGGCTGCGCTCAGCAGGTAGCCCGGCTGCCATGGCGCTCGTCAGTCGATTTTCGCGAAAATCAGCGTCGCGTTCGTGCCGCCGAAACCGAAACTGTTGGTCATGGCGGTGCGAATTCCGGCACGCTCCTCGCATTTCTTCACGACCGGCATGTCGCCCAGTTCGGGATCCGGGTCCACGATGTTGATCGACGGCATGATGAAGTCATTTTCGAGCATCAGCAGGCAGTGGATCGCTTCCTGCACCCCGGTCGCTCCGAGCGAGTGTCCGCACAGCGACTTGCTCGACGAGAACCTCGGAATCCTGTCGCCGAACACGTCGCGTATCGCCTTCAACTCGGTGGTATCGCCCACCGGAGTGCTCGTGCCGTGCGTGTTGATGTAGTCCACCGGATCTTTGCAGGTCGCGCGCGCCATCTCCATGCAGCGCACCGCCCCCTCACCGGATGGGGCGACCATGTCGTAGCCGTCGGACGTCGCACCATAGCCGACGATTTCGGCATAGATCCTGGCGCCGCGAGCCTTCGCATGCTCCAGTTCCTCGAGCACGACCATGCCTCCGCCCGCCGCGATCACGAATCCGTCGCGCTTGCTGTCATACGGCCTGGAGGCCAGCCCCGGCGTATCGTTGTAAGAGGTCGACAACGCACCCATCGCGTCGAAAAAAGCCGCCAGAGTCCAGTCCTCCTCCTCGCCGCCGCCGGCGAAGACGATGTCCTGCTTGCCCCACTGGATCTGTTCGACACCTGCGCCGACACAGTGCGCACTCGTGGCGCAGGCCGAGGTAATCGAATAGTTGAGGCCCTTGATGTGGAACGGCGTCGCCAGGCAGGCCGACACCGTGCTGCTCATCGTGCGCGGCACCATGTAGGGCCCTATTTTGCGTACGCCCTTTTCCCGCGCGATGTCCGCGCTCTTCACGATGTTCGAGCTCGACGCACCGCCGGATGACGCAATGATGCCTGTCATCGGGTTGGATACGTCACCGGGCTCGAGTCCCGAGTCTTTGATGGCCTGCTGCATCGAGATGAAGGCAAACGCTGCCGCATCGCCCATGAAGCGGCGGGCACGGCGATCGATCAGCGAATCGACATCGATGTCGACGCTGCCGGCGACCTGGCTCCTCAAGCCCATCTCCCTGAAGGTCTCGTTGGCCCGAATTCCCGAGCGGCCCGCGCGCAGGGAATCGATTACCTCGGCCTTCGAGTTGCCGAGGCAGGACACGACTCCGAGGCCGGTAACGACTACGCGACGCATTTGTGCTCCCTAGAAGTTATCTGTTGACGTAAACAGCCCGACCCGCAGGTCTTCGGCCGTGTAAATCTGCCGGCCGTCGACGGACACGGTACCGTCCGCGATCGCCAGCCTCAGCTTCCGCGTGATGACGCGCTTGAAATCGATCTGGTAGGTGACGAGCTTCGCGGTGGGCAGGACCTGCCCGGTGAACTTGACCTCGCCGACGCCGAGCGCGCGGCCACGGCCCAGGTGACCGAGCCAGACGAGATAGAAGCCGACGAGCTGCCACAACGCATCAAGACCCAGGCAGCCCGGCATCACCGGATCACCGGCGAAGTGACATTTGAAAAACCAGAGGTCGGGGTGTATATCCATCTCCGCCGTGATCTGGCCCTTGCCATGCTTGCCGCCCTCGTTCGTGATCAGCGTGATCCGATCGGTCATCAGCATGTCCGGCAAGGGCAGGCGGCCGCTGTCCTTGTCGAACAGCTCGCCCCTTGCGCAGCGGATCAGGTCGTCGTAACCGTAGGAATTACGGCGATCCGGCGGCAGGGCAACTTCCCCCGCCTTTATTGTTTTATTGGTCATACGCGCTCCGGCGCCTGCAAGTTTCCGGACGGCCTTCCCCGCCGCGCCCCGGGCCCAGGTCCCGGTTCCTGCCACGCAGCGGGGTCCGACACCCCCTTATCAGCGCTTCGTCACCGCAGCCAATGCCGGAGTGCGAAGAGCCATTTGTTGGTCCCCAATCTTACCGAACATCGCACGCGCCTGCTCGCCAATCCTGCTTTCGCCGGCTCGGGGTGCGGATCAGGTGCGGTCGTAATCGAGCGTGATCTCCTCGCTCTCAGGATGCGACTGACACGCGAGGATATAGCCTTGCTCGAGTTCCCAGGGCTCGAGCCCGTAATTGGTGTCCATGCGTACACTGCCCTCGCGGAGGTGTGTCCTGCAGGTAGCACAGACGCCGCCCTTGCAGGAATACGGCAGGTCTATACCCTGCTCCGCAGCTGCATCGACGATTGCGACTCCTTCCGACTGCATCGTGAATGCTTTCCGGTGCCCGTCCATGATCACGGTGACGCGCGTCTGCCTGTCGCTGCTCCCGCGCTCTGGCGCCGGCGTCCTCGCGCCGGCACGCGCCGTACCGAAGCGCTCCCGGTGGATAATCGCCTGGTCGATCCCGAGTTCCTGTAGCGCCTCGCCGACCTCGTCGCTCATCGTGCCGGGGCCACAGACGTAAACCTCGCTTGCGCGGCCACCGGCGAAAAACCGCTCCATCAGCTCGCGCACCTTGCCGCGCTCGAGGCGCCCGGCAAGCACCGGGAATTCCTGCTCCTCCTGCGAAAACAGGAAGACGAGCTGCAGCCTGTCCGGGTATCGATTCTTGAGGCCATACAGATCGTCGATGAACATCGTGCTGCGTTGCGTTCGATTCGCGTAGAACAGCGTAAAGCGACTTTGCGGCTCGGCTGCCAGCGTCGCAGCGATGATCGAAATTATAGGGGTTATACCGCTGCCCGCCGCGAACGCGACGCCGGACCTGTCGTCGCCCGGTGTTACGTCGGGGTGAAACTGTCCGAACGGCGGCATCACGCGCAGCGTGTCGTCCGCCGAGAGGCCGGCGGCGTAATTCGAGAACTGGCCTCCGGGCTGGATCCGTATGCCGATCTGCACGGGCCAGGTGCCTGGCGGCGTGCAGATGCTGTAGGTCCGGCGAACGCGCTTGCCGCCTATCTCGGCCTCGATGGGCAGGTGCTGGCCCGGCAGGTGCCGAAACTCGTCGCGCAGTTCTTCCGGGACGTCGAGCGCGATGCGCACCGAATCGGCGGTCTCTTGTTGAACGCTGGCAATTTTCAGGCTGTGATACTGGCGCATGAACTGGATGGCCTGCGGCTAGCAACGATTCAGAGGCATTTGAAGTACTCGAAAGGCTCCAGGCAGGACGCGCAGCGGTACGCGGCCTTGCACGGCGTGGAACCGAACTGGCTGACGAGAGCCGTGTTACCGGACGCGCAGCGCGGGCAGGACACGCGTGGCGCATCGCCGGACAGGGAGCGCTTGTCCGCCGAGCGATCCGGCGGCGCGATGCCGTATGCGGCGAGCTTGGCCCGGCCGGCGGCGCTGATCCAGTCTGTCGTCCAGGGAGGCGACAGGCAGCGCCGGACACGGATCGAATTGAGACCACGCTCCTCCAGCGCATCGACAATACTCTGCTCGATGACGTCCGTCGCCGGGCAGCCGGAATAGGTCGGCGTAACCTCTATCTCGATGCCGTCCGCGCCGGCGTGCACACCACGAACGATACCGAGATCCACGACGCTCAGTACCGGGATTTCCGGGTCCGCCACATCCTCGAGCCAGGCCAGGATCTGCGCCTCGAGCCGCTCCTGCCGCGCGTGCTTGCGAATGACCATCATCTCACCATGCTGCGCCCGGGTAGGCGCGCTGCATGAACTGCAGCTCGGCCAGGAGGTAGCCCATGTGCTCGGTATGCACACCGCGGCGGCCGCCGCCCGGCTTCCAGCCGTCGACCGGGACCCGCAGCCCGGCATCGGCAAACACGAACTCGAGGCTCCTCCGCCATTCGCCCCGCAGAGCGTCGAGGTCGGGTCCGCCCCAGGACACTCGCATCGCGTCGTCGATCGCGTCGCCGTCGAACAGCTCACTGGTATACGGCCACAACCGCTCCACCGACTCCGCGACGCGGGCATGGCTCAGGTCCGTGCCGTCGCCCAGGCGGACGAACCATTGCGTGCTGTGCCGGAGGTGATAACGAACCTCCTTGACGACTCGCGTCGCGATGCTTGCCAGGCGCTCGTCGCTGCACTGTGCGAACGCCGCGAGCTGCAGCACGTAGAAGGCCTGGAACAGCAGCTGCCGGACGACCGTGTCGCCGAAATGGCCGTTCGGCTGCTCCAGCAGCAAGAAGTTCTGGAACTCGTGGGCATCGCGCAGGAAGGCAAAATCGTCCTCGCTCCGCCCCTGCCCTTCGAGCTCCCCCGCGTAGCTGTAGAACATGCGCGCCTGGCCGATGTAGTCGAGCGCGAAATTGGCGTTCGCCAGCTCTTCCTCGAGCTCCGGCCCATGGGCCACGAGTTCCGTCAGTCGCTGCCCGAGGACCAGCGCGTTGTCGCCGAGACGCCTGACGCAGGCCAGCAAAACCGCAGCGTCGTCGCCCCCAGATTCAGATGTTTTCGACGCCATCGGGAACCTCGTAAAAGGTCGGGTGCCGGTAGATCTTGTCCTCTGCCGGCTCGAAAAACGCGGCCGCCTCGCCCGGGTCCGATGCGACGATGTCGGTCGAGCGAACGACCCAGATACTCACGCCTTCGCTGCGGCGCGTATAAGTGTCACGCGCGTGATCGAGCGCCATCTGCGCATCGGCGGCATGCACGCTGCCGACGTGCCGGTGGCTCAACCCGGATTTCGAGCGAATGAATACCTCGTAGAGCGGCCAGTCCTGCTTCGTCACTGCAGCGCCTCCCGATCGTCAGGCCGCATTCTTCGCGGCACGTTTTTCCGCATGCGCCACCGCCGCCTCGCGCACCCAGGCGCCGCCCTCGTGAGCGCGACGGCGTGTTTCCATGCGCTGCCGGTTGCAGGGCCCGTTGCCCTTCAGCACCTCGTGAAATTCGCTCCAATCGATCTCGCCGAAGCGGTAATGCCGAGCCTCGCGATCGTATTCGAGTTCGTCATCCGGCACTTCAAGGCCGAGGAACTCGGCCTGCGGCACGGTGACGTCGACGAACTTCTGGCGCAGCTCGTCATTACTGAAGCGCTTGATTTTCCACTTCATCGACTGAGCGCTGTGCTGAGAGTCGCCGTCACTCGGCCCGAACATCATCAGCGACGGCCACCACCAGCGATCGAGTGCATCCTGGGCCATCGCCTGTTGTGCTTCATTGCCGCGACACAGAGTCAGCATGATTTCGAAACCCTGCCGCTGGTGGAAGCTCTCTTCTTTGCAGATCCGTATCATCGCGCGGGCGTACGGCCCGTAAGAGCAGCGGCATAACGGGATCTGGTTCATGATCGCGGCACCATCGACGAGCCAGCCGATCGCCCCGATGTCGGCCCAGCTGAGCGTCGGGTAGTTGAAGATGCTCGAATACTTCGCCCTGCCCTCCAACAGTTGCTCAACCATCTGGTCGCGCGAAATGCCGAGCGTCTCCGCCGAGCTGTACAGGTACAAGCCATGCCCGGCCTCGTCCTGCACCTTGGCCAGCAGGATTGCCTTGCGCTTCAGCGAGGGGGCACGGGTCAGCCAGTTGCCTTCCGGCTGCATGCCGATGATTTCCGAATGGGCGTGCTGGGAAATCTGCCGGATCAGCGTCTTGCGATAGGCGGCCGGCATCCAGTCTTTCGGCTCGATCTTTTCCTCCGCGTCGATGCGAGCCTGGAATCGCGCCAGCTGCTCCGGCGTTTCCTGCCCGTCGGCGAGCTCCGCCGCGCTATTCGCCTGGTCCAGTCCCTGCGTGTACATCAGCCGCTCCGCGTGACGCCCGGTGAGTCGGTCAAATTGTCACATTTTCTGCGTGTTTTCAATTTGGTTTGTATCAGTTTGCGCCCTCCTCGGGCAGGACCGGCCGCCGCGTCGCGTGCGAACGGCCGCGAAACAGCGCGATTTCCTCGCCGCGCTGATTAACGATGCTGACGTCGTAGATGCCCGAACGGCCGCCGCGGCTGCGCTCGGTCGCCACGGCCGTCAGGCGGTCGCCCAGGGCGGCCGGACGCAGGAACTCGATGGCGCCACCGGCGGCGAGAGTCAGCACGTTGTACGAATTGCAGGCATAGGCGAACGCCGAATCGGCGAGCGTGAACAGGAATCCCCCGTGGCAGACCTGGAACCCGTTGAGCATCGACCCGGTCACCGTCATCACCGCGCTCGCCGAACCGCGCCCGACAGAGTCGATACGGATGCCCAGTTCCCGCGACGCAGCGTCGTCGTCGAACATTCTTGCTGCGCAGCGGGCCGCCATTTCTTTTTCGTTCACGACTTATTTCTCCGGAGGCCGCCGAATCGATCGTAAAACTCGCGCGCAGGTGACGGCAAGGGTCCCGCCGCGGTCTCAATGTGCTGGTCCAGGTACCGGTCCGCGTCCGCGTACACGACAAGGTAAAGCTCCCGGCACAGCCGGTAGGCGGCAAGGCCATGCCAGTCGGCTGGCAGCAGCGGCGGCGGCAATTGCGGATCGCGCAGCAGTATGCGCCGATATTCCTGGATCGCGAGCGAGCGCACCAGGAATGCCTCCAGGGGCTCGAGCCTGTGCGCCCTGCGGAGCGCGGCGCAGACCGGCCGGAACCTGGCGATGAAGGCCGCGTAGCGCGCGTCTATGTCCGCCAGGTTCCAGCTCTTCGCAGCAAGTCCGCGAAGCATGTGGTCGTGCCGCACGCTGCCGCTCTTCGCGCCCAGCACGACGACGGCCTCCGTACCGCCGTGACGGGCGATCGCGTCATCCAGTTCGGCGCGATCGGGCTCGGGATGGACCATCAGGCCGGCGCCGATCGAGCCGAAGCCGAGCCAGATCATGTCCTTGCGCAGCGCATCGCGCGCGGCGGGCGCCAGGCCCGCGAGCAGCACGATGCACCACTCGCCGCGCCAGCGCTGCCTGGGCTCGCCGTAGATGCGCTGCGTCGCCTGGTGGAAGCGGAGCGCGCCGTCCACGGTAAGCCCGTAGTAGCTCCGCCGCCCGACGCTCTGGGACTCGAGCCAGCCGTCCCGGGACAGCCGGAACACCGAGGTCCGGACCAGCCGCTCGCTGATCCCGAACTCGCCCAGCGCGCGGATCAGGCTACCCAGCCAGACAGACCCGCCACGCGGCGCGAACGAGTCACCGAACACGGTCATGATGAGCGAACTGGCGCGGCGCGTGGGCCGCGCGTTGAATTCCTCGATCAATTTCCGGGTCGCCTGGTGAATTGGCATGGCTGCTGTTTGCGCAAGTTCCGGCCGAACGTACAATCCGATACGAAATTTTTCAATCTGGCCGTTATCCTGTATCCCAAGCACAGGTTTGCGCGCCACATCGCCGCGTATGGAGCAGTCTCATGGAACTCGGCAGCTTTGCATGCAATCAGTGGGTAACCGGCAGCGGCAGAGGCCAGACGTTGAGGAGCGCCGTCGATGGCGCCGAGATCGGGACGATCGACAGCAGCGGGCTCGACTTCACCGCAATGCACTCGTTCGCACGCGACGTCGGTGGTCCCAAGCTACGGCGCATGACGTTTCACCAGCGCGCGCTGCTCCTTAAATCGCTTGCGCAGTACCTGTCAGAGCGCAAGGAAGAGTTCTACGAACTGTCGACGATGACCGGCGCGACCCGGGCCGACAGCTGGATCGATATCGACGGCGGTATCTCGACGCTGTTCGTCTATTCCGGCAAGGGTCGGCGCGAACTGCCGAACGCAGGACTCGTGCTGGACGGCCCGCCGGAGTCCCTGTCGCGCAAGGGCAGCTTCGTGGGACAGCACGTCTGGCTTCCGAAGCACGGCGTCGCACTGCACATCAATGCGTTCAACTTCCCCTGCTGGGGCATGCTCGAGAAACTCGCGCCGGCGCTGCTGGCCGGCGTGCCGGTCATCGTGAAGCCGGCATCGGCAACCGCCTACCTCACCGAGCGCATCGTGCGCCGAATCATCGAATCCGGGCTGCTTCCGGAAGGCGCCCTGCAACTCGTCTGCGGCGGCGTCGGCAACCTGATCGACCGACTCGACTGCCAGGACACGATAGCCTTCACCGGTTCCAAGAGCACCGCCGAGAAGCTGCAGGTGCACCCGCGCCTGCTGGCCCAATCGGTACGCTTTACCGCCGAGACCGATTCGCTCAATGCGTCGATCCTCGGGCCCGATGCCATGCCCGGCACACCGGAATTCGACCTGTTCGTCGCAGAGGTAGTGCGCGAGATGACGAGCAAGGCCGGGCAGAAGTGCACGGCGATCAGGCGCATCCTCGCGCCCGCGTCCGTAACCGGGGATCTCGGGAGTGCACTGTCGAAATCGCTGGCAGAACTCCGCATAGGCAACCCGGCCCGCAAGGACGTGCAGATGGGCGCGCTGGCCAGCCTGGGACAGCGCGAGGAGCTGCGCCAGCGTATCGCCATGCTCGCCGCCGAGTCCTCGCTGCTGCTGGACGGCGGCGACGATCCGCACCTGCTCGAGGCGGATGCCGACAAGGGTGCTTTCGTCGGGCCGACCCTGCTCGTTTGCGAACGCCCCCTGGCCGCGACGGCCGTGCATTCGGTCGAGGCTTTCGGGCCGGTCGCCACGATCCTGCCGTACGAGTCGCTGGACGACGCGATCGAGCTGCTGCGGCTCGGCGGCGGCAGCCTGGCCGGCTCGATATTCACGAACGACGACGCCGCGGCGCGCGAACTCGTCCTCGGCGCCGCGCCATGGCACGGCCGCATGCTGATTGTGAACCGTCATTGCGGCGCCGAGTCGACCGGCCACGGCTCGCCGCTGCCGCATCTGGTGCATGGCGGCCCGGGCCGCGCCGGCGGCGGCGAGGAACTCGGCGGTATCCGTGGCGTGCTGCACTACATGCAGCGCACGGCGCTGCAGGGCTCGCCCGAAACGCTCGCGGCCGTCGGCGGACGTTGGATCAGGGGCGCGAACGAGAATCGCGCCGCGCCGCACCCGTTCCGCAAGACCTTCGACGAGCTGCAGCTCGGTGACACGTTCATGAGCGCCGAGCGCGTCGTCAGCATGGAAGACATCGAACATTTCGCCGAATTCACCGGCGACCGCTTCTACGCCCACACGGACGAGGCTGCGGCGAGAAAGAACCCGTTTTTCGACGGCCGGGTCGCGCACGGCTACCTGATCGTCTCCTTCGCGGCCGGGCTGTTCGTCGACCCGGAATTCGGGCCGGTGCTCGCGAACTACGGCCTCGACGAGCTGCGCTTCGCGAAGCCGGTCAATCCCGGCGACGCCTTGAAGGTTCGGCTGACCTGCAAGCAGAAGACCTTGCGCGAGGGCTCCGGCTACGGCGAGGTCCGCTGGGACACCGAGGTCACGAACCAGGCCGGCGACATTGTCGCCGCCTACGATGTGCTCACTATGGTGGCGACCAGCGAGCAGTGGCAGGGTATGAACGGCTGATTCAGGCCCTGAACGGCAGCGCCGTGTCGGCCTTGATCTCCTTGAGGATGATGTTCGAGCGCACCTGCGAAACGCCGGGCAGCTTGAGGATGAAGTCGTCGAGAAAGCGGTTGTAGGCGTCCATGTCCTCCACGACGACGCGCAGGTGATAATCGGCCTCGCCGCTGGTCGCGAAACACTCCAGCACCTCGGGATGGCGGCGCACCTCGCGCACGAAGTTCTCCACGTTTTGTTCCTCGTGGCGCGCCAATGACACGAGGGTCATCGACGACAGCGTGAAGCCCGCCCTGCGCGGGTTGACGATCGCCGCGTAGCGCTCGATGACGCCGGACTGCTCGAGCGCCCGGACGCGGCGCCAGCAGGCGGAGCTCGACATCCCCACCTTGTCCGCGAGTTCCTGCATCGTCAGCCGGCTGTCGCGCTGCAGCTCGGTCAGGATCGCGCGATCCTTGCGGCTCAGCGGCTCTGTCCCGGTTTGCTTTCCCATAGGCTATAAATTACCCGTTTTTTTACATTTAGTGAAATATTTTCCGGGTTTCCATCCATTTTTCGGGAAGTCTGGCACCCTTTTGCGCGGCGAACCTGCGATCATGTTCTGCTCCGGGCTGCCGACCGAAGGACGAAAGCATGGCCGTCGCGACCGCCGCCAGGCGCGGGTTCCCCCTCGACAACTACGAACTGATCGACCGTTACCGGCGCGAATCCGGCCGCGTCTACCTGACCGGCACCCAGGCCCTAGTGAAGCTGCCGCTGATGCAACGCGCCATGGACTACGCGGCCGGCCTGAACACGGCGGGCTTCATCAGCGGCTACCGCGGCTCGCCGCTCGGCGCTTACGACCAGGAGCTCTGGCGGGCGCAGGAGTTCCTGGACCGCAGCAACATCCGCTTCCTGCCGGCGGTGAACGAGGACCTGGCCGCGACGGCAGTCCACGGCACGCAGCAGGTGGAAGGCGATCCACGCCGGGACGTCGATGGCGTATTCGCGATCTGGTACGGCAAGGGCCCCGGGCTCGACCGCGCCGGCGACGCCCTGAAACATGGCAACGCATACGGCAGTTCGCCGCACGGCGGCGTGCTGGTCGTCGCCGGCGACGACCACGGCTGTGTCTCCTCGTCGATGCCGCACCAGTCTGACGTCGCGTTCATGACCTGGCTGATGCCGAACCTGAACCCTGCGAGCGTCGCCGAGTACCTGGAGTTCGGTCTGTGGGGGATCGCGCTGTCCCGCTACAGCGGCATGTGGGTGGGCTTCAAGGCGATATCCGAGACCGTCGAGTCCGGGATGTCGGTCGAGTTGCCGCCCTACCCCCAATTCGTGCTGCCCGATAATTTCGTGCCGCCGCCCGACGGGCTGCACATCCGCTGGCCCGACCTGCCCGGCCCGCAGATCGAGGAGCGCCTGATTGCGAAGAAAGCGGCGACGCTGGCTTTCGCCGAGGCGAACCCGATCGACCGTCGCATCGTCAACACGCCGGACGCACGCTACGGCATCGTCACGACCGGCAAGGCACACCTCGACCTGCTGGAGGCGCTGCGCCTGCTGGGCATCGACCGCGAAGTTGCGCTGCAGATCGGCCTGGACATCTACAAGGTGGGCATGGTCTGGCCGCTCGCGCACGACTCGGCACTGGACTTCGTGCGCGGCAAGCGCGAGGTGCTCGTCGTCGAGGAGAAGCGGGGTATCATCGAGAGCCAGTTCAAGGAGTACTTCTACGATTACCCGGGCCGCAAGCCGGAGCGCATGGTCGGCAAGGAGGACGAGTCCGGCCGGCCACTGATCCCGTGGACCGGCGAGCTGTCGCCGCTGATGCTCGCCGGCGTCGTCGCGCGGCGCCTGGATGCGCTCGGCATCACGAAGGGCCTGGCCGAGCGCGCGGACCAGCTGCGGGAGCGCAGCACACCGGCCATGGAGATCGGCGGCGCATCCCGCAAACCATATTTCTGTTCCGGCTGCCCGCACAACACATCCACGAAAGTGCCAGAAGGGTCCGATGCGCTGGCGGGCATCGGCTGTCACTTCATGGCGGCATGGATGGATCGCGACACCGAGGGCCTGATCCAGATGGGCGGCGAAGGCGTCAACTGGATCACGCGCTCGATGTTCAGCGGCGGACGGCACGTATTCCAGAACCTCGGCGACGGCACCTATTACCACTCGGGCTCGCTCGCGATCCGCCAGGCGCTCGCCGCGAACACCAACATCACGTTCAAGATCCTGTTCAACGACGCGGTCGCCATGACGGGAGGCCAGCCGGTGGACGGGCCGCTGACGGTCGAGCGCGTCGCCCATTCCGTACGCGCCGAGGGCGTCGAGCGGATCGCGCTGGTCTCCGACGAGCCGGAGCGCTTCCGCCAGGCCGATCTCCCGCCCGGCACGACGATCTCGCATCGGCGCGAGCTCGATGTCATCCAGCGCGAGCTCCGGGAGATCCCGGGTGTCACGGTGCTGATCTACGCGCAGGCCTGCGCGACGGAAAAGCGCCGCCGGCGCAAGCGCGGCCTGCTCGAGGACCCGCAGCGCTACGCGGTAATCAACGACCTCGTGTGCGAGGGCTGCGGCGACTGCTCCGTCGAATCGAACTGCCTGTCGGTCGTGCCGAAGGAGACGCCGTTCGGCCGCAAGCGACAGATCGACCAGTCGAGCTGCAACAAGGATTTTTCCTGCCTGAACGGTTTCTGCCCGAGCTTCGTCACCGTCGAGGGCGCCGAGCGAAGGACACGCGCGGCAGCGGGGGCGGGATTTCCTGCCGAAGCAATCGCGGCGCTGCCGGATGCCGCCCTGCCCGACATCGGCGACACCTACGACCTGCTGGTAACCGGAGTCGGCGGGACAGGCGTGGTCACCGTCGGCGCGCTGATCACGATGGCCGCGCACCTGGAGTCGAGGGGCGCCAGCGTCCTCGACTTCATGGGCTTCTCGCAGAAATTCGGGCCGGTGCTGAGCTACATACGAATCTCGCCCGAACCGAAGAAACTGAACCAGGTGCGCATCGACCACGAGCAGGCCGATGCGCTGATCGGCTGCGATCTCGTCGTCAGCACCTCGCGCAAGGCATCGACGACGTATCGACGCGGCCACACGCGCGCCGTCATCAATACGACCGAGATGCCGACGGCGGATTTCGTGCTGCATCGAGACGCAAACCTGGACGCCGCACGACGCATTGGCGCAATTCGCGACATCGTCGGCGAGGAGCGACTGTCGACGCTGGCCGCAAACCGCGTCGCGACTTCGTTCCTCGGCGACACGATCTATTCGAACGTCGTGATGCTCGGATTCGCGTGGCAGCACGGACTGATACCCGTGTCGCGGGCAGCCCTCGAGCGCGCGATCGAGTTGAATGGGGTCAAGGTCCCGGAAAACCTGCGCGCCTTCGGCATAGGCCGGCTTGCAGCCGCGGAGCCCGCGTACGTCGAGTCGCTGGTAGGCAGCCCGGACGATACGCAGGAAACGCTGGGGCAGGTCATCGCGCGCCGTGTCGCCTTCCTCACCGAGTACCAGGACTCGCGACTTGCCCAGAAGTACGAGGCCCTGGTCGAACGGGTACGCGCCGCGGAGTCATCCCTGCACCTGCCGGGCGCCGCGGCGCTGACGGAGGCCGTCGCGCGCGCTTATTTCCGGCTACTCGCCTGCAAGGACGAGTACGAAGTCGCACGCCTGCACACGTCGACCGGATTCCTGGAAGGGCTGCGCTCGGAATTCGGCCCGCAAGCCAGGATCCGCTTCCACCTGGCCCCGCCGGTCCTCGGCGGCAAGCCTGACGCTCGCGGCCGGCCGCCGAAGCGCGAATTCGGCGCCTGGATGGTGCCCGTATTCCGTCTGCTGGCCCGCATGAGACGCCTGCGCGGCACGGTATTCGACCCCTTTGGCTACACGGCCGAGCGCCGGATGGAACGGCGGCTGGTCGTCGAGTTCGAAAACCAGGTCGGGTCGCTGCTGGAGGCACTGGACGCTGGCAACCGCGACCGCGCAGCGGCCGTCATCCGCCTGTACCTCGACATGCGCGGTTTCGGTCCCGTCAAGCTCGAGGCCGTGACGCGCGTGCGTGCGGAGATCCGCTCCGCGCTGGCGCAGATCTCGCCGGGCCTCGGCAAGGCGGCCTGAGCGGACAAGTCGCGGGTATCGGTTTCGACCGGCGCGTGCGAAGATGCCGCGATGCTCGACGTGCTCGACGAACCCGTCATCCGCTACGCGTACCCGGCCAACCCGGAATCCGGCGGCATCCTCGAACTCGAGCCGGGCCTCGTCTGGCTGCGCATGCCGCTGCCGTTCGCACTCGATCACATCAACCTCTGGCTGCTCGCCGATGGTGCCGGCTGGGTCATGGTCGACACCGGCGCCGGCACGGACGATGCCAGGGCAATCTGGGAACGAACCCTCGAGCGAGTCGTCGGTTCCGCACGCGTCGAACGCGTCATCGTCACCCATTTGCACCCGGATCACGTTGGCAACGCCGGTTGGCTGTGCGACCGGCTGTCGGCGACGCTCTGGATGAGTCGCGAGGAATACATGCTCTGCCGTGTGCTGTGCGCCGACACCGGCCGCCCCGCGCCGCCGGAGGGTAAGGCCTTCTATCACGGCGCGGGTTTCCCGCCGGAGGCGATGCACCGCTACGAGAAGATGTTCGGCATGTTCGGCCGCTTCGTCGCCTCACTGCCCGAGTCGTACCGGCGCCTCAAGGACCGGGACCGAATCGAGATAGGCGAGCGCAGCTGGGAGGTCGTCGTCGGCCGCGGCCACTCCCCGGAACATGCCTGCCTGTACGATGCGGACAATAACGTGCTGATCGGCGGCGACCAGCTGCTCCCGACGATCTCGTCGCACATCGGCGTCTATCCCACGGAACCGGACGCCGACCCGCTGGCCGAATGGCTGAGTTCGTTGAAACACATGGAGAGCCGCGTACCGGACGACGTGCTGGTGCTGCCGTCACACGGCCGGCCGTTTCGTGGCGCGCATGCGAGGCTCGACCAGCTGCAGCGCGAACACGAGGCGGCGCTCGAAAAATTGCTCGAGATGTGCCGGGAGCCGCGCCGCGCCGTGGACGTTTTCCCGGCGCTGTTTCGCAGCCGCGTGCGCGAGAATACCTATGTCATGGCGGCCGGCGAATCGATCGCGCACCTCAACTACCTGCGCAACCAGAAACTGATCGAACTTTGGACGGATGCCGACGGGGTCAACTGGTACCAGGCGAGTGCCTGATCCCTACCCGCCCCCGGCCGGGCGGCGCCGGTAGACGGCGTCGAAGACGGCCCGCCAACTCGCGCCGCCGTCCGTCGAGACCTCGATCAGCTGCCGCACGGCGTCGGGCTCCATCCTCGTCAGCGTCGTGCGGTCGAGATAGCTGCCGTCCGCCGTCCGGATCTCCCCCTGGAAATGAATCTCGCCCGCTGTCGTGCCCGGCAGTTCTGTTTTCTCTTTCGTCCCTCCGGGCCGCGCCGCGTTCGCCGTGACCCAGACCTGGCGCCAGCTGCCGTCGGGCGCAACGTAGAACAGGCTGACGCCCTCGCCGCCGCCGGCCGCAGACCAGTGCTCGGAAACCGCGCATCCATCCAGTATCGACTCGATCCTGTTCCGCCCGGCCAGCGTAGCACCGACGTAGACGTCCCATTCACCCAGCCAGAAATCGAGCCTGGTATACGCCGGCAGGTCGCGGCACGCGGGCACGGACTGCTGGGCAATGGCCGGGCCGGCTGCCTGCAGCATGCCGGCCAACAGCAGTGCGGCCATGCGCCAACGATTCCTCGAATCACCGTCCATCATTGTCCGCGATCAGGGGTTCAGCCCGAGCGCGTCGCCGAAGTGCACCGAGATCACGAGGAACGCGATCGCCAGCACGAAGATCTTCGCCAGCAGCGGCACGGTGAATCGGACCCAGGCGCCGTAGGGGATCCTGCCCAGTGCCAGCGCACCCATCACGAGTGCGCTCGTCGGGATCATCATGTTCGTGAAGCCGTCGCCAAACTGGTAGGCGAGCACCGCGGTCTGCTGCGGCACACCGGTCAGCGTCGCGAGCGGCGACATGATCGGCATCGTCACGAATGCCTGGCCGCTGCCTGATGGGATGAAGAAGTTCGTGATCGTCTGCACCAGCAGCATGCCGACGGCGGACAGGTCCGGCCCGAATTCGCGCAGCAGGTTCGCGATGGAGTCGATCACCGTGTCGATGACCTGGCCGTCGGCGAGCACTACCTCGATCGTACGGGCGAAGCCGACCAGCAGCGCCGCAGCCGTCATCTCGGCCGCCCCCTCGATGAAGCTGCGGCTCGTGTCGGTCGGCGATATCCGCGCGATGGCGGCGGAGGCGAGCCCGATCGCGAAGAACACGGCAATCAGCTCCGTAATGTACCAGCCATAGAGCGCCGCACCGACGACGAAGCCGACCACGCCGGCGCCGAAGACGAGCAGCACGCCGAGCCGCGCGCCGCCCAGGCTGATGTCGGCCGGCGCCTCGAAGCCGCGGCTGTAGTCGACATGTGCGACGAGGCTCGTCTCCGGGGCCCGGCGCACGCGCATCGCGTAGCGGTAGATGTGATGAAAGGCGACGGCGAGAAAAGCGCTCATCATGACCAGCCGGAACGCCCAGCCGGAGGTAATCGGCAGTCCGGCAATGTTCTGCGCGATGATGACGCCGAACGGGTTCGTGCCGGCGCAGGACCAGCCTATGCCATACGGAATCCAGACCAGCCCCATCGCGACGATCGCGTCCATGCGCATCGCGAGGCTCATCGAGACAATGATCGGTATCAGCGGCACGTATTCCTCGCCCATGCCGATCGTGTAGGAGCCGAAGCTGAACAGCAGCAGGCAGCCGGCGATCAGGATCCACGGGCTGCCCCCGAGTTTTGCGACCGCCGTGTGCAGCATCGCGTCGATCGCCCCGCTCTTCCGCAGGATCGCGATGACGCCGCCGGCGATGAAAATCAGGAAGATGATTTCCTGGGCCGCCTCGAAGCCCTTCGGGATGGCCAGCAGGAAGTACCACGGCGGGACGTCGACCCGGTCCGCCTCGCCGCTCCTCTCGTAGGTGTCCGGCACGACCATGGTCCGGCTCGGGTTCTCGGGATAGGGCACGCGTTCGAAATTGCCCTGTGGGATCATGAACACGAGGAGCTGCGCCACGACGATGATCGAGAACATCAATACGAGCGAGTCGAGCGACCAGGATCTCTTCTGCACCGGCAGGGTCCTTGTTGTTATTCGGACGGCGTGCCAACGATAGCAAAATTGTCGCCTGTCGGCGGCGGCCATGAAAAAACCCGCTGCGCGTCCCTGCACAGCGGGTCCCGGCCCGGGTGCCGGTCAGGCGCCGTTGCGCCGTCGGGCCTGCCACCGCTCGGCATGCCGGCTGCGCTGGTCGAGACGGCGGTTGCTGCGCTCGCCCCGGTCGTCGAGGCGGCCGTCGATACGGTCACCCCGATTGTCCAGCCGATGATTCGCGCGATCGCCGCGGTGATCCAGGCGTTGATCGATGCGGTCGCCGCGACGATCGAGGCGCGCCGCCGAGTTATCCCGGCCGGCGTCTGCCGCCCGGTCCGATGCGCGATCGAGGCGATCGTTTACCCGATCACCTCGCTGGTCCAGCCGCGCGTCCATACGGTCGCCGCGCTGGTCCAGTCGTTGGTCGATCCGGTCGCCGCGATCGTCCAGGCGCTCCTCGATGCGGTCGCCGCGCTCGTCGAGACGCTCGCCGGCATCGGCCCAAGCAGCCGGGACCGCGAGACCGAGGGCGACCAGCATCAGGGCCCGAGCTACCGATAAGTTCCGTGTGTTCATCATCCTGCTCCTGCCGAGTTGAGGGAATGCTTGTTGTCGATGCATACAACGCCCGCCGGGCGAGCGGGTTGACGGCGGCCGCGGCCGATTTGCGCCTATTGTCAAATTAGTTGTCAAATCGGGGCCGCGCGTGCTGTGATCGGTCCGCGCCAGACCAGGGGTATATCGATGAACGTGACCGCCAGCGCCTTCGGCGCCGACATTGACGCGCTTTTCCGGCGCCACCGGCTGCGCGTCATGCTGGCGATCACGCTCGGCTACGGATTCATCTATACCTGTCGCCTGGGGCTCTCGATCGTCAAGAAACCGCTGATCGACGGCGGGATCTTCACCGTCGAGGAACTCGGCATGATCGGGGCCGCCCTGTTCTACGGCTACGCGAGCGGCAAGTTCATCAACGGCTTCCTGTCGGACTACGTGCCGCCCCGGGTCTTCTTCTCCGCCAGCATTTTCCTGTCGGCGCTCGTCAATATCTTCATGGGCACGTCGACGCTGCTGTGGTTGTCGGTCACGCTGTGGGCGCTGAACGGCTTCGTGCAGGGCATGGCCGCGCCTTCGGCCGTCATCTCGATCACGAACTGGTTCAGCATCCACGAACGCGGCCGCTGTTACGGCATCTGGAGCGCATCGCATTCGATCGGCGAGGGCCTGACGTTCTACGTCATCGCGGCGGTCGTCGCCGCCCTCGGCTGGCGCGCAGGTTTCGTCACGCCCGGTATTCTTTGCATCGCCGTTGCCGCCTGGGTGTATGCGTTCCTGCGCAATGCGCCGCAGACGATGGGACTGCCGGACATCAGCACATACAAGAACGAGCCAAGCGAAGCCGGCAAGAAACAGGAGACCTGGCGGACCCAGCGCGTGATCTTCGGCATCTCGGCCATCTGGGTCATCGCGATCGCGAGCGCGCTCATGTACGTGACACGCTACGCGGTCAACAGTTGGGGCGTGCTGTACCTGCAGGAAATCCGCGGTTACTCGCTGCTCGACGCGGGCTGGTTTCTCGCGATCAATACGATCGCCGGCATCGCCGGCTCGATCGCGTTCGGCTTCATTTCCGACAAGCTGTTCGATGCGCGCCGGCCGCCCGCGAACCTGATCTTCGCGATAGTCGAGGTATTGGCACTGCTCGTCATTTTCTATGGCCCGAAGAACGACCTCGTGCTAACGCTCGCGTTCGCCCTGTACGGGGCCGCCCTCAGCGGCCTCGTCGCATCGGTCGGCGGGCTGTTCGCCGTCGACATCGCCCCGCGTGGCGCGACCGGCGCCGCGATGGGCTTCGTCGGCGTATTCAGCTACCTCGGGGCAGCGATCCAGGAAAACGTCAGCGCGTCCCTGATCAGCGACAACATGCAGCTCGTCGAGGATGTGCGCATCTACGATTTTGACGCCGCGATCGTCTTCTGGATCGGCACGTCGGTCGTGTCGATGCTGCTGGCCGCCTCGCTGTGGAACACGAAGATCCGGAACTGATGACACCGCGGAGGCGGAGGACAGCATGACCCGTGACACCTCGATCAGGGCCGTCGTATTCGACCTCGGCGGCGTGCTCCTGGACCTCAACGATCCGGTAGCCGTCTTCGGCGTCGATTTCGACCGCGCCGAGTTCAACCGCCGCTGGCTCCTGTCGACGGCCGTGCAGACCTTCGAGAGGGGCGACTGCGACGCGGCGAGCTTCGCCGGGGCGGTCGTCCGCGAGATGGGCTTCGGTTACGGCCCCGACGAGTTCATCGAGCGCTTCAACGCCTGGCCGGGGGGCATATTCCCGTATGCACCCGGCGTCGTGCAGGCGATCGCCCCGGAGGTCGACGTCGGCATACTGTCGAACACCAATGGCATCCACTGGGAGTCCTTCGGCGTGGAGCGGACCTTCGGCGACCGGATCGGCCGTTATTTCCTGTCGTACCAGACGGGACTCGTCAAGCCGCACGCGGACGCGTTCGAGCAATTGACGAAGACCTACGGCTGCGAGGCCGCCGAGATCCTGTACTTCGACGACAACCCGCTGAACGTCGATGCAGCGGCGGCACTGGGCTTCCGTGCCGCGCTCGGCCGCGACGAGGCGGAGCTGCGCGAACCGCTGGCCGCGCTCGGCCTGCTCGACGTCGGGCAGCGCGCGGGCTGAATCCCGGTCACTGCCCCGCCGGCTGGTCCTCGTCGCGCACGATGACCGAGAAACCGTCGAAGTGGTACTCGCGGTAGCCGTCGCTCAGCGTGAAATCCGTCGCGGTGCCGGCCTCGATCGCGGCGAATGCGGCGCCGAGCGCCGTCATGTAGCGGCTCTCCACGACCGGCACGTTGTGCGAGGTCAGCGCGGCGTCGATCCGGCCGGCGAGACCGGCGAGCCGCGCCGCGCTGCGGGCGTAATCGGCGAAGGACGAGCCCTCGAGATGCGTATACAGCGGCGCGAGGTAGAACGTGTCGCCGGTGAACAGCAGCCGGTTCTCGTGGTCGAGCAGGCAGATGGAGTCCGGCGCGTGACCTGGCGTCACGAGGATCTCGAGCGAGCGAGCGCCGAGCTCGATCCTGTCTCCCTCGTCGACGTAGCGGTCGATATCGAAGGCGCGGCTCGAAAACTCCCCGGCCACGAAGCCCTCCGGCAGCGCTTTCCAGACCCAGCCTTCCTGCAGGAAGCCGGCGACCGCCTCGGGCGGGCTGCCGGCCGTGCGGCCGCGCGTATACGCGGTATCCCGGCCGTAAATCGTGTCGAACTGCCAGTTGCCGCCGATGTGGTCGTAATGCGTATGCGAGTTCAGCACGATGACGTCGAGCTCGGTCAGCTGCTCGACGACGCGGCGCATATCGCCGATTCCGAGCCCGGTGTCGAACAGCAGCGCCCGTTCCTCGCCCTCGATCAGGAAGGACATCACCTCCTCGAACTGCCCGGGCTCGTAAATCGCGTACACGCCGTCGGCCACGCGGTACACCTCGAACCAGTCCTGGTCCTGTGGAATCTTCTCGAAGGCCGCCCACTCGTGCCGGGGCAGCGCGTCCCACCAGTTGTCCTTGTTGGCACCGCGGCTCTGCACCTGCTCGTTGTCGGCGACGGCCAGCGCTCCGCCGGCGGGCCCTGCCGATTCCTGGCCACAGGCCGGCAACAGGGACAGTGCGCAGAGCAGGTTCGCGATTCTGTGTTTCACTCGATGAGTCTCCGGTTTGCGCGAAAACCGCAGTCTAGCAAAACACCGATGCGGGCCGCCGGCGTGATCCTGTTCCCGGATCGCGCACGCGAGGATAGACGAATTTGAGTGAGTGTGAGAATGTCGCGGCCATGCTGCAAGAGCTCGCCAGGCTTATACTCCGAATTTCCGGCTGGACCACGACCGGCGAGGTTCCGCCGCTCGACAAGGCCGTGTTCACCGCGGCGCCGCACACCTCGAACTGGGACGGCTTCTGGTTCCTCGTCTACAAGGTCGCGCTGGATGTCGAGGTCAGTTTTCTCGCAAAGCACACGCTGTTCTGGTGGCCGCTCGGCAATCTCTTGCGCGCCCTGGGGGCGATCCCGATCGACCGCAGCATGCAGGCTTCGACGGTGCAGCAGCTCGTCGACGCATTCGAGCGAGAAGAGCACCTGTTCCTCGCACTGGCGCCCGAGGGAACCCGGCGCTGGAAGCAGTACTGGAAGACCGGCTTCTACCGGGTCGCGCGGGACGCGGGTGTTCCGATCGTGCTCGCGTACATCGACTATCCGCGCAAACAGATGGGCATCGGCCCCGAACTCGATCCGGCCATCGGCCCGGATCGACTGATCGAGCGTATGCGGGAATTCTATTCGCCCCACAAGGGGCGGCGCCCGGAGAATACGGGGCCCATCGCATTCGCGCCGGGCGCGGTAGCCCGGGACTCGCGAAGGGGCCGATAGAGGCCCGTTCGCCCGGGGGGACCGCTCCCGGCACCGTTGCGCTCGAATACAGGAAGTTGTCGCGTTACCAGCGGCGCCGGAGCTCCAGCAGGACGTTCAGACCCGGCGCGTCGATGCCGGAGCCGTGGTAGCGATAGCGCGCATCGAGCAGGTTTTCCAGTGCCAGCGTCAGCTGCCAGCGCTCGTCGGGCTGCCAGTCCGCGCGCAGGTTCAGCGTCAGCCAGCCCGGCGTGCCGTTCGGATCGATGCGAATGTCGTTCGCGTCGCGCGGACTCAACCGTTCCTGCCGCAGCGCGAACACGAGGTAGGGCTCGATGCGGAGCGCCGCGTTCCAGTCGTAGACGAGCGCAACCCGGCCGTTCGCCGGCGGCATGCGGTCGGCCGGGGCATCGCTGCCGTCCGCTTCCTGCTGCTCGCCCCGCGAGTGGTTCAGCACGACGTCCAACAGCGCTCGCTCCGTGAGCTCGGCGGTCGCCGCGAACTCGACGCCCCAACTCGTCGCGGCGGCGAAGTTCTGCGACTGCACGACATCACGACCGTCGGGCGTGACCTCGCCTGTCAGCACGGACGCGATCCGGTCGCGGTAGGAGAGGTGCCAGACGATGAACTCGGCATCGAGGCGCGCGCCGCGGTGCTTGATGCCGGCGTCGAGCATCAATGCCCGTTCGGACTCGAGATCGGGGTTCGGGACGTTGAAACGATTACCGGGTCGAGCGCCCAGCGTACCGACATCGAACACGTTCGGCGCGCGGAAACCGTAACCGAGATTCGCGACGAACTGCATCGCCTCGGTGACATCGAAGCTCCAGCCGAGATCAGCACTCCAGTCGTCGAGATCGATGCCGGTAACCGACGTGATGTCCGTCGCCGGCAGGTCGAGCCGGACGCGGCTCAGTCGAATACCGCCACTGAGCGTGCTGTGGACGCCGATGTCGCCGCCCATGTTCACGAACGCGGCCGCCTGGTCCATCGTCGAGCCGTCGGGATAGCGTGCGGTCGCGATGCGGCGGTTGCCGTCGACGACGTTCTCGCGCACGCGCCGGCTCGACACTTCGTCGTGGTAGATCTCGACGCCGGCGACCCAGGAGATTCGCTCGCCGTCGTCGCTCGCCAGCACGGAACCGCCGACGAGGTCGCTGCCGTTTTGCTCCAGCGTGCGGATATCGGAGCCGAAATCCCGTGTGCGCAGGTCGTCGACGATGCGCTGCCAGCCGAGGTCGACGGTCCAGTCGGCCGAGAACCAGCCGTCGCGCCGGACATGCTGGACGTGCGCGAAGTGCCGCTCGTTCGGCTCGAAATAGTACTCGGCGGACGAGGGCTCGGACTGGCCGAAGCCGGGCACCAGTTCGTCGACGCGCGGCGTGCGCGGCTGGCGGCCCGTCTGCAGGTCGAAGAACCACTCGGTCTCGTCGTCCGGCGCGAGTAGCAGGGCTGCCCGCGCGCCCCAGGCCTTGTAGCCGCTCGGCACGATACGCTCGCCGCCGCCGATCCGGCGGTGGCCGGTCTCGAGGTAGTCGCCGGACAGCAGCAGCCCCGCGCGTTCGTTGCCGGCCTCGGCCGTGCCCTGGACCGAGCGCAGCTGTTCGGCACTGTCGAGGGCAAGGCCCAGGTCGCCTCGGTACGCGGTAGCAGCGCCCCCGAACTCCGGCCGGCGCGTGATCACGTTGATGACGCCGCCGACCGCGTCGCTGCCGTACAGCGACGTCGGTGAGCCGCGCAGCAGTTCGATGCGCTCGACGCTGCCGGGCGAAACCAGCGCGAGGTACTGCGTCGGCGCGTTGCGGAAGATCGCGTTGTTGAGCCGCATGCCGTCGACGAGGTGCAGTACCTCGGAGCCCTTCAGGCCACGCACGATCGCCGCGCCCTGCCCTGGCGTCGTCTGCTGGCGAAACACGCCGGGCTCCGCGACGAGCAGGTCCGTTACCAGCGGGCCGGCGGACGCCTTGCCGGCCGGGATCAGCGCCAGCGCCGCCGACAGCTTGCCGGACTCGACGGGTCGGCGGGTTGCGGTGACCTGGATCTCGTTGATCGACTCCTCCTGGGCGCCCGCCTGCCACGGGGCGGCGCAGGCGAACAGGGTGATGATCGATGCCAGCGTCCCGTCAGCGGCTGCGCTCATCGATCTCGCGCCATTTTCCGTAGATGTCGTCCGGCCACCAGTGCTGCAGGTAGGCAATGATCGCCAGGCGGTCGTCGGCGTCGAGTGCCGAGCCGAAAGCCGGCATCTGCCCGCCGAAGGGCGCCCCGCCCTGGACGATCGTAGCGTCGAGCACGTCGAGCGGATGATGCCAGGTGTGCGCGCTGCCGTTGAGCGGCGGCGGCGGGTAGTTGCCGTTCGCATCGAGCCTGCGCCAGTCCGGCGTCGCCGAGCCGTCCTCCCCGTGGCAGGTCGCGCAGTACTGCCGGAACAACGGCTCGCCCGCCTCGACCTGCGAGGCGGTATACCAGCGCCCGGCCACGGTCGGCTCGCGGGCTTCGTTCGAGCACGCGGCAAGAAGCGGCAGGCAAAAGGTCGCGATCAGGGCGCGCATGGCAATTCGTCCGGCAAAACAGCGCGCAAGCTTACTGAATCGGCGCGTGAATTTCCGGCGCTCGCCCGCATCGTGATATTGCAATTCGGAATAAGTGCCGCCCGGTTCAGTCGGCCGCATGCCGCAGGCGCCGGTCCAGCACGAAGGGCTCGTGGCGCACGGCGGGCGGCCTGCCGTCGATCCGGTCGGCCAGCAGGAGCGCGGAGCCCATCGCCAGCGTCCAGCCGAGCGGGCCATGGCCCGCGTTCACCCAGAGGCCGTCCGGGCCGCAGGCATCGATGAACGGCTTGCCATCGTAGCTGACCGGCCGCAACCCTGCCCAGGCGTCCGCGCGGCTCCGGTCGAGGCGTGCCGCTATAGCCGGCATCGTCGTGACCAGCAGGTCGTACAGATTGTCCGTGCGCACCCGGTTCGGCCGCTTGTCGAAGCCCGTGAACTCCGCGGTCCCGACCATGCGCAGGCGCGTGCCGAGCGGCGTGATCCCGGCGTGCTTGAAATCGTCGATCACCGGCAGCGTCGGCAGCCCGTCGATGCCCGCGGCGTCGACGGTGACGGAGTAGCCCTTGACCGGCTTCACCGGCAGGTGCACGCCGACGGTCTGCAGCAGCGCCGGGCTTGCGGTACCTGCCGCCACGACGACGCGCCTGGCATCGATGCGGCCGCGGTCCGTGTCGACGCCGACCACCCGCCCGCCTTCGGCCGCGACGCGCGTTACGCGGACACCCGTCTCGATGCGGCCGCCCTGCGCGCGGAACCTGCCGGCCAGCGCATCGCAGAACATCCGTGCGTCGCCGTGGTCGTCGTCCAGGTAATGGATGCCGCAATAGATGCTGTTCCTTATGTCGGCGAGAGCCGGCACGAGGCGGACTATTTGTTCGGCCGAAAGCACCGCGTAGCGCATGCCGAGGCCGCCGGCGATGCGGCAGACAGCCTCCTTGGCTTCGAATACCTCGCGGCTGCGAAACACGCTCAGCGTGCCGTGGCTCGCGTGGCAGTATTCGAGCTTCAGCCTGGCCGTGATTGCACGCGTTTCCGCCAGCGAGTAGCTCGCGAGCAAGTAGTTCGCGGCACAGGCGGCGTCATGGTGCCGCTGTGACGAGTGCTGCAGGAAGCGCAGGCCCCAGCCGGTCAGCGACGGGATCGCGCGCAGCCTGAGCTTCATTGGCGAGCGCGGATCGAACAGCGAGCTCGCGAGATGCCGCAGCACCCCTGGACCGTTCCAGGGTTCCGGCATCGACGGAGTCAGCATGCCCCCATTCGCGTAGCTGGTCTCCAGTGCCACGCCATCGAGGAGCTCGAGCACGGTCACGCTTTCGCCGCGCTCGAGCAGCACCTCTGCAGTCGTGAGACCCATCAGTCCGCCGCCGACGACGATCGTGCTCATGAAATCTGCTCAGTCGACGTGTGCGCGCACGGGCAGGGGCACGTTGCATAGCTCGATGCGGCCGACGGGATCCAGGAACCACTCCTCGCGCCGGTCGCGTCTTGCCTCGACGAGCCGTTCGAAGCTTGCCGTGTCGGTGCGCAGCAGGTCGAGCCGGATGCGCTCGTTCTCCGGCAGCTCGGTGCCGAAACGCATTCGTCGCACCGGCACCTGCTCGCTCGCCTCGGCATAGAAGCCGAGCGCAGCGGTGCCCCGCGGCAGCACCGACAGCCGTTCTATGCCGTGAACCGTGCGGCCGAGCAGCGTCACGTTGCGATCGAGGTGCCGCGGTGCATGGCCGGTGACGACGTAGAGCTCCGCGCCGCTGCCGCTGCCCGGCTCGTTCCCGCGGCCTGCGCCCAGCATGCCGTAGCAGTGTGCGAGCCAGGCGCGCTCGCCGTCGCTGCCGACCGGGAAGCCGTCGACGAAGCCGACCGCCTCGGCATAGGCATCGGTGCTGTCGAGCGGCGTTATCTCGAGACCGGCTTTCGCACGGTAAAACTCCGGCGGCAGACCGTGACTCGCCTCACCCAGCGGCCTGGCAGCAGCTGTTCCGGCGGCTGGGTCTCCCCACTGCGCGACATAGTTGTCCTGCGAGCGCAGGATCGCGAGCCCGTCGAAGTAACGCCCCGCGACCAGCTTGCGGACGTTGTCGACGTGCTGCGGCGCGAACTCGGGCGCAAGCTCGAACACGACGACACCCGAATCGAGATACAGGTACAGCGCCCGCGACTGGTCCAGCTCGCGCCAGTCCGACGCTGCGGCAGCCTCGAGCACTCCCGCCATGGTGAGCGGCTCGTCGGCGGGCAGGGCCGGCGCCAGGACCGTTAGCGTGGCGACGGCCGCGAGCGAGCGGCGCCTCATGTTCAGCATGATCCGCGTGCTACTCCATGATGCCCATGACGAGCGTGACAATCAGCACCGGCGGTATGACGAAGCGGATCATCAGTCGCCAGAAACCGAAGAACACACCGTCGCGCACGCCGATCTCCTCCAGCTTGAGTGCCTTCGGGACGAACCACCCGAAGAATATCGATGACATTGAGCCGCCGATCAGCAGCAGGTTGTTGGCCGCCAGCGTGTCCAGCGTGTCGAAGATGTCGAGCCCCCGGTAGGACGGGATGAACTCGAGCAGCCGCACGTCCTGCCACGCCGAAAACCCGAGTATCGAGGCAATGCCGAGCAGCCACGCGGCACCCACGACGTACAGCACGCCCCGGGGGCGCGGCACGCCCGCATGCTCGTCGAGCCAGTTGGTCACGCCCTCGGCAAGCCCCAGGCAGGAGGACAAGGCCGCGGAGATCAGCAGTACGAAAAAGATGGAGCCGAACAGCTGGCCGCCCGGCATCTGGCCGAAAGCCAGCGGCAACGTCTGGAAGATGAGCCCCGGGCCGCCGCCCGGGTTGAGGCCGTACTGGAACACCAGCGGGAAGATCGCGAAACCGGCGAGCACCGCGACGCCGGTGTCCATGAGGATGACCGCCGTGGACGAGCTGGGAATCGAGAAATCCTTGGGCATGTAGGCGCCGAAAACGATCAGCGAACCCATGCCGATGCCGATCGAGAAGAAGGCCTGGCCGATCGCGGCCATCAGCGTGCCGAAAGTGATCTTGGAGAAATCCGGCTCCAGCAGGAAGCGCAGCGTGGCCGGCATGTCGCCGGCGAACACGCCATAGAGCACCATGATGATCATCGCGCCGAACAGCGCCGGCATCAGGATCTTCATCGCTCGCTCGATGCCGGACTGAACGCCCTGCCGAATCACGATGACGATCATGATGTGGATGATCGTGTTCCAGAATAGCAGGACCCAGGGATTCGCCAGCAGCGCCGCGAACATCGCGCCGGTCGCATCCGCATTCGCGCCCTCGAAGGTGCCGGTCGCCGCCTTGACGAAATAATCGAGCGTCCAGCCCGACAGCACCGTGTAATAGGACAGGATGATGAACGCGCAGAAGATGCCGAGGTTGCCGATGAACCCCCAGCCGGCACCGCGGCCGCTCTCCCGGGCCACGTTGACGACGCTCTTCGAGGCACTGGCGCGGCCGCGGCGGCCCAGTGAAATTTCCGTGATGAGCAGCGGCAAACCGATACCCAGCGCACAGACGAGATACACGATCAGGAACGCGCTGCCGCCGTTTTCACCGAGCTGGTAGGGAAAACGCCAGATGTTGCCCATGCCGACGGCAAATCCCGTCGCTGCAAGCAGGAATCCCCATCGCGACGACCACTGCTCCCCCGAACCTCCGCCTGCGGCCATGTTTCCCCCTTATTCCTGGTGGCATGCTTCGATGGGCGGGTATTCTCGCACATTCCGGAAGACCGCGGCCTCTGCCCGGCCCGAATCCCGCCCGGACGTTTGTCCGTTCGTTGCGGCCGGGGCTAGAATGCCTGCCCATTGTCCACCCGACGACGGAAGCCATATCGATGAATCGCATCCTTGCGGGCCTGATCGGCCTCTGCCTGCTCCCGGCCCCGGCCGGCGCCGACACCCTTATCCACGCAGGCCGGCTGATCGACGGCAAGTCCGATCGGGCCGCGACGGAAAAGACCCTGCGCATAAGCGGGTCCACGATCAAAGCGGTCGAAGACGGCTACGTGACGCCGGCCGACGGCGATACTGTCGTCGATCTGCGCGAGCACACCGTGCTGCCGGGGCTCATGGACATGCACGTGCACCTGACCGGCCAGTACAGCTCGGCCAGCCAGGTACAGCGCTTCACGTTCAACGAGGCGGACTACGCGTTCGACGCGGCGCTGTACGCCCGCCGGACCCTCGAAGCCGGTTTCACCGTGGTGCGAAACCTGGGCGACGCATCCAACGTGACGGTCGCGCTCCGCAAGGCGATCGATGCAGGTGACGTGCCCGGGCCGCGCATATTCAGCGCAGGCATGAGTCTCGCCTCGACCGGCGGCCACGGGGACCGCACGAACGGCTGGGCCATGGACATCATGGGCGACCCCGGCCCGCGCGAGGGAGTCGTCAACGGGGTGGAGGACGCGCGCAAAGCGGTGCGCCAGCGCTACAAGGACGGCGCCGACTGGATCAAGATCACCGCGACGGGCGGAGTGCTGAGCGTCGCAAAGAGCGGGCAGAACGCCCAGTTCACCGATGAAGAACTCGCGGCGATCGTGCGGACCGCGGGCGACTATGGCATGCGCGTGGCGGCGCACGCGCACGGCACCGAGGGCATGAAGCGCGCCGTTATCGCCGGCGTCGCGTCGATCGAGCACGGCACCTACATGGACCGCGAGGTCATGCGCCTGATGAAGGAACGCGGCACCTACTATGTGCCGACGATCATCGCCGGCGAGTGGGTCGCCGAGAAGTCGAAGATCGACGGCTTCTTCCCCGAACTCGTCCGGCCCAAGGCCGCCGCGATCGGGCCGCTGATCAAGAGCACATTCGCAGAGGCATACCGGTATGGCGTGCCGATCGTGTTCGGAACCGATACCGGCGTATCGCCGCACGGCGATAACGCGCAGGAGTTTGCATTGATGGTCGAGGGCGGCATGCCGGCGATGGAGGCGATCAAGTCGGCGACGAGCGTCGCGGCGGCCTTCCTCGGCATCGAGGACACGCACGGCACGCTCGAGGCCGGCAAGCAGGCCGACGTCATCGCCGTGCCCGGCGATCCGCTCGACGACATCACGGCCATGCAGCGCGTGGCGTTCGTCATGAAGGGCGGCGCCGTCTACAAGGACTGATCCCGCGCACCCGATCGTTGGCGAACAAGAGATTCGCGGGCCCGGGCGGCGGGGCACGCCCGGCTTGCGGCGATGACGTCTGACTTGCCGTTATGCGCGTGTGTAAGCCGGCATTGATCATCGCGCCGGCAGCGGCAGTTACGCCGGGTTTTGCGCGATCTGCAATCGTTAATAGCGACCGCTGGGTCTCTGCAACCGGATCTCCCGCAAAACAAAGCGCCCCCGCTTACGCAGGGGCGCTCTGCCTTTATGTCGGGATGTTATCGCTATCCTGGCTATTCTGGCGCGACCCAGCCGCTCATGGTGGCCATCTCGGTCAGCGCGTCGGTCCAGAGATAGCCGTCCGTCCACAGGTACCCGTCCGTCCACAGGTAGCCGTCCGTCCACAGGTACCCGTCCGTCCAAAGGTAGCCGTTGCTGCCAACCCTGCCGTCGGTCCAGAGGAACGCATCCGTCCACAGGTAACCGTCGGTCCAGAGGTAACCGTCGGTCCAGAGGTAGCCGTTGCTGCCGACGTAACTGCCATCCCAGGTGTAGCCAGACTCCTTGGTGTCGAGTGTGCCGCGCAGATAGAACTTGCTCGTCGTGTCCTGGTTCGTCCGGCCGCCGAAATGCTGCAGCCCGGCGATGTCATTGCCGATGTTCAGGCCCACGTTGGCGCAACCGACCGCGCCGGTAGTTATTGAACGGTACGCGTCCACCCGGCCGGCGCCCTGCTGGTACACGCTGTAGGCAAGTGATTGTCTGCCACCCTTGCCCGCGACCGCCGGTCTCGCTCCCGCGATGAGCTTGCACTTCAGGTCATCGACGCTGAGCGACGGTAGTGCCTGCAGCAGGAGCGCGGCGACGCCGGACACGACGGCCGTAGCCTGCGACGTGCCCGACATTTCGAAATAGGTCGAGTTGTAGTAGTACTGCGGGTATGTCGTCGCAAGTGTCGAATTGCCCTGAACCAGGCCTTTCATGTGGCCGCCCGGGGCAACGACCTCGGGCTTGACGAATCCCTCGTAGGTCGGGCCGGCAGACGAGAAAGTCGCCAGCGTGTCGTCCGACGGGTCGCCCGGCGTGTAGTTGTCGGTCATCGCCCCGACGGTCATCACGTAGGGCACGTTCCCGGGTACGCCGATCGTCATCGGGTTCGGCCCGCGGTTGCCGGCTGCGGCTACGACGAAAACCTGGGCCCGCCAGGCGGCCATGACGGCCTGATTGATCGGATCATCCCAGTAGTAGGACCGCGGTTCGGCGCTGAAGGACAGGTTCAGGATGCGAATGCCGTAGGTATTGCGATTACTGACAACCCAGTCGATCGCGCGGATGACATCGGCATAGGTACCCTCGCCATTCGCATTGAAGGCCTGAACCGATACGACGTGGGCGCCCGGGGCAATACCGTTATACAGCCCATCGGCCGTCATGAGACTGGACAGGGCGATACTCGCGACGTGCGAGCCGTGACCGCCCGGGTCGTCCCCGCTCAGGGGGCTCGTCGCCAGGGTATTGGTGATCGCGTTGTAAACCGCCCTGATACGGACCTGGCCGCGGCTGTCGAGCTTGATACCGTCGTGCTTCCACAACCCGGTATCCAGCACGGCGATGCCCACGCCCCTGCCGTCGATGCCCATCAGGTGCAGGGCCTTGCCGCTGACCACGCTCGCGTAGAAGGTATCGACAATGCTGCTTCCGTTGGAGCTGGGGCCGGTAGGCTTGCCGGCGACTTCGACGGCCTCGTTGCCCCACACCCGGCGCACACCCTTCGTTGCCCGCAGTTCGGCAACCTGGTCCGCCGTGAGATCGGCAGCCACCGCATTGATGACGCCCAGCTCATGGCTGATCTCGCCGCCGTGCTCAGTGACCAGCGAGCGCAGCGAGTCGAGGTCCTGGCCCTGCACGATGTAGCTCGTTCGCCCGGCCGGCGCATCCGCGCCGAGAAACGCCGAGGACGCCACCAGCATCGCACCGAGCAGCGCTATCAGGGTGACTGGTCTGGGTCGGGTTGGGGTTGCCATCATGTCTTCCTTCAATATCGTTTTTGGTGTCATCCGCTGCCGGCAATCACGCCGCTCGTGTCCCTGCAGCCTGGGCGTATTTCAACGCTTCGCGGCCGCAAAAGGAGTTGCACGGCGAGAGGCGGCGAAGGGCAGGAGTGTGAACCGCGTCACATAATCCCCCGGTTAAAAAAGCAAGCCCCCAGCAAGTGGGGGCTGCAGTCACCCGGGCTTCCGAGGACATCGTTACTCCTGGTCGACCCAGAAGTTGGTGCCCATCGGGTGCTCGGAGAGGCTGTCCGTCCAGAGGAAGCCGTCCGTCCACAGGAAACCGTCGGTCCAGAGGAACCCGTCCGTCCACAGGTAGCCGTCGGTCCAGAGGAAGCCGTCCGTCCACAGGTAGCCGTTGGTGCCGACCGCCTGCGCATCGGTCCATAGGTAGGCGTCGGTCCAGAGGAAGCCGTCGGTCCACAGGTTGCCGTCGAGTCCCATCAGGTAGTAATCGCCGTCGGCGTTCTTGTTGGCGCGGCCGCCGAAGTGGCGCGTGCCTGCCAGGTCCGCAGCGATGTCGAGGCCGCGGTTGGCACAGGCATACTGCGTCGAGGCCGCGGCGCGCTCCGCGTTCACGAGGCCCGCACCCTGCTGAAACACGGACACTGCCATCGTGCCGTCGGCGTTCGCCGCCGGCCGCGCGCCGCTCATCAGCTTGCACTTGACCTGGTCCGGCGTGAGCGCGGGCTCGGCCTGCAGGAGCAGCGCCACGACACCGCTGACTACCGCCGCCGACTGCGACGTCCCCGACATGTAGTAATAGGAGTTGCCGTCGTGGAAGTCCTTGTGCTCCTTCGGAATGCGGTTCTTCTTGTTCATGACCCCGAGCAGACGCCCGCCCGGCGCCACGAGGTCCGGTTTGACAAAGCCCTCGTAGGTTGGCCCGGCGGCGGAAAAGCTCGCGATCCGGTCGTCGGTCTCGTCGAGCGGCGTGCGGTTGTCGGTCATCGCGCCGACGGTGATTACGTAGGGCACATTGCCCGGCACGCCGATGGACATCGCGTCAGGCCCCGTGTTGCCGGCCGAGGCGACGACGACGACGCCCGCGCGCCAGGCCGCCATGACAGCCTGGTTCAGCGGATCGTCCCAGTAGTGCGAGCGCGGCGCCGCGGAGAGCGACAGGTTCAGCACGCGAATGCCGTAGAGGTCTTTGTTGCGCACAACCCAGTCGATGCCGCGAATCACGTCCAGGTAGGTACCCTGCCCGTACTCGTCGAAAGCCTTGACGGCGACCAGCGACACGCCCGGCGCCACGCCGTTCCAGTCCGGTGCGCTTCCCGAACCCCGCGCATTGCGGGACGACAGGATGATGCTGGTGACGTGACTGCCGTGGCCGTTATCGTCCTCGGCGTCGTCCGCGTCCCCCTCGACGTCGTTGATCGCGTCGTAGCTGCGCAGCACGCGCTCCTGACCATCGTAACCCTTTCGCAGCCAGTTCTTGCCGCCGCCCGAGCTCCACACGCCCGTATCGAGCACGGCTACCGTCACGCCTGCGCCGGTCATTCCGTTCGCGTGCAGTGTATCGGCGCCCACCTGGTGAACGTAGTGCGTGGAGCGCGCCTTCTTGTTGGCCTTCTGGTCACTTACGAATGACGCTACTGACGGCACGAACTCCGTGCTGCAGCCCTCGAGAAACTCAACGATGATGGAGCTTGCTTCCTGGTCGGTGTCGATATTTGCGCTGAACTCGATTTCGAGCAGCTGCGAACCGCCTGCCGGGATCCGGCGCCGCTTGATATCGGGATGCCAGGCGTCGGCGACCGTCGTGACCGGCGCATCGCGGTAGCCCAGGAAAATGTCGTTCGCACCGAGCCTTACTTTCTTCAGCTGGCCGTTCGCCTCCGGCCAGTTCAGGGAGACCTCGCCGATCGTAATCGCATCGGTGCCGGTATTCGGAATCAGCCACTTGATCTTCTTGTCCTTGAACTCGCGATACTCGAGGCCGGACGAGCGGCAATCCATGACACGCGGCGTGAACTCGACGGAGCTGCCCTCCTGGAAATCGACGATGATGTCATAGTTGGCTTCCGTCCAGTCGATGTTCGCGTCGAACTCGAACTTCAGCTCGGCCGTCTGGCCGGGAGCAATCTTCCGCCGCTTGATGTCGTCGTGCCAGCCACTGACGATCTGGACGTGCGGCGGCTCCGCCTGCATCGTCCAGATGTCGGCGCCATCGAGTTTTACCTTCTTCAGCGTGCTGTTGACGCTCGGCCAGGCAATCGAAAGCGCGCCGATCGTCAGCGTCGACGTACCGGTGTTCCTGATCGACCAGCGAAACTTGTTGTCCTCGAAAACGGTGCCCGAGCCGACCGCGCCGTTAGCCGCCGAGGTCGTCACAGCCAGGTCCTCGTAGACGCGGCGCACGGCGGCATTGTGCTCAAGGCGCAGGCGCTGCTCTGACGTCAACAAGGCCCCGACTGCTCGGATGATCGACAGGTCATGCGTGACCAGGCCGCCCGCATCACGGACCGCCTCGGCCGCCTGCGCCGAAGACGCAGCCTGGACGATGTAGGCAATCGCAACCTCGACCGAGTCGTCGTGGCGCGCCGCCGGCGCCTCCGGCTGCAGCGTGCAGGCGGGGACCGTGAGCGTGATCACCAGCGAATACAAGACCGTAATAAGAGCGCGATTCACCATCATAGCAACCTGCTTCTGGATAGACTTTCAGCCGCACACCGGCTGCGGGTTTCCTCGTGTTCGGCATTCAACCAGTTTCAGTACGGCGAGGTACGTGTACACCAGATGCATTTGGAGGCCGGGCTGTGACGCGGGTCACGTAATCGCGCGGTCAAACCGGGCGCGCACTTCGCACAATTTCGAATTCAAACCGAAACAGTGACGCGCCTCGCACAATTTACTGGTCGTACTAGGCTGCCGGGGACTTGCTGCCCATAATCGGACGGCATAAGGGAGGTTTTCGGGCACATCACCGGTATATCACCAGAAATGAAAATCCGATCACCACGAACAGTCGCTGCGCGCGACGCCGGCGTATGCACGCGGCGGGCGGCGGCAGCTGATGGGGAGGGCTCGACCAACTCGGCGTGGGATCCGGAACGCGCCGCCAGCCGCGCGTCGGAGCCCGCCGCCTCCCCGAACATTGTGTTCACCGCCGGAGCCGACGGCGAGATCCGTGCCCTGGTCGACATGCCGGCCGCGCCGGACAATCCCCTGCCGGATATGGCACAGGGCCGCCGTCTGGACGAGATTTTCACACCCGCGGTTGCACGCACGCTGCAAGACAACGTGCGCCGCGTATTGCGAAGCCGGCAGATCAGCAGCGCGAAGCTGCGTCTCGACGGCCCGCAAAAAGAGTACGAATTCATCTTCATTGCGCAGGGCCGCGACAGTGTGATCATCGTTGCCCGCGACGTCACCGTTACCGAGGGACGAATCTCCGAACTGGAGAAACTTGCGTATTACGACGCGGTGACGGGCCTGCCGAACCGCGAATGGCTGCTCGCGCAGCTTCGCGAGAGTATCGAGCGGTTGGCACTGAGCGGCGGCCGCGCCGCGATCATCTGCCTCGATATCGGCCAGCTCGACGTGGTCGAGAACGCGTCCTCACGCGCGTGTCGTGATGGCGTGCTGCGCGAACTTGCAGAACGCCTCCAGTCCGGATTGCGTGGCGCCAACCAGGTCGGTGAACACGACGACGAGCGCTTTTCCGCTGTCGCGCGCACGGATTTCAGGGTCTTCACCGTCTTATTGCCGAGCATCGAGACCGGCGAGGACGCCGCGGGCGTATCGGCCCGGCTCGTGGAATCTCTCGAGCGTCCGATCGAAAATGACGGACGAGCGTCGACAGTGACGGTTTCCGCCGGCATCGCCCTCTACCCGCAGGACGGCGGTTCCGGAGAAGAACTTTTCACCAGCGCGGTGACGGCGATGCATGACGCCAAAAGCAGCATCACGCAGCAGCAGAAATTTCATTCCGGCACCGTGCGCATGCGTGCGCTGGAGAGGCAGGACCTGGAACTGGAGCTCCGCGCGGCGCTGGAAAACGGCGAATTCACACTCACGTATATGCCGATCGTTGCCAGCGACAACCGCAAGATATTCGCCGCCGAAGCGCTGCTGCGCTGGCCGAAGCCGCTGTTTCACGCCAGGCCGATAGACGAGATCGTTGCAGTAGCGGAGTACACGGGACTGATTCTGCCAATCGGCGAGTGGGTGTTCGACCGGGTCTGCGCACAACTGGACGAGTGGTGCAGGCTGGGACGCGCCCCCTCGAAAATAGCGGTCAACGTATCGGCACAGGAGTTTGCGCGGGCCAACCTCGTCGAGCGCACCCGCAGCATCCTGGGGCGCCTCTCGATTGACCCGGCGCGTATCATCATCGAAATCACCGAGAAGATCCTTTTCAGGGATTCGATGGACGATTTCGCCGTATGCCGAAGGTTGCGCGAGCTCGGAGTCAGCGTATCCGTGGACGACTTCGGTACCGGTGTCTGCTCCTTCGACCACCTGTCGCGAAGTCCCGTCGACAGCGTCAAGATTCATCCCAGTATCGTCGCGCGCTCGTCCGACTCGGGTCCGGGTCGGGCTGCCTGTGCGGCCATAACCGCGATGGCGCATACGCTGGGAATGAGCGTCATTGCCGAGAGAGTGGAATCGGAGGACCAGGTGCAGGTGCTGGCGGAGATCGGATGCGATTACCTGCAGGGTTTCGCATTAGCCCAACCGATGGACCCGTCGGAACTGGCGAGGCTGATTGAGTCCGGATCGGAATCCTGATCATCAGGCAGGAAATTGAGCCATGAACACGCGAAATAGTGTGCCGCACGACGCCGACGACTCCGACACGGGATTGACCCAGACCCTGAAGGCGCTGCACACCAAGACGACTGGCACACTTGAGCCGGAGACAACCGGGCTGTTCCAGAACGGCGTTGTTATTGTCAGCTCCGACAAGTCGGCCGAGAAATGGGCGACCCGCTGGCTGGGCCAGTACGGCTTCGATGTTGCGGTAATGCCGGATGCCGAACGGGCGCTGCAAGCCGTGAGAGAGACGCCGCCGGCACTGATGATCATCGATGCGTCCGCCCGCTCGGCCAGCGGAAGCCGGCTCATGCGGGAATTACAGCATTCCGGTGAACCTGGCATTCCCCTCTTCGCGATCTGCGGCTCCAGCCAGGAGGTAAACGAGGCGATCGACGCCAACGCATACGACATTGCCCGCAAGCCGGTCGATTGGCAGATCCTCGCACGCCGGGCTCGGATGGCCGTCGAGCGGATTCGCCGCGATGCGCAATTCAACGAGACACAGAAAGCTCTCAAATCAGCGCTGGCCCTGGCCAGCCGGGCGCGGCAACAGCTGCGCAAGGCCGAAGCCTTCGAGCCGACGACCGGGCTACCCAATCGCAAGAGATTCATCGATCTCATTGCGAAGGCGATGTATGCCGCCGACAGAGACGGTACGCATGTTGCAGTTGCTGCTATCAAGCTGTCCCGTTGCCAGATGCTCATCGAAGCGCTGGGTCGCGAGCTGGCAGACAACGTATTTTCCGAGGTTGGAAACCGGCTCGGAGCCTGCCTGCGTGCCGCCATTGACGCGAGCCCGCCGATAAAGGGGCTGAGGACCGCCGCGATCGGCAACATCGGAGTGGGCGATTTCGGAATCATGCTTACCTGTGGCCCCGGCCTCAATGAACTGCAATTATTGAGCCGCGAGATAGAGACGTCATTCCGGGAGCCCGCCAGCGCCGGAGGCCAGACAGTCTTCCTGTCGGCAACGTCGGGCGCATCGTCGTATCCGAGCGACGTAGGGGAGGCAGAGAGCTTGCTCATCAGGGCCGAGGCAGCCCAGCGCATATCGCTAAGACGAGGATTGGCGTTCTCGCTCTTTTGTCCGCAACAGGAGGCCGCAGCTGCGCGGCGGCTCGAGATCGAGCAGAAGCTCTACTCGGCGCTGGCACAGCGCGAGCTCCGGGTCGCCTATCAGCCGATCAACGACGTCAGAACCAGCCGAGTCGTCGCAGCAGAGGCGCTGCTTCGATGGCCGCAGCCCAACGGGGAATTTATCAGGCCTGCGGAATTCATACCGATTGCTGAAGACGCGGGCCTGATGACCCGGCTCGGAGAATTCGTCATCGAGGAAGTGTGCCGGCAGATCAAGGCATGGGAAACCGCCGGTTTCGGTAAGATCAAAGTAGCCGTCAATGCATCGCGGTCCCAGCTACTGGACACGGAGTTTCCCGGTATCGTGACCCGGCACGTGCATTGCCATGGCGTACGTCCGGACACTGTCGAGATAGAGATAAGCGAGCGTGGAATCCTGACGGACAATGAGGACGTTACGCGGCGTTTGCATGAGCTGAAGAGCGTGGGTCTGAGCGTATCCCTGGACGACTTCGGTACCGGTAATTCGTCGATTGCCTATCTCAAGGACATGCCAATCGACACGCTGAAGATCGACCGTTCCTACACGGCTCGACTGGCGGAAGATGGCCGGGAAAGCCGCATGGTTTCGGCGATGATCGCGCTTGCACATCAGCTCGACATCACCGTAGTCGCCGAGGGTGTCGAGACAGCACGGCAACTCAACCTGCTTCAGTCTCTGAGCTGTGACATGTACCAGGGCTATCTGTGCTCTCCGGCCGTATCCCCGGGGAAATTCACGGCAGTCGTAGCCAAATCCCGAGGCTGAGTCCCGTCGCCACTTTACCTGGTGATTATGAGAACCCGTTCACGTTCCGTCGCACATCACACAACGCCTTGATCGGCGCCCCGCCCTGGACCCGGTGCTCTAATTCGTACTAATTGGGACGACTGGCGATTGGCGGGAATGTGGGCGCGGATCCGCAGAACCGTCGATCAGGAACGAATCCTCCGGCAGAGAGCAAATGATGGCGAACATCGCGCCGAATCGAAAGATGCACTGGGGTGGCGCCCGCTACCTGCTGACCTTTATCACGATCTGGTCGACGTCGTCGTTCGCCAGCGCAGACGTGCACCCGATGCGCTTCGATAGGCTGACGCAGGACGACGGGCTGTCTCAGAGTTCCGTCATCAGCATCCACCAGGACAGCGAGGGGTTCATTTGGTTCGGCACCGAGAACGGCCTGAACCGCTACGATGGCTACGAATTCAAGCACTTCCGGCGAGACCGGGGCAACAACGCGGCACTTCGGAACGATTTCATTTTTGCCCTGACAGAGGCGCGGGACGGCGGACTCTGGATCGCCACGAACGGTGGCGGGCTGTCCTATTTCGACGCCGACCGACAGCAGTTCCGGAACTTCCTGCACGATCCCGCGAATCCGGAGGGGATAGGTGGAAACATAGTCCGTGCGTTACTGCGGGACCGGGATGACCGGCTGTGGGTGGGAATGCGTGGCGCGGGGCTCGATCGCTACGACGCCCGTGATGGAAAATTCCACCATATCGACCTGGGCGGCCCGGCCAGCGTCTTCGCCCTTTACCAGGATCGGCGCGGGGCCATCTGGGCGGGTGCAGACGAGGGCCTGTTCCGTATTGATCCCGAGACCGGTGCCGTCCGGCACTTCGCGAACGACCCCGACGACGGCACGTCACTGAGCGGCAACCAGGTGCGTTCCCTCCTCGAGGACGCTCGAGGCAATCTCTGGATCGGCACCCGGGGCGCGGGCCTCAACCGATTCAGCCTGGAAACCAGCACTTTCGAACACTTCCGCAACGACCCGTCGAACCCGGCCAGCCTGAGCAGCGACCGGGTTACCGCGATACTCGAGGACGACGCCGGTCGGCTCTGGATCGGCACTGCGGATGGCCTGAATCTGTTCGATCGGAACAGCGGCAATTTCAGGCGCTTCCAGAACGAATCTGCCGATGCCAGCAGCCTCGGTGGCAACTCCGTTGCCGCTCTGTATCAGGACCGTGGCGGCATCATATGGGTCGGAACTTTGACTGGCGGAATCAGCAAATGGAATCCGCGTACCTGGACGCTGGGATTTCTTGATTCGCGTGACTTGGCGGAAAGCAACGAGGAATCTCGCCCGAACGTTTCGGCGATCACCACGGACGCCGACGGGAAACTCTGGATCGGCACGTTCGGCGATGGCCTGATCCGGCGTGATCGCGACACCGGCAAGTCCGTCCACTATCGCTTCGATCCCGCAGACCCCGACAGCATTAGTGACGACCGTATCATGAGCCTGCGCTTCGGGTCCGATGGCAAGCTCTGGATAGGTACGATGACGGGCGGGCTCAACCGGTTCGATCCGCTGACCGGACGCAACTCTGTATTCAGGCACGATCCCGCCGACCCTACGAGCATCAGCGCGAACGGGATCATGACGATATTCGAGGACAGCAGTGGCCTCGTCTGGGCCGGCACATTCGGTGGCGGTATCAGCGTGTTCGACCCGATCAAGGGGCACTTCACACGGTACGCCGCAGACGGCGCCGAGGGCTCGCTGTCGTCCGATCGTGTCACCAGCATCGCCGAAGACCGCAACGGAATGATCTGGGTGGGCACCGACGGTGGTGGCCTGAACATCCTGAACCCGAAAACCGGCCGCTTCCAGGCATATCGGTACGATGGCGACGACCCCACCAGTGTCGCCGACGAAACCATTTACTCGCTGCATGTCGATGGGGAAGGGACCGTCTGGGTCGGCACGCGAGGGGGCGGTCTCGACCGGGTCGCAGGCAGCTCGACATCGCCGGCCGACGTGCGCTTTGCGAACGTCTCCCAGAAGAACGGGCTGGCGAACGATGTCATCTACAGCATACAAAGCGATGCGAACGGCGATATCTGGCTGAGCACGAACTACGGCATCAGCCGATTGAATCCCGAGACCGGCGCGATCCGGAACCTGCACAGCAGGGACGGCCTTCAGTCGGAAGAGTTCAACTTCGGGGCCAGTCACCGCAGTCCGAAAGGCGAGCTTTTCTTCGGTGGCATCAATGGCTATAACGCGTTCAAACCCGAGACCCTGGCAACGAACTCGAAGGCGCCGGCTATATTGCTGACCGGCATAAATGGTCCGGGAGACCGATTGAAGTCCGGTATCCCTGTGGACACGGAAAAGGGTGTCGAACTGAGCTACCGTGACGATATCGTCAACTTCCAGTTTGCGGCCCTCGATTACTCGTCGCCCGAGAAGAACAGGTACATGTACAAGCTCGAGGGCTTCAACGAGGAATGGATCGACCTGGGCAATCGGCGGCGGATAACCTTCACGGATCTGAGCGATGGCAACTACCTGCTGCGTGTACGGGCGGCAAACAGCGATGGCGTCTGGAACGATGCCGGTATCAGCATACCGGTACGGGTGACGCCCGCTCCTTGGGATACCTGGTGGGCCTATCTCGGATACATCGCGATCGCTATGCAGCTCGGTCTGTTTCTCTGGTGGGGACATCAGCGCAAGCTGCAGCGCGAGGAAGAATACAGCCGGAGGCTGGAGCAAGAGGTCCAGAAACGGACCGACGAGCTGTCCAAGCGAAATGATGAACTGAGGCAGCTCAATCGAAGCCTTCAGGAAAGCAGTCTCAGCGACCCCCTCACAGGATTGAGGAATCGGCGCTTCGTGTTCGAGGAAGTATCCCGCGAGATGAGCAACATCGGCCGCAAGCACGAAAAGAAGCTGGAAGGGCTCGATCCCAGCAAGGCGGCCGACCTGGTGTTCATGGTGATCGACCTGGATAACTTCAAGCCGATCAACGACACGTACGGTCATGCCGCCGGGGACAAGGTGCTCCTGGACATCCGTGACGTGCTGTTGAGCACGTGCCGCCGGTCGGACTTCGTGATTCGCTGGGGCGGTGACGAGTTCGTGGTAATCGCCAAGCAGGCTCATCCGGGCGAGTCGGAGGCGCTGGCGGAACGTATTCGGCAGAGGGTTGCGTCGGCCGAATTCGTGCTTCCAGATGGACAAATTGTGCGTACGACATGTTCGATCGGCTTCACAGCGTTCCCGCTGTTCAGCGGGCAGGCGAGAAATGGCAGCCTCGACGACGTCATCAACATCGCGGACAACCTGATGTACGAGGCCAAGCGCGAACGCAACGCCTGGGTAGGCATGCTCAGCATCAACGAGGCCGTGACCAGCGAGGGCTACAAGGCGGATGCGCTGGAACCGACGTCGCTGCTCTTCCGCGCACGCCGGCAGGGCACCCTGACCGTTCACGAGGCCGGGAACACAACCGGGCGCGCGATCGCCGGCTGACCGGTAAAGCCACCGCGCGGGTAGCAAAGGCTAACCTCTTTCCGTGCTCCGGGTGAGACCCTGCCGGGCCCGGGCGGTGCACCCCTGCGCTGTCGACTTCGGCCTCGAGACCGGCGTCTGACCTTCGACCAGGACCATTCAGCCTGCCCCCGGTCTGCGTTACCATGCGCTTTCGGCGAGACCGAACGAAGAACGTCGCATCGAATTGAGGCAGAAGACGATGACCGATCCGGCGCTTATTACGCCGCGGCGACCCGCCGACGTCCTGTCCCTTGCGCTCGATTGGGTGTACGCCGGCCGCAAGGTCGCGATTGCGACGGTCGTCGAGACCAGCGGCTCGTCGCCGCGCCCGGTTGGCAGCAACCTCGTCGTCGACGGCGACGGCAACTTCGAGGGCTCGGTCTCCGGCGGCTGCGTCGAGAGCGCCGTGGTCGGCGCAGCGCAGGACGTCATCGCAAGCGGCGCGCCTGCCCTGCTCGAGTTCGGTTACAGCGACGCCGATGCCTGGGCCGTCGGCCTTGCCTGCGGCGGCAGGATCCACGTCTACCTGGAGCGCATCGAGTGAAGCGCGAGCTCCTGGAGACGCTCGTCGCGGCACGCGAGCACCGCGAGCCGGTCGTGCTGGCGCGCGGGCTGGCGTCGGGCCGGCAGTTCATCGCCACGCTGCGCGAGTTCGCCGGCGACGACGACGACGTAGACCCGGCGCTGCGGGACGCCGCGCGCGCCGCGCTGGACTGCGAGGGTGCGCGAAGCGTCACCGTCGGCGCGGAGGCCTGGCTGTTACAGACGCTGGTCGAGCCGGCCCGGATCGTCGTCGTCGGAGCCGTGCACATCGCCCAGGCGCTGGTGCCGATGGCGCTGCGCACCGGCTACGCGGTGGTCCTGATCGATCCCCGCACCGCGTTCGCGAGTGAGGAGCGCTTCCCGGGCATCCGCATCGATCACCGCTGGCCCGGCGAGGCGATGCCGGATCTCGCGCTGGACCCGCAGACGGCGGTCGTGGCGCTGAGCCACGACCCGAAAATCGACGACCCGGCGCTCGAGGCGGCGATGGACTCGGATGCGTTCTACATCGGTGCACTGGGCAGCCGCGGCAACCAGGCGAAGCGCCGCGAGCGATACGCCGCGCGTGGCTACACGGATGCGCAGATCGACCGCATCCACGGCCCGATCGGGCTGCCGCTCGGTGGTCGTTCGCCGGCGGAAATCGCCGTCGCCACGCTCGCCGAGATCATCCAGGCGCGTTACCGGCCGCGCGACCAGTAGACTGACCGGCATCCCCGCTGGCAGGCTCAGCAAGAAACACTAGCAATGCCGGCACGAAGCGGGCACCGCACGGCAGCATTGGAGTCGTCAGCGCTCGGTACGCGCTTCAGGGCCGGAGCTTCTCGTCCCAGTCGAGAACACCATACTTGGCCAGCACCCGCTTCAGGTCCTCGACCGGGATCGCCTTCAGCTCGCCGCGACCGCTCGTCACGGTCGTCGCCTTGAAGATCGCGTTGTAGATCGCCTCCTCGGTTGCCTCGGCGGTCGCGGCGAACAGCGGCGACATCGATTCGTTGACGAGCACCTCGCTTTCGACCGGTGCCGCGCTCGAGCGCGGCCGCCGCAGCGACGGATGCGTCGAGAAGGCGATCACGTAGTCGCCCGAGCCGTTGCTCGCGTAAGAGCCGGTGCGCGCGAGACCCATCATTGCGCGCATGCCGAGGCGGTCGAGATTGCGTGCCGTCAGCGGCGCATCGGTCGCGACGACCATCATGATCGAACCGTCAGCCTGGTCGGACGCGTCCGCCTCGAGTTGCTCCCGGTAGGCGTAGTTGCCGAGTTCACGGCCCACCGGGGCACCGTTGATCGTCAGGATGCCTCCGTAGTTGGTCTGCACCAGCACACCGATCGTGTAACCGCCGAGGGACTCCGGCAGCACCCGCGAACTCGTGCCGATGCCACCCTTCCAGCCGAAGGCCTGCGTGCCGGTGCCGGCGCCGACGCTGCCCTCCGCTACCGGGCCATCGCTCGCCGCGTCCAGCGCCGCGAACACCTCGGCACGCTGGATCGGATCGGCCCACATGTTGTTGACGACGCTGTCGTTGGTCTCGCCGACGACCGGGTTGACCGTGTGCTCGCCCATGCCCGGCTGAAGGTAGACCCACTCCTTCAGCGCGTTCGCCGCGCTCCATACGCACAGTGTGCAGGTCAGGAGGATCGGCGTTTCGATCTCGCCGAATTCGCGCACCTGGGTCTCGCCAATCAGCTTTCCGTAGCCGTTGCCGACGTGTATCCAGGCGGGCACCGGGTGCGTGTACATGTTGCCGGGTGCCGGGATGATCGCCGTAACGCCCGTGCGTATGTCGTCGCCCCGGACCACGGTCTGGTGACCGACCCGGACGCCGCCGACGTCCGTGATCGCGTTAAGGGCACCGGTCGGGAATACCCCGACGACGAGCCCGACGTCCCGGGCGCGGGGTCGCTCGGCCGTCTGCGCCGGGGTAGTCCCTGCGACGAACAGAAACAGCAGGCCTGAGAAAATGAGAACGCTGCGTGACAGGATACTCGATTGCATGACGAAGGCTCCGCAAGGGCTATCGACGCACAGTATTGATATGTCGACACACAGGCAAGCGTGCCGCGATCGCGGCTCACGCAGCACGAATCGATGGGAGCCGCGGGCGGCCGAGGGCGGCCGAGGGCGGCCGCCCACTCGGTATCAGTTGAACACGTCGAACATGTAGCTGTACTTGACGATGAACTCGCGGCCATTGGGCGGCGCGCCAGGAAAGCGCTCGTCGAACTCATTGTAAACGACGAACAGGCCCGAGTTCGCGGTGCGCAACAGTGAGAATCGGATATTCGTCGACAGGGTGTCGGCCGCGTCGTTGTACTGGACGAGGGCCTGCAACAGCATGCGCGGCGTAAACGAGTACGAAAGTCGGAGGCGCGACACCATGACCGAGAACTCCCCGTCCGGGACCGGCAGGTCGAAGTCGTTGTATACAACCGACAGCTCGGAACTGAACGTCTCGCCAATACGGTACACCACGGTCGGCGTCGCCTGTACGCGAGTACCGCCGAACTTGTCGCCGGCGTTCAATCGGAACTGCAGGCTCAATGGTGCCGAAAGGTCGGTCCGGAAATGCAGCGCGGCTTCGGTCCCGGAGTACGTACCCGGCTGTACCACGACGCCGTCCACGATTTCGAACGGATCTTTCAGGCCATCCTTGACGTAGTTGACGCCGGTATCGACCTGGTAACCGTTTTTGAATTCCCAGTGGATATCGTAGTGCTGGAACCCGGTCTCCATGAAACCGTCCAGGTCCCAGAAATTTCGAATGCGGATGTGAGGCCGAACTTCGAGCAGCGGACCCTCGGGCCGGTATCGGCGCATGACATAGAATTCGGCACGTTTATAGTCGTCGCGGAGCAGGAAGCCGACTTCGGGATTGAAGTCCTCGCGCACCTGGCCGTAACCGAGTTGTCCGGACCAGGTCGAGGAGTCGTAGCTCATCTTCGTCGAATACGCGTAATCGTCTCCTTCAAGCCCCGGCGTGCTGGTCTTCGAATACCAGCCGTCGAAAAGGAGGTTTTTGCCGACACCCCAGCGGCCGTCGATCGCGTAGGTTTGATTTTCGTCTTTGGCGCCAGGCGGCAGCAAACTGCCGTCACCCTGGCGGCCCACGACCAGCGCGCCGATCGACGAACGGTTCGGCAATTCCTGGTTGACGCGTGCGACGACATAGTCGTTCTGCGGTGCAACGCCGTCCAGGCCAGCGTCGGCCATGTAAAGGAAGCCCACGTTGGTCGCCGAACCCACTTTGCCCGAAAGGCGTACGCCGCCGTCGATTGCCACCTGTTCGCCGTCGACGATCCCGATCCGTCTGCTGAAGAAGAGCTCTTCTTCGCCCCCGTTGCCCACGGAGAACAACCCCGCGTTCTCGAGGAAGAACGGCCGCTTCTCCGGAAGGAAAATGCTGAACCGGTCGAGATTGACCACGACGTCGTCGACCTCGACCTGGGCAAAATCCGTATTGTAGGTTGCATCGAGCGTCAGGCTGGGCGTCAGCGAATACTTTATGTCGACGCCGAATTCCTGGTTGCTTTCCGTCCCCGCGAGTTCGCCGCCGCGCTCCCACTTCGCAAGTGCATACGGAGTAATCTGCAGATTGCGCGTTGGGGGCGGGCTCAGGCCGGCGACGGTACCCGCCTCGGATATACGATTGAGATTTCGTTCCCGTGCGATCGGCGCCCAGTACACGATTTCATTGTTCCGGCGTATGTTTCGCTGGAAGTTGATGCCCCAGGACTGGTTGTCGCCCTTGCCGAAACGCAGCGTGCGGAACGGGATCTCGAATTCGGCGCTCCAGCCTATGTCAGTGATCGTGGCTACGACATTCCAGCTGCCGTCCCAGTTCAGATTGAAGACGCCGCCCGAGTTCGGGCCGCGAACCGTTTCCACACCCTCCTTGGTGATCTGCGCATCGTATTCGACGCCGGCCGGGTTCGTGCCGAACAGGAAACCGTTCTGCCGGTCCAGGAGGCCATCGATGACCATGCGGAAACTGTCGGAATCGTCGAGCGAGGAGTCGCGCCGGCTGTCGGAAACGATGATGCCCGAGGGATCGTCGTCGTAGGCGATCACGCCGACATAAAGCGACGTGTCGGTAAAGCCGATGAACACCTCGGTTTCCTGCGACGCAGGCGCCCCGAGCACCGGTTGAACCGCGGTAAAGCCGCGCGTCGGAACCACGTTCTCCCAGGCGCTGTCGCCGGCGACGATGCCGTCCAGGTTAGGCGCCTTCTCCAGCTTGAATGCCCGTGTTTCCGGCCGGGGCAACTGGTCGAGCCGTATGTTGGTCTGGCCTGCCGCGCCGGCCGCGAACAGCAGCGCCACGGACGCAAGAATCCCTCGCAGGTACACGCGATCTCCCGATTGTTTCAACGAAGCCCCCGATAGTTGCCGCAGCAACAAACAGCCTGCTGCGCGCCGAGCAAAACGGCCTGCAAGTTTAAGGACTTATGGACCTCGCGCAACGCGCCGAGTTCGCTATGCGCAACACCCCGGACGGCTTATAGCCGTTGGTTTCAATCGGTACGCAGGCGGTCCCGGTAGGCAAACAGCCCGGCCGATCCGCCCGTGTGGACGAACACGACGTTCTTCGCACCGGCGAAGTATCCCTTGCCGACCAGGTCGATCATGCCGGCCAGGCCTTTGCCGCTGTAGACCGGATCGAACAGCAGGCCCTCGAGCCTCGCCAGCAGCAGTACCGCCTCGTTCATGGCATCCGTCGGCACCCCGTAGCCCGGTCCGACGTAATCGCAGTTTGCGACGACGTCTTCTCGTTGCACGATGCCGGGCGCGCCGAGAAATTCGGCAGTCTCGCAGGCCAGCTTGTACACCTTCGCTTCCTGGTCGGGCTTCGGCGCATTCACGCCGATGCCGGTGAGCGGGATGTTGCTGGACATCGCCTTCAGCCCGACGACGAGTCCCGCCTGCGTGCCCGCGCTGCCGGTCGCGTGCACGACATGATCGACCACCAGGTCTTGCCGGTTGGCCTGCGTGATCAGCTCCAGCGCACAGTCGACGTAACCGAGCGCCCCGATCGGGTTCGAACCGCCGCCCGGAATAATGTAAGGCGTCTCGCCTTGCTCGCGCAGCTCCGCAGCAACCTTCTCCATCTCCGCGTTCATGTCCGAGCCCTTCCGCACATCACGGATGCCGGCCCCGAACAGGTGATCCAGAAAGACGTTGCCCGAGTTCAGGTAGATCTCGGATGCGTCACCGACCCGCTTCTCGAACACGAGCTCGCACTTCATGCCCAGCTTGCAGGCGGCCGCCGCGGTTTGCCGCGCATGGTTGGACTGCACCGCGCCCTGTGTGATGACGACCGTCGCCTTCCGCTTTAGCGCGTCGGCCATCAGGAACTCAAGCTTGCGCGTCTTGTTGCCGCCCGTGCCGAGGCCCGTGCAGTCGTCGCGCTTGACGTGAATGTCCGGCCCGCCGAGATGCTTCGAGAGGCGGGGCAGGTATTCGAGCGGGGTCGGCAGATGCGCCAGCGAAACGCGTGGAAATCGGGATAACAGCACGGTCTTTACCTTTTCGTTAAATTGTCGGTCGGCAGGGCCCTGGCGCCGGTCGCGTAGTCGACGCTGCGACTCGCAAGCACCCGGGTCGAAGAAATCAGCGCTACGCCGTCACGCACGGCATCCAGCACCAGCGGTATCTCGGTGCAGCCGGCTATGACCGCTTGCGCGCCGGCATCGGCCAGGGTGATCGCGATCTCGCGCATCGCGGCGCGCACCGCCTCGCCGGTGTCACCCGACTTGACGCGGAAGATCAGCTCCATGCTGCGCCGCTGCGCATCCGCATCCGGCAGCGTCAGCTCGAGCCCGGCGCGCCGGAGCGCGTCCTGGTAGACGCCGGCGGCGATGCAGGCATCGGTCGCCAGCAGGCCCACGCGGCGTATGCCGGGATGCTGCTCGCGTATCGACTGCACGGTGGTGTCGATGATACTGATGAACGGCACGGATACCGCCGCGACCGCGTCTCCAACAAACGCATGCGCGGTGTTGCAGGGCATCACGAGAAAATGGGCGCCCGCGGCTTCGAGCCGACGGGCCATGTCGGCCAGGGTCCGCCGCACCGGCCCCGGATCACCGCGCATGGCCGCCTGGCGGTCGGGCACCTGGGGATTGTGATCGACGATCATGCGCACGTGTTCCTGGTCTCGCGACGCATCCGTCAGGCCAATTACCTCGGACATGAAATCGACGGTTGCCTCGGGGCCCATGCCGCCGAGCACGCCTACGATCAGGTCCGGGGACTTCCGGTTTTCGCTCACCTGAGCCACAGCTCCCTGAGTTCGTCGGCGCTGGCGGGTCGACGGCCAAGCGACGACACCGCATCGCGATACTGGCTTACGAGTTCGGCATTGTTGCGTGCGGGCTGACCGTTCGACAAGACCAGATTGTTTTCGAAGCCGATCCGGACATGCCCCCCGGCCCGGGTCGCGGCGAGCATCGCGTCGAGCTCGTACTGCCCGAAACAGCAGACGGCCCACGGGAAGCGGCTGCAGTCCGCGGCGGCGAGCATCGCGTCGAGTTCCTCCGGCCGTCCCTCGAGCCGGTCGGAATAGCGTCCCAGCACGAACAGGCAGAACGGCGCCTCGTCGGCAAACAGGCCCCGTCGCCGCAGCGCGTCGAAGCGCTGCAGTTCTTCCGGCGTATAAATGATGTATTGCGGCCAGATGCGCTGCTGGACAAGCCACGCGAAAAACCGCCCCGCTTCCGGCTCGGCTGCTTCATCCGGGCAGAGTTCGCGCAGCGCGAGCGATACGGCCTCGGGCTCGAGGTCCCTGACGCAGGCCACCTGTTCCTCGCGTGAAAAGCGACCGCCGGCCTCCGTCGTGACCTGCAGCACGAGCGCCGAACCGACCCGTTGTCGTATCGCACGGATAGCCTCCCGGTACCGCACCGGGTCCAGCGTGTGCTGACCTTCGGCATCGCGCACATGCAGATGCAGCACCGACACGCCGACCTGTTGGAGTTCGGCGGCGCACTCCGCGAGTTCCACGGCAGTAAGCGGCAAGGCCGGGTGATCCGCCTTCCCGCGGCGCGCACCGTTCGGCGCCGCCATGATGACGACGCGCTCCGGCACGCTGCGAGTAGAATCGATCATTGCCGCTCAGGTGACCCGCAGGTCCGCAAGCGTTCGCGCGAGCCGCTCAACCAGTTCGTCCGCATTGGCTCGCGTATATATGAACGGCGGAGCCAGCAGGACGTGGACGCCGTTCCGGCCGTCGGCCGTGCCGCCGGCTGGATAACAGATCAGGCCCTGGGTCATCGCGGCAAGTCTGATCGTCTTCGCCAGCCCGAGTTCTGCCCTCGGCGCTTCCCTCGTCGCCCGATCCACGACCAGTTCGACGCCCAGGAACAGTCCGCGCCCGCGGATGTCGCCCACGTGCGGATTGCCGGCCAGGGCGTCGGTCAGGCGGTCGCGCAGGTAGCCGCCGACCTCGCGCACGTTGTCGAGCAGGCCATGCTCGTCGAGTTCCTGCTGCACGGCGACTCCGGCGGCGCAGGCCGCCGGGTGGCCGACGTAGGTGTGCCCGTGCGCGAACTCCCCGTGCTTTTCGACGATCGCAGTGTAGATATGTCCTCGCGCGAGCGTGGCGCCGATCGGCTGGTAGCCCCCGCCCAGGCCCTTCGCCATCGTCACGATGTCCGGCAGGATGCCCTCCTGCTCGAATGCGTAGAACGTACCGGTCCGGCCGCAGCCGGACATCACCTCGTCGAGTATCAGCAGCACGCCGTGCCTGTCGCAGATGTCGCGGATCCTGCGGAAATAGCCATCCGCGGCCGGAGCGGCGCCGAGGGTCGCGCCGACGACCGTCTCCGCGACGAACGCGGCGACGTTTGCGGAACCCAGCTTCACGATCACCTGCTCGAGCTCCTGCGCACAGCGTTCCGCATAGTCGGCGGAGGTTTCGTCCGCCCGGCGATTCCGGTACTCGAAGCACGCCGTGATTTTCGGCCAGTCGTGCAGGAGCGGGCCGTACAGCTGGCGCCGGCCAGGGTTGCCGGACAGGGAAAGGGCCCCGAGCGTGTTGCCGTGGTAGCTCTGCATGCGGCTGACGAAGACTGTCTTCTGTTCCTGCCCCCGTGCGACCCAGTACTGCCGCGCCAGCTTGATGGCGGCCTCGTTCGCCTCCGAGCCACCGGATACGAAATAGACCTTCGCACCCGCTTCGGGGAAACGCCGCGCCAGTCGGCTGGCGAGTTCTTCCTGTACGTCGCTGGTGAAAAACGCCGTGTGCGCGAACGCGAGCGTATCGAGCTGTGCCTTGATCGCATCGATGACGCGCCGGTTGCCGTGGCCGAGGCAGGACACGGCCGCGCCGCCGCTGCCGTCGAGGTACTCGCGCCCGGACGAATCATAAATGCAGACGCCGGCGCCCCGCGCGCCGGTCGGGTACGCGTGGGTCGGATCGCGGTAAAAGACGTCACCCGTCATTTCGCTGTCACTTTGTGCGGGACCGGGGCGCAGAATACACCCGCAGCCCCGGGCCGGCGACACCTGACGACGGGCACCCATATCGGGTACCCTAGGCCGCCGCACATTCGAAATCCAACATCGCGCGGGGGAAACATGCGATTACCAGTCCGTATCGGGACCCTGCTCTGTTGCCTGTGCGTGAGCATGGCGACGGCGGCCCAGTACACGAAGCCGGTCGATGCGCGTTCGTACAACCTGGGCATTATCGGCGGGTTCGCCGAGGTCGTCCGCCTCGGCGTAAAGACGCTCGCACTGAGCGAGGTGCTCGCGCCCGAGGAGATGGATGAGCTGTGGCCGGATGCCCTCGTCGTCGCCGAGCGTAACGGCGTGCGCCTGTACCGGGAAGACGACTTCCTGGTAACCGACCTGTTTCCGGCGGACGTCGCCGCGGGCAGGCACGTGCTGCTGATCTATACGGGTGACACGCTCGAGCAGTATCTTTCGGTCAAGGCAGACAAGGCCAGGCTTGTCGCCGAAGATGAATATGCCGGCACAGCACGGCGCGACATCGCGCGCCGTTTTGGCCGGCTGCTGAGTTATCCGGAGGCGATGATCGAACGCCTCATCGACGAACAGACCGGGCGCTGAACGACAGCGCCCGGGCACCATAGCCAGACCACCAGGGAAAAGAAGATGCTGAAAAGACTGATGCTGGCAAGCTTTGCGCTTGCGTTCTGCGCCGCCGCCGCCGCACAGGGCGACGACGAGCCCGACTTTTTGAAACCGATCGATTTCGTCCCGCAGGCGCTCGGCAGCTACAGCTGGAAGGTCACCACCTCCAGCGACGAGGCGCAGGCTCTGTTCAACCAGGGCATCCAGCTGCGCTGGGCCTACAACATGGACGAGTCAGCCCGCTCGATGGCAAGCGCGCGCCGGGCCGATCCCGATTGTGCGATGTGCTACTGGGGCGAGGCTTTCGGCCTCGGCGCCTACCTCAACGGCGGCATGGAAGAGAACCGGGCACCCTACGCGCGCGCGGCGATCCTGAAAGCGGCGGAGCTGTCGGACGACCATGCGACCGAGATGGAGCGCGACCTGATCATGGCGGCACAGGTGCGCTACCCGGAAGACTACGATCCCGCGAATCGCCGGCGGGACGACGAGGCGTTTGCCCGCGAGATGGCGAAGGTCTACGAGAAATACCCGGATAACCACGAGGTGGCCGTCGTCTACGCGGTGGCGCTCTTCATGCTCGAAGACCGCCGCGGCTACCGGGACGTCAACGACCCGGACCTGGTGCGACTGCATGGCGTACTGACCCGCGTGCTCGACGAAAACATCCGGCACCCCGGCGCCTGTCACCTGTACATACACGCGACGGAATCGAGCCAGAATCCGGAGCTGGCGCTGCCCTGCGCGGCACACCTCGGCCAGACGATCCCGGTCGCGAGCCATATCCAGCACATGCCGTCGCACACCTGGAACGAAGTCGGCATGTGGGCCCATTCGGTGCGCGCGAATACGCAGGCTTGGCATTCGGACATGCGCGCGGCCGACAACGACGGCTTTTCGTACGCGTCCATGCATAACCTGCACATGCTGCTGTTTGCGGCTTCGTACGGCGGCCAGGGCGCGGCGGCCACGCAGGCGGGCAAGGACTACCGCAAGCTGACCGACAACTCGATGTACGAAGTATTGACGCTGGTTCGATTCGGGCGTTTCGACGAGGTGCTCGAGAAAAACAACCGGCCGACCGACGAGGTCGCCGGCGCGCTGTGGGACTTCGCTAACGGCTATGCGAACCTGAAGCAAGGCAATGTAGAAGCCGCAAAGGAGATGCGCGACCAGACGCTCGAGTTCGCACGCACGACCGAAGCCAAGTTCCGTTTCCACCCGGCAGGACTCGTGGTCGGCACCGCGGCCCACATTCTCGAGGGAGAGATCCTCTGGCAGGAAGGCGACCTGAAAGGCGCTATTGCCGCATTCGAAAAAGCCGCCGAAGTCGAAGACCAGATGGATTACGACGAGCCGGAGCCGCTGCCGTTCGCGGCGCGCCACTGGCTCGGCGCCGCGCTGCTCGAGGCCGGCCGTTACGAGGATGCGGAGCGCGCCTATCGCGAGGAAATAGCGGACCACCCGCACAACGGATGGTCGCTCTACGGGCTGAAAGAGGCACTGGCCGCGCTGGGCAAGTCCGACCCGGATGTCGACACGGACTTCGAAAAGAGCTGGGCCAGCTCCGACGTCTTCATCACCTCGTCGAAATTCTGACGAAGCAACAACAAAAGGCCGGATCCTGGCGACTGGCAGGATCCGGCCCCTGTTTCCCTGCGGGTCATTTGGCCGGCTGTTCCGGGGGCGCCTCCCAGCTGGCGATCGTGTACTTGACCACCTGCCGCGGGCCGACCTCGGCGCCATAGATATTGCCGTCCGCGTCCACCGCGACGCCCTCTGCCGCGGTCGTCCCGGCCGCGTAGGGTTCCGGCTGGCCCGGGTCCGGAATGAACGCCGTCACCCAGCCATCGGTCACGCTGCCGATACGTATGCCGCGGCGCCAGCCCCAGTTGCCCGACCACGATGCGTGCGACTCTGAATCGGCCGAATACAGCACGTCGTTCCTGTCGATGAACAGGCCACTCGGGCGACCGAACTGCGTCCAGGTCGCGATCCAGTTGCCGTCCTGGTCGAAGATCTGGACGCGGCTGTTGCCACGGTCGCCGACGAACAGGCGTCCCTTGGAATCCATCGCCAGCGCGTGCGGGTCGCGGAACTCGCCCGCTTCCGCGCCGGTCTGGCCCCAGGTCTTGATGAAGCGGCCGTCTGCCGAGAACTTGACGATGCGGTTGTTGCCCTCGCTGCCGTGCCCGTCCGCTACGAAGATGTCGCCGTTCGGCGCGACCAGCACGTCGGACGGCTGGTCGAAAACGTCGTTGCCGGCGCCGGCGACGCCGGCTTTGCCGAGGCGCATCAGTTCCCTGCCGTTCGGGTCGAACTTGATCACCTGGTGACCGCGGCTCCCTTCGCCGCGCGCATCCGTGATCCAGACGTTGCCCTCGCGGTCGACGTGGATGCCGTGCGGCCACGTGATGAGGCCCTTGCCAAAGCTTTTGAGCAGGTTCCCGTTCGTATCGAACTGCAGAATCGGGTCGACGTCATCCCGTCCGACGCAGCTGTTCTGGCCGCAGCGCTCGGCTACCCAGATCGTGCCGTCGGGCCCGGGATAGACCGCGCTGGTCGAGCCCCAGCTACGGCCCTCGGGCAGCTTGCCCCAGCCGTAATTGGCCCGCCACGGGTGATCCTGTGCGAAGGCCGGCATCGCCAGCACCGCGCCGACGAGCCCAAGCAGGACTCCGTGCATTCTCGAAACTCTAGCTAACATGGTCTCTTCCTCTCTGTTGCCGTTGCCCGGGCCCGGCTCCGCCGCCCTCAGGCGGACAGCTCCTCACGCAGGACATTAAGTGCGACCTGCATCTCGTCCGGGGTACCCATTGTGAATCGAATGAAATTCCTGACGCGCGGGTCCGTGGCCATGCCGAGCCGGCTGATCATTACCTTTCGCGCCGCCATGCGACTGACCAGCGCGGCGCCGTCGGTACCCGCATCCACGATGACGAAGCTGGTGTGGCTCGGGATGTAGCGCAAGCCGAGCTTATCGAGCTCGCCGTAGAACCAGTCCTTGACCTCGTTCGTCGAGCGCAGCACGCGCCGGACGAAGTCGTAATCGGTCAGCGCGGCGATTCCGGCTCGCGCATTCACGTTACCGAGCCCCTGGCTATTGCCGAAGAGCCTGAGCCTCTCGATCAGGCCTTCCTGGGCAGTCGCGTAGCCGATGCGGGTGCCGGCCAGTCCGTAGATCTTCGAAAACGTGCGCGTGACGATCACGTTTGGATAGCGCTGCGACAGCTCGACGCAGTCCTGGTAACCCGGCTCGCGCACGAAGTCGATGTAAGCCTCGTCGATCAGCACGGTCACTGACGAAGGCAGTTCGACGATGAAGCGCTCGATGGCTGCGCGCGGCACGATCGTGCCGGTCGGGTTGTTCGGGTTCGTGATGACGACCAGCGTCGTGTTCGGCGTGACCGCCGCCAGCATTGCGTCGAGGTCGTGCCTGAACTCGTCGGTAGTAGGGATCCGCCGGAGCGTGACCTCGCTGCCGGTGATGCGGTTGTACTCCTGTACATAGCCGCTGACACCGCCGTAAGCAGGCTCCGCTTCGATAATTTCGCCGCTGCCGTCGCGGATGCCGTAGTGGAGTGCGACCTGGAACAGGATGAAGGTCGAGCTGCATTCCGAGTAGATCGGCAGGGTGCTGAGCGCGAAGCGGCTGGCTGGCGGTTCCGGATCCGGGAATCCCAGGTGACGGCCGATGGCCTCCTCGAGCTCGCGCACGCAATCGTCGTCGTAGCGGTTCGAGTCGAACATGTGCGCGGCGATCGCCCGGACGGCAGCCGGGGACGGGCCGTAGGGGTTCTCGTTGTCGCCGATGTCGACCACGCCCGGGATGTGGCCCCAGCCGCGGATGTCGTCGACTGTCAGCGCAGTTCGTCCCGAGGCGATGGACTGGGCCAGCGCGAGACGCTGGTCGAGTGCCAGCGCGGCCGCGCCGGCCGCGCCAGCGAAAAAGCCGCGGCGCGTCAGCCCGGACCCCGTGTACTCAGATTTCTTCGAATTCATCCCTGCTCCCTTGTCGCGGGTTGCTTTGATCCTGTTATTGCGTGGCCGGCGCGCGAGGCACCAGGTGAAAGGCCTTCTGCCGGCCGTCGATATACCAGACTTTCTCGCCGTCGAAAAAAGCATCTTCCTCGAGCTTGATCCGCACCGCCCTGCCCCAGGCCGGCACGTCCGATTCGGCAGCCAGCTCGATCGAGTGCGCGGTGTCCGGGTACAAAGGGTAGTCGCCGCGCACCGGCACCCCGTCCTGCTCGTCCCACAAGCCGATCGTCGGTCCGGCCGCATGGCCGTGAAATCCTATCGGGTGCGTGTAGATCGTCGCATCGATGCCTTCTTTCCCGGCCTCTGCGAGCGCAGCCGCGAGGATCTCGTTGCCGCTGCGACCCGTTTTGAACTCGGCGGTCAGAATATCCTGCAGCCGGTTGCCGCGCGCGAGCGCGCGCTTCAGGTCCTCCGGTGCGTCGGCCTCTCCCGGACGCAACACGTAGGCATGCTGCTGCGTGTCCGTGTTGAGGCGCAGGTAGGTGATGCCGAAATCGACGTGCAGCAGGTCGCCCGGCCGAATGACGTCGTCGTCGTGGCGGGCCTCTATCGATTCCTTGACGCCCTGTTCAGGCGCCGCCGCGCGCTGTATCGACACCGACGGATGGAACCAGGTCGTCAGCCTGAGCTCCCGGATGCGGTCACGGTACCACCAGGCGACGTCGTTGGTCGTCGTCACGCCTGGCTGGATGACCGCCTCGGACAGGCCCTCGGCGATGATCTCGTGGGCGATGCGGCAGATTTGCGGGTAGATCTCCATCTCGGCGGCGCTGCGCGTTTCGAGCCAGCCGATGGCCAGCGCCTCCGCGGACACGACGCGATCGCGCAGGGCGTCAGGCAGCGCATCGTGAAAGAGACGATACTCGGTGTGACTGATGCCGTCCGCCAGTGCGAACTCGTCGGAATAATTGAGCCCGATGCGCTTCGGATCGCGCTCGGCGACCAGCTCTGCGAGCCGCGACCACTGTTCGCCGTGCAACTCCTTGTCCCACGCTCTCTCGAACGTGTCACCGACGCCGTAGCGCGCGACCGCCAGGGTCTCCAGCGGCTCGTTGCCGCCGCGGTCGTAGATCAGCAGGATCGTCGTGCGCCGCGCCGATTGCCAGGTGGACGGCAGGAAGGTCCGGATCACCGGGTCCTCGTTGTACTCGCGCGAGACGATCACCCACATATCGATACCGCTGCGCCGCATCAGCGCCGGCAGCAGCGTCTGCACGCGATCCTCGAGCAGCCGGTCGATCACCGCCGCACGTTCGCGCATCGGCAGGATCAGCGACTCCGTCTGCCCGCCTGCCGCCGCAGTTGCGAGCAGCAGCGCCAGCGTTGCGGCGATCCTCATTCGGCCAGGTCCTTGTACGCGGCTGCGACCAGGGCCTCAGGCGTGGCGAGCCGGCTATCGCTCTTGTAGCGCGGGTCGTGCGCCGCGGTGAGGCCGGCGCCCTGCGCCTGTTCCAGCGTCATGCCGGCTGCAATTGCCTGCCGCACCTTGTCGCGCACGTCGAGCAACATCGCGCGGGCGCTGCGAACCTCCTCCACGTCCGTCGCGACGCCGTGGCCCGGAATGATCTTCGCGCCCGAGGCGGACAGGTCGATCAGCAGGTCCCATGCCCGGATCGTGCCGAGGAAGCTGCCACCATTGCCGGTATCGATATACGGGTAGCCGGTCGTGCGGAACACGTCGCCCGTATGGATGACGTTGGCGTTCTCGAACCAGATGAACGAATCCCCGTTCGTGTGCGCTTCGGGAACCTTGAAGACGTGCACCGTTTCGCCGTTGACGTGGAAGGTCACGTCCTCGCTGAAGGTAACGAAGGGAGGCGTTTCCGCATAACCGGCCTTTGCCATCTGCGCGCGTACGTTGTCGTGACCGACGATCATGGCACCCATGCGCCCGAGGTTTTCGTTGCCGCCGGTATGGTCCGGATGCATGTGCGTGTTGATGACGAAGCGTATCGGCTGGTCGGACACCTTGCGGATCGCCGCGACGATCTTGTCTGTCAGCGGAGCGTACTGGTCGTCGATCAGCAAGACGCCATCGTCACCCGCCAGCAGCCCTATGTTCCCTCCGCTGCCTTCGAGGTACCTGACATTGCCGGCCACGTCGTGCAGCATGATTTCTACGGCACTGAAATCCTGCTGCGCCGCTGCGAGCGGCGCCAGGCAGAAGCCGGTCAACACGAGTGCCAGTGTGCGCCTATTCATTAATTTCTCCCTCTACGTCCCGGGCTGCCGCCGATCCTGCAGCGATACCCCCACGGCCCATGCCGCGCCAGCTTATCAGTCGCGCGGCACTGCGAGCGCCACCAGCTCGGCCGGCGATTCGCCATCCGCGACGCTCATGACTATGAACTGCCGGCCACCGACACGGTACGCACTCGGCGGACTCGCCTGCGTCGCCGGCAACGCGATTTCCGCGACGATCTGGCCACTCTGCTTGTCATATGCGCGGAAGACGGGATCGCCGCCGAAGCCCTCGCCCGCGAACAGCAGCGTATCGGTGACGAGCAGGCCCGCCCGCGTCGGCTTGCCGGTCCGCGGCAGGTCGACGCCTGCCAGCGCCGGCAGCGCCGCGATGCGCGCCGGCGTGTCGCCATTGGCGATCATCCAGCGATGTTCGCCGCTTGCCAGGTCGATCGAGGTAATCCTTCCCCACGGGGGTTTGGCAACCGGGATGTCGAGAACGCGCGGCGGTGCCGGCGACCCCGAGATATAGCGTATGTCCGACGCCCCCGGGTCATGTACGAGCTGCATCTGGACCACCATCGTCATCGATGGCACGTACAGGAGGCCGCTCGTCGGGTCGTACGCGCCTCCTTCCCAGTTCGCCCCGCCTACCGACGAGGGCAGCGCGAGCGTTCCGGTCGTGCCGTCAGGCGCGTCGGCCAGCGATGGCGGCGTGTACAGCGGACCGATGCGCACGGTCCGGAGCAGTTCCTCGACGG
>Ga0224505_10000006_pt1 | contig 170305 bp, 157 predicted proteins | sample SF_Jan12_sed_USG_FD_169102 | JGI IMG/M metagenome (GOLD analysis project Ga0224505, IMG submission 169102) | Sediment microbial communities from San Francisco Bay, California, United States - SF_Jan12_sed_USGS_4_1 | ecosystem: Environmental > Aquatic > Marine > Sediment | place: USA...
GCCGGCCGCGAGGCTGCCGGTCACGAGTGCGGCGAGGGCGGGGACGCGGCGCGGTGCGTCGGCGAAGAACCAGAGGGCGATGACGAGACCGGCGAGTGCGAGGGCGGACAGGATGGTGAGGACTTCCATCACGGCGAGATAAGGGTCGCCGATGGGTTCGCGCGGGGTGGCCTCGATGATCATCCAGAGCGCGATGACTGCGACGTAGCACACCCCGATGGCGAAAATGCCAATTGCGCTCGCGATGCCGAGCTGGCGGGCGCCGGGTGACCAGCGCTCAGATCTTGCGACTTCCACAGGCCATCCACATTCTCAATCCCCCTCAGTCTTCCTTCTTGAGCGGCCCGGGATGAACCAGGAGAAGAGGCCCGTCTCGAGGATCATGCGCAGGCGGTCGCGGAGGGTGATGGGGGCTGAGTCCTCTGCCGGGTGTTCGGTTTCGAACTGGGCGACGATGTCCCGGGCGCGGGCTTCGAGTTCATCGGGCACCATGATTGACTTGGCGTTGTAGTTGTCGATCTTGGGGCCGACAACGATGGAGCCGAACATCTCGTTGTGGACGAAGCATGGGATGCCCTCGGCGTCGAGGACGGAGCGCAACACCACGAGCTCGCTTTCATTCTTCGCTGAATAGACCTTCTTCATCTTGTGCCTTCCTGGCCAACTGGCGCATGAACCCGTTGTGACAGACTAGTCGTCCAGCTCATCCATGCGGATCCGGCAGATTCCCTTGTTGCGCTCGATGAAGTATAGCGCCTTGCCGTCCTGTGTCCACGTTGCACTGTGCAGGTCCTCTGCCGCTCCAAGTGCGTACTCGATCCCGGTCTGCGTATCGACAATGAACAGGCGGATGTCGCGCGGGCGTACCGGCCACAAGGCGAGCATTGGATAATCCCAATGCGAATACTCACGCGCCAGGTACGCCACATAGCGCTCGCCGGGACTGATGCTCAAACTCTGGATTTCCCAACCACCAAAGCGGCTCCTCCGCCGCGTCAGTTCGACCGCGTTGCCATTGGCCTCGATTCGTTCAAGGATGGCAATTTGATCTTGTTCGTTCGAGCCCTTCCAGGTTGCCCGGTAGACGGAAGAGCCGGCTCTGTCACCATTCCACGCCCGCGACTCGATCGAGTTGCGGGTTACCTGGTACCCAATTGCACGTGCGCGCTCAGATGGCGAACCACAAGTCCATTGCAACGAATCGCTTTCGATCATTCGCATTTCACAGCTGTCAGCCACGACAACCGCATGGTATACCCTCCCCCGGAGAAACCCTTTTGCATAGCCGGAGGGTTCCCACGGAAACGCAAGACCCTCATCGAGCCAGCACGATGCCTCCATGTGCGTCGCGAGCCGTTCCGGGACATTTGCTTCATTCTCTACGTGGGTTGCGACCCGGCAATCAGTGTCTGAGCGGAGATCGTAAACATGGATATCGAGAGTGCTGACGTACAGGGCATTGCCGCTCCGAAAGGCTGCATACACCATCCACTGCTCGTTGGGCGACACGGCCAAGTGGGATGTCTCGTCAAGATAGCCGCCCGCGAACACATTGGGTTCGTTGACGAGAATGGTGTACCTGGGGGGCGGAGACGGGCTGGGGTCGCAGAAAAGAACCATGAAGCACGCGCCGTACGCGGCCGCCACTACCAGCAACACGACAATTGCGATTCTTGTTTTCTTCATCCAACCCCGATCGTCACCCCGTCGGCAGCAGCGGCGGGTGCCGCGAGGGACAGGAGAATCAGGCCGATCAGCATACTCACGGACCTGAAGGAGTTGTCAGGCGCGGGCCCGAAGCAGGTAGCTTACTCCCCTGGCGCACACGTACAGCCCGAGTCCGAACACGGTGTGCGTTGCAAGGCTCTTCAGTCTGGCCTGCGCTGGCTTCGGGGTTCTCGATGAGGCAATGCCGAGGCCAAGCGACGGCTGCATGATGAAGAACGGAAAGACCACGGTGGCAATGCCGTATAGCAGCGCGGGCAGCAAGGTGGGTTGCAAGAGCCAGTCACCGGAGGTAGCCACAACAAGCACCAGCGCGAACGTGACACCAATGGTGTAATGGGCCATCCAGCCGGTCGCGCACTCAAATGATTTCTGCGGCGCGGCGGTGATCTTCTTATGCCTGAAAGTGCCTCCCGGCATGTGGCGAAGCCAGCGCCCGAGCAAGCAGTAGTTGAGTGATGCAATGCCAAACGCGCGCTTCAGGAACAGATTCCAAAGATCCATTACCATGGTCGCACCAATGCCAACGGCAATTGCGCCGGCGATGTGGTCTGCCCCGATGCTCATGATCTATTCACCCCGCCTGATGCGGGAGTTCCGCTTTCGGCCGGCCGGGTACGTGGCCGCGCTTGAGCAGCCACGCGAGGTAGCCGGCGGCAACCACGTCGTACGCGAAGCAGAACGGGGGCCACACGACTGGCATGCCGGTGTTGGAGATGACCCGGTCGTGCACAAGATCGAAAAGGCCATGCGCCGCAAGCGCGCCCGCCACCAGCCAGAGCGACGATCTGAATCCGATCAGCGCGGCCAACACGAACGCCACACCAATCAGGGTCTCGAGGACGAGCGTCTGCGTGGGCGCTCCCATGACGGCGAACAGGACATAGTATGACGCGACAACGATGGTGATGGTGGGATAGAAGCTGCGGTCGCGGTCCAGGCCGACGCCCGTGCCCATCAGCCCTACGGCAACTGCCAGTATCGCGCCGACGACCAGCGGCATGACGTTCTCCTTTTCTCGACCTCGGCCAACGGAAGCATAGCCCTCGCCCGCGCCACTGTCCACTGCGCGTGTTGCCGCCCTACCCCTTCCGCACCTCGCACACCACGCTGCTCTCGTCCACCTCCGTGACCTCGCCCGCAACACCTACCTTCGCGCACAACTCCTGGAAACCCGCGGGGGTCATGCGGCCGGCGCGGAAGCCGTCGGTGCAGACGATGACGCCGTCCATTGAGGCCGCGTGGTCCACGGGGCCCACGAGACCTTCTGCCGCCTGGGCGTCGAACCAGGCGAGGCGGTGTTCCCAGAACGCGTCGGCGTAGCTGGAGAAGAGCACGCGTCCGCCGGGGCGGGTGACGCGCAGGGCCTCTTTGATAAGCGACGCAGTATCGAGGCGGAACGCGCAGATGCCGTTCTGCAGGCACAGCACGACATCGAATGAGTCATTCGGAAAGCCCAGGTGGAGCGCGTCCATCTCCATGAAGACGCAGTTGGGCGCATGCACGGTCTCCCTTGCGCAAGCGATACTCTCGGCGGCGGTATCGATGCCGACCACGCGCGCTGCCACATCGGCCACGCGCCGCGCGATGCGCCCGGTGCCACAACCCAGTTCAAGAACGCTGTCGGTGGGACGGATGCGCGAGAGGGCGTGGACGATCTCGGCCTCGAAGTACCGCTGCACGCGCGGCGCCGCGATCTCATAGCAGCGCTCGAGGCGCCGGCCGGCGAGCTTCCGGGAGTAGTAGGAGGTCATCTGGGGCGCCAATCCGTTCCGGCTTCTGCGACCCGACTATTGAACGCCATTCAATGCGCCCATGGCAAGGGGCGCCCCACCTCCCGGCACAGCTGCCGCCTCCGCAAGCAGTACGACAACCGCAACTCCTACCCTCCCGCGTCAAGCGGTCCCGCGCACCGGCTTATGCAGATCCCACCATTCGTGCGCGCGCTCGGTGGTCCACGTGGTGCGTGTCGCGATGCTCTTCAGCGCCGCCGCAAGCGCGTCCGCGGATGCGGGCCGCTCGTCGGGGTTCTTGGAGAGACACGCCATGACGACCTCCTCCAGCGCCGGCGGAACCTCCAGTTCCGTTCGCGCCGATGGTGGAACCGGCGTCTCGTGCGCGTGTAGCGTGACGACCTCCATGGCCGTCTTGCCCGTGAACACCACCTGCCCGGTGATCAACCAGTACGCCACGCAGCCCACCGCGTAGACGTCGGTGCGCGCGTCGACCGGCCGGTTGCCCAGCACCTGCTCGGGGGCCATGTACGCGGGCGTGCCCGCCACCGCGTGATCGCTGGTGAGCTGGGTGTCGTCGTCATCGTCCACGTACCGCTTCTTGACCATCCCGAAGTCCAGCACCTTCACGAAGTCCACTTCGCGGCCGTAGCGGCACACGAACACGTTGGCGGGCTTGATGTCGCGGTGAATCAGGCCGTTGGCGTGCGCCTCGCCCAGCGAATGACACACCTGCGCGAGCATGGCGACGGCGCGCTCGGCGGGAACCGGCCCGAAGCGCTTGACCAGTGTTTCCAGGTCGAAGCCTTCCAGCAGTTCCATCACGTAGTAGAAGGTGCCGTCGTTGGCCATTCCGAAGTCGTAGAGTTCGATGGTGTGCGGCGAGCGCATCAGCGCGGTGGCCTGCGCCTCGCGCCCGAACCGCTCCTGCAGTTCGCGATGGTGGCGTTCGTCGGACCCATCGGACGTGCGCACCAGCTTGATGGCGGCGGGCCGCGCCAGCAGGTGATGCTCCGCGCGCCACACTTCGCCCATGCCGCCGCTGCCGAGACGCTCGATGAGCCGGTAGCCGCCCAGCTCGCGCGCGCGGGTGACTTCCCTGCCGAGACCGTAGACCACACGCGAGCCCACGTACGCCATCAGCGCAACCAGCAGATACGGGAACACAAGCCCGAAGAAAAACCTCATCGGTGTGAGGCCGGGGACGGGATGTTCACCGATCGCCAGGGCGAGCACGACAGGAACCGAGCTCACCGAAACCAGCGTGGCAACGACGGCACGGCGCGGCGGGTTGGGAACCACAACCGTGTACAGCAGGACCCACACGGCCACCCACGACAGACCCAGGCGCTGGTCGCCGGAGAGCCCGGTTGGATCCGCAAACTCCGCCACCGCGATGCCGTAGCTGCCCACCACCTCGAACACGAGTCCGATGAGCATGATTTGTGAGAGCGGCAGGCGCCGGCTTCGGGCCACACCCGCCACCAGCAACGCCATCGCAATGGAAATGCTGCCGGGTCCCCAGGAGATGAAGCGGGTGGTGAAGCGGGCGCGGTCGGCGGGGTCCATGAACTGCGGAAAGAGCCCCGCCATGAAGAAGATGAACGCGTACAGAAGCGCGAGGATGTACAAGCGGCGCGCGGCGCGTTCGAGGAGGTCGGGCGGCGGGCCGGAGGCGCGGGCACGGCGGCCCTCGTCGCGCATGAAGAGCTTTTCGCCGGAAGCGGGGGGTGTCATGCTGGCCAGTCTAAGCCCCAACGTGCGGTGATGCCAGCGTCTACTGGCTACCGCGTTCCAGTCCCGATGCCTTGCGGCCACCCCGTGCGAAGCCCGGCGTGGCCGTGCTCTGCAGCCGCAGCGCCCCACGCACGGCCGCATCTTGCGGATCTCGCCGCCCTGGCCGTGGCCGAGACTCCAGGATCACGTCACCGCGCTTCACCGAGGTGTTCACCACTCCCACTCCTCGTCGTCGAAGCGAGTCGGCGCCGCTTCGCCAATCGCGTAGTCTTCGCGGCGCTCGAGCAGGGGATTCACCGCCCCTCCCATCGGGCGCGGGGGTGTTGAACGCTGGTAATCACGACCTGACTTCGACCAGGCCACCCACCCGGTCCCGCCAGTCACAGGTGTGCGGTTTCTTCACAGTCGGTGGGATTGCGCCGGCCGCACCAGCCTCGTAACATGTTATTTAACAATACACTAGCGCTGATTGACACGCTCCCACCCGTGGCACAACACTTGCGCTTCGGCGATGCCATGAAGCGCCTCCTCATTGTAATCCTTGTGCTGTTGTGCACGGTACTGGCCGGATTGGCGGGTGCGCAGCCCTCGCTTCGGCTGGAAAGGGTCGAGATCACGGGCAACGAGCGCACCGCCTCGCCGGTGGTGCTGCGCCACCTGGCCCTGGAGCCCGGCGACGGAATCGACGCCGACATTCTCGACGCGGCGCGGACACGGCTCGTACTCACCGGGTATTTCAAGTCGGTCGATTTCTCGACGCAGCCGGGCAGCGCGCGCGGTGACGTGGTGCTGAAGGTGGCGCTGGAGGAGCGCGGCAACCCGGTCTTCGAAACCGGATTCGGGTACAACGACCTCAACGGCTGGTTTCTGACACTCCTCGGCGTGCGCTTCGACAACACGCTCGGCGAGGATTCGCAGCTGCGCATTGGCCTGCGCCTCGGCTTCCGCATGGCCGGTATGGATGGCGAATGGCGTAAGCCGATCTCCGAAAGCGGCCGCCTCGCGCTGAACACGAAACTGTTTGTCTACGGGACCAACCAGCTCTTCTACCAGAGCAACGTCACTCCCGGCGGCGCGACGAGTTGGGACGCGTACAAGCAAAACATCGGCCGCGCCGGTTTGGAAGCGACACTCCAGTACGCGCTCAACGACGCGGTGCGCCTGGAGTTCGGTGTGGGGGCAGCCGGAGCGAGTCCGGACAGTTCGTTCAGCGCGGTGGGGGATGTGTCCTCCACGCCAAGTTCGCTGCCCGACGAACTCCTCCCCGACACCAAAGATGCAACCATCACCGGTCTCGTGTTTCGCGCTTTCCGGGACACGCGCAACAGCGACGTGTATCCGACGCACGGCTCATTCCTGCGCGCCACACTCAATGCCAACGGAGACATCGGCGAGCGAGCGCAAGCGTTCACCAAAGCGACACTGGATGCGCGCGTCCACCTGCACATCCACGAGGGCTGGGTGCTTTCGAATCGCGTTGGCGGCGGCGTCACCTCGCGCGGCACGCCGTACTACGAGCGCTTCCTGCTGGGCGGCAACTACTCGGTGCGCGGCTTTGCCGAACTGAGCCTCTCGCCCACCGGCGGCGACGACGCATACTGGCTCGTCAACGAGGAACTCCGCTGGCCGCTCGCGGGGTCTCCGGGCAGGCCGCGGGTGGTGGGACTGGCGTTCCTCGACGCCGGCCAGGGGATCCGCCACGGCGAGACCCTGAACGCGGACGACATCGACGTCGGCGCGGGCTACGGCGTGCGCGTGCTGTTGCCGTGGGCGGGAACGCTGGGCATGGACGTCGGCATCCCGCTCACCGACGGCGGCACCGACGAGCGCTTCCGCGTCCACCTGCTGCTGGGGTTCTCGTTCTGATGCGGCGCCCCCTGATGATAACGGCGGTGGCAGCCGTCGCGTGGCTCGCCGCGGCGGCAACCGAGGCCCGCGCAGCGGCGCGACCGCAGATCACCCGCGTGGACGTCACCACCATGAATAGCGAACTTGTGTGCACGATCATCAGCACCGGCCTGTTCACCGAGCAGGTGGTCAACACGGTGGAGAGCGGGCTCCCCGCCGTGGTCGAATTGCTCTACCGCGTGGTGGATTCGCGCGACCACTCGCTGCGCCGCGGTCTGTACTCCATGGAGATCCGCTGCGACGTATGGAACAACGTCTACGCGCTTGTCCGTGACGACACGTCGTACACGTACGCGTCCTTCGCACTGGTGTCGGCGGCGGTAGAACGGCTGGAGCAAGTGCCGGTGATGCCGCTTTCCGCGCTGGATGACGCCACCGACATCTCGGTGGAATGGGCCATCGCCGTGTATCCGCTCCGCGGGAAAGAGCAGGAGAGTATCGTCGGCTGGGTACAGGAGCAGGTGGGCGGACAGTCGAGCCGGACGTGGCGCGAACAGGTGTTGAACATCGACGACCTGATCCGGCGCTTGTCGTCAAAAGACACCGGCCGGCGTAGCGCGTGGTTTCGTTCGCCCTCGTACCGGCCACCGGTGGAGAAAGAACGGCCATGAAATCGATCCGCTCGCGTCTGGTGGTCATGTGCCTCGTGGTGGCGGCGCTGCCCGCGGTGCCGCTGGCACTCGCGGTGCAATCGCTGCTCGACAAGACTTTCAATGTCGGCTTGAACGAGACCATGGAGGAGGCTCTAAAGAGCGGTGTCGCCATGTCGCGCGACGCGTGGGACGAACAGTGCGCGCGCTTCGCGGGCGATGTCCGCGCGCTCCTGGTGGACCTGGGCGGCGCCCTTCCGGATTCGGGCCGCGTCGCACTCGCGATGAAGTCCCGCGCGTCCCTGGGTTCGACGCTGCACGGGTTCGTGCTGGCGCGCGCCACCGGTGCCGCGGGCGACACACTCGACACGCCGTTGCTCTCCTTCTCCGCGAACGAGACATACCAGCGCCTGACCGGCAACCGATCCTTCATCACGAAGCCGTCCGGCACGGGCGGCGACCTGCGGCTGTTCGAGTCCACCGACCGCAGCCTGCTCCTCGCCACGTGGACGCCACCCGCCGGAAACGAACGGCTCCTGTTGTTCAGCCAGACGGATCCGTCCTTCCTGCGCCGTGCGGAGGACCTCATCGCCGCGCGACAGCTATTCGCCACACTGCAGCTCACGCGCGCGGGGCTGACGCGGAGCTTCTTCTATTCCTTCGTTGTCATCTACGGCGCGTGCGTGGTTCTCGCACTGGCGCTCTCGCTCCTGATCGCCGAGCGTATCGCAACCCCGATCCGCCGGCTGTCCGCCGGCGCCGGCATGGTTGCAGCAGGCGACTGGGGCTACCGCCTGGACATCCGCGGCGGCGGCGAAACCGGGCACCTGGTGGATGCGTTCAACGACATGGTGGCGCGGCTCGACGATCAGCGCCGGCGCCTGGTGGACATGGAAAAGATGGCGGCGTGGCGCGAGGTGGCGCGACACCTGGCGCACGAGATCAAGAACCCCCTCTTGCCGATCCGGCTCACCATCGAAGAACTGCGCGACCAGTATCGCGGCGACGACCCCGCCTTCCGCGCGCTGCTCGCCGAAAGCACGCGCGTGGTCGGGGAGGAAGTCGAGCAGCTGCAGCGCCTGGTCCGCCAGTTCTCCGAGTTTGCAAAGATGCCCGAATTGGAGGTGCGCGCAGGCTCACTGGACGCCCTCGCCCACGACGTGGCCGCGCTCTATCCGCAGGTGACGACCACGCACGCGGCGGCGGATCCGCTCGACCGCTTCCCGTTCGATCCGGAAGCGATGCGCCGCGTGCTGATCAATCTGTATGACAACGCGGTGGCGATGATGCCGGCTGGCGGAACCGTGGTGCGTACTTCCGTTCAGTGCGCGGACGGCCAGGCCGTCATGCGCGTCGGCGACAACGGACCGGGCATTCCGCCGGAGCACCGCGCGCGCATCTTCGAACCCTACTTCACGACGCGCCGCGAGGGCACCGGCCTCGGGCTGGCCATGGTCAAGAATGCGGTGCTGCTGCACGGCGGCGACATCGCCGTAGAGAGCACCGTCGGTGCTGGTACTACTTTCATTATTCGACTGCCGCTGGCCGGTCCTCCGCCCGCGCCGGCCGCGCACAGGGAGGCATGATGCCCGGACGCGTTCTCATCATCGACGACGAACCCAACATCCGGCGGATGCTGGAAATGATCCACCGCAACACCGGCTGGGAAACGGCGACGGCACCCGGCGGCACGCAGGCGCTGGAGCTGCTCGCGCACGAGTCGTTCGATGTCGTGTTTCTCGATCTGTCCATGCCCGACCGCGACGGCCTCGAGGTGCTGGCGGACATTCGCCGCCTGAAGCCCGACCAGCTCGTCGTCATTCTCACCGGGCAGGGCACCATCGACCGCGCGGTCGAGGCCACCCGGCTGGGTGCGTTCGACTTTCTGGAGAAGGACTGCGGCAAGGAGCGAATTCTTCTCACATCGCGCAACGCCCTCGACCACAGCGCGCTCGCCGGCGAGAACCGCAAACTCCGTTCGCGCGCCGGCAAGCGCCGCGAGTTCATGGGCGAGAGCCGTGCTGCGGTGGAAGTCATGGCGCAGATCCGGCGTGTGGCACCCACGCCCGCGCGCGTTCTGATTCTCGGCGAATCCGGCACGGGCAAGGAGCTGCTGGCCCAGGCCATCCACGACCGCAGCGCCCGCGCCGGCGGCCCCTTCGTCAAAGTCAATTGTGCCGCCATTCCCGAAGAACTGATCGAGTCCGAACTCTTCGGAGCCGAGCGGGGCGCGTACACCGGGTCCGTGCAGTCACGCGAAGGCAAGTGGCAGGCGGCCGACGGAGGCACGTTGTTCCTGGACGAAGTCGGCGACATGAGCCTCAAGGTACAAACCAAGGTCCTGCGCGCGCTGCAGGAGGGCGAGATCCAGAAAGTTGGCAGCAGCGAGATCATCCGTGTCGACGTGCGCGTCGTCGCCGCCACCAACAAGAACCTCGCCGACGAAGTGGCGGGCGGGCGCTTCCGCGAGGATCTCTACTATCGGCTCAACGTGGTGCCGATCACGGTGCCGCCGTTGCGCGAACGCGGCGAAGACATCGTTCTGCTCGCGCGCGCATTTCTCGCCGAGTACTGCGTCGAGAACGACATGGCGCCCAGAACCTTCGACAACGAGGTGCTGGCAGCCCTCGCGGCGTATCCGTGGCCGGGGAATGTACGCGAGCTGCGCAATCAGGTGGAGCGCGTGGCGATCATGTGTCCGGGCCGTGTGGTACGGATGGATGATCTGAGCGCGGAAGTGCGCGTGGGCGCTTCGTTCATCGTGGCGTCAAAATCATCCCCCGCCGCAGACGTCACGCAAGCCGCCGGCAAGTCCCTGCACGACGCACGCCGGCAAATGGAGCGCGATCTGATCGCGCGTACCCTGGAGAAGTTCAATTGGAACGTGTCACGCGCGGCCGAGGAACTGGGGCTGGGGCGCACGAACCTGCACAAGAAGATGAAGGCGCTCGGTATCGAGCGCAAGACAACCGGAGGACAAACACCATGAAACGTATCCTTTCCACCATCGCAATCCTGGCATCCACTCTGTCGTTCAGCAGCGTAGGTGCGCAGGAACACCCGTCCGACAAGGGTCTGTCGCTTGCGCTGCGGTTGAGCGGCGGCGAGTTCAGGGCGACCGACGTCACCTCCGACACAAAGATCTCCGACGCCGGCGGCGGCCTCGCACTCACCGTCGGCTACGATTTCAATCCGGTGTTCGGCCTGCAGGTCGAGTTTGCCGGAAACGGTTTTTCGAGTCTCGCGCCGGGCCTGGAAGCGGCAACCGGATCGGTGGCGCTTCTCATGCAGTACCGCTTCCTTCCGGGCCACATTACGCGCCCTTACCTGCGCGCCGGCTTGGCCGGTTACGGCCTGACCTTCCGGAGCGATCTCGGCGACGTCAACGCCAACGGTGGCAGCGTTCCCTTGAGCGCCGGGGTCGAGTTCCTGGTGGCGCGCCATGTGGCACTGGGCCTCGACGTGACCCATCATATTGTTGCCTTCGATGAAGTCAGCGTCGAAGTGTCCGATGTCGGACTCGCGTACGACATCGACGCCGACGGGTCACAGACCAATCTCTCCATGTCGGTGCTGTTCTATTTCTAGGCGCGGCGTATGGTTTCTGCAACCGTGAACGGGGCGTGACACCGGGACACACTGTGACTGTGTGGCACGGTGACAGCGGGCACGGCGGCGCGTGCAACCCATTATATAGCATCATATTATGAGAATTTGCCCGGTGGCACGTCTACTGCTTTACCCCTCCCCAGGGAACATCAACCACCACCCTCAAGGAGGGGTCAATCATGGGAACGCACACAATTCGCACATCACTCGCGGGACTCTTTATGCTGGCCGCACTGTCGGGATGCAGCACTGACTCGGTCACACTGCCCGACACCACAAACACGAACGCGCCGGCACTGCCCGCCGTTTCGACGATGAAGTTCGAGCTCGATTTCTACGGCGTCAGCGCACCGACACTGGACGCGCAGTCGCTGACCACCGGGGCGCCGAGCGACGCCATGCTCCTCTCCGCCAGCGGCGGCGACCATGAGAACTGGATCAACGCGTACGTGCGCGCGGTCTTCATCCACCTCAGCACGTTCGACATGCTCGAAGAACCCATCGGCGCCTTCGCCTACGCCATCCACTCCGTTCCGCGGGAGCAGCCCGACGGCTCGTACCTGTGGACGTACATCTTCGTCGACCAGGCGATCGAGTACAGCGTGTTCCTGTTTGGCATGCCCAAGCAGGACACGGTCGAGTGGCGCATGGAAGTCTCGTCGAACGATCCGGCGCTGCTCCTGAACCACTTTGTGTGGTTCAGCGGCGAATCCCGGCACGACGACACCGGCGGTTACTGGCAGTTCTTTGACCCGATCGACCAGACGAACGGTATCGCGAGTGCGCGTATCGAGTGGACGAACGGCAAAGTGGAAGACACGCTGACGCTGACGGTCAACGGGAGCGGATACGAGAACGAAGGCGACATCCTCACCTTCACCGACAGCAAGACCACCGGCTCCATCGAGTACTACGACGCGAGCGCGAGCCTCACGTCCAGCATCATCTGGCACGCCAACGGTACGGGGAGCTTGACCGTCCCCGACTACAACGGCGGCGCGACGGCCTGCTGGGATCGCGAGCAGCGCAACGTCGCCTGCCAGTAGGCGCCTTGCTGCAACTGCATCGGAAGCGGCGGCTCACCCGAAAGCGGGTGGGCCGTCGTCATTTGGCCCCACCCCGTTCTTCCGTTATCACTTCCGCTCCGGTTTGCGGCGTATGGGACAGATGGCTATGTCCCATTCCGGAGGTCCAGTAAACGCCCGCTCGTGGAAACGCTCGATCGCGCCTCCATGACCATGGCCATCTAGACAACTATTGCATACTTCAGGTTCGACAATGGCACCGGGCCGGCGCCTACTGGCTACCGCGTTCCAGTCCCGACGCCTTGCGGCCGCCCCGTGCATATCCCGGCGTGGCCGTGCTCTGCAGCCGCAGCGCCAGGTCCAGGCAGCGGTCCAGCAACGCGCGCGCGCCGTCGTGCAGCGTCTTGCTGTGCTGAACCACCTCGACGTTGCGTTCCATGTCCTCCGCCGTCCAGCCACGGCTGTGTGCGATGTAGGGGAACTGCGGAAACTGCATGCCCAGTTCCGCGAAGAACTGCATGGTCTGCCCGGCGACGGCCTGGATGTTGTCCTGACCGCCGGTGACGATGAGTCCCGCCACCTTGTCCCTGAGCATGACGCGGTTCTTGAGGGTAATCTGGTTCTGTACCGTGTTGAGCCGCTCCGCCATCTTGAAGTACAACGAACTCGCGGCACCCCAGCGGATGGGCGTCGCGATGAGTACCACGTCGGCCCAGAACACCAGGTTCTCGTAGACATCGTTCATGCCGTCGTTGAGATCCATCTGCGAAATGCTGCACGGCCAGGTGCACGCGTGCGCGCTCTTGGAGTAGTAGCCCTCGCAGGCGCGAAAATTGAGATCGCGCAGCTTGAGCATGCGCGCTTCCAGAGAATGCGCTGCGCGCGCGTGTTCGAGTGCGGTTTCCAGCAACGCCTCGGAGGTGGAATAGCGCGGGTTGGCGGTGTCCATGACGGTGGTGGAAATGCCGACGACGCGCAGCGGACCCGGTTGGCGCTTGACCTCGCGGTCGAGGGGATGCGGATCGTGCGGGAGCTTGTTGCGCCTGGTGACGGCGGCATCCAGCACCAGCACGCGCCCGCCCTCCACCTTGCACTCGAAGCGCGGCACGCGGTCAGCTTCGAAGCCCGGCTCGCCCTCGCCAGTGACGCGGTGGAACTTCCAGTTGTGCCACGGGCACACGATGTAGTCGCCGTCCAGCCTTCCGTGCCCAAGTGGTCCGCCGGCGTGGTTGCAGGCGTTGTGGACCGCCCCGAAGGTGCCTCCGACGCACGAGAGCGCGATCTTCGTGTTTCCCGCCACGACCTGCTGCAGCTGCTGCTGCGACAGCTCCGCCGCGTCACCCACGTCGTGCCACTGTCCGCGTTTCATGGGGTGCGCCTTTCTACCGCTCGTCGGCCGTGGGGCCGTAGATCGCCGGCAGCGCCACGCCGAGCATGCGCAGATACACCGACAACTGCCCGCGGTGGTGGATGAGGTGGTTGAACGTGGTGCTGCGGATTACCACGAAGCGTGGGAGTTCAAAGATGACGCGGTCGCCGTAGCGATACCGAAACGGCGCCAGCAACTGCTCGGGCGTCAGCGCGCCCAGGGTTTCGTACGAGCGGGCGATGTTGGCGTCGAAGGTGTCCAGGATTTCGGGCACGGTGCCGGTGTTCGACTGGTACGTGTTGTAGTCGCACTCGTCCTGCAGCAGCGGCACGATGAACAAGCCGGGAATATCGGCGATGTGCCCCGCGACCTTCCCCAGCGTGCTGGACTTCTCGTGCGGCCGCCACCCGAGCGACTCCGGCGGCACGCGCTCCAGCATCTTGCGCGTGGAGCGGGCCTCGATCTTGAGTTCGGCAACAAACGCGTCGATGGGGTTCATGGTCTACGCCCCGTCCGGGATGTCCGGATCGACCAGCAGCGTGAGCAGCTGCAAGCTCTCCTGCCATCCCAGGTAGCAGAGCTCCAGCGGGATGGCCGCGGGAATCCCCTCCTGGACGATGGTGAGCTCGGTGCCGCAACTGACCGCGCGCAGCGAGACGGTCATCTGCATCTCGCCCGGCAGGTTGGGGTCGTCGAACGCGTCCGTGTAGCGGATGCGCTCGTTGGGCGTCAGCTCGACGTACTTGCCGCCGAACGAGTGGCTCGATCCGGTGCCGAAGTTGGTGAATGACATCTTGTACCCGCCGCCCACGCGCGGGTCCATCTGGTGGACCTTGCCGGTGAATCCATGCGGCGCCATCCACTTGACGAGCGCGTCGGGATCGAGAAAGGCGCGGTACACCCGTTCGGCGGGCGCGCGCAGCACGCGGTGCAGGCGCACCGTATTGGTTGAATTGGCCATGTTGCTTTCTCCCTTGCTACACCAGCACGCCGCGCCTGGCCATCTTCTTCGCGTACAGGTACAGGCCCAGCGCGATTGCAAAGATGACCACGGTGAAGATCATCCCCGTTGCGCCCATGATTTCCATGCCCTCGGAGAGCCCGTAGTTCTGGATCGCGGTTACCACCACGCACAGCAGCGAGACCAGAAACACGTGGACAGCCAGCTTGCGGCGCATGAGCAGCAGCACCGTGCCCAGCAGGCCGCCCCACACCGCGAGCGCCCAGGTCGAAACCACCCACGCCGGTAACCCGTAGAAGTACTCGAGCTCCTCGGCCGAGAACTTGGCCATGTACGTCTCGTTCCTGGTCTGCGTCATCAGGTAGTCCACCACACCCATGATGTTCCACAACAGACCCACAATCCCGATGATCCACAGATGACGCGGGGTTGACACGGTTCGTGCTTCGGACATGGCTGCCTCCTCGGTTCAGGGAACGGAACGCGCTGGGGCGCGTCCGCTCAACGACTCGCCTGCATGACGGCGCTCCGCAACTGCCGGGTATTGTCCATTGCCTTCGGGTCCACTTCAACCGCAATCGTGCCGTCGGCCCGCTGCGCCATGCGTAACCCCACCCGCGCGAAGGCCGCCTCGAGCGGCAACGGCTCGGTGCCGTGAATATGGCGCCGGTAAAAGGCGTCCCAGTCGCCGGGGGCGAGGCTTCCGAGTGCCACGCGGATGTCCTCCCACGCATAGGGCCGGGCCCCGCCGTCGGTGTTGCGCAGCATCACCCGCAGCAGGTCGCCCACACCCTCTCTGCCCCCCGTCGCGCCGCGGATCTCGATGTCCCACAGGAAGGCCACCAACGCGCCGCCGCTGTAGAGCGGCGGACCCTTGCGGGTGCCGGGCGCGTCGAGCGGTGTCGCGAGCTCGCGATACTGGGTGACGTGGGTTGCGAGTTTGGCGTAGAACATTTCGTCGGTGGTCAATCCCCCCGAAACCAGCGCGAGGTTGGCCGCGTACTCGGTGAAACCTTCCTGGAACCACTGCGAGCTCGCATAGTCGGCGCCGCGCAGTCGCCACGCGTTCCAGTAGTGGAACACCTCGTGCGCGATGGTGTTGCCCCAGTCGCCCAGGTTGGCGCGCGCGGGCGTGTCGTGATACGACATCGCGAAGCTGGCGCGGAACGACTCGCCGCCCCGCTCCTCCAGCGGCAGCAGCACCACCAGGTAGTCGCCCGGTCCGGAGAACCCGATGAAGCCGACCAGCCGCTCTGCCACCACGCCCAGCACGCGCAGCACTTCCCCGCGCGCGGATTCCCAGTGCCCCAGCGCAATCACTTTGAGGTTGAATCCACCGGCGGTGAGCACGTCCGGCGCACCCTTCACAAACGCGACCAGGTTTTCGGTGAGATCTTCGGCGGCGGCAACCGACACGCTGCGGCGCGCACCGCGCAATGCCGGCCACGGCACCACCGGCTGCCAGTCACGCGGCAATACGAAGCTCACCTCGCTCACCCCCTGCGCCGGCGTGGTGATGAACAGCGAGCGGCCGATCACCACCATGTGACGCGCGTCGGCAAACGCGGCTTCGCGCGGCGCCGGCCAGTCGCGCGCCGCAAGCGGGGTGTAGTCCACCAGGTACTCCAGGGTGAGCGGACCGTCGGCGCGCCGCGCGAGCACCCAGCCACGGGCACCGTTGGCGGTGACGCCCACACTATTGCCGGCGGCATCGCGCACGCGCAGCCGCTGCACCAGCGCGGGCCAGCCCGCATCGGCGACCTCGGGAATGTCGCCCGGCCGCGACGTATCCATGCGTAGTTCGGTAGTGTTCCCCGGCACGGTGGCGCGCACGGCCACGCGGTGGGACGCCGGATCGCGCACCTGTATCTGGTAGATCGCGGTGGTTTCGGCCTGCGATTGCGTCGCGCCCGCCGCGAGAACGACGGCGACCAGCAAAATGGCGAGGAGCCATCTCACGCGCCCATCAACCCGCCGTCACCGGCCGCTCCCTGGCCCCCTTGATCAACAGCCACAGCATGAACGCCACCTCTCCGAGCAGCGCCGGGATGGTGACCATCTCCACCCACGCCGCATACTGCGGCAGCACCAGGCCGCTGACGCTCAGCGCCAGGTACGCGATGCCGTTGATGATGAGCCAGTAACCGAACAGGCGGGGAATGAAGCGCGAGCGGATGGCCAGCATCCCCAGCGGAAACAGCCATATCCCCCACAGCACCTCGGCGGCGAGCACCTGCTGTCCGTGCAGGCGCATGAAGAAGTGCGCAAGGGCGTCGCGCTGCGGTGCGTCGAAGGCGGCCAGGTAGTCCGCCCCGCTCACGAAGGCGAGTGCCGCGATGTCGTTCAGGACGATGAGGAAGTCGACGGCGGCGGGGAGGATGCCGCCCACGATCACCACCAGCACCGCGAGCTGGTGGTCGACATCCCGGAACAGCCGGTAGAGGGCGAAGGTGAGAAAGAGCACGATGACGCCGCACGCCAGCTCGCTCATTATCCCGAGCCTGAAGAGCGTCTCGTTGGCGGCGATGTTGGCGGCCGTCGCGGCCGCGTCTCCGCGCACGAACAGCTTGCCCGGAATGTAGAGCAGCCGCAGGGGCGCGACGAGGGTCAGCAGAAGATACAGAAGTCCGGCGATTCGTGCGTTTCTTTGCACCGTGGTCATGTGCACTTCCTCCTGGCAACTACATGTTCAGTCGGGCGAGAAAGACAATGATGATCAGCATGATGACGACAAAGATGATAGCCCGGATCCGCGCACGGCGCGAAGATGCGACATCGACCGGCGCGGCGTCCCCACCCAGCACCTTTACCACTGTCGCCGCCATGGCGGGACTCAACCCCTGCCCGGCCAACCACGCCGCCACCTCCGCAGCCGGAATGCCCTGCTCGAGGCGGGCCCGGGCGAGTTCCTCGAGTTCGTCCGCGCTGCCCGCCGCGTGGGCCGGTGCGTCCCCGTTCGCCGCCAGGGCGGGCGGGGGCTGATGCAGCGGACCGCGCGCAACGAACGTCCGTTTGACCCGGTCCGACTGGTGGAAGTAGGTGATCCAGACGGCGCCAAAGGCCATCATCGGGAAGATGTCCATCAGCGGCTCGGTTGATTCGAGGTCGCGCAGCTCCGCGGGCAACAGCGCACCGGCCAGCATGTTGTCGGCAATCACGTAGACGAAGCGCGCCACCACGTAGAGCATAAACATCCTGGGAACGCTGGAGCGATGGCGGTAGAACAGCCACATCATCAGTCCCCACGCAACCGCGCCCGCCACCAGGAACACCACTTCGAAACCGAGGATCACGGTCAGACCGGAGCCGAACCCCGACACGATTTCCGCGTCGAAACACGCCGCGAGGTCGGAGATCGAGGCCAGGTCGCGCAGGGGGGCGATCGCCGTCCCGATGACGGGCAGCAGCAACCATCCGCGAATCCCCGCCGGCCCGTCGGCGCGCTCGGGCCGCCGCGGTTCGGGATCGTAGCGGGCATACAGCCGCCTGGCACCCCACAGCGAACCCGCCAGGCTGGCCAGCGCCACCAGCACCATGCCCCAGCTGATCCCGGACGCCCCCGCGTTCCGCCCCCGGATGAGGTGGTAGGTCAGGTTGCTGCGGATGCGGTCGTGCCGGGCGATGAAATCGGCCACGTCCGCCGCGTCGATGTAGTCGCGCGTGCGACTGTATTCGTATTCGATCCGGATCTGGTCGCCCCGCGTCGACACCCGTTCCCAGTAGCGGAACCCCTTGCCCTTGATGTCGGTCTCCTGCGGCCTCGCCGGCCAGCGTCCCGGCGGATCGATGATGAACTCGTGCCGGAAGTCGATGCGCCCCACCTCGTAGGGCATGGTGCGATCGGGACTGCTGTTCCACAGCGTCTCGTTGTCCAGCGACAGCGGGAAGAATTCCACGTAGCGCACGCTGGTGTCCTCTTCGGACTGGATCCAGATGTTGTCGATGCGGTAGGACTCGTTCACCACCACCACATTGTCGCTGTCTCTTTGCTGGTCTTCCAAGGAGAGGTCGGCCGTCGCCGTGATCTGCGGATACATGGCGGCGTAGTAGGACAGGTACTGCTTCTGGATGCTGGCGAGATCCGTGTAGGCGAACATGAAGCGAATCATGTCGGCGCGCGATCCACGGTACTCCGTCTTTACGGTCAGGTCGGCGCCGCCGGCGTCGTCCACACGGAAATGCTCCGTCACCACCGTACGCCCCGTCCTGGGTTCCGGCAACGGGGTCAGATCGTCGCTGTCGGGTGCCACGATCAGACCGAAACGGTAGTCCGGGAAATACATCTGATCGAGGTCCCCACCCTGGTGCGACGCGGTGGGATCCACGAACCGCATCTCATCGCCGTAGCGGAACGCCACCACGCAATGATCGAAGTCGCCGGGCGCGACCGCAAACTCATCGGCGGAACGGGGCCCCGCCGTGTTGACCAGCATGGGGTACGCATCGACGCCCATTTCCTCCAGGAGAACGCTGAGCAGCAGGGACTTGTCCTTGCAGTCGCCGTAACGCTGCTCCCACACCCGGGTGGGCGGGTGGGGCACGTATGCGCTCATTCCCTCCAGGAGCCCGAGGTAGCGAACCTCGTCCTGCACGAAGTGGATGGCCTGCATGATGTTCTCGGGCGAATGCGAGAAGTTCAGCGCCTCCCCGGCCATCTCGCGCAGGCGTGCCCGTTCCGGCTCCGACACCGCGAACAGCGGAACCGCCCACGCGGCCACCGCGCCCCAGTTGGCAAAATCGGTGAACTTGACCATGGGGAATTCCTGCGCCATGTACCAGCCGGGCACGTGGTTGTCGTAGTCGCTCCCCTTCAGTTGCTCCCGCTTCCACTGGTAGTCGGTGTATCCCGCGGCCTGGGTGACTTCGGGCTCGAGGTCGGTCTTGTGGTGCTTGATGACGATGTCGCCACCGTCCGGCACCCGGATGCGCACCAGCCACAACTCGATGGGCATCATGGAGTCCAGCCACAGGTTGCCGAAGTCGTGGTCGTCATAGGCGGGGTTCTGACCGCTCTGGGAATACGCGTACTCGATGATGTCTCCCACCCGGACGTCCGACAGATGGATCGACGCGGTGAGCGACCCGTCGTACATGTACCGCTCCATGTTGGTCTCGCGCTGAAATGTCTGCACGCGATCCACACCGAGCTTGTCGATGACCATGCCACCGCGGTGCAGCCGCAGCCGGTGCAGGGTCAACGTCTCGAAGGATGGGTCGTAGTCGATGGTGAGATCGGAGAGTTGCTGGACGCCCTCGTGGCTCACGATCTGGACGGCGGTGTGGATGTAGGAGGTTTGCGATTCGACGTCGTGCTGGAAGTCGTAGAGCAGCGCGTTGGAGGCGCCGGAGCGGGCGCGGGGCTTCATTTCATTCGGCGCCGGGAACTGGTGCGGGATCACCCAGCCGGGTTCCGGCCCGACGCGCGGCTCGTTGGCGACCGCCGGCAGCGCGGGCGCGAGTGCCGCGGCGGCCAGGAGCATTGCGCCCCCGATCAGCGTGGCTCGCATGCGTGGACCTGTGGGGCGGCGCACTCCGAAAACCCCCTCACTCCGGGCCATCCGCAAGATAGCCGCCGGCCTCGGCGCGCGACAGCATGTCCCGCATGCCCGACGTGTCATTGTGTTTGATGAGTGCATCCGCGATTTCTTCGAATCTTCGCAACAGTGCGCGCAGGACGAACGGCCCGAAACTCACCCGGTTGATGCCGATGGATTGTAGCACCGGCAACGGCGCCGCGGTGGGCGATCCCAGGATGTTGATGGGCGCGGCGATACGCTCGCGCAGCAGGCGCACGGTCGCTTCGTCGCCGGGACCGATGGGGTACACGCAGTCCGCGCCGGCAATCGCATAGGCGGTGGCGCGCGCCACGGCATCCTCGGTGGCGTCGGCGGGGTCCGCGAAGGCGCCCGATTCGTAGCTGTCGATACGCGCATTGATGACCAGGTGCAGCCCCTCGCGCGCCGCGCACGCCCGCACGGTTGCGATCCGCGCGCACTGCTCCTCCACCGGGCGCATATTGCCACCCTTCAACCCGTCCTCGATGTTGACACCCACCACCCCGCTCGCGATCACGGCGCGGATGGTTTCCTCCAGTTCGGAAATCGACTTCGCATAACCGGCCTCGATGTCCGCCGTCACCGGGACGACCACGCTGCGCGCGATGCGGCCGATGACGTCGATAAGCGTGCTGCGCTTGATTCGCTCGCCGTCCCTGTAGCCGAGCGAGGTGGATATCGCGGCGCTCGCCGTGGCCACCGCGCGGTATCCCTTCGCCTGCAGGATGCGCGCGCCGATGGGATCCCACACGTTGGGCAGAATGAGCATGCGGCCGCCGCCGTGCAGCGAGAGCAGCGTCGTGGCCTTTTGCTTCTGAGCAGAGTCCGTCATCTCGTCACCTGCCCTTCGCGGCGCGCAGGATCGCCGAAAGACTTGCCTCCACATCGGCGTCCGTGGTGGCCCACGACGAGACGCTGATGCGCATGGCGGTTCTTCCCTGCCACACCGTCCCCCCGCACCAGCACGTCCCGTCCTCCTGGATGGCCGCGATCACGCGGCGTGTCTCCTCCGGCAAGCCGAACGACACCATCACCTGGTTGAGCACCACGTCGTTGAGGATCTCGTAGCCGGCTGCGTGCAGCCCCTCGGCAAAACGCCGCGCCTGCGCGCAGGAGCGGTCGACCATGGCGGCGAGCCCCGACTTCCCCAGCGAGTGCAGCGCCGCCCACACCTCGATGCCGCGCGCGCGCCGCGACATTTCCGGAACGAACAGGTGCGGGTCGCGCGATTCGCCTTCCACCAGGTACGCCGCGCTGACCGACATGGCCGCGTTGAGGTGGCGCTTGTCGCCCGCCCGCGCTGGCCATGGTGGCAGGCGATCCGAGGGCGTCCAGTTCTTCCAGCACGCGTGACGGCTGCACCGGTTCCTCCTGCAGCGGGCGGTGCAACGATGCGAGCGCGGTGATTGCGCCCGGCTGCGGCGACACGCGTCGCTCGCGCAGGCTGTCCAGATAGGCCGTGCCGCGCGCCGCCGCGTCGTTGAGAAGGGACTTCAAAACCAGACCTCCTGATGTTGCCGCACGCTCACCTTTCGGCAGTTCCCCGTACCGCCCACGCGCGCGCGCTCAGTGCAATCCTGCCCTGTGCGGAACGCGGCAGCGACTTCTCGAGCGCGTTCGCCAGAGCGGCGCGGGCGTCCTCGTCCAGCGATGCCACGTAGGACGGCGCCGGCCCGGTGCCGCCCAGGAAGGGGCGCCAGTAGTCATCGAAATCCGCGAACTCGGTGGTTATCTCGATGGGTTCGCAACGCACGCCGTCGAGGCCGCCGTTGCGGAATACATCTTCGAGCGCATCCGGTTTGCAGAGGGGGAAGCGCGCCCCTTCGTCGCGCGCGCAAGCCGCGGGGTCGAGTGCTACCACCGCATCCCAGAATCGGCGCAGGAAGCCCATGCCGTCGGCGTAGTCCCACACGCACGCGGACACCGTCGCGCCGGGAGTGGCGAGCGAACGCATCTCCTCCACCGCGGCGCCGGCATCCGGGAAGAAGTTCATCGCGAACAGGGATGCAATGCCGCCGTAGCCATCCGGCCGCGCGGGAAGACCGCCCACGCCGGCCACCACAAACGACACGCGTTCGTCGGAGACGTGCTTGCGAGCGTATTCGATGAAGGGTGCCGCGGGGTCGCATGCGAGTACGGAGGCGGGCCGGCTGTTTTCGCAGATGGCGCGGGTCAGCGCGCCGGTGCCGCACCCCACGTCCAGCCAGTGTTGTTCGGCGGGAATCCCCAGCCAGGCCACGAACCGCGGTGCGAGTTTCCGGCTCCACCGCCCCATGAAGTCTTCGTAGGTGGACCCGGCGGCCCAACGGTCGTGATGCTCGGCCATGCGCGTGACTCCTTGCCGCATCCTATCCGCTCTTTGGCGGCTCACCCGGTTCGCCCGGTGCGGGACCGCCCGCCCGCTCGCCCACCGTCTCCTTCGCACCCAGCCCGTAGCGCTTCAGGGTCTTGTAAGCGGCCGCGGGTGAAATATCCGTGATGCGGACCCGATCCTGGTCAATGAGATACACACCGCCGGACTGGGTATCGGGTGAGCCGGGCACATAAACGGCCACATGACCATCCTCCAGGCGCTCGACCAGCCATCCCAACTGCCAGCATGAATCTTCGATTCGCGCCAGGACAACCGGACGGTCCACCTCGACGTCCGGGTTCAGAAGCCGCGTGGTGAGTGCCTTGACGTACTCATAGCCGGGCAGGTTGGAGAGCACGGACTCGATGCGGCTGGTTGCCTTGCTGGCGGCGGCGGTGCGCGCCAGTACACCGGCGAGAAAACAGAACAGGATCAGCAACAGAACCGCCAGCAGTTTGCCGGTCCCGAATCCAAAGATGGACTCCATCGGGATGCGCGCCGCGAGCGGCGCGACGATCTTGTGTGCAACCTGCGCGGCCTTGCCAAGCAGGATCATCATAATAACGATCGGCACCAGAAAGAGAACGCCGCCCACAATAGTGGTACGAATGAAGCTGGCAATGGCCTTCATGATGCTCCGTTCGGCCAGGGATGCTGGCGCTTCAGAGGGACTCAGCCCGAGCTGACAACCGGTAGCCTATGAGAGCAACCGGCGCAGCACAACAGATTCCCGCATTCCCGGCGGTTTCCCGGTCATCCCTGCGCCTTCAGGAAATCCACAAGGCGGGCATTGAAGAACGCCGGGTTCTCCATGTTGCTCATGTGACCCGCCCCCGGCACCACGTGCAATTCGGACGCGGGGATGCGTTCGTGCATGGCCCGCGAGCTGGCGTGTGGCGTGCGCGTGTCGTTTTCGCCCACCAGGATCAGGGTGGGAACGGCAATGGAGGCCAGCGACCCGGTGGTGTCGGTGCGGCCCGCCATGGCAATCAGATGGCCCGCGATGGCGAGGGGCGATGTCATGCCGACAATGTGCCTCGCGTGCTCGATGGCCCGGGGCCGAGTGTGAAAGGACTCCGGCGCGAATACCGTGGGCAGGAACGACTCGGCGAAAACATCGGCACCATCGCGTTTCACAGCCGCGGCGGCGTTCGCGCGGCCAATCTTGCCTGCGTCGTCATCGGCTTCGCTGCGCGTGTCGCACAGCACGGCGGCTTGAAAGCGCTCGGGGTTGCGCGCCAGCGCCCGCAGCGTGATGTATCCCCCCATGGAAAGCCCCACCGCCACCACGCGTTCGATATCCAGGTAGTCGAGCAGGGCGATCAGGTCGTCCACGCCGCCCTCGATGGTATATTGCCCGTCGCCCACTTCGCTGTGGCCGAGACCGCGGATGTCGTATGCAATGCAACGGTGGCTGTGCCCGGCCGCCTCCATCTGCGCGCCCCACATGGCGCTGCTCAACGGAAAGGCGTGGACGAACAAGACCGTGGGCGACTGCGTCTCACCGGTCTCCACGAAATGAATGGTGGTGCCGTTGATCTTTGCGTGCACGAACGTTACCTCATTTCAGAAGCGTCAACGTCTCTCATCTTGTGCCCGCTCCAAGCAGCCGCCGTCCGACACCTGGCCGCTGCTTCATCAGGTACAGGCCGGCCAGCAGCACGGCGAACAGGTTGGCCACCACAATGGACCACCACGGCACCAGGGCGCGAACGGGACCGATCAGCAGATTGACCCCGTAAACGGTGACAACGAACCCGGCCACGATGACCAGCGTCACCAGCCGCGCGCGCGCGGGATGACGATCGGCGTACTCCACCAGTCCGGTCACGACGAGTCCGATGGCGAGCGAGATCGAGAAGTGCAACGCGTTGTACTGGAGGATGGCCCGCGGGTCCGGACGCACGGGCAGCAGGAGAATCGAGGGATCGCGCAGCCCCTGAAATGTCACCTTGCCGAGCATGTCCACGGTGAACAGTGTTCCACGTGCCGCCAGAAAATCGAAGATCGCATAGAACAATGCCACGGAAACGGCGGCGATCAAGCCGACCATCAGTCCTTGCCGGACCGTACCACCCGTTGACGTCATGTGAGTCCCCCTTACTTTGCCATCTTCGCACCCATCTGCTGCAACAACTCCCGAAGAATGGAGCGGTGGCAGTGGGCCTCGTCCTCGCAGTAACAACCGATCGAAAAACTGGCCTGGTGCGACAAAGCCGCCAGCAGTTCCAGATCCCGGCGGGGTGCGAGCTGTTTCAACTCGGCGAGAAACTTGCGCTTGAACACCTTCCACGCGCGCTCGTCCTTCACCGGAAAGGTTTCCTTGAGCAGCGGTTCGGTGGGTGAGAGGTTGGGAAACCAGACGTCGTAGAAATCCCGCGAGGCAAACTGGTCCTTGGGAACGCCGCGCGGCGGCCGCCGCACGGTGCCGATGCGCAGGCCCTCGCCTTTGGCGCGCGGGCTGCCGAGCCTCACGATTCTAACCGGCATGGTTCCTCCCCGTGTATTCCAGGATCACAGGTACGGATATATCTCATCTGCAATCCAGTAGCAAGAGATGAGCAGTGCGAGGAGCGTCCCCCACACCCACAGCATCCAACGGCGCTTGCGCCACGTTGCGGCGAACGACGACTGCTGCAGGGGAATGTCCACGAGGTACGCGGCGGAGTAGCATACGTTGGCCAGTGCCGCGAGCACCAGGAGTTGCAGGGCATGTTGGAGTGTCAGCGCGTGCTGAAAGTGCGGCCATGTGAACACAACCCACCCGGCCGCCAGCGCGGCCAGGGCGACGTTGTACCAGATGCGCCGCGGCTCCCAGTACAGGGCCGCTTCACGAAGCGGATTCGCTGCCATTCCGGAGCCCCCCGGGGGTGAGAGCGCGCGCCAACGGCGTCATGGCGTTCAGCGATGGTCGCTGTCGATAGTACCGGGCGGCCGGTGGAGTCGCAAGGAGACGCTGGTACCAGCGCAGCCTGCCGAGGGCAACACACTTTTCTCGTGATATCCGGTCCACCGGCCCGTCCTACAGGGTACTGCGTTCCCGCCGAACGGGGGCCAACCGTGTCCTGATCGGGAAGGAGCCCGGCCATGAACCTCGCACGCTATCTCACCTGCTGCCTCGTCCTGGCGGCCATCGTTTTCGCCACCGCCCCGCCCGCCTTCGCCACCTGGTCCACCAACCCCGCGGTGAACACACCCGTCTGCCTGGCAGCAGAAGACCAGTCGAACGCGGTGGCAATTCCAGACGGAGCCGGGGGCGCCATCATTTCCTGGCAGGATACCCGCCTTGGCTTCTCGAACATCAACATCTACGCGCAGCGGGTGGATGCAACCGGCACTCCGCTCTGGGCCAGTGACGGGATCGTGGTCTGTGACGCCGCCAACAACCAGAGCAATCCTATCGCGGCGGGCGACGGTGCCGGCGGGGTCTTCATCCTCTGGCGGGACTTGCGCGCGGGGCCGGCCCACTACGCCCAGCACATCGATGGGAACGGTAACCCACTGTGGCCAGCGAACGGTATCGCGTTCGTCACCGGGGCAGGGGGCAACGAGAGCGTCACGCCGGACGGCTTCGGCGGTTTCATCTGCGCGTGGGAAGACCCGCGCTACGACCCGCAGGGCAATATCTGGGCGCAGCGCATGTCCGGCGGTGGAACGGCGTACTGGCTTGCCAACGGAGTTGCGGTGTGCACCGCGGCGAACTACCAGACCTACATGGACATCACCAGCGATGGCGCCGGGGGCGCCATCATCACCTGGCAGGACAGCCGCACCTCGATCAGCGAATACGGCGTCTACGCCCAGCGCATGAATGCCGCTGGAAATGCGGTGTGGACCGCGAACGGCATCGTGGTATGCAACCTGAACCTCAGGCAGAGGGTTCCCAAGATCGTCCCCGACGGAGCCGGCGGCGCCATCATTGCCTGGCAGGACCAGCGAATGGGCGGGGACGATATCAACGTCTATGCACAGCGGGTCAACAGCACCGGGTCCCTGCTGTGGCCCACCGACGGCGCAGACGTATGTACCTTCGCCGGCAATCAGAGCGTTCCACTGTGCGCGAGCGACGGAACCGGCGGCGCCATCGTTTGCTGGCTCGACACCCGCACCAACCCCAACATGTATGCGCAACGCCTCAACGGCGCCGGCGCTCAGCTCTGGAACCCGGACGGTGTCCCCATGACGTCCACCACCAGCAACAAGCTCAACCACGCGATCGTGAGCGACGGCAGCGGTGGGGCACTCCTCGCGTGGCAGGATCTGCGCGGCACGAACAGCTACGATATCTACATCCAGAGAATCAGCTCTCTGGGCATGCCCGCGTGGGCGACCAACGGCGCGGCCATGGGCACAGCGGCCCTCGCGCAACAGTTCCCTGCGGTGGTGAGCGACGGCGCCGGGGGCGCCATCGTCGCATTTCAGGATCCACGCAACGGCACAGACAACAACATCTATGCGCAGGAGATCAACGGGAATGGAGTTGTGGGCGGAGGGCTGCTGCCAACGGGCGTGAATGACGGTGGCACGCCGGCAACGGCCAGCCTGCACCAGAACTACCCGAACCCGTTCAATCCGGCGACGACGATCTCGTTCGATCTCGGTGCACGTTCGTTTGTGTCGTTGAGGGTGTTTGATGTGCGGGGCCGCGAGGTGGCAACGCTCATCCAGGGCGAGTTGCCCGCCGGCACGCATACGCAACCATGGCATGCCCTCGACCTTGCGAGCGGTGTTTACCTCTATCGTTTGTCAGTGGTTCCGTCAGCGATGGCGCACGGAATCAGGGCCGGAGACGGGGATGCCTTTGTAGAGACCCGGAAGCTGGTCCTGCTGAAGTAAGCACTTCAGTGTTTCACCTCGGCGGCGCTCGTCAAGGGCCCGCGGTCCCCGGAACCCACCCGCTCCGCGGATTCATCCCACGCGAAAATGGAGCGGGTCCCGGAGGTTTTGCAGTTCGCGGTAGTAGTAGAGGGCTGTGGGCCGTTTGCCCTTGAATCGAAGCTTCTTCAGAAACTCGATTTCCTCGTCGGTGGCTTCACGGCTCAACGATGGGTCACGAAGGAACTCTTCCAGCCCCGGCTCTTCCTGCGGGCGACGCTCGGGCTCCTTCTCAACGAACTCATACCGCCTTGTGTGCTCCGGAACCAGTCTGCGATTGAGCACGATGTCCATGCCGAAGTTCCCAAGGTCGATCGACCAGGACTCGATCAAGGGATCAAGAAAAGAAGCGCAGCTTTCCGGCGACAGGCTGAACACATCCGCGTCCAGGAACTCCAGGATCATGACTCGTATCTGTTCGTAGCTCTTGCTGGTGAGCCGTGCCACCAGGCGGAGCCAGGTTTCATTCTCCAGCTCCTCCGTGGCCAGTCTCTTCACGACATCCAGGAGCCTCTGGGTAACGAGGCGTTCGAGCTCGCCGAAGGGCTCTTTCTCGAAGATGGCCCGGATCTGCTTTGCCTGCTCGGGCGCGCACTTGCCAAGCACCAGATCCCGAACCTCGCTCAGCAGGGGCACGGGCGGCTCCGCGAGTGTGCGCTTCCACTCCGCCATGCGCTGGAGTTCCGCCAGCCTGGCAAGCTTGTCCCCGGGTAGCTTCAGAACCATGGACATCTTCTCGTAGATATCGGTCCGTTCGGGCGCCGGCGGCAGCTTCTTGCCGGTGAGCAGCTGCGAGATGTAGGACTCCGTAACCCTGGCTGCAGCCGCCAGATCCTTCTGTTCCAGCTTCAGCTCTTCCAGGCGCTGTTTAATGAGAATGGACACGTCCACGGATCGCCTCCGGGTTAACTAACCCTGATTAATCATATATACAGTATCGCGATATACACTTGACTAGTCAAGTTAATTGCCCTATGTTGAGGAAGCAGCAGAGCACCTCGCTTCACCCACCCAGGTCATCTCATCGCTCCCTGCGAATCACCAGTACACACGAGGAGAACCATAATGTACGCACGCAGAGTCTCAATGAACCTCAAGCCGAACAGTGTCCCCGAGTTCACCCGCACCCTGGAAAAGGAAGTCATTCCCGCCCTGCGCAAGCAGAAGGGTTTCCAGGACGAAATCACCCTTGTCGTCCCCAACGGGACCAAGGTGGTCGCGATCAGCCTGTGGGACAAGATGGAGAGCGCGACGGCCTACAACAACAGCGGCTATGCCGAGGTCGTGAAGATGCTTTCGAAGGTGGTCGACGGAACGCCCAACGTTGAGAACTACGAAGTTTCCAACTCCACGTTCCACAAGATCGCCGTCAAGGTCTAACTCCGTATCACAGCTCCGTCAAGGTGGGGGCAGGCATCCGCCTGCCCCCACCCCTGCCATCCGGCAGGAAAGAAAGAAGGACATGAAATGAGTACCAAGAGAATGTATGTCGGCAACCTGTCGTTCGACTCCACGACCGAGGACGTAAGCGCGGCCTTCGGAGCATTCGGAACCGTTATCGACTGTTCCCTGATCAGCGACCGCGCCACCGGCCGCACCAAGGGCTTCGGGTTTGTTGAGATGGACGCAACCGAAGCCGCCAACGCGATGGCACAGCTCAACGGCAAGGACCTTGGTGGGCGTGCCATCACGGTCGCCGAAGCACGGGAGCGCACCAGCGGGACGCCGAGCAACTAGCGTGAGCCCTGGGGCGCCCGATGGCAGGGCGCCTCCCGCGTGTGCCGGGGAACGTCGCCTGGCGCTACCAGCCGGGTCGATTCGTGCCGCCGGGCCCCGGCCTGCTGTATCGACTGGCGATCGTGCTATCATCCCCCCATGAAACACACCCGTTGGTTCCCTGGCCTGTTCCTGGCCGCCGCACTGCAGGTGAGCATGGTGCCCATGGCTTCATCCCGATCCGACTCGACCGTTACCCGTCCCGTCGCCACCGTGCCCCACGTGGACCTCGCGCGCTACACCGGCCTGTGGTACGAGGTGGCGAAGATCCCCAACCGATTCCAGAAGCAGTGCGCGCGCGGCACCACCGCGGAGTACGCGCTGCGCGACGATGGGGAGATCAGCGTGATCAACCGGTGCATCAAGGAAGACGGAAGCACCGACGAAGCCGAAGGGGTCGCGAAGATCGTGGACGCGGCCAGCAACGCAAGACTCAAGGTGAGCTTCGTGAGCTTTCTCGGCTGGCGGCCGTTCTGGGGGGACTACTGGGTGATCGGCCTGGACGCGGACTACCGGTGGGCCATCATCGGCACCCCCGATCGCAAGTACGGCTGGGTGCTGGCGCGCACCCCGTCCCTCGACATGAACACCATGGACGCGATCTTTGCCATCATCGAGCGCAACGGCTATCCGCGTTCGGTGTTCGTGATGAGTCCGCAGGACTAGCCCCGCACCAAAGCGCCGTCAGATCCGGCCGATGGGCAGCCGCCGCACGCGCTTTCCGGTGGCGCTGAAGATGGCGTTGGTCACCGCCGGGCCCAGCGGGGGCACCGGCACCTCGCCCATGCCACCCGGCGCGGCGCGACTCTCGATGATGTGCGCCTCCACCTGCGGCATCTCGCCGATCTCCAGCATCGGAAAATCGGAGAAGTTCTCCTGCTGAACGCGGCCGTTGGCCACGGTGATCCTCTGCTTGAGCACCGCACTCAGGGCGAAGGCGATGGATCCCTCGCACTGCGCCTCGACCAGGTCGGGGTTGATCACCTGACCGCAGTCCACCACGCAGACCACGCGCCGCACGCGCGGCCATCCGTTCTCCACGGAGACCTCCGCCACCTCGGCCACGTAGGACCCGTAGCCGAAGAAGAACGCCACGCCACGGCCGACACCGGAGGGCAGCGGCTTTCCCCAGGCGGCCTTCTCGGCCGCCGTCTCGAGCACGCGGATCAGGCGCGCGTTGTCGTAGGTGTCGTCCGCGGCAGCGCGGCCGGACGCGCGCAGCATGTCCAGGCGCATCTCCAGCGGATCGCGTCCCGCGGCGACAGCGAGTTCGTCCACGAAGGACTGCACGACGAACGGGTTGTACGAGTTCACGGTGGAACGCCACGCCCCGCGCGGCAGCACGAAGGGAACGTGCGTGTACTCGACGTGGTAGTTGGGCACCGAATACGCGGGAAAATCGTTGGGATCGAAGCGTCCGGTGTAGGTATTGAGAATATGCCAGTGCCACGCCGCCGGCACTCCGTTGGCGTCCACCGAGCCGCGCAGCGTGTGCAGGCTCGCCGGGCGATAGCGATCGTGCTGGATGTCGTCCTCGCGCGTCCACACCACCTGCACCGGGCCCTCCACCTGGCGCGCGATCCCCGCCGCCTCGAGTTCCACATCCGGGTACAAGCGCCGCCCAAATCCGCCGCCCAGCAACGTCACGTTCACGGTCACCTGATTCGCGCGCAGGCCGAGGTAGCGCGCGACCGAGTCCTGCACGTCCTGCGGGTCCTGTGTGGGTGTCCAGATTTCGCACGCGTTCTTGTCCACACGGATGGTGCAGTTCATCGGTTCCATGGTGGCGTGGGCGAGGAATGGAATCTCGTAGGTCGCCTCCACCACGCGCGACGCGCCCGCGAGGACGCCGGCCGTGTCGCCGTCGTCGTGCAACACGTCGCCCTTGTCCGCGGCCAGCTTGTTGAAGCGCGCCGCCAGTTCTTCGGTGGACGCGCCGGCGTCGGGGCCCTCGTCCCACTCCACCGACAACGCGCGCACCCCCTGCAACGCCGACCACGTGTCGGCGGCGATCACGGCGACACCCGGTGCAATATAGAACTCGCCGCCCATCCCACCATATTCGACCACCTTGTACACGCCCGGCACCTTCATGGCCGCGGTCGCATCGTACCTGCGCACCTTCCCGCCGTACACCGGGCAGCGCGCGACAGCCGCATACCGCATGTCCGGCACCCGCGTGTCGAAGCCGAAGCGGGCGCGACCGTGGATGTAGTCCTGCGCATCGCTGCGACGGACTCGCGTTCCGATGAGGCGAAATTCGTCGGGGCTCTTGAGCGGCACGCGCTCGGGATCGGGAACCGGCAGCGTGGACGCCGCCTCGACCAGTTGACCGTAGGCCGCCTTCTGCCCGTTGCGGCCATACACCTCGCCGAGCTGGGCCGTACACGTGCTTCGGTCCACACCCCACTGGTTCGCCGCGGCGGTGATGAGCATCTCGCGCGCCACGGCGCCCGCGCGGCGCAGCCGATCGTAACAGCGGCGGATACTCAGGCTGCCGCCGGTCGCCTGGGGCCCGTAGCGCTCGTCGCTTGCGCCCGGCGCCTGCTGGATGCGCACGCTCTCCCACGGGACACCGAGTTCGTCGGCGACGATCATGGGCAGTCCGGTGCGAACCCCCTGCCCCATCTCGGAGCGCGTCACCCACACGGTGGTGGTCCCGTCGGAGGAAATCTGCAGAAGTATGTCGGGCGAAAATCCAGCGCGCGTCGACGGGTCGAACGAGTACGGGGCCTCCTGGTCGAGCAGCTTGACCCCCAGCACCAGGCCCGCGCCCACCAGGCCGGTGATGATGAGGAAGTCCCTGCGATTGAGCCGTTGAATGGGGATCATTTTGCACCTTCTTCGGCGGCGCGCCGGATGGCGCGGCGAATGCGGAGGTAGGTTCCGCACCGGCAGAGGTTGTCGCGCATGGCGGCGTCGATCTCTTCGTCGGTGGGATTGGGCTTCTGGCGCAGCAGCGCGGCGGCGTTCATGATCTGCCCCGGCTGGCAGTAGCCGCACTGCGATACACATTCCGTCTCCCACGCAGTCTGCAGCGGATCCGGACCGGCGGCGCCCAGCCCCTCGATGGTGGTCACTTCGCGCTCCCCCACGTCACCCACCGGGGTGGTGCAGCTTCGCACCGCCTTTCCCCCGACGAGCACCGTGCAACTGCCGCACAGCCCCACACCGCAGCCGAACTTGGCGCCGGTGAGTTCGAGGCGGTCACGCAACACCCACAGCAGCGGCATGTCGGCCGCCGCCTCGACGTTCTGATTCTTTCCGTTAACGAGGATGGTATAGACAGGCATGGTGAAGACTCCCTGCGGCCAGAGACCGCAACTATCCGCCGGCGCTCACACCCATATACATCTGTACGAAGAGCACGGTATCCATGTAGGCGTGGGCCAGAATCAGCGTCCACAGGTTCCGCTTCGAAACAATATACGCGATTGCGAGGGCAAGTCCCATCAGCGTGGTCTGGACGATACCCACGATGCCCCAGTCGAAGTGGGCGAGCCCGAAAACCACCGCGCTGATCACCAGCGCGATGCGCAGCGCGGCCTTGCCCCCGCCACCCATCTCCGCGAGCCGTGTGATGAGAAATCCGCGGTACAGCACCTCTTCTCCAAACGATGAAACAAACCACACCGCCGGCAGCGCCAGCAGCAACAGGGGGAGATTGCCGCGCAGGTAGTTGTAGCCACTCATGTCGGCGTTCTGCTGCCCCGTGGCCACGTTGGCCATCAGCATTGATCCGGCAATGAAGGCGGCGAGCGCGGCGATGAGGACGACGACCGACCACAGAACGGTTCGCACCATTCCGCGCCAGCCGGGGAACCGGAAACTCAGGCCGAAGTGCGCCCAGCTTTGCCCGCGAACGCGGAGCCCGGCCCGGATGGTGAGCAGCATGATCACGTTGGCCACCCACACCACCGCCTGCCGCAGCACCGGGTTCTCGCCCACGATACCCCACCCGATCGCGACCACCACCACGGCGACACCGAACACCAGGACGATTTCCGCGGCCTGCGCCGCGCGGTTGGACGCCAGTGCGGCTGCGAGGTTGCTCATTGAACCCTCCCCTACGTGGTGTACTTGCGGCGGCCACCGGCACGCGCCGCCATCGTGAAGCCCCACGCCGAGAGCGCGCCGGGAACGATCAGGCCGGGGATCGAGAGCCAGTGCGGAATCACCCATGTCCCGATGAGGACCTCCCAGCCGGTCAGCAGCCGGCCCACGTGAAACACGGCAACGACGAAGAAGATGACGGCGCTGATCTGAAAGTACGCTTTTTGACTCATCATTGTTCCTCCCGGCTACTTCGGAACCCGCCCGCTGCGCTGCAACCACCAGCGCATGCACCTGTGTGCCACGTTCACCGGCTCACAGAACATGAGCGGACAGCCACCCACGATACTCTGCACTCCCAGACGCTGGCACTCGCGCACCGCCTCGCTGGAGACACTCCCCGCACCGAACGAGCGGTGAAACCACACCCGCGCCACCCCGCGGTCCTTGCACTGGCGGACGATTGCGGCGGAGATGTCGGGGTGGGTGGCAATCACTACGCCGTCGAGCGGGCCGGGGATGGAGGCGACGTCCGGGTAACAAATGACGTCCTCGACGGTCTGCGCGTTGGGGTTCACCGGAAACACCTCGTAGCCGCCATCGCGCAACTTCTTGAAGATGGCGTTGGCGGCGGCGTCTCCCTTGCGGGAGACACCGGCCACCGCGATGCGGCGGCCCTGCAGAAACCGTGCGACCGAATCGGGTGTCCTCACTGGAATCACCTCTTCCGCAGCCGATGAACGATGCTATTTCGCGCGGTGCTTGCGCACTTCCATGGCGTAACCCAACCAGTAGAGGGCCGCGACCAGCGTCCAGATGGAGGCCAGAATGGTACCTCCGACGCGCTCCTCCGCTCCCCACCACCAGCCCGCCGCCGCAATGGTAAACACAACTGCGAGGAACAGTCTGCTGATTTTGAACGGCATGAAAACGCTCCCTCCGTTCACCGCGCACGCGACCGTCGCGCACCCAGATGTCACATGGTATGATAGATTATCGAATATCCGCAACCGGGCGGCACCGAAACCCGCACCCGCCTGAATCGCCTCATTCCTCTGGGGGTTGTCATGTCCCGAACGCTCACCACCCGGTCCCTGTGGACCGTAGCCCTTCTCGCCTTCCTTGCGCCCGCCGTCCTGCAGGCCCAGGTCATCGACTTCGAGACCCTGCCCGGCGGCGCGCCCACGGTGGATCAGCAGACCATCTCCACCGAGTACAACTCGCTCGGGGTGACCTTCTCGCTGCTCGACGTGGTCAGCGGGCTCCCCATCGGGTCGCCGCGCATCGCCAAGGCCGGCCTGCCCCAGACCGCCTTCGAGGGCTGTTATGCGGCCGATACTCCGTACGCGTATCTCGGCCTGGGCCAGAGCTTTCTCACCGACGGCACGGGCCTTGGCATCCAGGGTGACCTGCGCATCGAGTACGCCACGCCGGTGGCGCAGGCGTCCGGGCTGATTCTCGATATCGACTGCCGCGCCAATGGTGGACCACCGTGCGAGCAGTGGACCATCACCGCGTACGACGCGGTGGGATCCGTGCTGGATGTGGCCGTGCTGGACGCGCCCCAGGGCGCCATCAATCCTCAGTGCGCTTCTCCGCAGGCGGGCCCGGGCGACTCCAATGCGTTCGGCTGGACCGTCACCGCGGGCGGGCCGCTGATCAAGTCCATCATTCTGCGGCATACCGGGGCAGCCACCAACGTGGGGCTCGCCTTCGACAACTTCACCGTGGCAGGCCCTCCGGGGCCGCTGGACGTGATCGCGACCGCGTCGGTGGACACCGTCTGCATGGGTGAGTCGATCACGCTCTCCGCGTTCCCAGGCGGCGGGATGCCGCCATATACGTTTCAATGGCAGCAGGAGCTGGTGCCCTCGTGGTTCAACCTCGGCACCGGCAGCACACAGCTGGTGCAGGTGCTGCAGACCACGCGTTTCCGCGTGATCGTGACCGATGCCAACGCGAGCCAGGTCACCAGCGCGCCGGTGACGGTGTCCGCCCAGGGCGGGGTGCTGTGTTCCGCCAGCCTCTTGCTGAGCAACAACGGCGGTGACAACCTCATCCGTTACAGCTTCTTGAGCCAGCAACCCGAGGTGTTCGTACCCGCGGGCAGCGGCGGATTGAACGGCCCCTCCAAGCTGGTGTGCGGCCCCGATGGCAACATCTACGTCAGCAGTCAGAACAACGACCGCGTGCTGCAATATGACGGTGTGACCGGCGCGTTTATCAGCACCTTCGTGCCGGCCAGCAGCGGCGGACTCGACGGCCCGGTGGGAATCGACTTCGGCCCGGACGGCAACCTGTACGTGGTGTCGTTCGTGCTGAACGCGGTGCTGCGCTACAACGGAACCACAGGCGCGTTTATCGACACATTCGTTCCCAACGGCAGCGGCCTCAACACTCCCACCGGCATGATCTTCGGTCCCGACGACAATCTCTATGTCAGCAGCCGCGACGGCCACAAGGTGCTGCGCTTCAACGGCACCACCGGCGCCGCGCTGGGCGACTTCGTCACCGCCGCCAGTGGCGGACTCAACGCGCCGCGCGGCCTGGTGTTCGGCCCGGACGGCAACCTGTACGTCTGCGAGGAGATCAACGACAGCGTGCGCCGCTACAACGGAAGCACCGGTGCATTCATCGACGTGTTCATCGCCGGCGGCAGCGGAGGGCTGGATCGCGCCAACGACATCGCCTTCGGGCCGGATGGCGTGTGCTACGTGGCCAGTTTCAACAACGACAAGCTGCTCGCCTACGACGGGGGCACCGGCGCCTTCCTCGGCGCGCTCCCCGACGGGATCCTCAACGGCCCGGCGTGGATCGCCATCGGGTGCCATCCGCGGGCAACGGGCGTGGGCGGCGGTGCCGCTGCTCCGCGGCCGCAACTGTCGGTGGAACCCAACGTGCCCAACCCGTTCAACCCGTGGACCACGGTGGCCTTCACGCTGCCGGCGGCGGGCCCGGCGCGGGTGACGGTGGTGGACGTGACGGGACGGGTGATCGCAACCCTGCTGGATAGGAGCCTGGCGGCGGGACGGCACGAGGTGGAGTGGAAGGGTGACACCCGTGCGGGCACACCGGCGCCGTCGGGGGTCTACTTTGTGCGCGTGCAGAGCGGCGGTGTCTCGGCGGCGGGCAAGATGATCCTGCTGCGCTGATTACGGTGCGCGCTTCTTCACCGCGTAGTGGAAATCGCGGCCGTCGATGCGCACCAGCGAACACTCCTGACCCGCGCTGCGCGCCCACGCGGGCAGGTCGAACTCGATGGCCGGGTCGTCCGCGATCACCAGCACCGTGCCGCCCGGCGGAAGCGCCTTGACCGCGTCCGAGGTGCGGATCACCGGCACCGGGCAGAACTCGCCGCGCGCGTCCACCACGACGGCGGCCACGCCGAGCGACGTGGACAACCTGCGGGGTGACGTCATTGCTTCCCGCGCACCTTCCAGTCCTTGAGGAGCAGGCCGTAGAAGGCGGTGTCCGACACCTCACCCGCGACGATCCATCGTTCTCGCAACAGCCCTTCGCGCAGGAATCCGAGACGTTCCAGGCATTTCACCGACGCGATGTTGCGCGGATCGACATCCGCCTCCACGCGATTCATATTCAACTCCGCGAACGCATAATCGAGCAGCGCCGTCAGCGCCTCCTGCATGTAGCCGTTGCCCCACGAGTCCGAGGCCAGACTGTAGCCGACCTCCGCCCGGCGGCAATGCTCCATCATGTCGAACAAGGTGCACGTGCCAATCAGGGTTTCCGTGTCCTTGCGGACCACACCGAGGCTGATGTACTCACCCGTTCGCATGGCGGTGAGTTCGCGCCCGATATGAGACGGGGCTTCGTCGGGGGACGTCCACGGCTCCGTGTTCCAGTAGCGCATGACCTTCAGATCCGAGAAAATCCTGAAAAGGCGGTCCCCATCGGACCCCCGTAACGGCCGCAGCAACAGCCGCGCCGTCTCGAGGTTAAGTTGTTGGAAGGAATGCATGGGAAGGTGCGGGCGGGGTGTCTACTTACCCCCGCTGCGGTAGAAGCGAACCTCCGCCTTCTCCAGCGTGGCCAGCCCCGCGCCGATGGAGCCTTCGATCTCGCCCAGGAACGCGTCCAGTTTGTCGCGCGTGTCGACAATCTCCACCACGATGGGCAGGTCTTCCGAAAGGCGCAGGATCTTGGCGGTGTGGATGCGGCTGTTGGCGCCGAAGCCCATGATGCCGCGCAGGACGGTGGCGCCGGCGAGTTTGCGTTCACGCGCCTGCGAGACGATCCACTCGTACAGCGGCTTGCCACCGTGCTTGTCGCTCTCGCCGATGAAGATGCGCAGCAGACAGCCTTCCTGGGGAAGCGTCATGGGTTACCTCCAGATGGCGAACGCGCCTGCCCGACCCGCCCACACCGCCACCAGGCACAGCACCACGTTCGTGGTCACGTTGAGGGACGCGATCAGCAGTTCGCCGTCGCGCAACAGGTTGAGGGTCTCGTTGCCGAAGGTCGAGAAGGTGGTGAAGCCGCCCAGCAGACCCACGAACACGAACAGCCGTGTCTCCGCCGAGAACATGCCGCGCGCGTCGGCCAGGTAGGAGAGTCCGCCGATCAACAGGCAGCCCAGCACGTTGACCGCGAGCGTGCCGTAGGGGAAGGCGGCGCTGCCCGATGACTGCTGCGCCCACCCGCTCACCAGGTAACGCAGGACCGCTCCCGCGAATCCGCCGCATCCGATCCAGAAGAGCTTCATGAGTATATGCCGGTGGGTACGGGTAACACGGGGCGTTCTCCTCCACATCTCAAGGGATCACGGCGCCAGCACCAGGCGATGCGCGTTGCCGATGCGTGACGTCGTCTGCGGCGGAACACCCGCGCGCGCCGCGTACTCGGGCCAGCGCCGGACGACATCCCGCACATGGGTGAGGATCTCCAGGGCGCGGCCGCGCTTGAGCGATATCGTCCGGCCACAGGATACGAAATCGTCCGCCGAAAAGCCATCCCGGCGGCCGTTGAGGGACATCTGCTGCGCGGCGGTCCAGCGCCCCGACGGGTTCCACGCGTAGGTCACGTCGAACGCGGGCGAGAGCGACCACGCGCCCGCGCGGTCCATCAGAAACGCGATGTTTTTGACGTGGTCATCCTGGTTGCGCGCCACGATGTTGAACACCATGCGCGTGAACTGCTGCTCGATGCTCGCTATGGGCAAGCCCAGCCGGCGCATCACGTCGAAGGCCTGTTCGTATGAGTAAGCACCGGGCAGGTTGTAGTCGTAGTGCGCCAGCGCGCCGAGCGAGAGCATGTGCACCTTGGCACCCGTTTCGGTACGGTCGAAACGCCTGGTCATGAAGTGGCTGCGACCACCCTCCTCGAGCAGCCGGCACTCCATCATGCTGATGCCGGCGTCGCGCGCCATCAATGCGTACGCGTACTCGATGAGGCTGTAACCCCGCGGGTCGTCCAGTTCCTTGTCCTTGTTTCCCGCCACACCGTCGAACTTGAGCAGCCAGTAGCTGAAACCATCGCCCGCGCGCACCTGGCCGGAGCGCACCTCGTTGGTGGACGGGTTCCAGGCGATGATGGCCTTGGCGCGCGCCCCGCCCGCCGACGTCCCCACGCGCAGGATGTCGGTGAGCGCGGCGCTGCGCTCGGCCAGGTCGAACGATCCGCGCAGGTTTTCGCGCCGGGTGAGGATCTCGCTCGCCAGCTCGACCAGCGCCGATATGTCCACCGGCTCGGACTCGCCGTGGAAAGGACCGATGCTCGGCTCGTACTCGAGCGCGCCCATGCCGCGCGCGCCGGTGTAGCACAGGCGCTCGACGGGGTTGAAGCTCTCCGGCTTGCGGCCTTCCCGCGCCAGCCACGCGTCGATGAGCGCGTTGCCGAACCGGTCCGGCAGCGAGTCCGCCAAGAGCCCGGGCAGGCCGTGGAACGTCTCTCGCGCGAGCGCGGGGAACGCGTAGATCTGCGGGGACAACGGCAGAGCGATCGGAGATACCTGGATCCCGCTGGCCGCGAACTCGGGCGTGTACTCAAAGAACGCCACGTCCTGTTCCGCCGACCAGCTCACCGCGCCGATGGTGCGGCCCCACAGGTTGACCTTCGCCACAGTCACGCGTCATCCCCCCAGGTCCACGGGGACGGCTTCTGCTTCTGCGTGGGCCGCGCGCGGCGGCGCTTCTTCCCCGCCAGCTTCACCTGCTGCAGCGGGCTCAGCGGCGGCTCCGGGATCAGCGCGTCGATGTTGCCGAGCAGCTCGAGCGCACCCAGCACACGCACGAGGCTCGCGGTCTGGGTGGAGTGCCCGGCCTCCATGCGCTGCAGGGTGGCCAGGGAAACCCCGGCCTCACGGGCCAGGGCTTCCTGGGTCAGGTTGCGGTTGAGCCGGTAGCGGGCGATCCGACGGCCGATCCGGCCGAGAACCGTGGCATCCGGGGAGGTGTTGCTATTCATAATAACACATCACATATGCATTATTAATGCCATTTATGACATTAATTTATCATATATGATGTGTTACCGCAACATCTTTACCCTGGAAAATCCGGCTGGGCCGTCTTCTCCTGGTCCTTGAACTGGAGCTCGTAGAGCTTGGCGTAGTGGTCGCCGCGCGCCAGCAGCTGGGCGTGCGTGCCCTCTTCGATGACACGCCCCTTGTGCAGCACCAGGATGCGGTCCACGTAGCGGATGGTGGAGAGGCGGTGCGCGATCACAATGGAGGTGCGCCCGGCCATGAATTTGCGCAGCGCGTCCTGCACCAGGAACTCGGTTTCGGTGTCCACGCTGGAGGTGGCCTCGTCCAGCACCAGGATATTGGGGTCGTAGACCAGCGCGCGCGCGAACGACAGCAATTGGCGCTCGCCCACCGAGAGCGAGCTGCCGCGCTCGCCCACGTTCTCCTCGTACTTCTTCGGCAGCCGCTCGATGAAACGCTCGGCGTTGATGTAGCGCGCCACCTCTTTGATCTTGTCTTCGCCGATGTCGGTGTTGCCCAGGTGGATGTTGTGGGCCACGCTGCCCGAGAACAAGAACACGTCCTGCAGCACGGTGGCCACATGGTGACGCAGGTCGGCCAGGCGGTACTTCTTGATGTCCACGCCATCGACCAGAATGCGCCCCTGCTCCACCTCGTAGAAGCGCGAGAGCAGCGAGATGATGGTGGTCTTGCCCGCTCCGGTGTAGCCCACGATGGCCACTTTCTCCCCCGCACCCACCGTGAAGCTCACGTCGTGCAGAACGGTCTCGTCCTTGTTGTACGCAAAGGTGACGTTCTCGAAGCGCACCTCGGTGGGCCGGTCCGGAAACGGCACCGGGTCGGGCGGGTCCACGATGCGCGGTTCGCGGTCGAGCACGCCGAAGATGCGCTCGGACGACGCCATGGCGGACTGGAGGATGTTGTACTTTTCCGAAAGGTCGCTGATGGGCCGGTAGAAGCGCTGCGCGTACTGGATGAACGCCACCAGCGACCCGAAGGTCATGGCGCCGGTGAGCACGTCCAGCCCGCCGAAGGCGATGATCAGCGCAATAGCCACCGCGCTCAGAAACTCCACCATGGGGTAGAAGACCGCGTAGGCCATGATGGACTGAATATGCGCTGCGTAGAGGTCGTTGTTGAGGTGCGAGAAGCGCCGGAACTGCGGCCGTTCGCGGTTGAAGATCTGCACCACGCTCATGCCGGTGACGTTCTCCTGCAGGAACGTATTTAGCGACGCCAGCCGCACGCGCACGTTGCGGTACGAATCGCGCGCCCTGGCGCGGAAGATGTGCGCGGCCACGTACAGGAACGGCAGCACCACGAAGGTGATCAGCGCCAGCTTCCAGTTTAGCCACAGCAGCACGCCGATGATGCCGGTGAGGGTGATGACGTCCAGCAGGATGGCGATCACACCCGAGGTGAACATCTCGTTCAGCGTCTCGACGTCGTTGGTGAGCCGCGTCATCAGGCGCCCCACCGGATTGCGGTCGAAGAAGGGAATGTCCAGCCGCTGCAGGCGCCGGAAGATCTGCATGCGCATGTCGAACATCACGCGCTGCCCCACCAGGCTCATGATGAGCCCGTGCAGATACGCCGCAAGGAAACCCACCAGCAGCGCGCCGGCCAGCAGCCCAACCACCTTGAGCAGCCCCGCGTAGCGGAGGTCCATGGCCACCTCGCCGGTGGGCGCGATGAAACGGTCGATGGCCAGCTTGGTGATGAAGGGCGGCGCCAGCTCGAGCACCGACTCGATGGTGAGCAGGCCGATGGCCCACGCCACCTTGCCCTTGTAGGGGCGCAGGTACCGGAGCAGCCGGCTCATGAGACGGCTGTCGTAGGGCTTCTCCTGCAGTTCGTCGGCCTGGATGTATTCCATGCGCTACTCTTGTTCCAGTGCAACCATGAGCATCTGCTTGCGGTACATCTCGGCGTAGATGCCGCCGTGCGCAATCAGTTGCTCGTGCGTGCCCGACTCCGCGATCTCGCCGTCGCGCATCACCATGACGCGGTCGGCCTGGCGCGCGGTGGACACGCGGTGGGAAATGAGGATGGCGGTACGTTTCTCCAGCTCGCCTTCCAGCGAGGAGAGGATGTTCTCCTCGGTGGTGGCGTCCACGCTGGAGAGGGCGTCGTCCAGGATGAGGATGCGCGGCTGCTTGGCCAGCGCGCGCGCTATGGCCACGCGCTGTTTCTGGCCGCCGGACAGGTTTATGCCGCGCTCTCCGATCATGGACTCGAACTTGTGCGGGAATGCCTCCACCTCATCGTAGATGGCGGCGGTGCGGCTGACCTCCTGCAACACCGGGTCGGGCAGTTCGGAGACGCCGAAGGAGATGTTCTCTCTTATCGTCTGTGAGAACAGAAAGATGTCCTGCGGCACCAGGCCGATCATGCCGCGCAGCGTCTGCAGCGGAATCTCGCGCACGTCGCAGCCCCCCACCAGCACGCGTCCCTGGGTGGGGTCGTAGAGGCGCATCAAGAGCGAGATGATGGTGGTCTTGCCGGAGCCGGTTGCGCCCACCACCGCCACCGTCTCGCCATCCTTCACCTCGAAGTTCACGTTGCGCACCACGTCGCCGCGGTCGCCGTTTCTCGAGTAGGAGAACGACACGTTTTCGAAGCGCACCGAGGCATCCGCCGGCATGGCGTCGGTGCACGCGCTCGCGTCGGTGATGTCGGCGGTTTCCGCCATGACGTCGTTGATGCGCTGCATGGACGCCAGTCCCTGCTCGGTCATGTTCATCACCCAGCCGGCGGCGATCACCGGGAACACCAGCATGGAGAGGTAGCCGTTGAAGGCCACGAACGTCCCCAGCGTGATCTCACCGCGGATCACCATGCGCCCGCCGAACAACAGGATGGCGAGCACCCCGAAGCCGGCCACGGTGGCAAGCAGCGGGTGCAGCAGGCTCTGCACCTTGAAGAGCTTCCAGTTGGCGTCGACGTAGTCGCTGCTGGCGGCGGCGAACTCGGCGGTCTCGTAGTCCTCGCGCGCGTACGCTTTGACCACGCGGATGCCGGACAGGTTCTCCTGCGCGCGCGCGTTGATGGAGGCGAACTTCTCCTGCACGCGCTCGAAGAGGCGGTGGATGATCTTGATGCTGTGGTATACGCCAAAGGTGAGCAGGGCCATGGGCAGCAACGCCGCGATCATCAGTTTCCACGACAGCACCGACATCAACGCGATGGCGAGGCTCGCAATCACGAATGTGTTCATGGAGTACATCACCGCCGGCCCCACCAGCGTGCGCACGGCGTTCAAGTCGTTGGTGGCCAGCGCCATGAGATCCCCGGTGCGGTGGCGGTGGTAGAAGGCCGGGCTCATGTTCTGCAGGTGCGCAAAGAAGTCCGCGCGCATGTCGATCTCGATGCGGCGCGACACGCCGATCATGATGCGGCGCATGAGAAAGCGAAACACCCCGGCGCAGGCGGTGATGCCCACCAGCAACCCGGCGTAGCCGAAGAGACGCTCGCGGGTGATACCGGCGGAGAGCGCATCGATCGCCGTCTTGAGAATCCACGGCGTGGCTATGGCGAAGATATCGGTCAGCACCAGGCTCGCGCCCCCCACGGCCAGGCGGGCGCGGTAGCGGCCCAGGTAGGAGAACACGGTGCGGATTGCGGCCCGGCGTTTTTCTTTGGAACTGGAAGGAGCGCTCATACTATCATCGCATGATCGGCGGACGTCCCTTTGGAATTGGAAGAATGGGAAAGGGTCTCGTTGTCAGGACGCCGTCGCCCGACAGGATTTCCCTAATATAGACGATTGCCCCCGTTTTCCGCAAACCAAGGAGCGGACCGCCGTGACCTTTCCCTCTCGCGACCAGGCGCTGACCATCCTGACCGAGCACACCAGCGGTGAGAGCCTCCTCAAACACGCCTACGCCGTGGAGGCGGCCATGCGTTACTACGCCGGGCGCGCCGGCGAGGACGTCGAGGCCTGGGGCGTGGCGGGGCTCCTGCACGACTTCGACTACGAGCGCTACCCCTCCCTGGAGGACCATCCGTTCAAGGGCGCCGAGATCCTGCGGGCCCGCGGCGTCGACGAGGCGCTGATTCAGACCATTCTCTCCCATGCTCCCCACACCGGCGTCGTGCCGGAGACACCCATGCAGAAGACACTGTACGCCGTCGATGAGCTGTGCGGCTTCGTCACCGCCGTGGCGCTGGTGCGTCCCTCGAAGAAGCTCGCGGACGTGGAGCCCTCGTCGGTCAAAAAGAAGCTCAAGGACAAGGGCTTCGCCCGCAACGTGAGCCGCGAGGACATCACCACCGGCGCGGAATTGATCGGGCTCCCGCTGGACGAGCACATCCAGAATGTCATCGACGCACTGAAGCCGGTCGCCGGCGAGCTCGGGCTATGAGCTGGCGCGGGTGGACCGGGGCAATGGCGCTGACGTGCCTCGCGGCGTTGGCCGTGGCCGATGCGCGCGCGCAACAGGGCGGCTCGGTGGACACGCGCCGCGACGTTGAGGAGCGAATCCGCGAACTCGAGATGCAGGTGGGCGGTGACGAGCCCGCCGAGCAGCAGTCCGTGGTGCTGCTGTGGCTGGCCGACCTGTACGTGTCGGCTGGGCGGCTGGACGACGCCCAGCGCGCCTACGAACAGGTGCTGGTGTTCTTCCCCTTCGACCCGGCCGCCACCAACGCATACGCGCGCTTCCTGCTGGAGCAGCGCTTCGACCCCGCGCACGCCGACAGCATCCTGCACGACGCGCTCAGCAACGCCAACGCGCTGCCGGCGCCGCCCCCGTACATCGGCCAGACCTATGCACTGCGCGCGCGTGCGTTGCGCGCGCTGGGCCGCTGCGACGAGGCCATCATCCCGTCGGACCACGCTCTGGCGCTGCTCGACGAGGACGCGGCCGAGGCGGCGCTGCGCGAGAAGGCGGCGTGCCTGGCGGGTACCGGCCGGCGCGACGAGGCACGCGCGTGCTACCTGGACCTGATCGGAGCCAGCGGCGCCTCCAACCCGGACGACATCAGCGCATTCATCGCCCTGCTCGCCGCCAGCGAGGGGCACGTGGACGCCGGCAGTGTGCGCGAGAGCATCGCCACCGCGGTGGACGACGCGCGCAAAGCGCGCCGCGAAAACGCGGCCGCCGAGGGCGCCGAGATCGTGGAACTGCGCGCCACCGACGGCGCGCGCATCGAAACCACCCTGCGCGCCGGAAGCAAGGCAGGCGCGGTACTCTTCGTCCCCGAGAACCGCGCGCGGCGCAGCGAGTTCACGCCCTACGCACAGCTGCTCGCACTGGACGGCACCACCACCCTCACGGTGGACCCGCGCGGTCACGGCGACAGCCGCTGCGATTCGCTGCCCGACGTGGCGTCGCTCTCCGACACCCACCGCGCGCGCATCGCCGACGACATCGCCACGGCGATCCTGTACCTGCGCGACCGCCTCGAGATTCCCGTGTCCGACATCGTGGTGGTGGGCGAGGGTGACGGCAGCGGCTACGTGGAGCGCGCGCGTCACGAACACGCGTTGCCGGTGGCAGTGGTGTATCTCTCCCCGGTGTTCGACCCGGAGGACCGGGCCACGGCATCGGCAATCTCCTTCCGCCCGCCGCGGGCGGCCCTGCTGCTGGCGAGCAACGAGGACGTGTACGCGGTGCGCTCGCTCGGCTTCTTCCTCGATACCGCCGGCCGGGATCTGGTCAAGACCCGCATCTTCAAGACGGCCGGCCACGGCGTCGGCATGCTGCGCGATCCCGGTCACTTTCTGGCCGTCAGCAACTGGATCGACGGCAACGCCTCCGCCCAGGACTGACCCGCCGCGTCCCCCGCGGGCGCTGGTACGATTGTTGCGGTTTTGCCGCACGCCATGCGGCACGCCGCCCTCATCTTTGCCATCACCGCCTTGCTGGCGGCCCTCACGCCCGCTCCCGCCGGCGCACAGGGAACCGATTCCGGGTGGATCGGCGAGTGGAACAATGAGGCACTATTCGACTCAACGACCACCCGCACGGAACTCCTGGAAATGGGACGCGCCGCGGTGGTGCTCGAGCAGTACGGCCTCGCGGAGATGTACTACCGGGAAATCCTGCTGCGCAACCCGGCCGACGTGGGCGCCATGTGGGAGCTTGCGGCCATGTACCGGAACACGGGGCGATTGGAGTATGCACGAGGACTGCTGACCCGGGCGGGCGCCCTGCAACCCGGCCGCAACGATATCAATGAGGCCCGGCGAGAGATCGAACGCGATCTTTTTGCCCAGGTGTCCGTGGAAGTTGACACCCTCATGGCCAGGGGAAAGTACGAACGGGCACTCCCGCGCCTGGCCGTTCTGCTCTCCATCGACGCCGAGAACGCCACCATGCACGCGTACAAGGCGCGCTGCCTCTCGGCCATAGGCCAGAACGACGCGGCGCTGTCCAACATCCAGCTCGCCATTGCCAAGGATCCCCGCGACGAGTTCTACCAGCTGCGCGACGAAATCGCACAGTCGGTCGAACAGCACCGCATCGCGGAGCTTGAGGGTTCCGCACGCAGCCTGCTCCAGTCCGGCGACTGGGTGCGCGAGGAAGCCTCCGACGCGTTGCAGGCCCTGCTGGCGCAGGACCCGTCCAACGAATGGGCGCGCGAGCAGTTCCGCGCGCTCTCCGAGGGCGCCACGCCACCGCCGCTTCCCTCGGATCCGCTTCCCCCGCGCCAGGTGGTGGACGCGGTGCGCGACATTGCGCCTGGATTCGCGGCGGTGCTCAACAACCACCTGCCGCTCATACTCGGCTTTCTGACGGTGCTGTTGCTGATCCGCTCGCCAATCGCGCGCGCCATCGCCGCACACGTGCGACGCCCGTCCCTGTTCTCCGGTGACCTGTCGCGTATCGACGTCGCCGACGTGCTTCGGGTGGCGCACGGCGCGGCTCTCACCGGGGCAATCTTGTTGAAGACGTCGGACGGCAAGGCGCGGGTCTACCTGGCCGACGGCGAACCGGTGCACTGCGCGGGCTTCGGCCTGGACGGCGTGGACGCGCTCACCTGGATCGTGCGCGAAGTCCACGACGGCCACTTCTGGTACCGGACGGTACGCTCGATGCCGGACGCCACCATCGACCAGCCCCTCGCCCTGTTCCTCGCGGACGGCGTGTCTTCGCCCGGCGGTGCGCCGGAACGGAAGTCGCGCAAGAAGTCCCGCATGTCCGAACTTCTCGAAACCAAGTCTGATTGATTAACTGAAGGCGCCCTGTCGGGGCGCATACGATGCTGCCCCGACGCGATTTCCGCAGCGCGATTTCAAATGTTTCGCGCGAGGACCATGAGCGGAGGGGCAGTGTCGTGTGCGCCCAACAATCAGTCGACGGTGGAGTTCTCTTCGACGGCCAGCGACAGCCGGGCCAGGTGATCCTCCAGCGCAGCGGTGAGACGGTCGAGGTTGCGGTGGGCGATCTCGGCCAGGTGCTGTTCGCGCGCATCCATGATGCGCTCGGCGGTGAGTCCTTCCAGCGCCATGCGGATGGCGGTGATGGGTGTGCGCAGGGCATGCGAGGTGCCGGTGATGTCGTCGGACGGCGTGGGGGACACCGAGTCGGCCGCCGCTTCGACCGCGGACCACAGGTCGCTCAGGTCCGCGAAGGGCTTGCGCAGCAGGCAATGTGCACCCACCGCGCCCGCGCGCGCGTCGAGCGCCTCGGAGGGATCGGCCGTCATCATGACGATGGGAGTCAGAATGCCGCGCGCGCGCAGCGCCTGCCCGAGTTCGATGCCCGACATGCCCGGCATATGAATGTCGGACACGATGACGTCGGGCGGATCGGCGGACACGGCCTCGATGGCCTCGTCGGCGCGGCGGTAACGATCGACCTCGTGGCCGCGGCTGGACAGCGATCGTCCGAGCCACTCGCGCATGAGGTCGTCATCCTCGATGAGGACGATGCGGATCACGTTCCTCTTCCCTCCAGTGTTCCCTCGCGGGAACGATGTTTGTTGGAATATCTGGCTTGCACCCAGAGGGTTCCGGCCCGGCAAAGGCAATCGATGTGCCACGCGCGAGGGGTGTTTTTGGGCGTCCCTATGCGGCATTCCACGGAAGCGCCGTCACCCCGGTGACCGCAATGCGGAACTCTCCGCCCGGTGGGCAAAAAGGGCGGGCGGGGCCGCCGCGCGCGCAATCTGCGACGGCGCGTTGAGGCCTGCAAGAGGGGATCAGAAGAGGACGGCGATGCCCGCGGTGGTGGCCCAGTCGCTCGCGCGCGCCGCGGAGGGACCGGCCTCGAGCTGGCCTTCCAGGAAGAAGCGCAGCGCGTCGGTCCAGCGGTACCCCGCTCCCGCAAAGAAGAGATCGCGCCGCGCGTCCAGGCGCCCGTAGTTCAGGGTAGTGACACCGGCGCGCACGCCGCCGTTCTCTCCCAGCCGCGCACCCACGCCCGCGCTGAAGCGGGTGTGGTCGTCGATGAGGCCGTCGAGCGACTCCGGCACGCGCTGCGCCCACACGTAGCCCGCGATGGCGAACAGGTCGAACGCGCCCAGCGAATCCGTGTAGGCGAGCGCCACCCCGATCTCGACCGTCTCCGACGAATAGGGGAAGAGGCGCGACTCGCCGGTCCCCGTCCCCAACCTCCCCATCGCCCACAGGACGTGGCGGGTTCCCGCCATGCGCGCGCGCAGCCGGACGCTGAAATCGCCCAGCCCGTTGTCGACGGTGGCCGTGTCCGTGGCCGTCACCAGCGGCTGCTCCACCGCCACCAGAAACGCGGTGCGCACGGGAAAGGCGGCGTAGATGCGGTAGATGGTGGCGTCGAGGGAGTCGCCGCGGCTCACCTCCAGGCTTGCGCGCAGGACCACCCGCTGGGGGGCAAGAAGAAAGGCCGATTCCGCGGCGGCGTTTTCGTAAACGCCGGTGGAATCGGCCTGTCTGGGAACGAGTGCGGCAACCAGCAGGGCCACCGCAAGTACGCCGCGTTTCAAAACGGCCCCGCGACGCGCGTCGCTAATTAACGACGCCCTCGAGGAGTTGGACACGCCCCTGGCGGATGAACTGAACCCAGATCGTCCGCCGGTTTCCCGGGAGCTTGTCCTTGGCGACGACTTTTCCGTAATCGTTCCAGGAACGATGGTGGATAACTTCGCCCACCTCGTAATCCCGATCCTCCGAGTACTCCGTCGCGCTTTCAACTTCGATGTCCTCCAGCGCGAGGCTCTGTTCCTGCGGGATCCTGTCGGCATCGTCGAGCTCGTCCTTCGGCATGTAGGGAAGGTAGCCCTCGCAACCGGGACACTTCAGCCAGAGGACGTCTTCCTTGCTCCCCTGCTTGATGATGTCCATGTCGAAGTCGGCCTTGCAGACCGAGCAATGCTGATGGATCGTGGTCGAAGTTACGCCCGTCATAATCTACTGTTCGCGCCCCTCTTACGAGATCACGCTACGACAGCATTCCTCCGCTTCGTCACTGGCGGCATACTTCGAACCGCACAGCGGACATGGGTACCCATCCAACCGCCCGTCCCGCTCCGCTTTCCTAAGGAGTTGCACGTACTTGACGTACTCCTTGTCCTTCATGAGCACCCCGCCTTTTTCCGGCTTTTCCATACCCAACTCCTCCGCGTTGAGGTGAAAATTCAGGCAACAGCCTAAACCGTTAATTCTGGCCGGGATACACAGGATGCTGTGCCCAGACGCACCCCAGATACAATATCTTGCGGCAAACCTAGGGCATGCCACAAGGGGGCGTCAAGCAAAAACTCACGCGGAGAGCAGACTCACATGCAGACTTGGTGCGGCAACACCGATGGAAACAATATATCCCTCAATGGCGAATCGCGCAAGGCATCAACCGGCGGCGGCCAGAGCGCTCGCCAGATCGGCCTGCAGATCTTCGACGTCTTCGATACCCACCGAGATACGCACCAGACCGGGCGTGACGCCGAGCTTGGTGCGTTCCGCTTCCGGAACGCTGCCGTGCGTCATCGACGCGGGATGGCTGATGAGACTCTCGACGCCACCGAGACTCTCGGCCAGCGTGAATATCTTCACCGCCTGCAGAAAACGATCCGCACGCGCGACGGTTTCCAGGTCGAAGGAGATGATGGCGCCGAAGCCACGCGCCTGGCGCTTCGCCAGTTCGTGGTGCGGGTGGTCCGGCAACCCCGGATAGTTGACCTTGCGGATGCCCTTCTGTGCGGCCAGGAACGCGGCCAGCACGCGCGCGTTCTCCTCGTGCTGCTTCATGCGCACCGCCAGCGTCTTGGTGCCGCGCAAGGCAAGAAAGCAGTCCAGCGGGCCGGGAACCGCGCCCACCGCGTTCTGCAGGAAGCGCAGGCGCTGCGCCATGGCGTCGTCGTTGACCACCACCACACCCCCCACCATGTCGCTGTGACCGTTGAGGTACTTGGTGGTGCTGTGCACCACGATATCCGCCCCCATGGTGAGCGGGTTCTGCAGGAACGGGCTCATGAAGGTGTTGTCGACGCACACCACCGCACCGGCGGCGTGGGCGAGGTCGGCCACCGCGCGGATGTCCGTCACGCGCAGCACCGGGTTGGTGGGCGATTCCAGGAACACCAGGCGCGTCTTCGGCGTGATGGTCTTGCGCACGGTGTCGAGATTCGACGTGTCGATGAAGTGAAACACCAGGCCGTAGTTCTTGAGCACCATCTCGAACAGCCGGTAGGTGCCGCCGTATACGTTGCCGCTGACCACGACTTCGTCGCCGGGCAGGAACAGCCGCAGGATGGTGTCGGTGGCCGCCATGCCGGAGGAATACGCCAGCCCGTGCTTGCCCTGCTCCAGTGCCGCCACGTTGCGCTCCAGCGCCTCGCGGGTGGGGTTGGCGGTGCGGGCGTACTCGTAGCCGCGGTGCTTGCCGATGCCGTCCTGTTTGTAGGTGGAGGTCTGGAAGATCGGCGTGTTCACCGCGCCGGTCTTTTCGTCGGGCCACTGTCCGGCGTGGATGCAATCGGTCGCAAAACCCATGGTTCTCCCGGCGAGCAACCCCGTCGGCTGCCGCCCGTTGGTGTCTTCAAACGTCCTGGATGCCATTCTTGACGAGCCATTCGTGCGAGTGGACCTTGCTTAGGTAACGCTCGCCCGTGTCCGGAATGAGCACCACCACGATGGCGTCGGGGCCAAGGTCGCGCGCGGCCCGGATGGCCGCCACCACCGCAGAGCCCGCCGAACTTCCCACCAGCAGTCCCTCTTCCCTGGCGAGGAGGCGTGTCATTACCAGCGAGTCGTGATCCGAAATGGTCAGCATCTCGTCGACGTACTCGAACTGGCAGGTGGTGGGAACGAAGTCCTCCCCGATGCCGTCCACAAGGTACTGGTGCGCCTCGATAGTCTCTTTGGTGCGGAAGTAGTGCGCGAGGATGCTGCCCTCGGGATCCACGCCGACCACCCGGACCTTCGGGTTCTGCTCCTTGAGGTAGCGGCCGATGCCGCTCACCGTGCCCCCGGTTCCCATGCCGCCCACGAACATGTCCACCTGGCCGCCGGTGTCGCGCCAGATCTCGGGGCCGGTGCTGCGGTAGTGCGCGTCCGGGTTCATCGGATTGTGGTACTGGTTGCTCAGCACCCCGTTTCGTTCCTTCGCGATACGCTTGGCTACGTTGTAGTAGCTCTCCGGCGAATCCGGCGGCGCCTCGGTGGGACAACGCACCACCTCTGCGCCATACGCTTTGATCATGGCTTCCTTCTCCACCGGCACCTTGTCGGGCATGGTGAAGACGCACTTGAAGCCGAGGATCGACGCCGCCAGCGCCAGGCCCACGCCGGTGTTGCCCGAGGTGCACTCCACGATGGTGCCGCCCGGCTTGAGGGTTCCTTTGCGGACCTCCTCCTGGATCATGTGCAGCCCGATGCGGTCCTTCACACTACCACCCGGGTTGAAGAACTCCAGTTTGCCCAGCACCGTGCATTCGAGATCCGCGGTGACCCGATTGAGACGCACCAGGGGGGTGTTGCCGATGGTGCCCAGGACATCCTCGGCGTACTTGACGCGGCGAAGTCGATCGCTCATGAGTCGCGGGCGCGATACGCCTCACGCCCTCCTCCTTGGAAAGGGCATTGAAAACAGCGGTTTCTTTGGGAAGGCGTCTGAATCCGACAGCGGCCCCGGACGAGCCTCCAGGTGCTTCTGTAATATCACAACCGCGCGGGGAGTTCAAACCGGGACGTGGGCGCGCACACCCCGCCGGCGGCCAGTGAGGAGTTGATGTCGTGATGCGTAGGCGCCTCGCCGCCCTCCCGCCCTGCCAGGGCGGCAAGCGCCGGCTCTTGGGGCAGATCTTCCGGCACCTGCCGCGGCCGGCTACGCGACCCCGTGCGTGGTGGTCGACGTCGACGACAAGCGGGCCAAGCCCGGCGGGACTTGTTCGACTACTTCGACTACATTGAAGTGTTCTACAATCGGAAGCGTCGGCACTCGAGCCTGGGCGGGATGAGCCCTGCTGAGTTCGAGGAGCAGATGCAAACATGTGCTTAACTGGGTGTCTACAGAACCGAGGGAAGCTCACTATCGCAGAATGATCCCCGGGGCATTGACCAAGGGTTTTTCAGCAACCTGCTAGATTAGCTAAAGTCTTGTTCCACGGCTGCGTTGATTGCGTCATCACCACGAAGCTAGGTGGTGAAGAAGGAACTCAACATGTTGAGAGGGAAGATACGAGCTGTCCTAGTGTGCGTGCTACTTGGTGCGACGCCAACTGGCGCGGGTATCGAGATCGTGCGAGATCCGTCGGCTTGGGACTACGCACCACTCCTGTATTCCGACCTCGTGGTTCGCGGGTCCATATCTTCGTTATCGGAAGCGGACGTTTCGACGGCTGATTTGTGGATGGATCCCCCTGAACGCAGGGCCAAGGTGCCTGATATGAAGAGAACGATGCTCTTTGTCTCAATTGATGTGGCAGAGGTTCTTCGGGGCCCGGCAGTACCATCAAAACAGACGTTCTTGGTTTGGGATGACTTGGCGGAGGCCAAACGAGCCTATCGGATCGGTAATGAGATGATTGTTTGCGGGTATCACCACAGCATCCTGAACACATACTACCAGACCACGCCATACGGGCGCTACCTGCGGGAGGGGGATGGCTGGAGAACCGAAGAAACCTCGCGCGGTCGACGCTTGTTCGCGGATTCCGAGTTGCGCGCCAAAATTTCGTCGATGGCCTTGAGCATCGTGGCCGGTGAGGCTGATTTGATTGTTCAAGGGGTGATTCAATCCGTCGCGAAGGGGACTGTGTACGGGCCCGATAGTACCTCGGCGGAGTTGGTATCGATTGACGTGCGGATCGAAGTCGTAAAGAAGGTAAGAGTTGACGGTGACGTTGTAACTGTGGTCGCACTTACGCGCGGGCTTTACCTGCCCGCATGGCGAGCACATGTCCCGCGCGACTACGCGATCGGCCAGCGATGGCTGTGCTTTCTCAAGCGAAACGAGTTTGGATGGTTCCCGTTCGCAGGCACCAACGGTTTTCTGCGGGTCGAGCAAGATGGCTATGTGTATGACGAACGGACACCGTATTGGCTCTCGAAGGACCGAATCGAGAGCGCGATTACAGAAGCCAGCGCGGGAGAAGGTCCATGAAGCGGTTCTCTCCCTGGGGGAGGACGGGTACACGATGTCGGGCGACGAGTACTGGTGCGAGCTTTGCGCGGCGGCGGAGTTTCGGCGCGAGCAAAGCCAGTTACACTGATCGCTCGACGCCGACCGGGCGCTATCCCTTGGTGCAGCAAACGGGCCAGAAACGGGGCGTTTTGCTAGACCGACGAGCCCGTCCCCGCTAGTGCAACAGGACCACCTTGCGCACCGCCTTGGCGTCCCCCGCGCGGATGCGCACGAAGTAGATGCCGGCCGGCATGGGAATGCTCTCTTCGTTGCGCCCGTCCCAGCGCAGGGTGAGCACGTCCTCGAACTGCGGCTGGTCCGCGAGCTGGCGGATGCGCCGCCCGCGCACGTCGTATACATCCACCTGCACCTGCGTGGCCAGTCGTTGCGAGGCGCGCGGTTCGCCACTGTAGGTGCGCGGCACCTGGATGGAGAACGTGATGTTGCCGTTGGACGGGTTGGGCGCGATGCCGCTCACCAGCTCACCTGACCCGGGTGGAATGGCCGCGGTCTGGCCCACGATCTGAGACTGCGACTGATAGGTCTGCGTCCCGTTCTCGACCGGCAGTGTGAACGTTCCCACCACGTAGTAGCGGTAGTCCCGCCCCGGTTCGACATTGAGGTCGGTGTGGTGGTAGGGCACGAACCCGGCCGTTCCCGGCCCCGAGGGGGTCACGTTCTCGGCGATGCGCAAACCGGGCAGTTCCTCCCCCGGTTCCAGCCGGTACACGTCGAACCGGGTTCCGAAAACGTCCCCGGCGGTTTCCCACCCCAGGTCGATGCGGTTGTGTTTCACCACCGCGCCAATGTGTGTGTAGTTGACGCCGGTGAAGTAGATCTTCTTGGAATACGCGGGCCCCTGATAGCCGACCGAGTTGCGGGCCCGGACGGCGACGGCACTCAGTCCCACCGATGCGAGCGTGATGGGCAGTTCGAACTCCTCCACCACTTCGTCGAGGTGTCCGTCCAGGGGCGTCAGGTTGACCCCGGCGCTTGCGCCGAGGGAAAGCTTCACCTCACCCAGCGGGGCCGCATAGTCCGCTCGGAACTCCGGATCCTGGGCGCGGTTCCGGTTGGGGACCGCGTGCGAAACCACACGAAAGCGCAGCGTGAACTGGTTGGTGGTGACCGTCTCCGCGCCCGCCGGCTCGAAGATCACCTCCGGCGCGGCCTCGAAGATGTCCGGATAGCCGTTGTTGTTGTTGTCGATCACACCCAGGTGCCCCCGGCTGTACCGGCACCAGGGCCGGTCCTGGCCGATGCGCGACCACGTGTGCATGATGCAGGGGGTGACGGCCTCGCAGCGCAATTCCTCGCCGCTCGGGCCGGTCATCGAGATGTTCCCGTTCCGGTAGTTGAGATAGCCGGAGGTGTCGCCGCAACCGCCCGGCGCACCCGGGTACTCGTCGAGCGTCCAGAAGCAGTGCCCCACCTCGTGCTGCACGATCTTGGAGTACACCAGCGTCTCACCGATGTTGTTGGGATCGCCACCGGCCGGGAACGGCTCCACCATGTACGGACCACCGAGATTGGCGTACGCGGTGTAGTTGGCGTTTCCGTCTCCGAAGCGATGGAAGGGCGAGGTGCGCGCGCACGCGATGAACGACGTGACCACCCAGCGGGTGCGGAACCTCGTCCGCTCACTCTCGTTGAACTCGTGCACGATCCCCAGCGAGTTGTTGCTCTGCTGACCCCAGCCGAGCGTGCGCATCACATCGTTGATCCATAACTCGTCGTTGGACATGTCGTGGGAACGGGGCTCGTAGCCGGTGGGGACCCGTTCGATCAGGTTGAAGGTGGTATTGATGTCCATCTGCGTCCACTCCTGCCAAGCGAGGAACGCGCCCGCCGAACCGATGCGCGCCTCGCGCATGTCGTCGTCGGACCAGTTCTCCCGGTCGGGCTCCCGGGTTCCATCGCTCTCCGGAAAGATGAACGTGGCCAGGATGCTCCCCGTCATGATCTCGGAATTCTGATTCATGTTGCGGGCGGGCTGGGGACGGGGCGCGTCGCCGCGCAGCGCCATGGAGCGCTCCACCTCGCGCTGGATCTCGCGCACCTTCTCCGGCGGCGTGGTGAGCACCACGCAGTCCAGCGGATCGACGGCGCCCGCGGCGCCGGGGGCCGCGGCATCGGGCGCACGCTCGGCGAGTGCGTAGGCGTCCGCAATCCACCCCCACGACTCCGACGCGGCGCGCAGCGGCGCACTGCCGGGACCCGCCGGCTCCGGGGCGAACGCCGCCGGCACGGTCAACGCGGCCGCCACGCCGGGCGGTACACTGCAAACGATCACACGGTCCTGCACGAAGAGGTTGACGTTCCACGCGCCGGCCGCGATCAGCGCGTCGCGGAACGTGACCGCGTCTTCGACGGTCGCGCCGGCGCCGATGAAGTATGTGCGCTCGCCAACATCGGCGGGACGCGCGCGCACCTCCAGGATCTCCGTCCTGCTGGCATTCGTTGCCGCCGGAAGCAGCATGACGACCGCGGCGAGCGCGGCAACCGTTCCATGGATTCGCTTCATCGCTTCTTGCACCGGACCTTTCCGCCTGGCCGGGCATCGCCGGGGGGGGCGACGCGGCGGCAGGCGCCTCGTTCAGGGGGACGGGAGCAGCGGCCTTGCACCGTCGCCGAAGGCGACGAGCACGCTGGTCGTCCGGGACTCGCGCGGCCCCGTTTCCGGGATTCCCTTCACCGCGGGGACGGTGCGGGTCTCGCGCACGCGTTCGATTTCGCAGCGCGCCAGGTGAAAGACGGGCACATCCGGGGATCGCCACACCTTGACCCGGTCCACATTGCGCTGCATCAGCTTCACGTTTCCCGCGGGAATCTCGCGGGCAACGACCTTCTCGAACTGCCGCATGTCGCCGGCAATCTCACCGGCGGGGGTTGAAATCACGACATCGGGCGTAATGAGCCAGTCGTTTTCGGAGGTGGGGTTTACGATCGTGAGCCGTGTCAGGTTGCGGGGATCACCCTGCTCGACCGGGGCACGGCCTCGTTTAATATAAAGCCGGCTGACGTACTGGTAAAGGGAGTCCCCGGGGGTCATGGTGCGCACGGCCCCGGAAACCAGGAAACGGGCGACGTCCCGGTCCCCGGCCGGGCTCCGGGCGGGGCCGGCCTCGATCTCCAGCCACCAGGCATCCTGGCCCTTTTCGCGGGCCACGACGGCCAGGTACACCTCGCTCGAGTCGGTCTGCCCCATGGCCTCGTCGATCACCACGTAACGGCACCAGCGGCCGACGGTGAAGTCCACGTCGCGGATATCGATGCCCGGCAGGAGGAGCGATCCCGGCGAGTCGGCCCGCACCGGGGGCGCGGCCGCACAGAGAAGGAGGGTGGCGGTGACGAGGGCGGCGCGGCTAGTGCGCCACCCTGGGCCAGTCGGTGTCGAAATCGAAATCCGGATCATCGGTCTCCGTGTGGCATTTGACACAACTCTCCACCGCGCGGCCGGCGTAGTTGCCGTCGCGCGTGTGCTCGCTGCCGGGCCCGTGGCACGCCTCGCACTGCACGTCGACCAGGTCGACCAGCGCGCCGCGCGCACGAACCCCGGAGAAGCCGCCGGCATCTCCATAACCGGTCACGTGGCAACCCACGCAGTTGGTGTCGCGATGCACGAACTGCGACGAGAGGGTGACGTAGGCGCGCGCGTGCGCCGTGCCCATGTAGACCTCGAACTCCTCGAGGTGGCACGACTGGCAGGCCGCCACGCCCAGGTAGCGGTTACCACCCGGCACGTCGTCGGCGCGCTTCAGCTGTTCCCGCGCGTAGAGTTCCTTCTGGCTCTCGCGGTTCTCCGCGTCGAACGCGTCGAGCAGCTTCGCCATCTCCGGGTCATCCGGGAACGATGCGATCAGCGGATAGACGCGGTTGCGGTAGCCCTCCATCTTGCCGCCGGAGAGCTGGATGCCCAGTTCGCCAATGTGCATCCCCTGGTAGGTGGCGCGCACCAGCGCCGTCTTCCCCACCATCACCGGCTCTCCCAGGGGGCGGCCCTGCGGGTCGTGCCCCAGCACCATGAAGTCGATGCCGTCCACCGCTTCGGCCAGCGCTGCCGCCTCATCCTGCGACATGTGCGCGAGAACGACCAGGATGTCGCAGGCCGCCCGCAGTTCCGGAACCACGGCGCGGGCGGCATCCGCCGGATCCTCGATGACGTAGGTGAGGCTCTCCACCTGCTTCGGCGCCTCTCCCACCCCGCGCGCCGCGCGGGTGGCCGGGGAGAGCAAGCCCAGGAATCCAAAGCGCGTTCCCGCGCGCTCGACGATGACGTAGGGGGGAAATGCGGTCCCCCGCTTGTCGGCGGTCTTGTCCGCCCGCCCGCCGGTTCGAACCCGCAGCGAATCCCCCCGCGCCACCAGGTTGGCGCACACCACCGGCAGGTGGTAGCTGCGGGCGTCCTTGACCAGGGCGGCCAGCCCGAAGTTGAGATCCATCTCGCCGATACCCACCGCGTCGTAGCCCAGCACCTCCATCATCCTGGCCACGAAGTGCGACTTGGCCTCGTTGAACACGTCGGCGGTGCCATAGAAGTCCCCCGCCGTGCACACCACGACCGGCGCCGGCATGGCCCTCAGATCCTTGTACAACCTCGCCCGCCGGGCGAGACCGCCAGAGGCGGTGGCGTGTCACCCACAGGGGCGGTAGTACGCGCGCGTGTCGCTCTCGTAGATCAAGCGCGCGTCCGGCTCCGGCGGCGCCGCCGGTGGCGGCGACTGCGCGGACCCGAACACGGCGGCGAGAAGCACCGCGACCAGCGTGTAGCGCCCGTGGGACATCGGATGGGTACTCATGCCACAAATATATCACGCCGGCATGCGCAATCGCAACTGATTGCAGGGAATTAAGTTGGGAGGGTTGCCGCGGCAGAAAAAGAGCAGGCGGGGCGCCGGGCGCTCCGCCTGCCAGGAATAGACCGTAAACGGTCCCCTTACACCTTGACGCGGTCCTTCAATGCACGGCCCGCTGAGAATGCCGGGAACTTGGTCGCCGGAATCTCAATGGTCGCGCCCGTCTGCGGATTCCGTCCTTCCCGCTTCTTCCGCCTGCGGATCTGGAACGTTCCGAAGCCCGTGATCTGGACCTTGCGACCCGACTTGAGCTCGTTGGCGATGATGCCGTTCTTGGGAGTGGTGCTGAAAATCGCATCGACGACGCTCTTGGCGTCCTTCATCGTAAGCCCGGTCTTCTGCGCTACGCGTTCGATCAGCTCGGTTTTGTTCATAGAGTCACCTCCTTCCCGTTCTCATGCGGACTCTATCGACCCACAAAAAAACGTGTCAACACTTATTCCGGGGTTCTTGGCGTGGCGACGGCCCGTTTCCGGTCCGGTCACGCGCGTGCCCCGGCGGGTGCGGATCAGAACTGGCCGATCAGCCCGCTGCCGACGCCCCGATCGCCCGATTCGCCATAGAGATCCGGGTGCGCCTTCAGCGCGATTCTGAAGTAGTACTGCCATTCGTCACCGAGCTGCTGGCGGGAGAAGCTGATGGCCCAGCAGTGCAGGTCGCGGGTGATGCCGAAGTTCTGGCCGTTGAGCTGCAGCCGCTCCACGTCGTAGATGGTGGAGTAGTCGATGCGCCAGTTTTCGGTGAGTTTGATGTCCCAGCCCACGCGCATGGTCGAACTGGCGATGCCGTTGGCGCCCTTGCTGTAACTGAACCCGAGGGAGAGGCTCCACGGCTGGCGGCCCTCCTTGAGCCCCAGTTCCCCACCCATGGGCCGCTCCTCGCCGAACTCCCCGGTCTGGCTGAACTGGACACCCCCGGCGGCGAATTCGCTGGGTGAGGTGCGGGTGGTATCGGCGCTGTCGGCAGCCGCCACCACGTTGAGTTCCTTCACCTCCACCACCGACGAGCGCCCGAAGGGGTGCGAGCCGCGGATGGCGAAACCGGCGGTGGCGCTGGTGTTGAGGATGTCGAAGTTGTACGGATCGACGGTGTGGTTGAGCGAGATGTTGGCGCCCGCGATCACCGTGTTGAACGTGCTGCTGATGTTCGACCAGGCGCGGTTCTGCGGAAGGTCCGGCGTGTAACGCGTGCCCAGGTTCCAGATCACCACGCCCGAGAGCTTCTGCATCTCCTCTTCGCCGCTCGACGACGTGTCCGGGCGGGCGATCTTGATGTCGATGGAGTTGCGCAGACCCAGCGCCACCGACTGTTGGCGGGGCCGCTCGTTGCGCGGGGGCGTGTAGTTGTACGACGCCGACGGCGTGAGCGTGTGGCGGATGCCGCGCAGCCGGCCGATGCGCGGGTAGAAGGTGCCGAAGAAGTTGGTGTTGGCGTTGGCACCCAGGCTCCAGTTGAACTCGTTGTTGGTGGTGAGCGAGTCCAGCGCGGCAACCGAGAGGGTGTCGATGACCCCGCCGATGGTCCGGTACTCGTCGTGCGCCTCGCGCTGGTAGTCGGTGCGCGTGGTGGCGAAGTTCATGCCCAGGGTGGGTGACAGCGTGACGAAGCGGACCCGCTGCGGACTGGAAAAGTTGAGCGCGGCGCGGCCGGAGGTCACGTCGGTGGTTTCGAAGAGCCTCTCGTTCACGCGGCGGTTGGCGGACACCGCCGGCGAGTAGCGCGTGTTCTTGAGCAGGCTCTCCCAGAATCCCTCCGCCGTGCCGGAGTTGGACCCGAACCACAGGTTGCGCGACGGAATCGACACCGAGATGTCGGGCAGGGTCATGTCCAGCACGACGGCGCGCGGGTCGGTGATGTTGAGGTTCTGGGTGCGGCTGGCCGAGGCGCTGAAACCCACCGTGTCCCAGCTCTTGCGCACGCTCACCGTGGAGCGGATGGAGCGATCGATGTAGCGCTGCACGTTGTCGATGGTATTGATACTCTGCGGCGCCTCGTCGCTGGAAACGAAACGCAACTGCGCGTCGAGGGTGAAGCGCTGTCCCAGGTTCTGATTGTGCGAGCCGTCGAAGGTCCACTCCGTGCTCTGGTCCTGCAGATCCTTGTAGTACGAAAAGTTCAAGCCGCCGCGAAAGCGGTAGCGCAGCGCATACCGGTTCTGGACATGCATGCGCCACGAGCGATCCTCGTTGAAGTCGGTGACGAAGGTGAAATCGGTGTAGTCGTTGGTGGCCCAGTAGTAGCCGATGTTGCGGATGAAGCGCCCCGACGAGCCGGTGACGCCGAACTCGATGTCGGGCCGCAGAAAGCCGGACTTGCGCCCGCGGCTGATGCTGTTGGCCATGAAGGGCAGCACGAAGACCGGCGTATCCCCGATGTGCAGCCAGATGGGCCCGGTGAACACCTTGTCGTCGGGGTAGACCTTCATGGTGCGCGCCGAGAAGTGGAAGTGTGGCCTGGCGAGATCGCAGGTGGTGTAGTACGAGTTCCACACCTTCATCTCGTTTTCGCCCACCTTGGCCATGTTCTCGCCGCTGTAGTACCCCTGCTCGTACTTCGTGGACCCGGATGTCACCAGGCCGGTCTCGGAATCCATGTCGTAGCCCATGCGCTGGCCCAGCAGCTTCTGGCCGGTCTCGGTGAGCACCGGGCTGCCGTCGGCGTCCAGGATCTGCAGGTCGTAGTAATAGGTGATGGTCTCGCCGGAAAGCTCGCTGTTGCGATAGCGCACGCGTGCGCCGTCGTGCAGCACCAGCTGCTTCTTCTCGGAGTAGTACTGCACGTGATCGGCGGCGTAGGCCACTTCGTCGCCGCGCTTGGTGAAGTCCACGTAGGTGAGCAGCGTGTCTTCGGCGGCGCGCAGGCTGTCCGCGGTTTCGTTGAACGCCAGATCGACGTAGCGATACACGCCGTCCGCGTTTCCGGCCACGTCTACGTAGTCTATGGCGCGCTCGCCGAAACGGAAGAACATCTGCTGGCCGCGCACGGAATTGCTCTCGATCTTGCGCGGGTTGTCGGGGAAGTACTCCGACGACGCGTCACCGCGCACGCGCAGCGAGTCCACCCCGCTGCCCTGCATGTAGAGCGTCATCGCATTGCCGCGGATGCGGCTGTCGCGGTTGATGGTCATGGAGTCGGTGGCCGCCTCCACGATCTCCGCCTTGCCCTCGACGTCCACCTGGTAGATCTCGTTTTCGTTGTAGTACGCGATCATGCGCTCCCCGCGCATGGTGGTGTTGGCCTGGCGCGCGATGGGGTTGCCGTACAGCTCGATGCGCTTGAGGTCGTCGAACACCATGGCCGAGTCGCACTGGGTCACGGTGTTGCCCTTGATGATGCGAACCCGGTAGTAGGCGGTGGCGCGCGAGCTGTCCGGAAACACGCGCATGGTGTCGGCCACCACGTTCACCGGCTCGGGGTCGTTGGGCCCGGAGATCAGCACGGGGTCGCGGTCGATCACACCCTCGCCGCGGTTGCGGTGGTAGACCCCGTGGCGGCCGCGCACCACGATGCCCTGGTTCTCGCTGGTCAGTTCGACGTTGCCAAACGCCTCTGCCCGCCCCACGCCGCGCTCGTAGAGCAGCCGGTCGGTCTTGAGCACGGAGGTGGAGTCGCGCGCCACCACGTTGCCGACCAGCCACGCCTGCCCGGTGGTGCGCGAGTAGCGCGCCTCGTCGCAGGTGATCACCCAGCCCGGGTCCACGATGCGCACGTTCTTGCGCAGGATGGCGAGGTCCTCGTTCTGCCGGTACTCGCCTTCCGAGCCGGTCATGGTCATGTCGCCCTGCAGCACCTTCACGTTGCCGTCGAGGAGGGTCAGGCGCTGGATCGAATAGGACAGGCCGTGGTCTGCGTTGAGGGTGACGTCGCCGTGCACGACGACCACGTTGTCGATGAGTTCCAGGATGGTTTCGCCGCCGGTGCTGCGCAGCGTGCTGCGGTCGGCGTTGACGTCGAAGTAGTCCGCCTCGCCGGTCTGTTGCGCGGCCCCCCGGTCGGCGGCGGCCTGCGCGGCGAGAACCGCGGCGGCGCACAGGGCCACGTAGCGGAGGCGTGATCGGAGGTCAACGGGTCTCGTCGGCATCGGATGTCGTCTCAGGCGGGGCGACTGCCGGATCTCCTGCGGCGTGTGCGCACGCGGCCCGCGGCGAGCAGCGCCACGCCCACCACGGCGGCGTCGTTGCCCAGCCGCGAGCGCTCGATGGCGGCGTCGGCCGCGGTCTGCGCGAAGGCGTGGGCGGCGACGGCGCGCTTCAGGTGCGGCTCGAGCAGGTCGAACGCCGCCGCGATACCACCGGCCAGGACCACCACCGACGGGTTGAGCACGTCGAGGACGGACGCCACCGCGATCCCGAGGTGCTCGCCCACGTCCCGCACCGCTCGCTTGCACACCGCGTCCCCCGCCCGCGCGGCATCCAGAACCGCGCGCGCCGTGGCCGGTGGCCGCCGCACGCCGGCGCGTGCGCGCGCCGCGCGCCGCGCCGCGGCAACGATCCCGTACGAGCCGGCGTACGCTTCCAGGCACCCGCGCGAGCCGCAACGGCACCGGGGTCCGTTGGGGTCGACGGTCATGTGTCCGATCTCTCCGCCGAAACCGGACACGCCGCGCACGATGCTTCCATCCACCACGATGCCGCCCCCCACCCCGGTGCCAAGCGTGATGGCCACCAGGTTCTTCCCGCGTGCGCCGCGCACGAACGATTCGCCGAAGGCGGCGCTCGTCGCATCGTTCTCCAGCGTCACCGGCACCGAGAAGTACCGCCGCGCCAGCGCTGCCAGCGGCGCGCCCGCCCAAGCGGGCAGGTTGGGAGACTCGCGCAGAACCCCACGCCTGGCGTCGATCAGGCCCGCGCAGCCGATCCCGACCGCCGCCACACCGGTGGTTCCGGCCAGGGTCCGTGCCGCCGCGTGGATGGCGCGAAAGGCCCGCGCCGGGCCCTCGTCGGCGGGCGTGTCGATCAGCCCGCGCGCCAGCACACGGCCGCCCGGAGAGACTGCCGCGATCTTGATGTTGGTCCCACCGATATCAACGCCGAGAAGCGTGCTCACGTTCCGATCGTGCCATCCGCGGTGAACATTCTCTTTCCGACTTCCTCGACCACCCGGTGCGACCCCATGACGACCACGGTCGTCACCGGCGTGCGCGGGTCGTCGAGCCAGCGCAGCAGCCGCACGAGCGGATCGTCCCGCTCGTCGGCGCGATTCCACAGCATGACGGCGGCCGCCGCATTCGGCAAGTACGGAGCGAAGTACGACGCTAGCAATTCGTGCGGCGCGTGCGCCACGTCGGAGCTGCCGGGCTCCAGCCCGGGGTCCACCAGGCAGATGCGGCCGAAGGCGTCCAGCAGCCCCCGCGGGGCCCGGAACAGTTCCTTGCGGCGCAGCAGGCCGAAGACCAGCGCGCAGTCCTCGCGGCGGCGGTAGGCCGCCACGTGCTGCGCGGTGGCGAGGATGGCGGCGTCGTTGTGGGCCACGTCGATCACGAAGGTGCGGCCGTGGCGATCCACGCGCTGAAAGCGGCCGGGGATGAACGCGCCCGCGAGCGCTTCGCCCACCCCCGTCAGCGGTGCCGCCAGCTTCTCCGCGGCCCCCACCGCCAGCAGCGCATTCACGGCCTGGTGCGCGCCGCCAAAGGGCAGCCGCACGCGGCCGTAGTCCGCGGCCGGGGTGCGCAGCGTCACCCATGAGCCGTCGAACAGGGGTTCCACCACCGTCGCGCTTCCCAGGTCGCCGGGCCCGAGCACAGGAAATCCCTCGCGCGCGCCGCGTTCGTCCACGATGGCGCGCAATGCCGCGGGCAGGTCGCCCACCAGCAGCGGCGTGCCCGGGCGCGCCACGCCGAGCTTCTCGCGCAGGATCTCCTGCTCGGTGTCGCCGAGGATGCGGCGATGGTCCAGCGAGATGCTGGTGACAATGGAAAGGGCGGGATCCACCACGTTGGTGGCGTCGAAGCGACCGCCCAGCCCCACTTCGAGCACGGCCATCTCCACCCCGCGCCCGGCAAAGAGCAGGAACGCGATGGCGGTGAGGGCCTCGAAGTAGCTGTAGGGGATCTCGTCGCGCAACGGCACGATGCGCGCCGCGGCCGCCTCCATCTCGTCAATGGTGGCGGACTCGCCGCCGATGGCGATGCGCTCGGCCACGCTGAACACGTGCGGTGAGGTGTAACGGCCCGTGCGCAGGCCGCGCGCACGCAGCAGCGATTCGAGCAGGGTCGTCACCGATCCCTTGCCGTTGGTGCCGGCCACCAGCACGGCGCGGAAGGCGCGTTCGGGGTGTCCCAGGCGCTCCATCAGCGCCTGGATGTTCCCGAGCCCCAGTGTCATCGCGGAGGGCGACAGGCCGAGAACGAACTGGAGAGCAGGGGGTAAGGGGTCGCGCAGGTCAGGAAACGGCCGGCGACTGCGAGTCATCCTTCACGTCCTGGTCCGAAACGGAAGCGGCACCCGCGCCGGTGAAGTCGAGCACCGTCTCGACGGTGGCACGCAACTCGTCGCGCGGGACGATCATGTCGATCATGCCGTGCGCGAGCAGGAATTCGCTCCGCTGGAATCCTTCGGGGAGGTCCTGCCGGATGGTCTGCTGGATGACTCTCGGCCCGGCAAAGCCAATGAGCGCCTTGGGCTCGGCGATGATGAGGTCGCCGAGGCTCGCGAAACTGGCGGTGACGCCGCCGGTGGTCGGGTTGGTCAGGATGGAGATGAAGGGCAGCCCTTCCTCCGACAGCCGCGCCAGCATGGCGGCCGTCTTGGCCATCTGCATGAGCGAGTACACGGACTCCTGCATGCGCGCGCCGCCGGAACGCGCCACGCAGATGAGCGCGCGGCGCCGCAGGATGGCATCCTGGGTGGCGCGGGCGAACTTCTCCCCCACCACCGAACCCATGCTGCCACCCATGTAGGTGAAATCCATGATGGCGAGCACCACTTCGCGCCCGCCGATGGTGGCAAAACCGGTCACCAGGGCGTCCTCGACGCCGGTCTTCTCCGCGTACTCCTTGATGCGGTCCTTGTACTTCTTGAGGTCCTTGAACTGGAGGGGATCGCCGGAGACGAGACCCTGGTGGGTCTCACGGAACGAGCCGGGATCGGCGAGGATCTCGATGTACTGCTGGGTGGAGATCATGAAGTGGTTGCCGCACGACGAGCACGTCCACAACCGCTTCTCGAGCTCCTTCACATAGAGGATCTCGCCGCACAGGTCGCATTTCTTCCAGAGCCCGTCCGGAACTGCCTTCTTCTGGATGGGCTGGACGCCCCGCTTTTCCCTACGGAACCACGACACCGATACCGCTCCTCCCTGCTGGGTACGAACACACTATAAAGGCGGTCTTACCGGCCGACAACCGCAAACACCGCCGGACCCCCCTTATGTGGCTTAACTTACAATTCCGCAAGTAGTTGCAACATAAGCCGGGCCAGCCCGGCGCTGGCTTCGCGCCCCACCCGCAGCACCTCGGCGTGGCTGGGCGTGGCCGACGCCACCCCGGTGCACGGGTTGGTGACCAGCGCCACGGCGGCCACCCGCAGGCCCCGGCCGGTGGCCGCCGCGATTTCCGGGGCGCCGGACATGGTGGCCACATCGCCGGATGCCAGTTGCAGCGAGCCCACCTCGGCCACGGTTTCGTACGCCGGCCCCAGTCCGCAAACACCGGTACCGCGGTGGAGTGCAACACCGGCCGCGCGCGCGGCGCGTTCGACGGCGGCGGTGAGGTCCGCGTCCAGCCGCGGCCGGGCGACCGGACCCGCGAACCCCGGGCGATTCTGGCGGTCGACCAGGTCGTGAAAGACCATGAGGTCCCCGGGATGCAGGGTGGTGGTGAGCGCGCCGGCCGCGGAGGTGACCAGCAGGTCGGTGGCACCGCGCGCGGCGAGGTGCGCCACCAGGGCGTCCACGGCGCCAAAGGCGCCTTCGTAGCCGTGACGGCGGCCGAGCACCAGCAGGCACGCGCGGCCGCCCACGCTTCCCTCGCGCACCTCCCCCGCGTGCCCGTCGACGGTGCATTCACCCACGCCTTCGATGTCGGCAAAGGGCGTCACCACCGGGGACGCCATGATCTCCGCCAGCGGCGCCATGCCGCTGCCCGCGATGACCGCCAGGCGGCGGGCGCTCACGACGCCGGCTCCAGGCGCAACGTCATCACCAGCGCGTCTTCGTTGTTGTCGTGGTAGTAACGGCGGCGGATCCCAACCGGTGCGAAGCCCATGGAGTGATAGAGCAGCTTGGCAGGCGTGTTGCTCACACGCACCTCCAGGGTGACCATGCGGCAGTTGGCCGCCCGCGCCAGGTCCAGCACGTGCACCAGCAGCCGCCGCGCGAATCCGCGCCGCTGAAACTCCGGCACCACCGCCAGGTTGAGAACGTGGACCTCGTCGCGCATCAGCCACGCCACCACATACGCCACCACCGCGCCGTCCACGAGGCCGGCGAAGGAGCGCGACAGCCACTTCTCCTCCACCTCCTGCAGGAACATTCCCTCGGTCCACGGCGCGGGAAACAGGCGGCGTTCGATTTCCAGCACGTGCGGGATGTGCGCGAGCGAGAGCGGCTCGATGACCAGTTCACCCACGGTCGCCACCACCGTCGCGGCCGTGCCGGCGCAGGCGCACGCGTTCCGCCCCGCTGGGCCGCACGTAGAGCGGCTCGAGCCGGCGCACCGCCGCCTCGACCAGCGCGGGCATGGCCGGCGCGATACCGGCGAGAAACGCCGTGTCGGGGAGGTTGCCGGAGTCGGGGGCAAACACGGCGCCGGGAAAACGAGCGGCGATCTCCGCGCGTGCCGCCACCGTACCGCTGCCGACGAATGCGTCCGGTGCAACGGTGAGTGCGTCGAAGAACGCGGACGGCGCGAGTGCGCACGGGGCCACCACCACGCGGGTGGCGGCGGCGTCTTCCCTGTGTTCCGTTCCCGCCGCGCGTTCGTACACCGCGGCGTACACCTCGCCGCGGCGCGCGTCGATCATGGCGCACACGCACCCGTGCGATTCCAGCAGTGGAAGCGCCAGCAGGCGCAGCGAGTCGATGGGAACGATGTCCGCCCCGCCCGCGGCGTGCAGCCCCTTCGCGAAAGACAACCCAATGCGAAGCCCGGTGAAACTGCCCGGCCCCACCACCACCGCCACCCGCGCCACGTCACGCGGCGTGAGCGAGGCATCCGCGAGCAGCTTTTCCACCGCGTGCGCCAGCGCCACCAGGTGTGAGGACGGCCGCGCAAAGCGCTCCGTGCCCAGGTGGGCGCCGTCGCGCGCCAGCGATACCGCCCCGGTGGGGTGTGAGGTGTCGACGGCCAGCGTTACCATGGGATGCCGCCGATCTGTTCCGCCGCCTGCGCGGTGGCGGCCACCGTGATGACGCGCACCTGCTCGCCATCCGGCTGGATGCGGATCTCCACGTCGGCGGCCGCCAGCAGCGCCGGCGAGCGCTCGCCCCATTCCGCCAGCACCACGGTGGTGTCGTCGTCGGCCAGGTCGAACACGCCGATCTCCTCCAGCTCGCGCTCGTGCTCGAGGCGGTAGAGGTCCACGTGCGCGATGGAGAGGCGTCCTTCCAGCATCTCCATCAGAATGAAGGTGGGACTCACCACCGGCCCTTCCACACCCAGGCCGCGGCACACGCCGCGCACCAGCACCGTCTTGCCCGCGCCCAGCGGGCCGCTGATGCACACCGCGAGGCCGCGGCGGATGCGCTCACCGAGGGCGGCGCCGAAGCGTTCGGTCTCGCCGTCCGTCCGGGTGCGCAGCGTATACAGGGTGGTTCGCCGCATGGTGACGCGCGGCGGTCAGCGCGGGGTCAGCGTGAGGCAGGGCAGGACCATTTCCTCGAGCGACACGCCGCCGTGCTGAAAACTTCCTTCGTACGCCTTCTCGTAGTCGCGGAAGTTGGTGGGGTAGACGAAGTAGTAGTACTCCTTGGCGAACACGTAGGACTTGGTGCGCGACTCCGACGGCAAGCGGAACTCGCCGGGCCTGCGCGTCATGATGGCCTGGCGCTCGTCGCACTTGAGGTTGTCGCCGTACTTGTAGCGCAGGTTGGTGGACGTGTCGCGGCGGCCGTACACCAGGCTCGCCTTGCGCCCGAGAATGGAGCCGTGGTCGGTGGTGAGCACCACCTTGATGCCGGCGCGCGCGAGGTCGGTGAGGATTTCGCGCAGCACCGAGTGCGAGAACCACGAGCGCATGAGGGAGCGGAACGCCGCCTCGTCCGGCAGCAGCTGCTGCAGGATCTCCGACTGGTTGCGGCCGTGGGTGAGGATGTCGACGAAGTTGAACACCAGCGCCACGAACTGCGAGTTCATGAGGCTCGCCACCTTCTTGCGCGTCTCGGCGGCCTCGGCGGCGGTGAAGATCTTGACGTAGCGCAGCTTGCTCTCGTCCATGCGCATGCGCTTCATCTGCTCGCCCAGGAAGTACGCCTCGTACTTGTTCTTGCTGGTCTCCTCGGTGCTGCGCTCCAGCCACTTGTCCGGGAAGCGCCGCGCGATGTCGTCCGGGAACAGGCCGCTGAAAATTGCGTTGCGCGAATACGGCGTGGCGGTGGGCAGGATGGAGCAGTAGAAGTCCCACTTCACGTCGAACGACTCGCCCAGGAACTCCTCGATGACCATCCACTGGTCGAGGCGCACGCAATCGATGAGAATAAAGAACACATTCTCCCCCGCCTGCAGGTGCGGCGCGATGAACCGGGGAAAGATGTCCGGGCTCATGGTGGGGCGCTTTTCCGACGCCACCCAGTCGCGGTAGTTGTCCTCCACGAAACGGCCGAAGTGCTGCGCGCACTGCAGGCGCTGGTCATCGTGGGTGGACTCCAGCCCGGTGCGGCGGTACTGGTCGAACTCGCGGTCCCACGCGCACAGGCGGCGGTGGATGCGCAGCCACGCGTCCCACGTGTTCTCCTGCACCATGGTGCCGATCTCGCCGAACTCGCGGATGTAGTCGGGCGAGAAGCGCTCCTCCTGGATGCGCGGCGCGTCGAGGATGCGCTTGCACGCGGAGTAGATCTGCAGCGGGCTGACGGGCTTCAAGAGGTAGTCGTCGATCTTGAGGCCGAACGCGTTGTCCATGAGGCGTTCTTCCTCGTTCTTGGTGATCATGACCACGGGCAGGCCCGGGTCGGACTCCTTGATCTCCACCAGCGTGTCGAGCCCGCCGCGGCCGGGCATGGACTCGTCCAGCAGCATGATGTCGAACTTGCCCCCGCGCACCAGGGTGAGCGCGTCGGCGCCGTTGGTGGCGGTTTCGACCTGGTAGCCCTTGTCGCGAAGAAAGAGGACGTGCGACTTGAGGAGTTCGATCTCGTCGTCAACCCACAGAATGCGTTTGTTCATTGCAGGGAGTATACGCGCCCGCGGGCGCGGGGAGCAAGCGCGGGAGGGCCGCCGGAGGCGCTATTCGCGGTACAGGGCCTTCACGCCACCCCAGGTGGTCTGCCGGGTGGGGACGACGCACCACGGCGGGCAGCTACCGTCGGGGTTCACGTAGAGGCGGCCACGCGTGGGCGCGGGAAATGAATCAAAATAGCAGTTCTGCACGAGAATGCCCCACTGGACGTAGTCCGGGTGCGCAACCACCTGGAGATAGCTGCACGGCGCCGATGTTCCGGACCCGGCATACGTCACGGTGGCGAGCACGGCACTGCCCACGAAGCAAGTCGTATACGCGAAGCTGATTCCGCCTTGCGTGTCTCCGAGGACAAGGAAAGGTGGCGTAATGACTTCGGTGACATACGTCCCGGCAAATCCATCGCTTGCCGCGAGCCGAAAATCGACTCCGACTATTCCATACATGTCTTCGTGGAGCACATACACGTTGAACGTGCGCGGCGCGTCGTCGAGCAAGGTGCACGATGCCCCCGACGCATCCGCGTAGACGGTGACGTAGCCGTACGATTGCGCGGCGGCGGGGTCGCTTGCGATGGCGGCCAGGAGAACTGAGAACGCGAACGCGCAGGCGTAGAGGACGGGGATCGGTTGCGGCCGGGGGTGGAGACGCATCGGTGAACCTCCTCCGGGATTTCGGGACGCTGATACTGTACCACAGCCGCCACGGCCGCGTCACGCGCGCGGCCAGTACCTCCGCATCACCTGCTCGCCGAGGGTGTGTTCGGCGGCGAGGCGGTTGTGGGCCGCACAGAGAAGCCTAAGGTTCGACGTGTCGTGTGTGCCCCCGGCGGCCCACGGGCGCACATGATCAATTTGCAGGCCGTGCCGTGCCTGGCAACGCGTGCTGTCCGGTCCCACGTACGTGCATTGTCCTTCGTCTCGTGTGAAGACCTCATCACGAGTACTCGCCGGGATATGGCGTGATGTGTCACTGCGTTCATGTCTGCCGTCGGCGCCGACGGTCGGAGATTTGCCACTTGCGGCAGCGGCACGTTTCTTCTCGCGGCGGCGTTGACGCGCGGCTGGACTGTGGCGCTCGATGAACTCGTTGAGCAAGACCGCCAGCGCCTTGGCGAAGCCGGCATCAGGATGGCTGTGTGAGAGCAACATCTTCGCCTCTTCATATTGCTGCATGAGTTCCTCGCTCGCGAGGAACTGCACAAACATCTTCTGCTCAGACACCACCCAGCTCCCATTGGCGCGGCCGGACGGATGCGGCATGGCGCGATCGATTTCCCGGTCGAACAGCACCTGGTCAACGTTCGATGGCGTCACCAGCGCCCGCACGGGTTCGATACGCTCTTCCGGGATGGCCAGCGGCGCCCCGTACTCAGCCACGACGCGCCTTACCTGCCGGTAGGTCCGTCCGCGCACCCGCGCGACCACGGCGCCGTGGTTGTCTTCCGTGAGGACCGGCTCGATGAGGGCGATGGTCCCCAGGTCCAGCTCTCCGCTTTCCAGCAGGGGCAGCACCGACGAAAACTCCTTGATGCAGCGCGCGGCGCGGATGCGCCGGCAGGCCGACGGGCTCGAGTACTCCAGGCCGCGCGTGCAGTAGTCGTGCAGCGAGCTGAAGCCGAGTTCGAGGTAGAGCTTGCGGCGTGAGATCTCATTCAGGTGATGCAGCAGTTGAACGGTGGCGGCGCGTTCGTCGCGGGCGAGCCGCTCGGTGCATGCGGCGAGGTCGCGATCGCTCAGGGCACGTAGCCCGGCGGCGGGATCATGATTCGTAATGGTATGCACAGCAGAACCTCCATGTGGCTCGGGTCATCGTCGGGAGGAGACTTCTGTTGTGTGCAATATAACAGGGGTGTTCTTGACGCGCTCACGAAGCGCGAGAAACGAGAACACAGACCATGAATGCGAAAAACATTCAGCGCATGAAAGCCCGTGCGAGCAGGCAGGAGATTGCGCCCTGGAACATGTCGGCGGCGTGTGTGTTGCGGGCAGGAACGTGCACACGAAAAGCCGTCAAGAGACTTCTTCGTGTGAAATGATTTTCTAGCAGGGCAGGCGACACGGCGCAGCTGCATTCAACGCCGGCCAAGACCGCGCGCAAGCAACGTTCACGCCGCCGGCAGGCGTACCGAGAAGGTGGTGCCCTTGCCGGCGCGCGATTCCACCAGCTTGATGCTCCCGGCGTGGTACTCCTCCACGATGCGGCGCGTGAGCGCGAGACCCAGGCCCCAGCCGCGGCGCTTGGTGCTGAAACCGGGGCGGAAGATCTGGTCCTTGAGCGCGCCCGGGATGCCGCGCCCGGAATCCTGCACCAGCACTTCAACGTTGGATCCGTCGCGGCGCGCGTTGATGGCGATCGTCCCCCCCGCCTCACCCAGCGCGTCGACGGCATTCTTGATGAGGTTCTCGAACACCCACTCCAGCAGTTCCTCGTTGCCGAGCACGCGCAGGCCGGGCTCGCACGTGAGCGTGATGCCCGAGTTCGCGCGCAGGCTGGGCAGCCGCTTCTCGAAGTACGCCACCGTGCGCGCCAGCGGAGACTCGATGAGAATGTTGGCGCGCTCCGGCGCCGCCCCGATCTTGCTGAAGCGTTCCGTCACCTTGTTGAGGCGTCCCAGGTCCACTTCCATCTCGTCCACGTAGCCGCGGATGTCGTCGTAGCCCTTCTCGCTGGCGCGGTCGCGGATCACCTGCACCCATCCCAGCATGGCGGAGAGTGGCGTGCCCAGCTGGTGCGCGGTCTCCTTGGCGAGCCCCACCCAGATGGAACGCTGCTCGCTGAGCTTCAGGTAGCGCAGACCCTGGATGGCGACGGCCATGAACACCAGGAAGATGCCCAGCAGCACGAAGGGCATGTAGCGCAGCTCACGCTGCAGGGGCGAGGGACCGTAGTGCACCCAGCCGGTGGGCACGTCGCCCGCGCCCGCCACCTGGATGGGAATGGGCGCGTTCTGCTTGTCGTACTCGCGATACAGATCCACCAGCCTGCGCAACTTGGGCGTGGGCGGGTTGTCCACGTCCATGTTGGCCAGCATCTCGAAGTCCTCCTCGGTGCGCTCGTCCACCGGGACGCCGGACCACAGGATGGGCCGTCCCTCGAAGATGGTGATGATGATGGGCAGGTCGCTCTCCTGCAGCACCGCGCGCAGGTTGGCCAGGCTGCCGTCGTCGGCCACCTCGAAGATGACGTTCTCCAGGTAGCGCGAGAACAGCCGGCTGGTGGCCTCGGAGTTCTCGCGCATGCGCGCGATGAGGTGGTTGGAGTAGATGAGCATGGCCAGGAAGAGAACGGCCACGCCGATGAAGAGGTATCCCTTCAGCCAGAACCGAATGTTGCCGGCGGGCGCGGACGCCATGGCGTCAGCCGAGGTACTCCCTGCCCCGCATGTAGGGACGGAGCCGCGCCGGAATGCGCACGCGCCCCGTCGGTGTCTGATGCACTTCCAGCAGCGACGCCACCACGCGCGGGAGCGCGAGGCCGGAGCCGTTGAGGGTGTGCACGAACTTGTGTTTGTCGGTGTCCGCCTTCTTGATGCGGATTCCCGCGCGCCGCGCCTGGAAGTCCTCGAAGTTGCTGCACGACGACACCTCCAGCCACTTGCCCACCCCCGGCGACCACGTCTCCAGGTCGTAGCACCGAGCGGCCGCGAAGCCCAGGTCGCCCGCGCACAGCGAGAGCACGCGGTAGGGCAGCTCCAGCGCGTCCAGCACCGCGGTGGCGTCGGTGACCAGCGTCTCCAGCTCGTCGTACGAGGTGTCCGGGTGCACGAACTTCACCATCTCCACCTTGTCGAACTGGTGCACGCGCAACAGGCCGCGCGTGTCGGCGCCATGGCTGCCCGCCTCGCGGCGGAAGCACGGGCTGTACGCGGTGTAACGGATGGGAAGCCGGTCGCGCTCCACCACCGACTCGCGCAGCAGGTTGGTCACCGGCACTTCGGCGGTGGGAACCAGGAAGAGGTCGTCCGCGCCGCAGTGGTACATGTCTTCCTCGTACTTGGGCAGCTGGCCGGTGCCGGTCATGGAGGCGCGGTGCACCAGGTACGGCACCAGCAGTTCCTCGTAACCCTGCTCGGCGTGGATATCGAGCATCATATTGATGAGTGCGCGGCACAGGAGCGCGCCGTCGCCGCGAAACACAATGAAGCCGCGCCCGGAGATGATGCGCCCGCCCTCGAGATCCAGGATGCCGAGCTTCTCGCCGATGTCCCAGTGCGCGAGCACGTCGTCGAAGGGCTTCTCCGCCTTGCCCACCGTGCGCACCACCACGTTATCGGCGGCGTCGGCGCCGTCGGGCGTGCTCTCGTGTGGGATGTTGGGAATGGTGAGGAGGATGGCGTCGAGCGTCTCCTCGATCTCCTTGTTGCGCGCCTCCAGCTGCTTGATGCGCGCGGAGGTCTCCTTCATGGCGGCGTGCAGGGGTGCGATGTCCTCGCCCGCCTGCTTGCGGCGGCCGATGTCCTCGGAGGCGAGGTTGCGCTGGCGCTTGAGTTCCTCGGATTGCTGCAGGTTGGCGATGTGTTCCGCGTCGAGCACAACCAGTTGCTCCACGTCGACGCTCGCGTGGCGGCGGCGCATCCCCTCGCGGAGCCGCTCGGGGTGTTCACGGATGAGACGGCGGTCGATCACAGAATCACGAGAGGCGGAACTCCTCGATCACCTCGCGTCCGCCCGCGTCGAGGATCTCGGTGGCCAGTGTGCGGCCGAGGTCTTCCTCGTTGCCGAGCGAACCCTTGACCATGCACTGGATCTTCTCGCTTCCGTCGGGATAGGCCAGCATGCCCTCCAGCTCGAGCGCCTTGCCCTCGATGCTCCCCAGCACCGCGACCGGCGCGCTGGGCTCCACGCCCAGGTACTCGAGGAAGGCCCACTCCGCGCGCAGCATGCTGTGGGTGGAGGGATCGTTGATGGCGTGAACCGCGTCGCGGAAATGCTCCTCGGAGGAACGAACCAGAACCGCCAGCGCCCCCTGTCCCGCCGGCGGGATGCACACCTGGTTGGTGAGCAGCTCGGTCACGAACTCCTGCTTGTTGAGGCGCTCCAGGTCGGCCGCGGCGATGACCGCGCAATCGATGCGGGAGTCCCGCACCTTCTGCAGGATGGAATCCACGCTGCCCTGCGCGCGCACGATACGCAGGTCCGGCCGATAATAGTGAAGCTGTGCCTCGCGGCTCATGCAGCAAACGGCCAGGAGGGCGTTCTCGTGCAGTTCGTCCAGAATGCAACCGTTGTTGGAGATGAGCGCGTCGTAGGGCGTGATGCGCGTGGTCAGCGCGCCGATGGTGAGCCCCGAGGGCATGTGCGTGGGCAGCGCCGAGGCGTCGAGAACCAGAACATCGGACTCGCCGCACAGGAGCTGATTCATCAGCAGGGCGTGGCGTTCCGGCGAAGCGGGCAGCGCGGTGGATCTCTTGAGGGATTCGGATTCCTGCGAGGCGACGAATTCAACCGGGGTCTTGGCGCCGTGCAGCGCGAGCAGTCGTACGACTTCGTCGAGCTGCACGCGCGACAGGAGATCGACGTCGCTTGCGATCCGACACGTCGTTTTCGTCGTCACTCAGAAACCGTCCGTCCGGAAGAGTGTACCGCGGCGTTAATCCGACCAGCGTGGGCGGAACGATACCACAGCCCTCGCGGGACCGTCAACGGCGTTACGGACCGACGGAGGTTCTGCGCTCGGGGATGTTGGCGGTGAAGGAGGACTGAAACGGGATCGTCTTGGCGATGCCGTGGTGCGGCACCGTCTCCGCGGTCTCGCGCCCCTCCACCATCATGCGCAGGAAGGAGACAAACGCAACCGTTACGAAACCGAGGCCGACGACAACCGGAAGCACCCATCCCATGGCCGCGCCGACGGCGAGCAGGGAGAAGAACGCCTGCATGCCGTACAGCACCACCAGCGTCCGGCGGGGCGAGAGCCCTGCGTCGCGCAACACGTGGTGCATATGTAGTGTATCCGCGCCGAACAGGGGCGAGCGCAGTACGATGCGGCGTGCGATGGCCAGCATCGTATCCAGCAGAGGCACGCCCAGCGCCATACACACCGCCGCGAAGGTATTCACGCTGGGGGCACGCATGGTGATCAGGCACGCGCCCAGCGACAGCAGAAGTCCGAGCAGCATGCTGCCGGTATCACCCATGTAGATGCGGCCGGGAGGAAAATTGAACACCAGGAAGCCCAGGCACGCCCCGCACATGGCCAGCGAGAGCGCGAGCACCTCCGACATGCCGAGCATGGCCGCGATGACGGCGAACGCGGCGGCGGAGAGCATGGCCACACCCGCGGCGAGACCGTCGTGCCCGTCCACCAGGTTGACGGAACTGAGCATGCCCACCACGAAAACCAGCGAGACCATGGCGAGCGCTACGCCGGACGCGTCGAACACCCACATTCCGGTGAAGATCCGGAAACCAACCGCCACCACCGATGCGGAGGCGAGGAGTTGAAAGGCAAGTTTGCGGCGTGCGGGGAGACTGCGGGTGTCGTCCACCAGGCCGAGCACCACAATAAGCAGCACCGCGGGGATCGCCCGCAGGAGCAACGCGACCGTGACGGTCATCGACGATTCGCGCAGCAGGGAGAATGCCATCGCCGCGGCGACGCCGAGGAAGAGCGCGATGCCACCCAGATGGGGAATGGCGTTGCGGTTGATGGCGCGCCCGTTCGGCTTGTTACCGATCCGCCAGCGGACCGCGAGCGAACGAACGGCCGGCGTCGCAATGACGCTCACTGCAAGCGCGGTTGCAAACACCAACAGGTCAGCAAGGCCGAAGGTAATGCCGGACAACGATGAGCCTCCTGAAATGCGGGTCCCGCCCTGCGGGGCCTCCCCGGTCATGCGGCCATGACCGCCGTCAGGGTAGGGGCCTCCCCGAAAGCATGTCAAGCCGAGAGATTCTTCACTAGCCTTTTATTTTCAATAAGTTACCAAACAGGGGCCGGATCTCGCCGGGCCGTATCACCCGGAACGCCAGAACCAGCAACCCGTACAGCAGTACGTGCACGGCGGCCAGCACGACCGTCGCAACGCCCGAATCCGATCCAATGCGGCGAAATACCAGCCAGAGCGCGGCGGCAACCACCGTCCCTGCAAGAAGCGTGCGAATCGCCAGCCACACCGCCCGGGCGCTCATGCGGACGCCGAAAACCCCGAAAACCTCGCGCATCCCGAATACCAGCAGGAGCCCGTAGGAGATGATGGTGGCCAGAATGGCGCCCCGCGAGTGCATGGTGGGGATGAGGATCACGTTCAGGGCGAAGTTCAGCACCGCCGCGCCAGCCGTCAGCCAGGCGTAGGTGCGGATCTTTTCCGCCGCAAGCAACGCCGGCAACACCAGGGCGCCCAGGCTGCGGATGATGACCACCCACGCGAACATCGCCATCAGCCCCCCGGCGTATGCGTACTGGTCGGTGTACACCAGCGTCAGCAACGGAACCGCCATGGCCACGAACACCGAACCAAACAGCACACCCGCCACCAGTGACAGCCGCAGCGCGCGGCGGATGAGCGACGCGCACTCCGCCATTTCCCCGCGCGAAAAACGCGAGGCGAGCGCGGGGCGCAGCGTGGTTACCATCGCGAATGCCGGAAACAGCGACACCTCCATCACCGCGCGGGCAATGGAATACTGCCCCACCTCTTCCAGCGGATCAAAGTAGCCCAGCACGAGTTTGTCCATCTGCGAGTAGATCGTCACCGACGCGGTGCTGACGGCGAGCGGTATGCTCATGGCCAGCAGGCGGCGGCGGATGGCGGCGTGGTCCCCGGAATCCGGGGCCGCGTCGGGGAGAAAGCGGCGCAGCAGCAACGAGAAGGCGACGATACCCACCAGCCACGCGGCGATGTACCCCAGCAGGATCGCCACCACGCCCAGCCCCGCGGCCACCACGCCCGCGGTGGCAATGACGCGTATGGTCAGCATGGTGGCACGAACGCGCGACACGGTGGCGTGGCGGTTCAGCCCGATGAGGAACTGTTCCTGGAACTCGTAGATGCTCGCGCAGAAGACGATGCCGGCGGCGATCCGCACCGGCCACAGCAGCGCCTCGTTGTGGAACCAACCCGCTATACTGGGGGCGAGCAGGTAGGTGACGAGTGCCGTGGGCAGCGCCAGAGCCAGACGCAGGTTGGAACCGGTGGAGAGCAGCGTGCGCAGTGCGCCGGGCCGCGAGACGCCGTACTCGCTGGCCAGGCGCGATGCGCCCAGGTCCAGGCCCAGTTTGGCAACGATGAGCACCTGGGTGGCGAAGGCCATGGCCCAGGACACGGAACCCCACACGGCGGGGCCGGAGAAGCGCGCGATGATCCAGGAAGTGGCGAAGGCGGCGAAGACGGGCAGGAGCGACAAAGCGACGCTCCAGGCGAAGCTGTGCCCCACCGCGGTATTCTGAAATGACCAGTTGTTACGGCTGCTCATCAAAAAAACGGACGATCACCTGCGCGATTCGCGGGGCCGACTTTCCGTCCCACAGGTCCGGAATCCGCGCTTCCCTGACATCATGCCGAAGCACATCCCGTGCCTCGGCCACAATTCGCGCGGTGTCGGTCCCGACCAGACGATTGGTCCCGACCGTTACGGTCACGGGCCGTTCAGTATTTTCACGGATCGTCAGGCAGGGGATTCCGAGAGCAGTCGTTTCTTCCTGGATACCTCCAGAATCGGTGAGAACAAGAGAACTATACTTCATCAGCTTGAGGAAGTCCAGATACCCCACTGGTTCGATCAGGCGCACGGCGTCGCCTTTGATCTGGTAGCGCGCCCGTTCGATGGCCTGGCGGGTGCGCGGGTGCACCGGAAACACCAGCGGGCAATCCTGCCCGACCTCGCAAAGCGCGTCCAGCAGGCGGGTTAGCTGCACCATGTCGTCCACGTTGGACGGCCGGTGCAGTGTCACCAGACCGTAGCCGCCCGGCTCCAGGCCCAGGGTCTCCAGCACGGTGGATTTCTCCGCGACGTGCTCGGAGGCGCGCAGGCTGTCGATCATGACGTTGCCGGTGAAGTGAATCTTCCTTGCTTCGATGCCCTCGCGCAGGAGGTTGTCGCGCGCCTCGGGGGAGGTGATGAAGAGGAGGTCGCTGATGGCGTCGGTCAGCATGCGATTGATCTCCTCGGGCATTTCGCGGTCGAAGCTGCGAAGGCCCGCCTCCACATGCGCCACCGGCACGCCGCGCTTGGACGCCACCAGTGCACAGGCGATCGTGGAGTTGACGTCACCCACCACCAGCACCAGGTCCGCGTCGGCGGCGACCAGCGCCGGCTCGAAGGCAAGCATGACGCGCGCGGTCTGTTCCGCGTGGGTGCCGGAGCCAACGCCGAGGTGCGCGTCGGGCTTGGGCAGGCCGAGGTCGTCGAAGAAGACCTTCGACATGTTCTCGTCGTAGTGCTGCCCGGTGTGGACCAGGGTGAGCTTGAAGCGGCCGGTGGCGTCGAGCGCGCGCCACACCGGCGCCACCTTCATGAAGTTGGGCCGCGCGGCGGCAACCAGGAGGATGTTGGGCTTGCGGGTCACGAACGGGCCTTTCCCTTCGCGAGCCGTTCACCGTAGTGCTTCTGGTAGTACTCGCGAAAGGCGCCGCTCTTGACGCGCTCCCACCAGCCGCGGTTCTCCACGTACCAGCGCACCGTCTGCTGCATGGCGTCGGCGAAGTCGGTTTGCGGTTTCCAGCCCAGCGCGCGCACCTTGTCCGCGGCCAGCTTGTACATGCGGTCGTGCCCCTTGCGGTCCTCGATGAACACGATCTTCGACCCGGTGTCACCCACGTGCTTGATGATCAGCTCCGCGATGCGCAGGTTGGGCTGCGAGTTCCCCACCGCGATGTTGTACACCTCGCCGTCGTTGCCCTTCTCGGCCACCAGAGCGATGCCGCGGCAGTTGTCCTCCACGAACAGCCAGTCGCGCATGTGCATGCCGTCTCCGTACAGGGGAAGTTCCTTGCCCTCCATGGCGTTGGTGGTGAAGAGGGGAATGAACTTCTCCACGTGCTGGTAGGGCCCGAAGTTGTTGGAGCTGCGCGTGATCACCAGCGGCAGCTTGTACGTGTTGGCAAAAGCCAGGCACATGAGGTCGCCGCCGCACTTGCTGGCGCTGTACGGGTTGCCGGGCTTGAGCGGCGATTCCTCGGTGAAGCCCTCGCCTTCGCTGGAGCCGTACACCTCGTCGGTGGAGATCTGCACGTAGCGCTTCGCCTTGAATTCGCGCGCGAAGTTCAACAGGTTGTACGTGCCCTGGATGTCGGTCTCGATGAAGCTGGCCGCCTCCTCGATGGAACGGTCCACGTGCGTCTCCGCGGCGAAGTTAAACACCACCTCGGCGCCGGCCATGGCCTCGCGCACCACGGCGGGGTCGCAGATGTTGCCCTTCACGAAGCGCACCCGCCCCTTGTCCACCAGGTCGCCGATGTTCTCCATGTTGCCGGCGTAGGTGAGCGCATCGAGCACGGTGATGGCGCACGAAGGATGCTCCGCGGCCATCATGCGCACGAAGTTGGAACCAATGAAACCGGCGCCACCGGTGACGAGAATGGATTTGAACGCCATGGTGTTCTCCGCCGACGCGGGGCGTCAGCCGTCCTTGCGGTCCCAGTCGTAGGGGATGTCGTTGTCGTGCGGATGCACGCGGAACTCGTCCGGCTCCTTGTAGTTGTAGGGCTCGGTGGGGATGTTGACCAGGAACCCCGGCGTGGTGCCGATGCCCTTCATGCCGTGCAGCACCAGGGGCGGAATCACCAGCAGGATGGGGTTGCGCTCGCCCAGGAAGAACTCGTTCACCAGCCCGTGCGTGGACGACTTCTCGCGGCCGTCGTACAGCACCACCTTGAGCATGCCGTTGACGCACACGAAATGGTCGGTCTGCTTCTTGTGGTAGTGCCAGCCCTTGACCACGCCCGGGTAGGCAACGGTGAGATAGGCCTGCCCGAACTTCTGGAAGATCTCGTCATCGGAGCGCAGCATCTCCATCAGGAAACCACGCTCGTCGGGGATGACCTTGAGCTGCTTGATGCGGACACCGTCTATCAGTTTCACTTTCGTCCCCTTCCGAACGATTCGTACACGAAGCCCTGTCCTTCAACGCGCTCGCGCGTGTAGACGTTCCGGCAGTCCACGAACACATTGCCGCGCATGGCGCCCTTGAGGCGCGGGAAGTCCAGCTCGCGGAACTGGTTCCACTCGGTTACCAGGACGAGCGCGTCGCAGCCGGTGGCGGTGTCGTAGGCATTCTTGCCGTACTCCACCGGCGCCTCCACCACTTTCTTGAAGTTCTCCATCGCCACCGGGTCGAACACGCGCACCCGCGCGCCGCGCGCGAGCAGGTCGTGGATCAGCCGTATGGCGGGCGCTTCGCGCAGATCGTCGGTGTTGGGCTTGAAGGCCAGGCCCAGCAGACCAATCGTCTTTCCCTCCACGTCGCCGGTGGCCCCCACCAGCTTCTCCATGGCGCGGCCGGTGAGCTCATGATTGATGGCGTGCGCGGCCGAGATGAGCGGCGCGGCGAATCCGTGCTGGTTGGCCACGTGGATCAGCGACGACACGTCCTTGGGCAGGCACGAGCCCCCGTAGCCGATGCCGGCGTGGAGAAACTTTCTGCCGATGCGGCCGTCGAGCCCCATGCCCTTGGCCACTTCATCGACGTTGGCGCCCACCAGTTCGCAGATGCGCGCCATCTCGTTGATGAATGATATCTTGGTGGCCAGAAACGAGTTGGAGGCGTACTTGATCATCTCCGCGCTCTCCAGGGTGGTGGAGACGATGGGCGTCTCCAGCAGGTAGAGCGGCCGGTACACCTGCTTCATCAACTCGCGCGCGCGGTCGCTCTCGACACCCACCACCACGCGGTCGGGCCGACGGAAGTCGTCCACCGCGGAACCCTCGCGCAGGAACTCCGGGTTGGAAACGATGTCGTACTCGGCGCCCTTGGGCTTGTTCTCCTCGATCACCGCCGCGATCCTGCGCGCGGTACCGGCGGGCGAGGTGCTCTTCTGCACCACCACCGTGTAGCCCGAGAGGTGCTTCGCCACGTCGCGCGCCGCGTCGAACACGAATTTCAGGTCGGTACCGCCGTCTTCCTGCGCGGGCGTGCCCACGGCGATGAACACCACCTCGGCGTCGCGCACCGCGGCGGCGAGGTCGGTGGTGAAGAACAGGCGCTCGCCCGCGACGTTGTTCGAGACCACATCCTTGAGCCCCGGTTCGTAAATGGGTATCTCACCGCGTCCCAGTGCGGCGATGCGCCCGGCGTCGATGTCCACACAGGTCACGTGATGCCCGAAGTCCGCCAGGCACGCGCCGCTCACCAGACCCACGTAGCCGGTTCCGATCATGCAGATTTTGGTCATGCGTCTTCCTTATCCCAGTAGTCCAGCAGCGACGCGAGCGTCTCTGCGATGGGCAGTCTTGCGCTCCACCCGGTGTGGCTGTGTATCTTGCCCGGGTCGCCGCGCAGGTCCGGCATGTCCACCGGGCGCAGACGCGACGCGTCCACGCGCATGGTGACGTCCACGTTGGCGATGTCGCACATCTGGCGCAGCATGTCGCCGATTCGGTACGAGCGGCCGCTGCACACGTTGTAGGTCTCGCCGCTGCGGCCCTTCTTCAACAGCACGACGTACGCGTCGCACACGTCGCGCACGTCCAGAAAATCCCGCTTCACGTCCAGGTTTCCCACCTCGATGGTCTCGCTGCGCGTTCCACGCCGGATGGCCGCCACCTGGCGGGCGAAACTGGACAGCACGAACGCGTCGCGCTGGCCGGGCCCGGTATGATTGAAACTGCGCGTCATCACCGCGTCCACCGAATAGAGCCGGGCGAACATCGCCCCGGTCTGGTTCTGGATGGCCTTGGCGAGCGCGTAGGGGCTCTGCGGGTTCACCGGCGTCGTCTCCACCAGCGGGAGTTGCGACGGGTGCACCGTGCCATACTCGTCCGCGGAACCGACGAGCAGGATTCGCGCGGGCGACCTGCGCCGCCGCAGCAGGTTCATGATGTTAAGCGCCGGGCGCGTGTTGTCGGACAGGGTTTGCGCGGGATCGTCAAACGATACGCGCACGCTCGCCTGCCCGGCGAGGTGGGCGATACACGCGGGATCGGATCGTCCCAGCACGTCCTCCACGAAGGCCTCGTCGCACAGGTCACCAACCAGACACTGCGCGCCATCGAAGTCCCCCGCCGCGGCCAACCGGTCCGCCCCCCACACGTCGTAGCCGGCCGCGGCCAGCCGCGCGACCAGCGCGCGACCGACGAATCCGTTACAGCCTGTGACGAGGGCTTTCTCCATTATCGCGAGCGCCAGTATTCCAGCGTGTCGCGCAGCGTCTGTTCAAATGGTATTTCCGGCTTCCAACCCGTGTCCGCCCGGAACTTCGAGCAGTCACCCAGCAGCAACATCACGTCGGACGGGCGCATGCGGCTCTTGTCCAGCTTGACTTCGATTCTTGCGTCGGTCAGCGCGAGCAGCGCGTCCAGGGTTTCCTGGATGGACCAGCACTTCTCCTGGCAGATGTTGTACACCTCGCCCGGCTTGCCCTTCTCTAGCGCGAGCCAGTACGCCCTGACCATGTCGCGCACGTCGGTGAAGTCGCGCTTGGCCTCCAGGTTGCCAACCTCCACCACCGGCTTGCGCAGGCCACGCTCGATGTCGACGATCTGCTTGGCGAAGTCGCTCATCACGAACACCGACGCGCGCCGCGGCCCCTCGTGGTTGAAGCCACGGGTGCGCACCACGTCCATGCCGTAGCTCATGAAATACTGGTAACCTAGGAGATCCTGCGCCACCTTGCTCACACCATAGGGCGAGAGCGGGCGCAACGGGTTGGTTTCCTTGATGGGCACCTCGTCCTCGTGCACCAGGCCGTATTCCTCGCTGGAACACGCCAGCTGGATACGGCACTTGAGTCCGATCTTGCGAACCGCCTCGAAGATGTTGAGCTGACCGATGATGTTGGTGGTGAGGCTTTCGCTGGGTGCCTTCCACGACGTGGGTACGAAGCTCTGTGCGGCGAGGTGGAAGATGTAGTCCGGCGCGACGTCTTCGATGACGTCGCGCGTGGAGGTGGCGTCGCGCAGGTCGCACTCGTGCAGCGTGATCTTGCCGCCGAGGTGCTCGATGTTTTCGGTGCGGCTGCGCCAGCGAATGATGCCGTGGACGTCCACGCCGCCGCGGGCCAGGCAGAAGTCGGCCAGGTGGCTTCCTGCGAAGCCGGTGATGCCGGTGATCAATACGCGCAAGTCGGGGTCCTTTCGAGAGATCGGCCGCAGCCGTGACCCTCAAGGGTACGGCAAGCGGGGGTCGGGGTCAAAGGGTTTGAGGGGTGGAGCCCTGCGCCGCGTGGTACAATATGGGGCAATGCTCCCCCGACGGCAGAGACGTTTCCCACCGGCCGTGGTGGCGCTCGCATGCCTGTTCGCCGCCTCAGCGGTGAATTCCCAACCCACCGACGGAACCCCCCGAATCGCGCGTGGTCCGTCATTCGACGCCCGCCTTCACGTATTCCACAGCGCATCCGCGGGCACGACCATGCTCGGGGCGTGGACGTTCGAGTCCGGTCCGTCGTGCACCGCCCAGGGCTGGGTGTCCGTCGACCTGACGGGTGGCTTTGGTGACTTCGCCACCCTTGGTCCCGGCCTCGCTATCCTGCAGCAGGACCCATGCGCCAAGGACCTTCTGTGCGCGTGGAGTTTCACCGCGGGGTCGGCGGACAACTTTGCGTGTGGCGGGTTTCCAGTGCAGCCGGCAATTCCGCTCGGAAACCCGGCGACGGGGTACATCTGGAACGAGATCCAGTCGCCTGTGGTCGCACTGGCCGGTACCGGCTCACACATCGGCCTGGAGTTCGCGGTGTACCGGGAGATGGATCTCGACGGGCTCGTCTTCTACACGTGGCGAGTGCGTTCCTTCACCGGTTCGATTCCCGGCCCGTGGCGGGGCAGCACACAACTCTTCTACGCGCCCATCGCTACCAACGACGGCGGAAGCGACTGGTTCATCCAGCGCGAGTCCATCGGCGCGTTCGTCGATCCCGGCGCGGACAGCGTGCAGATTGCGCTGGGCGTAGTCGACATGGCGGGGGCTTGGGGTGGTGTGCTGGGGAGTGGTCTGTGCCACAGCCACACACCGCTCTTCGACGGGGTGAAGCTGTACCGCGTCGATACCAACGGACCGCTTTGGTTCGTCGATCCCGCGGATCTCTTCCAGGACGCGTTCGCCGAAGACGGCACGCTCACCGGCACGGTGCGCGTCGACATGGCGCGCGACATCAACCCGCGCGACGTCGCTACCATCCGCACGGGCGATTCGCTTGTCGTTAGCGTGAACGAACCAACGGTCGGACTGGACAATCATGTGCACGGAGACCCGTCCAGCGGGCCGGCGGTGTATCTTCACGTACGCGATGTATCCGCCACCAAGAGCGGCGCGGTCATATCCGGCGATGTGGCGCGCTGGCCCCTGGTGTCCACCGGCGGCGGCTGGACGGTGCTGCGCTTCGACAGTGTGCGCACGACGAGCGGCACCAACGCCGGTGGCTTCTGCGTGGACCTCGACGACGCGCTTTACGTCCCCGGCGAACAGATCGACTTCTACTTCTCCGCGCGCGACGCACTGGGGCGCACCACGTACTGGTCGGAGTTCAGCGAGAGCGACCCCATCTCCTATCCGATGGAGATGACGTGTCTGCCCGTTTACGGACTGTTACAACGCAGCATTCTCTACGTCGACGATGCCGACGGCTTTGGTGCGCAGAGCTACTTCGAGACTGCGTTTCAGGCAACCGGCATTGCTGACGAGGTGGACCGTTACGACGTGCGCGCCCCCGACGAACTGGTGGGCAACGGCCCGGGTTCGCGCGTTCGCAACATCGCAACACAACTCACGGGCCCGTACGACTCCATCATCTGGAGTTCAGGCAATCTCGGCCACGGGCTGATCGGCGACGGCAGCGGCGCTCCGGAGAAGTCGCCCGACGCGCAGATGCTGGTGGAATACCTGGCGCACAAGGTGCCGTGGGGATTCGTTTATCTGAACGGCGACAACCTTCCGCTCGAACTCGACCGCCTGCAATCGACGGCCATACAGGAACTGCGGCAGTACATCGGCTATCGTCTGGTCACGGGCAATCACCGGCCGCAGATGGGCATCTCTCCGTTGGCCAAGTCGGATGCGGGCAGTTCCTTCACAACCGACAGCAGCTTCATCATCTACGGCGGCTGTCCGTTGGTAAACCAGTTCGACGTGATGGAGCCCGCCGGAACTGCGCGCAGCGAGATCACCTACGGAGCCCCAACCGGAAGCAACAGCGCCGTCGTCAGTCAGTTCACGCAGGACAGTTGGGTAGTGCTGGCGGGATTCGGGCTGGAATTCATGCGCGACGACGACAACAACGGGCACATGGACCGCGCCGACTTCCTGCACGATATGCTCGTTTCGCGCGAGTGGCAGTTGTGCGGAAGCAGCTCAGTTACGTTCTCCGTCATCGAAGCCGGCATCCACATGAAATGGTCCATGGCCGGCTGCCCGGACCAGCTGGGCCTGCGCGTGCAGCGCCGCTACCTTCCCACCGGTCAATTTGAGACGATCTTCGAGTCCGGCATTCCTCCCTACAACTCCGCCTACACCGATGACGAACCCGTCAATGGTGATCTCGTCCACTATCGCGTGGTGGAAGTCTTGACCCAGGCGCGCGAGTCGCTGGTGGACAGCGTCACCGTGTTCCTTACCGCCAACGTCTCCGGGATGGTCGCCCATGCGGAGGAGGCGTCCATCGACGTCTCCTGGGCCCTCGACGATCTTTCCAACCTCAGCGGACTGACGCTGCAACGCCGCCCCGGCGGTACTGGCGTCTTTGCACCGGCGAGTGTCGACTCGGTAATGTCTCCAGGAACGACGAGTTTTCGTGATATCGACGTGGAGCCGGGCCGCGCGTACGACTACCGGTTGCTGCTCTTATACGGAGCCCGGTCCGGCGTGGGGCCGGTGGTGAGCGCCCGCGCACCCACGACACCCGCGCTCTCGCAGAACGCGCCCAACCCGTTCAACCCTACCACGACCATTCGCTTTCTCGCGCCTGCGGCGGGACATGTATCCATCGTCATCTACGACGCCAGCGGTGCGCACGTGCGAACGCTTGCTGACGAATCCGTCGACGCCGGCGTCACCGCACTGGAGTGGGACGGACGCAATGACCGCGGCGCTCCTTGCACCTCGGGCGTATATTTCTACCGGATGGCCGGCTTTGGAACCACCATCACCAGGAAAATGGTCCTCGTGAAATGACGCGCGTGCGGAACCGCCGTTTTGCACGACGGCCCGCACGCCACGCCTGAATCCTCTTATTTGAGCAGGACCATCTTGCGCGTCTGCGAGAAACCCGGCGCCGTCAGGCGGTAGAAGTAGATACCACTGGAAACCAGCGCACCGGAGTCGTTGCGGCCATCCCAGACCCTGGTGTGACCACCCGCCGCGAACTCTTCGTTCGCCAGCGTGCGCACCCGCTCGCCCGCCACGTTGTAAATGGCGAGCGTCACCACACCGCGGCTCTTGAGCGAGAACGCAATGGTGGTCTGCGGGTTGAACGGGTTGGGGTAGTTCTGCGCGAGGCTGTTTACCGCCGCCGAACCCACCCGCGTCGGCTGGTTCGTGCCCGTGCCCAGCCATGCCAGCGAGCTGGCCAGGAACTGGGCCCGGTCGGAGACGCCGTTGACGTCGTCGTCACGCGTCGCATCGAACCCGAAGCCGGCCAGCAACACGTTCACCAGCGAACTGCCGTTGTTGGTGGTCTTGCCGATCACCGCGCCGTTGGTCGTGGCCGGGGTCCCATACGCCATCTCCATGGTGGTCGCGCCCGAGGGCGTGAGCACGTCGAAGTCGCGCCGCACCGGACACGCACCGGCCAGCACGAAGCTGTCGTCGTAACAACCGCCATTGACCGGTTGCAGTGCGGGCGACAGACCGAAGGTCTGCGAGTGATCGGCGCTCGTGAGCGAGAACGGAATGTAGCTGCTGCGGAACGTCACCGCGCTGGTGCTGCCGGCGGTCAACCGCTGGGGCACGTCGTCCCCCATCAGCAGAACACCGCCGGGGTTCGACAGGTTGTTGAGGAACGTGTTGAGCAGCCCGTAGTCGTCGGTCTTCTGCGGGTTGCCGCTTCCGTCCCCGAGCGTGGTGACGAGCGGGCCGCAATCCCACAGAATCGAGCGATACACGCCCAGGATCTGCGTGTAGGGATCCGTCACGCGGCCGGCGGGCCGGTTGCCCACCGATGACGACGGCCCGCGCACGTCGTAGCGGTCCACCTTCTCCAGCAGCCCCAGGGACGCAAGCGCAATGTCCCAGTAGGGCTGCGATCCGCGGCCATCCATGCCATCCACGTAGAGGATATCTCCGCCACGGTTGTAGCCGCCCGCCGGCAGGCAGGTGAACTCCGAGGGGTCGGCCGCCGCGGCTTCGCGGTCGTTGCCATGGCGCGCCAGACTGGAACCGAAGGCGTACGACTCCTCGCTGTTCACGTTCCTCGCCGCGTAGAAGAAGCAGATGGTGTCACCCGGCGTGAACAGGTCGTCCTTCATATCGAAGCAGTAGCGGTCCAGCGGTATGTAGTAGCCACCGCCGGTGCCCGCGGTGTCGGCGCGGATGCACGTCCACTCAATGCCGGACGCGTCGGTCCAGGTTCCCACCACCGGGTAGCGCACGCTGCCGTTGCGCGTCTCGGGTGCCTCGAGGCCAATGCCGCTCTTGCCCGGCTGGCCCTGCGGCCACACCGACACGTAGAGGTACACGGCCGCGCTCCCGAACATCGCGTCCACGGCCAGGTCGGCCTCGGGGTCGGCCACCAGCACCACCGCCGAGTCTCCGGGAATGATGTTGGAGACATACGATGGCAGGAGGTCGCGGGCCATGTCCGCGCGCACCGTACCGGTGAGCGTCCCGTCTCCCGCAAAGCTGTCCTGGAACTGGTCGATGTCGCGGATGTCCCAGCGCGGTCCCGTCAGGTCCACGCGCAACAGGCGCGGGTTGTCGAACAGTGGTCCGTTGCTATGACACGCGCCGCTGCCAATATACCCGCACCAGAAGCTGCACATGTCCACCACACCAAACGCGAGCTGAAGGTGCGTGGCACCGGGCTCCACCAGGGTTCCCACCGGGAACTGCTGGCGTTCCCAGTCGCGCTGGGCGCCGTAGTAGAGGAAGTTGAAGTCCTGCCACTGGCCCGGGCAGTTGCCCACCCGGCTGCGGATGTGCCACACGAAGAACACCAGGTTGTCGAGCGGCAGGTCTCGCATCACGTCGAACTCAAAGAGGTACTCGTTGCCGCTTCCCAGGTTCTCGATCCACGGGGACCACAACTCGTTGTTGAGGTACTGCCCGGCCGCGTTGCCGAAGGGCACCACCGGCTGCGCGGGGTACCCGCCGCAGGCGTAGCTGTACGTCGACCCGGAGTAGAACGCCCACAGACAGCTGACGTTGCTGGAGCAGTTGCCGAGCTGCAGCGTGGATACACCGGGTATCACCGCGGCGTACGTGCCGTAGCCATCCGGCGTCCCCGCCACCCAGTCCGCCACCTCGGTGGCGCCCAGCGGCGCACTCTCGAAGTCCTCCAGCGGCACCACCACGCCGTTGGCGTCGGTGATGAGCAGGTCGTCGGTGACGTACGCGCCGTCCGTGTTCCACATCCCGTCCTCGTCGGACCACGCACCATCCGAAGATGCATGAATGCGAACGCGGAACTGCCCCTGATGATCCGCGGCGGGAATGGTGAGCGAGACCAGCGAGTCCACGCCGGCCCAGGTGAAGCCGCTGCAGGTGCCGCCGTAGTAGCCGCAACCCGAGGAACCCGCCGGGAAGGCGTTCCAGTCGTCGTCGCAGTGGTCGATTTCGATGGTGACGAAGTCATACGACGGTTCGACATCCCAGGTGAGCCAGTAGTCGAATACCACGTCGCCGGTGGGATAGAGACAGTTCCTCACCGTGAGCGTCTGGCTCATGTTGTTGCCGTATCCCGGCAGGGCTGCATAGCCGCACACGCCAGGGTCGTCGGGACGGAGCCCGCACCACATGGAGCGGCTGCCCCGGATGGCGTGCAGGCGGCCGAAGGCGCCGTTGCCCAGCCCGGCGAAGTCGTCCACGTGGGTCATGATGCTGCTCGAGCTGGTGACGTCCACCTTGACCCAGCCCTGACTGGTGCACAGACCCGAGCCGTTGAAGTTCCACGAGCCGAGCACGAGCGTGTCCGCGGAGGCGCCGGAGAGGCGCCGGCTGTTAGAGTCGGCGTTGTCGGACGCGGGACGCGTCCATTCGGTGAACTGGGGCGTCTGTTTGAGGCCACGCGCGGGTTCGCGCGCGGCGGAAACGAACGGCCATGAAGTGAGGGTGCCCGCCATGAGCACCACAGCCATGAACGCGCAAGAACGGGGAGTCATTACAACTCCTCCTCTCCGGTCGGCGACTCTGTTGGTTGGTCGGCTGGCTGGCCTGCTGAAGTGCCGGCGCCCTTGCCCAGATAAGCGGCGGCGTACAAGAGAAGATTAACACCCGGGCCGGCGGGCTGTCGACCCCATTTTGCCGGGGGATCAGGCCACGGGCACCGCGCGCACCTCGGCGTCCACCCCGTCCTCCCCCTCGCTGCGGGCGATGATGGCCGCCCCGCAGGAGTCGCTGAATACATTCACCGAGGTGCGGAACATGTCCAGCGGACGGTCGATGGCCAGCATGGCGCCCACGATGGCGTTGACTTCGGGGCCGCGCAGCCCCACCGACTCGAGCACCAGGAAGATGATCACCAGTCCCGCCGAGGGCACCGCCGCGGCGCCGATCGAGGCGAGCAGGGCGGTCAGCACCACCACCATCTGTTGCTGGATGCCCAGGTCGAAGCCCAGCACCTGGGAGATGAACAACACACCGGCGCACTCATAGAGCGCGGTGCCGTCCATGTTGACGGTAGCCCCCATGGGCAGAACGAAGGAGGAGATGCGGTTGGACACGCCCACCTTCTCCTCCACGGTGCGCAGCGTCACCGGCAGGGTGGCGCCGGACGACGCGGTGGAAAACGCCACCGCCAGCGGCTCCAGCATGTTGCGGAAGTGCACGCGCGGGTTGATGCGCCCCAGCAGGATCAGCAACAGGGGCAGGATCACAAACATGTGGACCAGCAGTCCCAGCGCGATGGTCAGCATGTACAGGCCCAGCGCCTTGAACGAGGCGAATCCCGTCGTTCCCACCATGCGCGTGATCAGCCCGAACACACCCAGCGGCGCCAGGGCGATGATCCAGCCGGTGAGTTTCATCATGGCCTGGAAGCCCGCGTCGAAGAAGCCGGCGATGGCGCGGCGCGGCGACTCGGGCAGCGCGGCGATGGCGGCGCCGAAGAGGATGCAGAAGAATATCACCGAGAGCATGTCGGGCTTGGCCAGTGCGGCGACCACATTCTCGGGAATGATCTGGTTGACCACGTCGAGCACCGAACTCGGCGTTTCCAGCGGAGGGAGTTCGCTGGCGGCCACGTCGACCAGGTTGGCACCCTTGCCGGGGCGGATCAGGTTGACGAGCACGAGCCCGGTGAGGATGGCCAGCAGGCTGGAGAGGATGTAATAGCCGAAGGTCTTTCCGAACAGGCGCCCCAGGCGCCCGCTCTCCGCCACGGACGATACCCCGGATATGATGGAAAAGATGATCAACGGGACGATGATCATCTTGAGCAGCCGGATGAACAGCGTACCCAGCCAGCCCACGGCGGGGACGACGGTTTCGCCGCCGATGGCACCAGTGGCGGCACCCAACGCCATCGCGATGAAGATCTGCCAGTGAAGCTGGCGGTACCAGGGGCCGACTCTGCGCATGGTGGGGCCGAGGGTACGCGAGCGCGCGAGCGCGCGCAACGCCTACTTGCGTCGCGCGGTCCCCCGCGCCGTCGCAGCATCCAACACATCGCCAAGTATGGCCCCGATCGACTCCAGGCTCGCGCGCTCGATGCAGCGTCGCCTCGCCTCGTCACCGCGGCGTCGTGCTTCACCCGGGTCCGCAAACACCGCCGCAATCGCCTCTGCGATCTCGCGCGGCGACGAAGGCGCCACCAGCCACGCGGCGCCGTCCAGCATCGCAGGAATGTCGCCCACGCGGGTGGCAACGATGGGCTTCGCCATGGCCATGGCGTCGGTGAGCTTCATGGGGAACTGCGCGCGCGCCGGCGCGGTATCGCGCTGCGGCGCCACCACCACGTGTGCCGCTGCGATCACGCGCGGCATTTCATTGGCGCCGAACTGGCCGAGACGAATGACGCGATGCGGATGTCGCGCGGCCATTTCGTGCGCGAGCCTGTCTCCAGCTTCGCGCCCGCCCACTATCACGAGACGCGCGTCCTTCCGGTCCAGCAGGTCGAGCGCCGCTGCCACGTCCTCCACGCCTTTGTGCTCGCGCGCGGTTCCGGGAAACATGATCACACGAAAACCGTCGAGCCCGAGCGAGCGGCGCGCTGCGTCGGGATCGTATCGAGACGGATCGAAGAGTGCCGTGTCCTTTCCGCTGGGCACGCGCACCGCATCGTAGCGGTCGGCAAGAAAGCGCGTGTTGGCCGTGATAGCGCTGGCGCGCGGCAGCAGCGACTCCATCCAGCGGCTGTAGCGCGGATGATCCGGGTTGCGCGCGCGGCGCCAGCGGCGATACGCGCGGCGCGTCCACGGGCCAGGGCGGGCGGGTCGCGGAAACGCCGTTTCCCAGTCGTCTGTATCCACGATGAGCGGCCGCCCGCGGCGGATCAGGAGCGCCACGCCCAGGCTCGAGGCGCGCACCTTGACCGCGTAGAGAACATCGCCGGTGGCGAGTTCCCGGGCGTCGAGCACGCGCTCGACAAACGATCGTTCGGGAAAGGAGCGAATGACGATGCCGCCGGGCGGGTCGGGATAGACGTGATCGCCCGCGGGCAGCGCGCCCACGATCTCCGCGCGCACACCGATGGTGCCAAGGGCACCGGCCAGCACGTAGGCGCGGGTCATGCCGCCGCGCGAGAGCCCCGGCACCAGCAGCGAAACGCGCATCGTCATTTGCCGGCGCCCGCGAACACCATCGCCGCGAACGAGCGGCCCTCGACATCGGAGAGCGTCACGCCCAGGCGATCCGCGATGGTGGGACCGAAGTCCATCACCGACACCGGTTCCCGCAACGGGCCCCGAATCACGCGCGCGCCGGTGGCAGCAAAGAACCCGGTGGGCGCGTGGTCCCCGGTGCGGCACTTGGTGTACTCGCCGGTCACTTCACCCGTTTTCGCGGAGTGCACGCGGGTGATGGGCGCACGGCGGTTCCACTCCACCATGAGATCCGGCAGATGGTTGAGCATGGGCCCGCGGTAGAGGTCGCGGGTACGCAGCACGCGAAGCACAGCCGGCTCACCGGTGTCCACGTTGATCAGCGCGCGAAGGTCCGCCTCCAGCATCGCGCACTCGCGTTCGAACGCGGCACCCGGCTGCACGCGGCCGGCCGGTTCGCGTCCCGCCAGGTTGATGCGGATGGCACCGTACGCGTCGTTGTTGGGGACCGCGAAGAAACGGCGCGACGCCAGGTCGTTGATGCCCAGCCGCTGCCGCGCCGGTCCCTTGAGCGGCGAAAGCAGCACGCGCAGCCCCTTCGGCGTGCGGCTCCAGATTCGTCTGGCTCGCGACACGGTCCTCGCCGAAGGCGGGGTTGCGTCCGGACGTTCGATGCGCCGCAGGATGGCGTCCAGCATGAACGACGCGTCGTAGTGGGAGCGCATGCCGTGGCTGCCGAGCACGATCACGTCGGTTCCCGGCCCGGCGGCTTCGATCAACTCGCCGATGGCCGCGTCGATGGCCACGTAGACGTCGCGCACCGGGTCGCCGATGCGCCCGGCCAGCGCCGCGTCGTGGCGCACGTGCGCGGTGTCGTGCAGGTGCCAGCACTGGTGTCCCACGCAGTGGCTCTCGCTGAACACGGCGATGAACGCATCCCAGTCTTCCCGCGCCATGATGTCCCGCAGCATGCGCTTACGGCGATCGATGCGCGCGACCAACTGCGCGCGCAGTTTCTCATAGTCACCCGCGCCACCGTGCACGTTGCAGTTCCCCACCTCGTCGCGACCATGGCGCGAAACCAGATCCGCGGCGAGAGAGGCGGGCCAGGTCAGCGGCCCCTGGAAGTCGGGGTCGTGCGTCCCCCAGTCGACTACATGCACGCCGTTCAGACCTTCCACGACGTGCGTCTTGGGGACATCGATCACCGCCACACGCCTTCCCGCGGCACCGATGGCGTCCCAGAACGCCGGTGCACGCGTGTCGGTGGGATGGACGCGGACCTTTTCGTAGGAGCCGGGGCGGAGTTGTTCGTAGCAGTAGCGTGCGTGGCGGTCGGGACCCACCGACGTCCAGAAGGAGGGCCACACCGCGCCCACGTAGAGCCCGGGCGGATTGTGGGTGGTCCCCCAGGCACCCTCGCGCAACAGGCGGCGGAACGTGGGCAGCGTGCCGTCTTCCGCCCAGGCGAGGACGGTGTCCTTGTCCAGCGCATCGGCGCCGAGGAAGAGAATGCGGGTGGCCATGCGGCTCCTTACTTCGCGCGCGCGAGGCCGCGCCGAAGCATCGAGTATAGAGGAGCGTTGCCACGCATTACAACGAGCTTGCGTGCTTGGGACCCGCGCTGCGCGTGTGCTAGAGTGGCCGCGGATCCGCCCAAGCGATGAAGATGTCATCCTTCCATGCCAGTGTCCGCACGCGGCGAACCGTCCAGACCGCCGCCCTTGCTTCGATTGCATTACTTGCCACAACCGCGCACGCCGACTTCGACGTAAGCAAGCTGGCACGCTATGAGGGGTTTCTCGTCACGGGTGTCACCATCACCGGACACAGCGTGACCAGGGAGTACGTGATCCGCCGTGAGATCCGCACCCAGGCCGGCCAGGAGTTCCGCGTTGCCCTGGCCGCCGCGGACCTCACGCGCCTCGAGAACCTCGGCATATTCAGCTCGCAAGTGATCCAGGTGGTGCCGAATGACAGCTCGGTGGCGCTGACATACCAGGTCCGCGAAATGCCGTGGATCGTCCCCTATCCCAGGTTCAAGTACACCGAGCAGGACAGCTGGTCCATCGGCGCCGGGGTGGCGTCGGTCAACATGCTGGGGCGCGCCATCTACCTGGGCGGCTCCGGCACGGTGGGCGGCGTGGATGCCTTCTCGGCCCTCTTCCAGTATCCGTGGATCACCGGCAACCACATCTCCATCGACGCGTTTCTATCCGACGACCGGCGCCACGACACCCTCAACGAATTTCGGGAGCACAGTCGCGAGATCACGCCCTGGTTTGGCCGCTACATCCGCGATAACGGCCGCCTGGCGGGCACCATCTCCTGGTTCCAGATGAACGCCGACCGTGACGGCATCACCATCTCTCCCGACCGGCGCGACGACTACCTGCGCTACGGAATCAAAGGCGGGTTCGACAACCGCGATTCCTGGCGCAACCCCACCAGCGGCTGGAACAACGAGCTGCTCATCATGTGGTACCATGGCTTTGCCTTCGACGAACACAGCTGGCCGCTGGTTGAACTGGACCTGCGCCGCTACCAGCCACTCGGGAACCGGCGGAATACGCTCATCATCGGGGGTCTGTTCTCCTGGCAGGACGGCCAGGCCGGGGCGGAGATCCCCGGCTACCTGCAGTACCGTATGGGTGGCGCCAACTCCATCCGCGGGCATGACATCGAGGTGCTGGGCAAGGAATTGGTCGGCAGGAACCAGTTGATCCTCACGCTCGAGTACCAGCGTGCCGTGATCCCCATCCGCGAGTTCCGATTCATGAAATGGTCGGTCAGCGGGGGCCTCGACATTGCCGGATTCTACGACGCCGGAGACGCGTGGAACCTGGCGGAAGAGTTGAATACCCGCAACGCCCGCCATGGTTTCGGTGTGGGACTCCGCTTCCTCGTCCCCTCGGTCTACGAAATCCGGACGGATGTGGCCATCGGGGAGGACGGGGACGTACACTTCCACCTGGGCGTGGGTGACAAACTGAGCGCGCAACGGGCACGTTTGAGATAGGAGAAGCAATGTCGACAAGGTGTACACGAATGGTGATCTGCGCCGCGCTCTGCTTCGCGATTGTTGCGTCGAGCGGTGCGGGCGCTCGCGCCCAGGACAGCCACTACTGGAACCTGCACTACGGCACGCGCGGCGAGCTGGTGAGCGGTGTCATGGTGGGAAGTGCGCTCGACCTGAGCTCCTCGTATTACAACCCGGGCGCGTTCGCCCGCACGGAGAAACCGTCCGTCTTGTTGACGGGGAGCGTCTTCGCGCTGCAGAAGGTAACGCTCGTGAGCGCGGATACCAGTCAGGAATCACCCGCGGCGACCAACAACGGGCCCTCCCCCAGCATGGTGGCGGGGCTGCTTCCCATGAAATGGTTTGGTGGCCGCATGGGCTATTCATTCCTCACCCGCCAGCAACTGGACTTCCGCCTGGTGGTTCGCAATGGCGTATTCGTCGGCAACAGCCAGCCAATCGATTCATTGTCGATTGGCGGCGAAGCGATGTTCGATCAGCGCTTGCGAGAGTACTGGGGCGGCGTCACGTGGTCAAAAAACCTGTCCGACCGCTATTCGGCGGGAACCACTGTCTACGGGGTCCGTCGATCACAGCGCACGCGCCTTCAGGGTCTGGTGCAGGCGTTCGGCGCCGACGGATACGGCGCCTCCGGAACCACGGTAAAAGAACTGGACTACCGGGCCATTCGCGTCCTGGCCAAGTTCGGGCTGCTGGCCGATTTCGGGAGGACTATCGTCGGCATTTCCTTCACCACACCGGGTCTCCACTTGTTCGGCAGCGGAACCGCGGAGGACGTGAGCTCCATAACGGGCGACGTCGACTTCGACGGGATTCCGGACGGCGCCGCCATTATCTCATTTGCGCAAGACCAGGACGCAGAATACCACTCCCCCGCCTCAGTGGCGCTGGGCCTGTCACGCGAACTCGGGGCAACCACCCTCCACGTCACCACCGAGTACTTTGGCGTCGTCGATCCGTACACCGTGCTCGCGTCGCCGGCACCTGTCACTGGACCCGGTGTCACCGGTATCGCGGTGGACTACGACAACGCCGCAAAGTCAGTGTGGAACGCCGGCGTCGGCGTTGAACACCGCTTCAGCGACAAGGGCACCGGGTACGCGGCGTTCGTGACCGACCGCTCTTCCGCGCGGCCGGTGGAGGGAATTTCTGTGGTGGTTTCGGATTGGAACATCTACCACGTCAGCGGCGGCGCGGCGCTCGAATTCGGCACCACGGAGCTGACGCTGGGAATGGCCTTTGCCTGGGGGAGCAACACGATTCAGCCGACGGTTCCCCCCACCGGGGATCTTCCACCCAACCTGGTCCCGGCGGAGGCCCGCTACAGCCGCATGAAGTTCATCATCGGCATCGCGCTATGAGCGGGCCCGGCGGGAACCAACGTAGGAACTCACCAGCCAGGCGATGACCACCGCGATGTAGAACTGCCCGGCCACCGCCTCGATGATGCAAAGCGCCCGCGCGAGCGGGAGGTGCGGCACGATGTCGCCGTATCCCAGTGTCGTGATGGTGACGAAGCTGAAATACAGCGAGTCGTACGTCATGTACCCGGTTGCTTCGCCAGCGGCTTCCGCCGCAAAGAAGCTCGCCGGCCGGACGATCACGAGGAGGTCGTAGATCGACGCGAATGTGAAGGCCATGAGGAAGTAGGCCACCACGGCGGCAAAGATTCGCTCAGCGTCGACGTCATGCCCCCTCAGGACGAACTTCATCAACACGGCCACGCACGTACCCATCAGGAACGCGTCCACTACCACCGTTACCGCGAGCAAGGTGGTGTCCAGCGCCGGCGCCAGGCCCGTGAGACAAACCACCCTGAGGACCGCTCCAATCGCCCATAATCCCACCAGGACGGCGCGAAGCGACACCAGCCAGCGCTCGTGTCCTTCTATGGATGACAACGCCACCAACAGGGCATTCAGGAAGATGAACTGGAACACGATCGACAGCCCCGCATGCGAGGAAGTGAACGGCTCCAGCAGCAGACCGATGATGATAAAGACGAGCAACTGGCGGAAACGGAGCGCGTTCCACAAACCAACAAAGCTGCGGACAGGCCTGTGCAAGCCAGGGGCATGTTTCACGCAGGACCTCCTTGGACGAAAGGAGCACTAGCGGTCCGGAAGTTCGACCTCTTGGCCGGGCTGTAACGCCTCGTAGGACGCGCGGTCCACCCAGCCGCCACCCAGCGAACGGTAGACACCGATGACGGACTTGTAACCGCCTGCCAGGGTTCCCGCATACTGCAGTTCGGAGTCGAAGAGAGTGCGCTGGGAGTCCAGGAACTCGAGGTAGGTGGCGACACCCTCGTTGTAACTCATTTCCGTGAGGCGGTTGTAGATGCGCAGCGCCTCCACGCGGTTCTGCTGCGCAACCAGTTCCTCCCGCACGTTGGCGCGGGCACTCAGCGCGTTCTCGACATCGGCGAAGGCATTGCGCAAGGAAAAGACGTAGGAGTTCAGCGCCTGCCGCTGCTGCCCTTCACTCGCGCGCACCTGGCCGCGGATCTCCCCCCAGCGGAAGATCGGCTGCAGCACGCTCCCGCCCACGTTCCAGATGTCGTATTGTGGCGACTCGAACAGCTTGCCGAAGTCGCCACTCGCGGTGCCCAGCAGGCCGGTGAGCGACAGGGATGGAAAATAGCGCGCCTTGGCCACACCGATGCGCGCGTTGGCGGAAACCAGTTGTTCCTCCGCTGCAACCACGTCCGGCCGGCGCAGCAGCATTTCAGACGGAAGACCCGCCGGCACCTCCGGCACCGCGAGCGCCCGCAGTGTGGTGCCGCGCGCGATGGGGCCGGGATTCCGTCCCAGCAACACGCTCAACGCATTCTCCACCTCGGTGATCCGCTGCTCGATCACGGGGATGGTGGCAACGGTACGCCAGTACTCGGCTTCCATGACCCGCAACTCGATTTCGGATACGTCACCGTGATCGTAGCGATTGCGCATGAGATCAACGGATTGTTCCCGCGTGGCGGCAGTGCGGCGCGCGATGTCGAGCTGGTCGTCGAGCGCAAGCAGGTCCACGTACGACGTCGCCACCAGCGATGCCACCGAGAGCACCACCGCGCGCCGGCCCGCCTCGGCGGCGAGCAGGTTGGCACGGGCCGCCTCGTTGGCGCGGCGGATGCGGCCCCAGATGTCGATCTCCCACGACGCGCCCAGCGACACATCGAAGTAGTTGTCGGTGGAACGGTCACCCTGGTCGCCCGGGAATGCGCGCTGGCCCCGGCTGCCCTCGAACTGCGCATCCAACTTGGGGAAGTAGTCGGAGCGGGTGACACCGTAGAGGCCCATCAGCTCGTCGACGCGCCCCGCCGCAATGCGGATGTCGTAGTTGGCCGTGAGCGCCTCGGCCACGAGGCTGGTCAGCACGGTGTCGCCGAACAGTTCCCACCAAGCCGTGTCCGCCAGCGCAAGCGACGTGGAATCCGCCATCACGAAGACGGTTGAATCCGCCGCGCGCCACGACTCCGGCGACTCGATGTCCGGCCGCTGGTAGTTGGGCCCCACCGAACAGCCGGCAACGAGCAGCATCCCCGCAACCCAGGCCGTACGCTTCATCGTGCGTCCTCCCCGCCCGGAGGCGCGACAGGCGCATGACCGCGCCGGGTGGTGGCCCGCTCAACGGCGACAAACAGAACCGGAATCAGGAAGATGGCCATCACCGTCGCCACCAACAGCCCCGCGAACACGGTCATTCCCAGAACCTTGCGCGCCTCGGCGCCCGCCCCGGCGGCGCGCACCAGCGGCATCACGCCCAGGATGAACGCGAAGGACGTCATGAGGATGGGGCGCAGGCGCAGCTTGGCCGAATCCAGCGCGGCCTGCACCAGATCCACCCCCTCCTCCTTGCGCACCTTCGCGAACTCGACAATCAGGATCGCGTTCTTGGCCGCGAGACCGATCAGCGTCACCAGGCCGATCTGCGTGAACACGTTGTTCACGTAGGCGGGGCTGAAGAAACGCATGATCCACAGCCCCAGGAAGGCGCCGAAAACGGCGAAGGGCGTTCCCAGGAGCACGCTGAAGGGAAGGCCCCAGCTCTCGTACTGCGCGGCAAGCACGAGGAACACCAACACCAGTGCAAACACGAACACGATGGCGGCCGTGCCCGCGGCTTTCTTCTCCTGGTAGGAAACGTTGGACCAGTCGTAACCCCAGCCGGCGGGCAACACGTCGCGCGCCACCTCTTCGAGCGCGTTGAGCGCCTGCGAGGAGCTGTAGCCGGCCGCCGGGACGCCGGTGAGTTCCGCGGAACGGTACAGGTTGAAACGGTTGGTGAACTCGGGGCCGTACGCGGGCGCGGTGCGAATCACCGAACTGAGCGGCACCATGGAACCATTGTTGTTGCGCACGAAGAAGCTGCCGATGTCGAAGATATCGTCGCGGTACTCCGGCTCGGCGAGCAGGTATACCTTGTAGACACGACCGTAGCGGTTGAAATCGTTGATGTAGCTGCCGCCCAGCATGGCTGCCAGCGTGGTGTTGACGTCCCTGACGGTCACACCCTGCTTGGTCACGCGGTCGGGGTCGAGCACGGCGGAAATCTGGGGCACGCTGGCGCGGTAGGGGCTCGAAATGGACCCGATCTCGGGCCGCTGGCGCGCAGCCTCGATGAACTTCTCCACCTGGTCGGCCAGGTCCTGCGGCGTGTTGCCGCTGCGGTCCTGCAGCATGAACGAGAAACCGGCGCCGGTTCCCAGCCCCTGGATGGGCGGCGGGCCGATGGCCAGCACAAACGCCTCGGGCACCTCCGCCGCAAACCGCCGGTTGAATTCCTCGATCATCTCGAAGGAGCGGCCCTCCTTGCCGTGGCGCTCGTGCCACGGCTTCAGTCCCACGAAGAAGGTGGCCATGTTCGACGCGGCCGTGCTCGAACTGATGCCATAACCCGCGATGGCCGTGTAGTTCTCGATGTTGTGGTCCTCACCGAGGATGCGCTCCACCTTGCGGCATACCTCGTCGGTACGCTGGAGGGAGGCGGCGTCCGGGAGCTGTACCGCCACCAGGAAGTACCCGTTGTCCTCCTCCGGTACGAAGCCGCCCGGAATGTGCTTACCGAGAAGCCCGATCGACACGATGATGGCCGCAATGAACACCAGGCTGCGGAACATCCGGCGAATCATGATGGCGGTGAACGAGAGGTAGCCGCCGGTGAACCTGTCGAAACCCCTGTTGAACCAGCGGTAGAACGGATCCAGGAACGACTTCGACTCGCCCTTGGGCTTGAGCAGCTTGGCGGAGAGCGCCGGGCTCAGCGTGAGCGCGTTGAGCGCGGAGAACATCACCGAGATGGCGATGGTCACCGCGAACTGCTGGAACAGCCTCCCGGTGATCCCGCCCATGAAGGCCACCGGCACGAATACCGCGGCGAGCACCAGGGACACGGCCACGATGGGGCCGGAGACCTCCTTCATCGCCTTGACGGTGGCGTCCTTCGGCGAAAGGCCCTGCTCGATATGGTGCATCACCGCCTCCACCACCACGATGGCGTCGTCCACCACGATCCCGATGGCGAGCACCAGCCCCAGCAGCGACAGCGTATTGATGGAAAAGCCCAGCAACGGAAACACAACAAACGTGGCGATCAGCGACACGGGCACGGTGAGCAGCGGGATGAGTGTCGCGCGCCAGTTCTGCAGGAAGACGAATACCACCAGAATGACCAGCAGAACCGCCTCGACCAGCGTGTGCAGGATCTCGTTGATGCCCTCTTCGACCGCCAGGGTGGTATCCAGCGAAATGGTGTAGTCGAGGCCGGGCGGAAACACCTGCTTCGCCTGCTCCATCACATCCTTGACGGCCGCGGCCACGGCCAGCGCGTTGGAGCCGGGCTGCTGGTAGATCATGATGACGGCCGCGGGCTCGCCGTTGTTGCGGCCGATCTGGTTGTACAGGAGGGTTCCCAGCTCGATGCGGGCCACGTCGCGCAGGTGCACCTGCGAGCCGTCCGGGTTGGTGCGCACCACGATGGTGCCGAACTCCTCCGCGGTCATCAGGCGTCCCCGCGCGCGCACCGTGTAGGTGAACTCGGTTCCCGGCGGCGCCGGCGCCCCGCCGATCTGCCCCGCGGGCGAAATGACATTCTGCTCCTGCACCGCCGCCACCAGGTCATTGACGGTCAGACCCAGCTTGGCCAGGTAGTCCGGCTTCACCCAGATGCGCATGGAGTAGTCGCTGCCACCAAAAAGAACCACGTCACCGACTCCGCGGATGCGGGCGATGACGTCGTTGAGGTTGATGCCGGCGTAGTTGGAGAGGAAGTTGTTGTCGTAGGTGCCGTCGGGCGACGACAGCGTTACCACCACCAGCGGAAAGGCCAGTGACTTCTTTACGGTGACACCGTACTCCTTCACCGACTGGGGCAGAGCAGCCGTCGCCTGCGAAACCCGGTTCTGGGTGAGCACGTTGGCGTTGTCGAGGTCGGTTCCGACTTCGAACGACACCTGCAGCGTCATGGTGCCGTCGTTGCCGTTGATCGACTTCATGTAGATCATGTTCTCGACGCCGTTGACCTGCTGCTCCAGCGGCGTGGCGACCGACTGTTCCACGTCCACCGCCGACGCGCCGAAGTACGTCGACTTGACCTGGATCATGGGCGGAACGATGTCGGGAAACTGGGCGATGGGAAGGGTCTGGATGGCGACAACGCCCAGCAGAATCAGGACGATGGAGATCACCATCGCCACGATCGGTCGCCTTATGAAGAATTCCGCCATCGGGTGGGGGGACCGGGCCTAGTGTACGGGTTGCGTGGTTTCGGCCGGGCTTTCCGACGCCCGCTCCGATACGGCCATCCCCGGACGCACGCGCACCAGCCCGTCGGTGATCACGCGCTCGCCCGCCACGAGCCCTTCGTCAACCACGACCTCGCTACCCAGCGTGGCGCCGAGGGTGACGCGGCGGTTCTGCGCGGTATGGTCGTCGCCCACCACGTACACCATCTTGACCCCCTGCACGTCCAGCACGGCGCGCGAGGGAATCACCACCGCATCCACGTGCGTTTCCACCGCTGTCCTCACGCGCGCAAACTGGCCGGGACGGAGCGTATGCCCGGGATTGGGGAAGTACGCCTCTATCAGGAGGGTGCCGGTGGCGGTGTCCACCTGGCGCTGTGCCACGCTCACCCAGCCCGCGTACGGGTGCGTGGAGCCATCCGCCAGGATGAGTTCCAGGTCCTGCCGTTCCCGGGGCGCGGCCTTGCCAGCTTCGTTTCGCCGCACCAGCTCCAGGTATTCCTGTTCGGTGATGGAAAAGCGCGCCCGCACCGTATCGATGCTCGAGATCGTGTTGAGGATGACGGGATTGGGATACTGCCCGACAAACTCGCCCGGCTTCGCCACGCTGAGCCCGATCAGGCCCGCGATGGGGGCCTTGATCCGCGCGTAGCTGAGGTTGAGTTCGGCGTAGCGAACCCCCGCTTCGGCCGCGTCGAGTTCGCTGCGGCGCGCATCCATTTCGGACTGGGCGATCTCCAGGGTCCGCTGGCTCACCGCACCCGCCTCGGCGAGGGGTCGGTAGCGCTTCACGTCGGACTCGGCCTGGGTGAGCATGGTCTTCACCTGGGCCCGGCTCGCGACGGCCTGGTTGTACTTTTCCTCCAGCTCGCTGGGATCGATAGAATAGAGGAGCTGGCCCTTCCTGACCGGGCCGCCCTCTTCGAAGTGGATGGTCTGCAACCAGCCGACGGTCCGCGCGCGGATTTCCACGTCCTGCGCCCCGTACACCTGCCCCACCCACTCCCGGTGGATCGGCACGTCCTTCTGCACCGCCGCCACAATGCCCACCTCGAGCGGCGCCGCGGAAGTTCCCTGCTCCTTCTTCCCGCAGCCACCCAGGAACACCAGGCCGCCGGCAAGGCACACGGCGAGCACGAGTTCCCCCCGGCCGGACCCCGGTCTCTTCTCAGTCGGACATTGGTTCATGATCATCTGGTTGGAGGGCCCCACTCCTGGCGGCTTTCTAGAGAGAACGACCGGAGTCGCATTCCCATGTGAGTGCTGAACTTGCTAGATTACCCGCCTTCCGGGCCGGAGTCAAGCTCCTGGCACCCCGCCGCTTGCCATTTACCCGTGGCTGGACTATCTTAGGCCGAACATCGTCCCGCCGCAAATGGGACGCTCTTTTTCTATGAACCCTGCAATCAAGGAGTTATCCACATGATTCGCAAATTGCTGACGGTGACGCTGATCACCGTGATCGCGGGCATCGCCGCGCCGAGTTTCGCTCAGAACGACGTCATCGAGCTGCTGCGCTCCGACATCCGCACGCAAAAGAAGGCGCTCATCACGGGGGCCATGCAGATGACCGAGGCCGAGAGCGACATCTTCTGGCCGATTTACAATGAGTACGAGAACGAGCTCCGCCTGGTCGGCGACCGGCGCGTTGCGACCATCAAGGACTTCGCGGACAATTACGAGAACATGACCGAGGAAATGGCCAAGGATCTCTCCAAGCGCTCGCTGAAGAATCAGGAAGACCGTCTGAGTCTGTACAAGAAGTACAACGGCAAGTTTGCCAAGGCGCTGTCGCCAAAGATGGCTGCCCGCTGGCTGCAGGCGGAGTACGCGATCAACGAAATGATCGACGTGCAGATCAGCGCCGAATTGCCGCTGATGAAGTAACGCCGGGTTTCCCAGATTCCGCACAAATGAAACGGGCGCGTCACACGACGCGCCCGTTTTTTTGAGCACCGCTTTCCCGCCGGTTCAGGCTCCCATCCGCGCCACCACTTCCCGGCACGCGGCCACCGGGTCCAGCGCGGCGATAATGGGCCGGCCCACCACCAGGAAGTCGGCGCCGTCGCGCACCGCCTGCCCGGGCGTGACCACGCGCGTCTGGTCGTCCGCTCCCGACTCGGGGAGCCGGATTCCCGGCGTCACCACAATGCATTCCCGTCCGAGCGCGCGCTTGATAGCGGGCAGCTCCTTTGCCGATGCCACCACGCCGTTCATGCCGGCGCTGCGCGCCATGCGCGCCAGCGAGACCACCGTGTCTTCCACCATGCCCTTGTGGCCAAAGGTGGCGTTCCATTCCGCCTCGCTGAGATGGGTGAGTACGGTGACAGCAACCAGGATCGCATCGGAACGATTGGAGCTCTCCACCGTTTCCCGCGCCGCACCCAGCATGGTGGTTCCGCCGGAGGCGTGCAGCGTCATCATGTCGGCGCCGATGGCCAGCGCGTTCTTCACCGCGCCGCGCACCGTGTTGGGGATGTCGTGGAACTTGAGGTCGAGAAACAGCTTTGCGCCGGCGCGCTTGACCACCTCACACACGCGGGGCCCTTCGCGCGTGAACAGCACGGAGCCAATCTTGAACCAGCCCGCGTAGGGGCTCAGCGACTCCACCAGCCCGCGCGCGGCGTCGTACGAGGCAACGTCGAGGGCGACGATAAGCCGCTCAGATGGTTGGGAACTCACGGGGGCGACTTCCTTTCCAGGGGATACGATCCACCAGCTGCTTCCGGCTGCGAGCCCAGCATACCACGTCGCACTCGGCGGCGGTGTTCCCGTTGCACCCGGCCGGGGCGGCTTCGCCGGCGTCAAAAAGATCGCCGTTCCTCAGGGAGGCCTTGAGGAACGGCGAATCTAGCAGGATATACTGCCCGGCAGCGGCCGGTACGCTTACTTCACGCCGTGCATCAGCCTCTGAATCAGCGGCGCGATCAGCAGCAGCAACACGCCCGAGCCTACAAGGGCCCAGAAGCCGAAGGTGTAACCCGCCAACGCCGACTCGGTGGACATGCCCACCTCGCCGCTCACGTGACCGGCGAAGATACCCGACAGGTTGTTGCCGATCCCGGTCGACAGGAACCAGCCGCCCATGCCGAATCCCACCAGCCGCACCGGGGCCAGCTTGGTCACCATCGACAGCCCGATGGGTGACAGGCACAACTCGCCGACGGTCTGGATCAGATAGACCGACGTCAGCGTCCAGAACGGAATCATGCCGGCGTCGTTCACCAGGCTGGAGAGCGCGAACATCAGCAGCAGGAACGCGAGTCCGTTGGCGGTCAGCCCCAGGCCGAACTTGCGCGGGATCGACGGATTCATGCGTCCCAGCTTGACCCACAGCCAGGCAAACACCGGCGCCAGCGCCAGAATGCCGATGGGATTAATGGACTGGAACCACGCCACCGGGAATATCCAGCCGCCGAAGTCGCGGTCGACGATCCTCTCGGCGAGGAAGTTGAACGAGCTTCCCGCCTGCTCGAAGAACATCCAGAACATCACGTTGAAGGTAAAAATGATCAGCATGGCGATGGCGCGGTCCCGCGCCACCTTGCCCTCCCGGATGCCTTCCACCAGGATCAGCGCGCACAGGGCGATGAACATGACGCCGAGGATCCAGCCCAGCGCGTTGGCACCCATCGACAACAGGAAGTAAATCACCGGAATCGCAGCCACTGCGGAAACACCAACCGCCAGCACCCGTCCGCGGTTCTCGGTTCCCTCGGTGGGACGCCCCACCGGGCCGAGCTGTTTGCGTCCGAAGTAGAACCACACCAGGCTGATCAGCATGCCGATCCCGGCGGCGATGAAGACCACCTTGTAGGCGGGCATTTCCGGGGTGCCGAATACCTGGTCGGCGAACCAGCCGGTGAGGAGCGGCGCGATGAACGCGCCGGCGTTGATGCCCATGTAGAACATGGTGAAGCCCGAGTCGCGCCGCGGATCCGACACACTGTAAAGCTTCCCGACCATGGTGGAGATGTTGGGCTTGAACAGCCCGTTGCCGGCGATGATGGTGGCCAGGCCCAGCTTGAAGATCGCCTCGCTGGGCAGGGAAATCATGAACAGGCCGGCCGCCATGATCACCGCCCCCACCAGGATGGAACGCTGGTAGCCGATGATGCGGTCGGCCACGTAGCCGCCGAAGATCGCGGTGGCGTAGACCAGCGCGAGGTAGGCGCCGTAGATCCGGCTGGCGGGGGCCTCACCGGACGCGTCGCCGTTGTGGAACTGGGCGACGATGTAGAGCGTCAGCGCCCAGCGGATGCCGTAGAACGCAAAGCGTTCCCAGAACTCGGACATGAACAGCATCCACAGCGGCCGTGGGTGGCCCAGGACCTGTTTGTAATCAGGGATCTCGGCCGCGCCGGCCGTCGTGGCGTTTCCTGCCATCTGGACGCTCCTTCCGTGGGGAGGTTGTAGATAGGACCGCCGGAGTCTAACCGTTTGAGTGACAACGAGTCAATCGGGTACAGAGGGGGGGGTCAGAGGGCAAAACCGGCCAGCAACATGACCGCGGTGTGGTCGGAACCGGGTTCGAACCAGTAGATCGCGGCGTCCACGCGGGACCATGATCCGCCCGCGAGGATGCCGCGCTGGACGTCGGCGTCGGACTGATAGACCTTCGTTCGCTGCACGGCGATGCCGCCGCGGAACCAGCCCTTCGACCATCCCAGTTCGGACCATGAATAGAAGAAGTCGTCCGCCTTGTCCCCGAGGTCGAAGAGATACTCGCCCTCGCTGGAGAGATCGAACGCCTTCCAGTAGAGCGCGCCGCGGTAGCCGGGCGCGATACCGTCGGTGGAACCAAAGACACCACCGGCCATGAGGGTCAGTTCCCACGAGAGACTGTCCCCGCCATCGAGGTTCACCCCCAGCCACAGCGAACCGGTGCGGAGGTCTTCGTAGTTGTAGCGGGCCTCCTGGTGGAGCGGGCCGCGGTCGGCCCAGGCCACGGCGGTCACGAAGTCATCGTCGTTCTCAACGAAGTACGCGTAGGCGGTTGCGTAGCCCGACCACGCCGGCGTGGTCGCGACGGTGTCCGCGGACGCGGCCGCGGAGCCGGGATCGGCCAGCAGCAGCGTGGCCGCAAGAAGAGGGGCTGAAATCAGCATGCCGGCTACCCACCCAGCACGATCGCGATGAAGACCAGCGCCACGCCGAACAGCATGAGGAACACACCCACCGCCCACGGCCGCCCGTTGGTCTCCCTGCCCCATCGGTGCCCCACCAGAAAGAGCATGGCGACGAGCAGCGCGTTGGAAGTCCGCAATGCGATGCGCGTTGAATCGATGAACAGAAACGGAATCACCGCCGGGATGGCGGAGACGAATACCAGCCAGAAACTCGCAATGCCGCCATAGATGTCTTCGCGGGTAACGCGCGTGACGACGGGCTCCTTGCGGCGGATGGTCGTCACGACGTCCTCGTAGAACTGGTGGCGTGCCTCACGTGTGCTGATCGAATCGAGTTTCTCGTCCAGCTCACCTGCGATTGCGGTAACCGCGCCTTTCGGGTCCTGGGTTGCGCGTATCTTGCGAATCAGACGGGCATCCCGGCTGCGGGCGAACATGCAACCCATCACGTACATCAGGCCGTCGATGAGCCCCCACGCCAGGTTGCAGCCGATGGCCGCGATCAGGAGTGTCCGGGTGGCTCCGCTGCCTTCGCCCGCACTCAGGCCCGTCCCCAGGGTGAATGTGAGCACCATGATGAGGCCAAACAGCACCTCACCGAGGCTGTCGCCCGGGTCGAGGTACTTGTTGATGAAGGATTGCCGCAGTGAGCTCATGTCCGCCCGGGAGTATTGCGGTACAGGGTCTCAGCCGGCGGGTGCGAACCGCGCGGGAAGCGCCCGCGCCGTCACCCAGGCCGGGTTCTCCTCGAGCGCGGCGATGATGCGCTCGGGGAGAGCGGGGTCATTATAGAGAACCGTGCCCACCTGCACCGCGGTGGCACCGGCCAGGAAGAACTTGCGCACGTCGTCAATAGAAGAGATGCCGCCGATGCCCACGATGGGAATCTTCACCGCTTTGGCGCACTCCCACACCTTCTGCAGCGCGATGGGAAGAATGGCCGGCCCGGAGTAGCCCGCGCTGCCGCGCGCGAACACAGGCTTTCCCGTCTCCAGGTCGAAGTCGATGCCGATGACGGTGTTGATGGCGGCGATGGCGTCCGCACCCCCCTGCTCCGCCGCGCGCGCCACATCGGCCACGCTGGTGATGTTGGGGGTCACCTTGATCCACAGGGACTTCTGCGGGATGCGCTCCTTGACGATACGCGCGATGCGCTCGACGAGCTGCGGGTTGCGCCCCTGGTCCAACGCCTCGCCCTTCACGTTGGGGCAGCTGAGGTTGAGTTCAAGACCGGCGTAGCCGTCCATGGGCGCGAAGGTCTCGGCCAGGCGGACGAACTCGTCCTCGGTCTCCGCGGCCACGCTCACCATGACCGCCACGTCGGGGCGCTGATTGAGCTGCGGCAACTTCTCGGCCACGTAGCGCTCGAGCCCCACGTTCTCCAGCCCGATGGAGTTGAGCATACCGTGCGGCAGCTCATGGATGCGCGGCGGCAGGTTGCCCTCGCGCGGACGCATGGTGATGGTCTTGGTGACCACGCCACCGAGGCCGGAGAGATTGACCAGCGGCGAGTACTCCTCCGCGTAGCCGCAGATGCCCGACGCGATGAACACGGGGTTCTTGAAGCGAACCGGGCCGATCTGCACACCGATGTCGCTCATGGGACGGGCAACTCCTTCCAGCGCAGAATGGAGCCGTCGAACACCGGGCCGTCGTGGCACACGGTGCGGTAGTGGCTGCCGCCGTCGAGGGTGGTGGGTACGACGCACGCGCGGCACGCGCCCAGCGCGCACCCCATGCGGTTTTCGAGCGACGCGTAGTGCGGGATGTGCATGCGGTCGGCCAGCGCCTGCGCGGCGCGCATCATCACGGTGGGACCGCAGGAGAAGATGGCGTCGGCGGGCTCGCGCGCGAGTTCGCGTTCCGCGGCCTGCACCACGTTGCCCTGGAAACCGTGGCTGCCGTCGTCGGTGGCGAGGATCACGCCGCGCGTTTCGAGCGGCACGTGTTCCAGGAAGAGATCTTCCCGGGTGCGCGCGCCGTAGATCAGCCGGTAGCCGTCACCCAGGTTCCCCGGCGCACGGAAGCCGTAGTAGTAGAGCGGCGCGAGCCCCACGCCGCCACCGAGACCGAGGATGCGTTTACCCGGCAGCACCGGGTACGGGTGTCCCAGGGGTCCGTAGAAATCCACGCGGTCGCCTTCGACCCGGTGACGAAGTGCGCGCGAGCCGGGCCCGACTTCCACGATGACGAGATCGATGAACTCTCTGGTGCAATCGTGGATGCTGAAGGGCCGGCGCAGAAAGAAGCGTCCGTCGCCCGCCGCGGGGACGGCGACGTGCACGAACTGCCCCGCCTGCGGCTCCACGAACCCGTCCGGCCGCGCCAGGCGCAGCAGAAAATAGCGCCGGCTGAGTTGAACATTATCGATGACGCGCGCGCTGTGCTCGTGCGCGTGCGCGGGCGCAAAGAAGGCTGCCATCAGCCGCCACCACCACTGGAATCGGCCGGCGCGGCGGTGGTATCTGCCACAACCGGTGCGGGTGGCGGCGCAACCGCGCTGGTGTCCGCCACGGCGGGACGGCGGACGCGCGCGGAATCGACGCCGGCCACCGGTCGCGGCACGGGCCGCTGCGGCCGGTTGCGCGTATCGGGGCCGGGCGGCGGGACCACCTGCGGCGCGGGCGCCTTCTGCACCCATTCCGAGACCGGCGGCGGAGCCGGCGCACCGGCGTAGAAGCCCTGCGCCAGTTGCGCCTGTGCGCTGTCCGGATAGCGGGTGATGAGCACCTCGTAGTACTGGCGCGCCTTCAGCGTATCGCCGTGTACCACGCCGCTGATGTACCCGAGGGCGTAGACCGCCTTGGGGGCGTACTCGCTGTCGGGGAAGTCGTTGGCGACCTTTTCGTAGTTCGCGACGGCCTTGTCGGGGCTCTCGAACTGGAAGAACTGAATCTCGGCCAGCGAGAAGGTTCGCATGGCCACGGCTTCCGGGCTGTCATCGCCCGATGTCTCCTGCACCTTGAGCATCCGGCTGATGTTGCCGCTGCGCTTGATGGCGTCCTCCGCGTAGTCCGAACTCGAGTATGCCCGCGGCACCTCCTGGTAGTTGTGCTGCGCGGTCTGCAGGCTGTCCATGGATTCGTACAACACACCGAGTCGGTAGTACGCCTCCGCGGCGTAGGTACCGCGCGCGAAGCGCGTGGTGACATCCTTGTACTCGTCAATGGCGATGATGGTGGAGTCGAGTGCCGCGTGCGCGCGTGCCCGCAACAGGATGGCTATGGGCTCCTTCTCGATGGAGCGCGGGAGCGTCTTCACACCCTCCAGCGTCGTGATCGCGTTGTGGTATTCGCCCAGCTGGGTCTGCACGCGCGCCATCCCGATCCACACGTCGTACCGGTAGGATTCCGGGATGCGCGACTCGCTGAGTCGGCTGTACACGTTGAGACTCTCCTGGTACTGTTCCTTGCGCGCCAGGATGTCGGCCATCTCCACCTGGGCGGTGAAGCGATAGTTCGAGTGGTCGTGGTCCTTCTCGAGAATCCCGAGCGCCCTGACGGCCTCGTCGTACATCCCCAGCTCCATGAGGCTCGAGCACAGCAGGTACAGGGCCTCCGGGCGATGGTCGTTCTTGCGGTGCTCGGACACGAAATCGCGCAGCGCCAGCGCTGCGAGGTCGTACTTGTCGCTGGCATAGAGCGACTTTCCCTTGAGGAATTCCGCGTCGTCCAGCAGGTTGCTCTCGGGATGCGTGCGTTCCAGCGTGTCCAGTGCAGCGACTGCCTCTTCATAGCGGCCCAGCGCGTACAACGACTTGGCCGAGAGCAGCATGGCATCGTCCACATGTTTGCTATCGGGATAGTTGGCGATCATCTTCTTGCACTTCTCGATGACATCCTCGTACTGGCGGGCCGCGGGACTGGCGCTCGTGGGTTGTGACTGCTGGGAGGGCTGCGATTGCTGGGATTGCCCGGGCTGGGTCTGGGCGGCGCGCGTATCCAGCTTCTGCGCCTCCTTGAACTGCTGCTCGGCGTTGTAGAGCGTGTTGAAGTACGCGCACGCGCTGAGCGTGATCAGCGCGCCCAACAACGCAACCGAAGTCCAGCCCCGTGCCCGCGCGGTACGCACGCTACACTCCCACCCCCGCCGTCGAGACGCACACGCCGTTCACCAGCGTGTGCTTCACCCTGCCGGTGACCTCGTGCCCGATGAAGGCGGAGTTCTTTGAGCGAGAATGCAGATCCTCGGCGCGCACCGTCCACGGCTCCGCCGGATCGAAGAGCACCAGGTCCGCGGAAGCCCCGCGGCTGAGCGTCCCACCGGGGATGCCGAGGCATGCCGCCGGCTTGTGGGTGATGAGCGCCAGCGCCTGCGGCAGCGTGAGATGACCCGGGGCAACCAGATGTTTGACCACCAGCGGAAACATGGTCTCGAGCCCCACGGAACCATTCGGCGCCGCGCTGAACTCCACCTGCTTCTCGTGGGCCGCGTGGGGAGCGTGATCGGATGCGATGCAGTCGATGGTTCCGTCCTTGATGGCCTCGATCATGGCCTCGCGGTCCTCGGCGCCGCGCAGGGGCGGGTTGATCTTCTTGCTGGTGTCGTAGGTGACGAGATCCTTGTCCTCCAGGCACAGGTAGTGGGGCGCGGTTTCCGCCGTCACCGAGAGACCGTCTTCCTTGGCGCGGCGGATGAGCTGGATGGAGCCCCGCGTCGACATGTGCGCGCCGTGGTACTTCGCGCCCTTGACCGCGCGCAGAATGGTGAGATCGCGGGCGAGGCACACTTCTTCGCTGTACGCGGGAATTCCCTTCAAGCCGAGTTTGGTGGAGTAGAAGCCCTCGTGCATGACACCGTCGCCCGAGGCGCACATGTCCTCGCAGTGCTCGATGAACGGGATTCCCAGCGGCACCGTATACTCCATCACCCGGCGCGCCATGTCGGCGGTGCCCACCGGCGAGCCGTCGTCGCTCACCGCCACCGCGCCCGCATCCACCAGATCGTGGTACTCGCTCAGCACCTCGCCCTTGCGGCCGATGGTGGCCGCGGCGATGGGATACACCTTCGCCAGACCCGCAATCTTCGCCTGGGTGAGGATGAACTCCACCACGCTGCGGTCGTCGATGGCGGGAATGGTGTTGGGCATGCACGCCACCGACGTGAACCCACCCGCCACCGCGGCGCGCGTGCCGGTGGCGATGGTTTCCTTGTACTCGTGTCCGGGCTCGCGCAGGTGGACGTGGATGTCCACGAAGCCCGGCGCCAGATGCAACCCGCGCCCGTCGTAGATGGGGAGCGCCGCCTCTTTCGCGCGTCCGCGTTCGACGCCTTCGATCTTGCCGTCGGCGACGACCACGTAGCCGGGGAACAAGGTGTTGCGCGCCGGGTCCACGACGGTCACGTTATCGATGATGAACGAGCGATGGGTGAGATTGTCGAGACTCAGCATCATGCCACCTGCTTCCCTTCCCGTGCCTTCTGTTCCGCGGTCTGCGTCTCTCCCAGCTCCAGCGCCGCGGCGCCGCTCACCAGATAGAGCACGGCCATGCGCACCGCAACACCGTTGGTAACCTGATCGAGGATCACCGAGCGTTCTCCGTCGGCGACGTCCTGCGCGATTTCGATGCCGCGGTTCATCGGCCCCGGGTGCATGACGATGCAATTCTTCTGTGCGTTCTTGAGCACGTCGGTGTTGATCCCCCATACGCGGGCGTACTCGTCCAGGCTCGGGAACATTCCCGCCTTCTGCCGCTCGCGCTGGATGCGCAGGACGTTGATGGCATCCGCGCCCTCCACCGCCTTCTTCAGGTCCGTTTCCACGCGTACACCGAAGCGCTCGACCTCGGGCGGCATCAGGGTGGGCGGGCCGCACACCACCACCTCCACACCCATGGTGACCAGGCCGTGGATGTTGGAGCGCGCCACGCGGCTGTGCGCCACGTCGCCCACGATCACCACCTTCTTGCCCTCGAAGCTGCCCCACCGCTCGCGCAGCGTGAACATGTCCAGCAGTCCCTGGGTGGGGTGCTCGTGCGAACCGTCGCCCGCGTTGACCACCGACCCGTCCAGCAGGCTGGCCAGAAAGTGCGGCGCGCCGGAGGCACCGTGGCGGATCACGATCATGTCCACCTTCATGGCTTCTATGTTCTCCGCCGTGTCGCGCAGCGTCTCACCCTTGGACACGCTGCTCCCGGAGGCGCTGAAGTTCACCGAATCCGCGCTGAGGCGCTTCTCGGCCAGCTCGAAGCTGATGCGCGTGCGTGTGCTGGGCTCGAAGAACAGGTTCGCCACCGTGATGCCGCGCAGCGCGGGCACCTTCTTGACCGGACGCTCGGAAATTTCCTTGAAGGACTCCGCGGTGTCCAGGTAGCGGATGAGATCCTCCGCGCTCATTCCTTCCAGGCCGAGCAAGTGTCTTGACTGGGTCATGATTGTTTCTCCGCGAGAAGGACCTCGTCCTCGCCGTCGATCTCGGCGAGTTGGACGTCGACCAGTTCATTTTCCGAAGTCGGCACGTTCTTGCCCACGTAGTCGGCCTTGATGGGAAACTCCCGGTGTCCGCGATCGACCAGCACCGCGAGCTGAATCTTGCGCGGGCGGCCATAGTCGATGAGCTCGTCGAGTGCCGCGCGGATGGTGCGGCCGGTGAAGAGCACGTCGTCCACCAGCACGATCACCTTGTCGGTGATGTCTTCCTTGATGTCGGTCTTTCCCACGTGGGGGTGGCGCGTAATGCGCTGGAAGTCGTCGCGGTACAGGGTGATGTCGAGCGCACCCACGGGGATGGGCTGTCCTTCGTTCTGCTCGATGTATTCGGCAATACGCTGGGCCAGCGGGACGCCGCGGCGGCGGATGCCTACCACCACGATCCCGTCCACACCCCCGTTGCGCTCCACGATCTCGTGGGCGATGCGCTTGACGGCGCGGCGGATCTGGTCGCGATCCATGAGCGTCGCCTTATAATGGATGCCGGCGTGATCTTCCTTCTTCATGCGGACCTCATGCGGGCGTCTCCGGTGGTCTCGGGTGGTGTCCGGGGCGGCATCGGCGGGCACAAAAAAAGCCCTCCTGGGAAGTTCAGAGGGCGAGGCACCTGGCGGCGGCGCATCGAAATACGCCGTTGTCATTTTCTCGACCCCTTGCCGGTCTCCCGGACCAAGCTTAAAAGGATCTGCTGCCATGCATGGTACGCCCCCGGGGGCGGCGAGGCAAGGGGATTCTTCGGGGCGTCCGCAAGGGCTGTTCCGCGAATTCCGGCGCCCTCGGACTTGTCATACGGGACCAGCACTCCGTATTTCCTGCTGGCCATTGTGCTCGCGAACACCGGCGCAAGGGGTTCGCGACCGAAGCGCTGCGGTGCGTGACGAAGTACTGCTCCACGAAGTGCGGGGTCACGGAGTTCATGGCGCATATCGATCCTGAGAATCACCGCAGCCCGTCGCTGGCGGAGCGACTCGCCATGCGCTGCGTGGGAAGCGGGCCTCATCCCGTCGATGGAGCGCAGTCTGATATCTACTCCGTCGTCGTCGCGCCACGCAGCAACCGGGACGACAGTTGATGTGGCGTTCAGACTGCTTGGTCTCACACGCGCACACTTTCTTGCGTTTCATTCGTGACGAATGTTGACTACTCAGCAAACATTGCTACATTAAGAGAGCACGTTGTGTTCCTCCCATCATCTTTGTGTGGTGCAGCCCATCAGGAGGTAATGCCGTGTTGCTTCATTCTCTCTCCGACAAGAAACTCCTCTCCACGACCCACGAACTCACCCGCCGCGAGCGCAGGCTGGCTCTCAGCGTGTTGCTGCATCTCAACGAGATCGAACGGCGCAAGCTGCACCTGGAACTGGCGTACAAGTCGATGTTCGAGTTCTGCACGGCTGCTCTGGGGTACTCGGAGTCGGCCGCCTCACGACGCCTGCGCGTTGCGCGGTGCGTGGCGCGCTTCCCCGAGGTGTACGCCCTGCTGGAATCAAACGAGGTGAACGTGAGTACGGTCGCCCAGGTGGCGCGCGTGTTGTCGGTGGACAACAAGGTCGAGATACTGGCGCGGATTCGTGGCAGATCGCAGCGGCAGGTCGAGGCAATCGTCGCCGAGTACGAGCCCCGCGCGGCGGCGCCGCGGGACCGGGTGCGCACGGTGGTGGTGCGGGTCCCGGTTGTGGCGGCGCCTTCAACGCCGGTCCAGGCGGCGAATGTGGGCGAAGATGGCCGCGGGCTGTCTCTCGCGACAGACCCGGGCGCTGCCCCCAATGGCAGGAATACACCGCCGCGGGCGCCGGCACGAGATCACAACCGTAACGGTTGTGAATGTAAAGATGGCGTGGATTCACGGGGCGCGACCGGGGCCGTGGCGGTCGGCGGCATGGCGGAAGCCGCGCGACTCGAACGCCTTGCGTCCATCCACTTCTGCGCCAGCGAAGCATTCATGGCCAAGATCGAGAAGGTGAAGTCGCTGGTCTGGCACCGCCTGCCGGCCAATGCTACTTTCGAGCAGGTCTTCGAGCTGGCCCTGGATTTCTTGATCGCGCGCGAGGATCCGTCACGCCGACAGTCAAGGCGCGAGCAGCGCGCCGGACGTCAGGAGCGCGGGGCTGTCAAAGCCGCCGGCAACGCGAAGAAACGACGCGAGAATCCGCGGCATATCCCCATGGCGGTACGCGACACGGTCTTTCGTGAGAGACGACGGCCGCTGCACGTTCAAGGCTGGCAATGGCCGGCGCTGCGAATCCAGGCGCGCGCTGCAGATCGATCATGTCAAACCCGTTGCCCGTGGTGGCCCCGGCACGCCGGATAATCTACGGCTCCTGTGCGCGTATCACAATCGATTGGAAGCGGAGCTTCTGATGGGATCGTGCGGGCGTCGCGACGGACCTACGACCCGAACGCCTCGTGGTCTGCGACCGCGGTGAGGTCGTCCACCAGCCAGTCCGGGTTGGCGGCGGCGAGTTTCTCCGCGGACGTCCAGCCCGTGGACACCGCGAGGCACTTGAGACCGTGCGCCTTCGCGCAGGCCACATCCAGCAGCGAGTCCCCCACGATCACCGCGTCGGCCGCGTCGAAGCGGCGCCCCAGCAGGGCGTGGGCGCGTTCCAGCGCCACCGGCGGCAGGTCATTGCGGTCGAACTGATCGTCGCCGTAACTGCCGAAGGCGAAGTAGCCGTCGATCCCCACCCGCGAGAGTTTTATCTTTGCGCCTCGTTCGAAATTCCCCGTCAACAAACCCAGGGCAAGATCGTCCCGTGCGGCGAGGGCATCGAGCAGTCCGGGCAGGCCCGGCAGAATGCGCATGCGGTCGCGGTGCAGGATCTCGTCGAGGCGGTCGAGGTAGGCGTCGCGGGCCGAAGGCAGCCACGCCACCACCTCCTCCCGCGTGCGGCCGGCTTCGGTGAGCAGGTCCAGCATGATGCGCGGGTCGGTCTTCCCCGAGAACTCGTGGTTATAAATGTCGCCGGTCTCGCCGTAGACCTCCATGAGGGCTTCGGCGAAGGCGAGGCGCGGCTGCTTGCCGCTGTCGACCAGCGTGCCGTCGATATCAAACAGGATGAGTTTCACGCAGGCAAGCTACTACGGGGGGGTGTCCGGGTGCAAACCGTGTTTGCGGGCAGTCCGCCGAAAATGGCGGGCGCACGATACCGATCCGACGCGATTTCCGCAGCGCGATTTCAAATGTTTCGCGCGAGGACCATGAGCGGAGGAGCGGTGTCGTGCGACCGCAAGAAGCGGCTACGGCCACAGGCGGGGCACCATGACCAGCGCGAGCACGAATATGAGCAACGTCAGCGGCGCGCCCACGCGCACGAAATCGCGGAAGCGGTAGCTGCCGGGGCCATAAACCATCGCGCACGACGGTTCGAGGGGGGTCAGGTACGAACAACTCGCGGCGATGGCAATCATCATGGCAAATGGGCGCGGATTTAGATCGGTCAGAATCGCCGCCTGCAACGCAATGGGCAGCATGACGATGGCCGCGGCCTGGTTGGACATGGGCTGGGTAAGCAGGACCGTCAACATGAAGAAGCCGCCGAGGAGCCAGCGTGGCCCCAGTCCGTCCACCAGGAAACCGGCAAGGTACGCCGCCGCCCCCGTTTCCTGCATGGCCGTGCCCAGCCCGAGCAACGCCGCGATCATGATGATTACACGCCACTCCACCGTGGCGTAGGCCGCCGCGGGTGAGATGCAACGCGTGGCAAACACGATCACGACGCCCAGCATTACCGAGATCGCGATGGGAAGAATCCCCAGTGCCGCCAGCGCGAGCACGCCCACGAAGGTGGCAATCGCCACCGGCGCGCGCGCGCGGTTGGGGCGCAGCGTGTCCATCAGCTCTACGCGCCCCAGTGCCTGAAAGGTGGGTTCGTCGCGCATGCGCGAGAGAACGTCGCGGCGCCCCTGCAGCAGCAGGACGTCTCCGATCTGCAGCGGCACGTCGCTCATTTTGCGCACCACGTGCACACCGCGATGGTTCATCCCCAGCACCTGCAGCCCGAAGCGCTCGCGGAAGCGAAAACCACGCAGGGTGCGCCCGATGAGCGCCGAACCAGGCAGCAGGATCGCCTCCACCAGGCCCATGTCGTGCTTCTGCAGTTCCGGGTCGGACAGCGTCACGTCCGCCTTGATCTTCACACCGGCGATGTCCTTCACGCGCACGATGTCCTCCTGCCGCCCCTCCACCATGAGCACGTCGCCATCCTGCAGCAGCGTGGCCCCGTCGGGCTGGATGTACTCGCGCTTGTCGCGCACGATGTGCAGAACGGTAAGGCCCAGGTTCTCCCCGATCTTCGCCTGCGCCAGCGTTTTGCCCGCGAGGCCGGATTTGGGCGTGACGATGAGTTCGCTCAGGTAGGGTCGCAGGCCGAAGCGGTCGGCCAGGTCCTGCGCCTTGGCGCGATCCGGCACCAATCGCCGGCCAATGAGAATCATGTACAGGATCCCCGCCAGCGCGATGGGGATACCGATGGGGGCGAGTTCAAAGAGACCCATGGGCGCCATGCCGTGGTCGCGCATGACACCGCTCACCACCACGTTGGTGGACGTGCTCACCAGAGTGACAGAACTGCTCAGCGTGGATGCGAACGCCAGCGGCATCAGGAAGCGCCCCGCACTGGTGTTGGTGCGCTGGGCCATGCTGAATGCGACGGGGAGAAAGAAAGCGGTCGATGCCGTGTTGCTCATGAACGCGCTCATGGTGGCCGCGGCCACCATCAGCAGCAGCAGCGCTCGGGTGGGACTCTTGCCGCTCTGGCGCATGAGCGCGCGGCCGATCACGTCCACCACACCCGTCCGCTGCAGGGCGGCGGTCATGATGAGCAGGCCCAGGATCAGAATGACGGTGTGGCTGCCGAAGCCGGCGAAGGCGCGCTCGGTGGGCAGGAGCCCGGTGAGCACCAATGCCAGCAGAATGCCGAGCGCGGTAACGTCGGGAGAGACCTTCTCCGACCAGAAAATTGCAATGCCGGCGCCGAGAATCAGCAGTAACAGTGCGATCTCTGGTGTCACGGCAACTCCCTTTTTCTACAGCTCCTGCCGGGCCCACCACCGCCATGTCGCGCGGACCGGTCGCCGGGCTGTCAAGGGTAACGGCCCGGCACCGGCTGCGCAACGACGATCGTCGGCAGTGAACTGGGCAGGTTTGTGCCATCCCCCGGGTGTTCGTATCTTGCTATGATGCACGGGCAACTGTGACGCCGTTTCGTAAGACATGACCCCACCATTCATCGCAATGCTGTTCGCCTTTACCATCGCGCTTCCGGAGCAGGGCGGCCGCGTGATCCTGGAGGATCGCCTGGCCTCCGCCCTCGTCCTCGCGCCGGGCGACACGGTGGAAATTCGCATGACCGGCGACAACCGGGACGCCACCGCCTTCGTGGTGGCGGGCACCCACACACCCCCGCCCGACCCGGCGGGCATCAGCCGCAGCAGCCGCACGGTATGGATGTCGCTCCCCGACCTCGAAGACCTCTCCGGACGCCACGACCGCGTGAGCCGCTTCGTGCTGGCGCTTGCGCCGGGCGCGAATGCCGATTCGACGGTGACCGCACTCAACCAAATGGAAATGGGCTTTCGCGCCTACCACGCCACCGACGTGGCCGCGCGCTCTTCTGAGACCTTCGTGGTGATCTCCAACTTCCACAAGGCAATCTCGTTTCTCTCCATCATGGCCGGCTCGGCCTTCCTGGCCGCCATCGTGCTCCTGCAGGTTCAGGAGCTGCGCAAGTCGCTCGGCGTGCTGCGCGTGCTGGGCTTCTCGCGGCGGCGCATCTACGTTTCGGTGGTGGGGGAAACGGTGTTACTCGCCAACACGGGCGCGGCAATCGGGGTGGCGCTGGCACTGGTGGTGTCGCGCGGGGTAAACATGTACTACCGCCGCTATTTCGACACCGATCTCGTCTTTTCCGCGGTGACGGGAATGCACGTGGCCCTGGCATTCGGGATCGCCACGCTGGTGGGACTGCTGGTGGGATCGCTGGCAACCGCCTACCTGTTCCGTTTGCAGGTGAACGAGGTGCTGGGCCGATGATGATGATGCGCATCGCGCTTCGCAACGTGCTGCGGCACCGGCTGCGCACCACCTTTTCGGTGGCGGCACTCGCCATTGCGGTAGCGCTGCTGGCCGACATGCTCATGCTCTCCACCGGCATGGAGAAGACATTCAACCGGGTGCTCTCGTCGGTGGGATACGAAGTGCGCGTATGTCCACGCGGCACGCTCCCCTTCGCCACCGAGGCGGTGATCACGGAGAGCGCGCGCGTGACCGACCGGCTCGCGCGCGACGCGCGCGTGGCCCGCGTGCTGCGCGTACTCGGAACCACCTTGTACGCGGACTCGGTTCCCGTCTTCGCGATGGGTGCGAGTGGAGAGGACCAGTCCCTGTACCGTGTGGTGGAAGGTGTCGACATCTCGCGCGTGCCTGTGCCGGAACAAACGCCCCTGGTGATGAACAGAAATGCCGCCGCCGCACTCGGCGCCGGGGTGGGCGACACACTCTCGCTCACCGCAACGCCGCCCGGCGCAACCATGGCGTTCTCGGACGGCGCGATAGTGGTGGTGAGCGGCATCATCGACATCGCCTTCGACCTGCCCGGCCAGCGCACGGTGGTGATGCCGCTCGATGCGGTGCAGCGACTGCGCCCGGAATCGCGCGACGCGGTCTCCTTCGTCCTCGTCAAACTGCACGCCGGCGGCGACGATCCGCTCGCGCCCGCCGGGGTTGACGACCAGCGCGCGGTGGCGGCCGGGATCGAGGCGGACTTCCCGGAGTTGTCGGCCTACTCGATGGACACACTCATGCTCGCGCTCGAGCGGCAACTCGCGTACTTCAAGCAGTTTGCCACCATTCTCTCCACCATCAGCCTGTTCATTACCTTCCTGCTCATTGCCGTGCTGCTCGCGATTGGCGTGGGCGAACGTCGCGGCGAGATTGCCGCACTGCGCAGCATGGGCTTTGCACGGCGCTCGATCCAGTGGATGATCGTGGCGGAGAGCGTTGTATTGCTGGCCATGGGTGCCGCGATCGGCGCGGTGCTGGGCTGGTTTCTGGCCGGGTATCTGGACGGCATCCTCACCCGCTCGCCGAGTTTGCCGGACGGGTATCGTTTCTTCATACCCGCGCCGCGCGAGATCATCCTGGCGGTGCTCATTTCCGGCGCGGCCGGCGTTGTTGCGGCGCTGCTCCCCGCGGTGCAGGCGGCGCGCGTGGATATTCCCCGGACCCTGCACGAAGAGGTGGTGTGAGTGGCGGCCGAACCGATCATCGTGGCCGAACGAATCGGCAAGAACTACCACGTGGGAGCCAGCGACGTGGAGGCGGTGCGCGACTTCTCGCTAACCGTCGCGCGCGGTGAGTTCGTCTCCCTCATGGGACCCAGTGGCTGCGGCAAGAGCACGCTGTTGAATCTATTCGGCTGCATCGACACGCCGACCTCGGGACGGCTGCGCGTGTTCGGCACCGACGCGGCGGCGATGAGCGACGGCGAGCGGTCGGCCCTGCGCCTCAGGCGCATCGGATTCGTGTTTCAGCGCTTCTACCTGCTGCCCATGCTCACCGCGTTTGAGAACGTGGAACTGCCCATGATCGAGGCGAAGGTACCGCGCCGCGAGCGCACCGAACGCGCAAGATCGCTGCTGGAGCGGGTCGGGCTGGGACACCGCATCAAGCACCGGCCCCACCAGCTCTCCGGCGGCGAAATGCAGCGCACCGCCATCGCGCGGGCGCTCGCCAACCAGCCCAACCTGGTGATCGCCGACGAACCCACCGGCGAGCTCGACCGCAAGACGGGCGCGTCGATCCTGGCACTGATCAAGGAACTGCAGCAAGGCGGCCTCACCGTCGTCATGGCCACCCACGACCCGCATGCCGCCGAACTCGGCGACCGCGCCATTCAGATGGAGACATCGTGAACACCGTCTCGTTCATCGGCAAGGGACTCCGCTTCCGCCCGCAGCGCACGTTGCTGTTGCTGCTTGGTTTTGCGGTGGGTGTCATGGTGATGACGGTGCTCCTGTCCGTGGGCACCGCCGTGCTGGACCAGGCCATGGACGAGGATCTGACCGGCGGCGGCGACGTGGTGCTGCTGCCCGTCGGCATCGACGTGTCCGTGCTCAAGACCGGCGGCGTCACGTCCATGAACTTCGACATCCCCAACGCGCGCTACCTCACCCGCGAGTTCCTCACCCCGCGGCGGCTTCCCGGCGTGGATGTGGTCTCACCCGAGCTGTCGCGCGTGTACGGCACGCTCTCCCACCGCGGCAACGAACAACTGGTGCGCATGGAGGGCGCGGTGCCATCCCGCTTTCGTGGGCTGTGGCCGGCGATGCCCGCTGCGTTCGCCGACACGCCGCACGACCGCGACTACATCGACCCCGACTTCACCGCACTGCTCTACCAGATCGACGCCTTCCACCCGCCGGTGGTGGACACCAGCCAGGTGTGGGCGGAGTGGCACTACTTCAACTACCACGACGACGCGGGGCGCTCGCTATACGTCTCCATCAGCGGTGTCACCTTCGACGAGGACATCGCGGCCAGCGGCTACTCGCGCGGCGTGGTGCTGTTCGAGTTCGTGGACGAACACGGCCGGCAGACGAAGATGGTGGACATCCTCCCCGGCCGCGAGATCCGCGCCTCGTACGACTCCCCCGATCTGCTGGTGGGCTTGAACGCGGTGCGCCTGGACGGCGGCGCCTACCGCGTGTCGGTTGCGCTCTCCGACTCGCTGGCGCGGCCGGTCACGGTGACGCTGGATCTCACCCCCACACCGCACCAGTACATCCCGCCGGTGACACCGCTGGGCGAGGAGACGCCGTTCGGTTACGTGGTACCGGTGGTGCGCGGCCACATGACGGGACGCGTACAGATGAATGGAAGCACCATCGAACTCGACGGTGTCGGTTATCACGACCACAACTGGGGTCACTTCAGGGACGCGGTGTGGGACTGGGGGATCGTGCACGCGGGCCCGTACAGCATCCTGTACGGGCGCTTTGCGGAATCGCAGCGGGAGCTGCAGAACCGGCCGCTGCTACTGGCCGCGTTCGACGGCGACGGTCCGCAGCGCTTCGTACTGACGGGCGACTACCGGGTGGAATGGGCGGAGACATCCGCGACACCACCCCCGAAGACCCGCGTCATGCATGCCACAGCGGCGCAACGCTGGCCGCGTGTCATCTCGCTCTCGGCCGTGCGGGGGCCGGACAAGCTCGCGTTGACCATCGAGGTCGAGCGCCACTTCCTCTCCGAGACCGGCGGGGGCGAGCAGCCGCTGTTCCGCGCGGACGAGACCGCGCGTTCGTTCTTCTACCAACTGGAGGGACGCGTGCGCCTGACCGGACACCTGGACGGCAAAGCGGTGGACGAGACCGGCCACGCCTACTCGGAAACGTTCTTCGTGGATCGTTAGCGTTTTGCGGTAACCGGTCCGGGTCCGAAGCCGTTGAGGGTGTCGACCACGCGCATCAAATCCCCGCTCCGGTAGAAGTCCACCGCGACCAGGTTGGGGATCATCTTGCGTTCTTTCTGGCAGGCACGCGCGCGCTTCAGCAGGAAGTCATACGCGTTCACGATCTCCGCGTTGCTGGGCAGCGGCGTCGGCGTGGTTTCGATCCAGTGGTTCATGAGCAGCAGCGAGCCCGAGGTTCCACCGCGGCCGGGCTTGTTGGAAAACTCGGACGGATCCAGGAAGCGGTACGGGGTTTCCTGGCAGACCTCGAACGCGGGGTGATACCACGGCACCCCCTCCGTGTTGTTTTCGCCGAGCACCACCACACGCTGGTCGCTATCGACCATTTCCCGCAGCGTCGGCCAGGGCGCCGTTACCGCCCCGCGGTACACGAGACGGTCGAGCCCGCTCTTCTCAAAACAGGCTGCGACATCCTGCGGCGTGACTCCCTCGTCCTGAATGATGATGACGATGACCTCGCCGGGGTTCATCACGAGGAACTCGCGGATCTGCTCCAGCGCGGCGACAAAGCGTGTGGCCCCGAGTTCGCAGAAGCCATGACAGAAGTAGACGTCGCGGTTTCCGGTTTCCTTTCCCACCATGCGGTCCCGAATGCGCATGGCGGCTCCCACCGCTTCCTTGCCGAGCGCTTCCTCATACTTGGCCATGGAATTCGTCTCGTCCTCGAGCTCCGTGCGCACCCGGTCGCCCACCGGCACGCCGTAGTGGACGTCGATCAGGAATCCCCGGATGCCGTCCTGGAGCTGGGCGCGGATGCCCTTCTGCTGGTTCGGGAACATCCAGTCCGCAATGTCGCCCGCGCTCATCGAGTTGTGCGTCGCCGCCAACGCAACCTTGTCGAAGCGGCGGTCGCAGAGTTCCGGGTGGCCATTGCATGCGTCGACCACTGAGTCCGCAACCGGGGCGCGGTCCTGGCGCACATACCAGATAGCCCCGGCACCGATGACCACCACGCCGACGACGGACGCGACCACGTTGCGCGGGAGGCGCGAGTGCCTGCCGCTGGACGCGGCTGCTACCGCCGCTTCAACTCTGGGAATCCAGCCCATGATGGCCAGGAAGATCTCCTGTATGCCAAAAAAGAACAGGACGCCCGCGCCGGCCACGGCCAGCACCTGCATGGCCACCATGGGATGGAATGCGGCCACCCCGCCGGCCAGTGCGAGGCCGGCTCCGCGCAGGAGTCCCAGCGAACCGCGGCGGGGCCGCCTTCCAACGCCCCGCCACGCGTGCGCCGCGATGGCGGCAATGTCGACGCGGTTGAAGGTGGACGTGACGCCCGCCACCAGTACCAGCCCGATACCCGCGAAGATCCACATGCGCAGCGCCAGCGGTCCGATGAAAGCCGTCCACAGCCCGCGAATGAGTCCGGACATGAACTCCGCCCCGGCCATCGACGCGAGTAGCGGCCCACCGAACTTCGCCAGCGCACCCACCACCGCACCGGACACCGCCATAGCGAGCCCGTAGCGCACGAGATCCTGCTCCTTGCGCTGCGAGAGTCCAAGGCTCAGGGCGCCAAGCACGAGACTCAGGCCGAGCAGCACGAAGGCACGCGTGCGCATGCGGTTCGCGATGCGCATCGCGCGGGCGAGGTATTTCCCGGAAGGCCAGTCATCCTCGTTGGCGATGACCGCGAGCGCCTTTGCGGGGATCTTGGCGGCTATTTCCGGGTTCGTGGCGAGCGCGTCACGAACCACGACACCCGCGTCGTTCAAGGTCAAGGAGATGCTCTTGCCCGTCTCCGAGAGGATGGTTTGGTGGGTCTCCTTGACCGCCTTCTTGACGACCGCCCGAAAAGCAACGGAACCCACCACGCGCTCCACGGAGCCCACGATGATCGGGCGGTACGGCAGCAGGTCGTGACGAGCGGCGATGATCTGGTCGGAGAGAACTCCCGCGACCACGCCCGCGAGCTCCGGGTCCGAGAGCCCGTCGGCCACGCGGGTTGCAAACACATCGGCGTCGAAGAACGTGCGCGAAAAGTAGGAGTAAGTTGCGCCGAAGAGGAGCGCGGCCAGGCTGATCGTGCCACAGGCCACAACGAAGATCCGGCGGAGTTGATTCTTCATGGGGAACCCGCCCCCCGGGGCGGTCAAGGAGCTCATGCATCCGGGCGAGCGCCACCGGCTGTCTGGGGAAGTCGCCTATTGCCCCGGCCGTACGGGTGGCGTAACATCGGACCAGACTTTACCGGCCGCCGATCCCAGCACCGCCGATTCTAAAGAATCCCGAAGAAGAAGAGAATATGAATCGAACCCGGTCATCGGGTTCAACTCACCTTCCGATTCGTTGTTTCCTGAAAGAGACCACCATGCCAGCAAAGACACCCGTTGACGACCAAGGCCGCGTAACGGCGAAGGACCTTCTGGAAGACCTCCGCGCCGTCATCCACGACGCCGAGGAGCTTCTGCGCGCCACGGAAGGACAGGCGGACGAGAAGATCGCCGGCATCCGCACCCGTGCCGAGGAAACGCTGGGCGGCGCGCGCGAACGCCTGGAGAACGCGGGTGCCGGCATCGAGGAGAACGCCCGGTCTGCGGCGCGTTCCACCGACGCGTACGTGCGCGAAAACCCGTGGATTGCGGTTGCGGTTGCAGCCGGGATCGGCTACGTGCTGGGCGCCCTGGGGCGACGGCGCTAGGGGCACGGCCATGAACGACCGTCCGCGCACCAACCACCCCCACGGCATTCTTGATTCGTTTCGGTCACTGCTCGACACGATCCTGACCATTCTGCACGGCAGGGCCGAACTCCTCAGCACCGAGCTGGAAGAAGAAGTGACGCGCCTGGTCCGCGTGCTGCTGTGGGGGATCGTGTCCGTGTTCTCGGTGATCATCGGTGCGTCCTTTCTGGGCACCATGCTCCTGGTGGCGGCGCCCGAGAGGTACCGTGCCCTGGTCGCCGCGGGGCTGGGACTCGTGTTTCTGGTCATCGCCGCGGTCGGGTTTGCTGCCATCCGCAGAATCCTGCACTCGAAACCGCGCCCCTTCGACGCCACGCTCGGCGAACTGGAGAAGGACCGCGACGCCATCAGGAGCCGGCGATGAGTTTCCGGCCGGATGCGCTGGCCGAGCGCCGCAAGGCCCTGATCGCGCGCTGCGGCGAGGAGCGGGAGGAACTGGGCGCGATCGTCGGCGGGATCGAGAGCAAGCTTGCCCTGGCGGAAACCGTGGTCGCGACGGCGCGTGGACTCAACCGGCATCGCGCCCTCGCCGGCGCCGCCGGGGTGTTCATGGTGCTCGCACCCCTCGCAGCGCGGAGCTGGATTCGCCGCGCGCTCTGGCTGATCCCCGCGGCCATCGAGGGATACCAGCTCTTCGCCGGGCACAGGCGGTCTCCGCCGGACGACCCGTCCCCGCAGGCCGAATCCACCGGCTGACTTCTTCCTGTTGGTTTCGCGCCGCATCGCCTACTCTGGCGGCGTGACACCCCCTGCCCAGCTCGAACTCGAGCTTCTCTCGCACGTCAACGCGACGCCGCCACGCGTCGTGGCCAGCCGCCATCTGCAGAAGCACCGCCTGCGCAACGACGTGCTGCGGCGCGTGGAGTACGTGCGCCGTTACTTTCCCGAGCTCGACGGCGAATCCATCACGGTGGGTGTTACGCGCGCCGCGAGCGGCATGGCCATCCCGGGCGGCACGCGTATCTGGCTCAACCCGTCGCGATTGTCGTATCACACCATCGCGCACGAACTGATGCATCTGCTGCAATGCCGTGACCTGGGAATTCCTTCCGGGGAGAAGGCGTGCGACGTGTTCTCGCTGGCGCGTCACTGGACGCTCAACGACGAGCGGCCCAGCTACATCCGCGTGCCCAGATCCATGCTGGACGAGAACGGACGACTCAATGACGCGCAGGCGCGCGTCGTGTTCGAAGTCGCCCGCGAGGCGGTGGTGCAGCGCTCGCACGGCATGCGCCGCTATCTGTCGTTCTTCGAGGCCGAGCTTGTGCACCGCTGTCAGCGCGAACGCAGCCTGCGCCCCATACTCATTGCCCCCCTCGGAGCAATCTCACCGCGTTAACCGTTCATCGAGTCCACCACATACTGCACCAGCGGACCCGTAACTCCTGTTCTAACGCGTTGTGCGGTGTCCCTATGCGGTGTACACTTAATGCTCAATTCCATACCGCAGTGCTCCCGGAAACAAACGAGGTCGCGCCATGAGTCGACGCACAAAGCGTCGAACGCTTGCCCCCTCGGGCTGGCTGTTCGGTTTCCTCGCACTGGCGTTGTTGGCCGCCGTGCCGGCATTCGCCGGAACCCTATGTGGAATCGTCCGCGATGGGCAGACCCTTCTGCCCGTTGATCGCGCGGCGGTTTTTCTCTACGACAACCTCGATCAGTACACCGGCCTCTATGCGGGCACCGACCCCGCCGGCCACTATTGTATTGATAACGTCCCTGCCGGCACCTACACGCTGCAGGTGCGCGTGGATGACTACGTGGCCGCCGTGGTTCGCGACATTGTGGTGCAGAGTGCCACCAGTGTCGATGTGCACACCCGCACCCCGTTGTTCCTGGCCGGGCCACAACCCAACCCGGCCACCAACAACGTCACCTTCAGGTTCGGCTCGCCCGGCGGCGAACCCACGACGCTCGAGGTGTTCGACATCACCGGCCGCCTGGTGATGGGCTGGAGCGGTGAAGGCAGCGGTGACAACGCCATTCAATGGAATCTCAAAGACCCGAACGGCTCTCCGGTCGCTTCGGGGGTCTACGTGGTTCGTGTGCGATCGGGCGGCAACGAGGCCGTTCGGCGTTTCGTTCGGCTTCGCTAACCGATCAACCCGGAGGACACCATGCGTACATCTCGAAACCTGATTCAACAGTTGCGTTGGTCCGGGCGTGCGGGCACGGCCCTCGCGCTGCTCCTGGTCCTTGCCTGCGGCAAGGACGGGGACCAGTATTCGCCGCTGCCGGCCTCTGACAGTCCGGTGGCGGCGGTGGTAGCGGGAACGGTTCGCGACGCGCAGAAGAGCGTGGTCGCGGACGCGCTCGTGGTCATCGAGCCCTCCGTGGAAGGGGTTCCGCTCACGGCGACACTGCTCGCCCACGGCGACGATGCGGCCAACGGCCCGGCCACGTCCGGGCGCCGCGTCACCACCACCGGCGCCGGCGGCAGCTACGCCTTCAAGGACGTCGCACCGGGCGACTACTACCTGCAGGTCATCGCCGACGACCATCTCGGCGCCATGCAGGCAATCTTCGTTCCCGCCCCGGAGGCGTTGCTGGACACGGTGTACGTGGACGTAAACCTCACCCCCACGGGCACGCTGGACGGTGTCGCCACGCTCGAAAACGCCACCAGCCACCAGGGCACCGTGGTGTACGTGCAGGGCACGTCGTACGTGGCGGTCACCGACCCCACCGGCGCCTACTCGCTGACGGACGTGCCGGTCGGCAGCTACACGGTGCGCGCCACGCATCCCGGCTATCTGGACGACTCCGACAGCGGGACCATCGCCATGGCGGGCGAAGTGGCGCCCGTGCCGGCGATGTACCTGCCGCTCGTGTCCAACATTCCACCGGTGGCAACCATCAGCGCTGCGGGCCCGCTGTTCAGCAACTTCCCGGTCGACTTCGTCGCAAGCGGCAGCGACGTGGACGGGACCGTGGTTCTCTACGAGTGGGACTGGGAAAACGACGGTGTCTTCGACTATGCGAGCGTGGACTCCGCCAACGCCAGCCACACCTATACCACGGATGGCAATTACATCGCGAAGCTGCGCGTGACCGACAACCAGGGTGCAATCGGACTGACCGCGATCAACCTGGAGATCGGTCCCCTGCCCACATCCACGGTCTACATGTCGTGGCGCGGGAGCGATACCAATGCCGGGCTGCTTCCCAATGTTCCGGTGAAGACGCTGTCCAAGGCGTACGCCACCGCAATGGCCAACAGCAGCACGGCGATTCTGATCGAGGAGGGAGCGTACAACGAGGTCCCCAATCTGTTGTCGGGGATCGACGTGTCCGGTGGCCGGACCTGGCCCTCATGGGCAGAAGGTGTCGGCTATTCGACGTTCAACGTTGGCGTCACCCCCGCCAGCGCAAACAACATCACGACCGCCGTGCTGGTCCGGCGTATCCATATTCAGGCATCGTCCGCCCTGGCGACCGGTAACTCGATTGCGATGCGGGTCACCAACTCCGCGGCAACCGTCCGCTTCGAGGAATGCATGTTCGTCGCCTCGAACGCGCGCGCCGGCACCGCGGGCGGTTCCGGAAGCAATGGCCCGAGCGCGAACCCTGGAGTGTCGGGCCTCGGCGGCAGTTGCAACGGAACCTACGGCAATGGCGGCTCGGGCGGCTCGTCTCCGGTGGGACGCACTGGAGGAACGGGCGGGCGGGGTGGACTGGAAGGGGCCAACAACGGGGTTGCCGGCGGCACCGGCGTCGGTGGCACGGCAGGGGGTAGCGGCGGCCTGGGCGACTACGATAACAGCCTCATCAGTTGCAACGCGGTCGGCGGTCCCGGCGGCAGCGGCTCACCCGGTGCCTTTGGCGCGAATGGCGCCGCGGGAGCCGCCGCGCCAAACACCGGCCAGACAGTGGGCGGCAACTGGACTCCCATGAACTCCGGAAACGGCAGCAGCGGCTCGCCGGGTAACGGCGGTGGCGGTGGTGGCGGCGGCGGCGGCCAGGGCGGTGTCGTCTGCGACGATGGCGGCGGTAATGGCGGTGGTGGCGGCGGCGGCGGCGCGGGTGGCGGCGCCTTCGGCTCCGGCGGCGGGGGCGGTTACGCGTCCTTCGCCGTGTGGGTCTACAACTCGTCGTGCGAATTCGCCTCGTGCATCTTCCAGACCGGTAGCGGCGGCAGCGGTGCCGCGGGCGGCGGCGGCGGCATCGGCGGCGTGGGTGGAAATGGAGGATCCGGCGCAGCCGTCTGCACATCCGAGGTCGGACGTGGCGGCAACGGCGGGCGGGGCGGCGATGGCGGCGACGGCGGTGGCGGAGCGGGTGGCCCCGGTGGGCCGAGCGTGGGTGTGGCGTACTTCGGCGCGGCCCCGACCATTACCAGTCCTCTCTATACACTCGGCTCGCCCGGCCCGGGCGGCAGCGGTGGCACCAACGGCTTCGGGGGTACGGCGCCAGCGGGTGCGGCGGGTATCAGCGCAAATACGCTCGCGTTCTAAGCCGTATCCAGGGAGTCAACGAGAAGGGGCGCACCATACGGTGCGCCCCTTTTTTCACGTGCTCACGTTGCGCTGGCCGCTCAGGCGCCCAGGCCTTTCTTGACCTTGTCGGCGATGCCGGGCGCGGCGGCGGCCACCGCGTCCACCAGGTCGCGCGCTTCGCGCAGCGTGCGGTCCGCGTACTTCTTGTCCTCGATGCCGGGCAGATTGATGAGCACGTTCAAGAACGCGCCGCCCGCGGCGGTGCGCAGCGCCAGCGCCGCCACCCCCGCGTCGCTGATGGAGTTCCTGTTGCCCTTCTCGGCGGTGGCCTCGATGAGCGGCAACACGCGGTGACACGCGCGCATCACCTCGAGGGGCACCTCGATGGCCTGGCGGGTGGCGTCCTGGATGGCGGCATCGCGCCGCTTCTGTTCCTCCTCGGAACCCTTCGGCATCCGGTTGGCGGCCATGACGGCGTCGAACGCGCGTGCATCGTCGTCCACCGCGCGCACGAACGACTGTTTGATCGACTGGGCCAGGTGCGCCACCTTGCCCATCTCCTCCCACGATTCCTCGTAGCCCTTCTTGCCGTGGGTGAGGTTGGCCACCATGGCGGTGAGCGCCGCCGCCAGCGCGCCGCACAACGCGGCCACGCTGCCGCCGCCCGGCACCGGTGCTTCTGTCGACGTCAGATCCACGAACGACGCGACACTCGCGCTCGCCAGCGGGGCGGGTTGCGCCACGCGGTACTCGATGATCTTCTGCGCGGGATCGAACCCGCCCAGCTCGCGCAGCCCCAGCGACTGGATGGCGGTCTCGATGAGTTCACCCTCCGGTACGCCCGGCGACGCGCCCTGCTTCTCCAGGTAGTGCAGACCCGCGCGCCGCATCGCCTCCAGCGGTATCAGGCCCACCAGTTCGCTGCCGGTGGCGCGCAGCCCGCGCGCTTCCGCCTGGCGCGCCACCTCGTCGAAGGCCACGTGCGGCGGGGTGATGTCGAAGTCCGTCAGATTGATGGATATCTGCGCGCGCTGGTACTCGTCGATGTACCAGCCCACCGCCTTGCATTCCTTGAGCGTGCCCGCTTCGTAGACGAAATCGCCGTTCATGTCGCGCACGAAACGCCCGTGTTCGTCGCGCTTCTTGCGCCCGGACTCGCGGATGGAGAAGGCGATGTCGTTGGCCTTCTTCCGGTCGCGCGTATTGAGGTTGACGTTGTAGGCGATGAGAAACTTGCGCGCGCCGATCACGGTGGCTCCGGAGCGCGCGTTCATGCGCGCAGGGCCGAAGTCCGGTTTCCACGCCGGGTCGGCGAGCTTCTCCACCAGCCCTTCGTATTCGCCGGCGCGGATGGCGGCTAGGTTGCGGCGCTCGTCGCTGGAGGCGGCGAACTCGTAGAGATACACGGGGATCTTCAATTCGTCGCCCACGCGCTTTGCAAGCACGCGCGCCAGCTCCACGCATTCGCCCATGGAGGTGGTTCCCAGCGGCACGAAGGGGCACACGTCGGTGGCGCCCATGCGCGGGTGCGCGCCGCTGTGCTGGCCCATGTCTATCAATTCGGCGGCTTTGGCAACGCCGCGGAAGGCCGCGTCCACCGCGCGCTCCAGCGGTGCCACGAAGGTGACCACGGTGCGGTTGGTGTCGCGGCCGGGGTCCACGTCGAGCACGTGCACGCCCTCGCCGGCGGCGATGGCGGCCACGATGGCGTCGATAATGCCGCGATCGCCGCCCTCGCTGAAATTCGGAACACATTCAACCAGTTTCATCCTGCTGCTCCTGTCCAAGCGGTTTTCGCTCCCGCGATACTAGCCAAGAATGCGCCCATCGCCTACCGGAACTGGCGAGGATCGAAGAGACCCGGCGGGACCTGGTTGGGCACGATCTCGGTGTAGCGGTAGATGAAGTTCCGGTCCGGGCCCTCGGCCATTCCGAAGGCGAAGAAAACCATGAGACCCGCCACCTCACGCCAGTCGTCAAACATGATGCGCAGCGTTCCCTCGGCACCGGCCGGATTGAGTTCGAGCAGGCGCGGCAGCCCGCTCTCCTCGTCGATGAAGATCGCCGCGGGACTTCCGCCCTCGTCCCGCATGTCGACCCGGGCGCACGCGTGGCCGTCCACCGTATCCATCCCCGCCACGGTATGGCCGGAGAAACGAGTGTCGATTTCGAACAGGTCCAGGTGAAACTCGTGGCCGCGCACGAACGCGCGCACGCGCGGGTCGCCCTCCACCATCCTGGCTCCGTCGCTCAACCACGTGCTGTCCGGGGTGCTCCACACCGCGATGCTGTCCACACCGTCGCTCTGTCGAAAGTGCACGCTGCCGGGGCGCACCGATTCCACCCAGGTGCGGAAATGTCCGTCGGGGCCGATGCAGTTCGCGGCCACGGACAAGCTGTGCAGGCGGCCGATGGCCTCGCGGCCACCCAGCGCCCGCGTCATGCGTGCCACGGGATCCGCCTGGCTTGAGTTGTTGCAACCCGCCGCCAGCAACGGAGTCAGCGCAGCTACGATCCATAAGAAGCGTCTCATCATAACCACCACCGGCTCACCAGCCTTGGTTCAACATCCACGATTCGCCCGTTCACGGAATCCACCACCACGCGCACCCAGCCAATGTCGGGCGAACCGAAGGTCTCGATGCGCGTGAACGTGTCGATGGGGTCGGGACGCAGCGGCGGGTCCCATAGCGGATGGTCGACGACGAAGGTGTGCCCGTCGCCGTGCAACAGCAGCACCTGGCCGTCGAATCCGAGCACCAGTTCCCGCAGGCGATTCACCAGGCGCCCGAAATCGGCATTCTCCGCGCGTGCAAACCCGGGTTCTGCGTGCATGGCCAGGATCACGCCCTTCAGGCTGTCGGCGTGCGCGACCGCGAACGCCTCCTCCAGCCACGCGACGGCGGCATCCTGGCGCCGCACCACCTCGGCGTCGTCCTCGGCCGTCCGTCCCGGGAACGCTTCCGCCGCGTCTCCCGAACCCACCACGTGAATGGTCGCACATACGAAGCCTCCCCGCACCCAGCGCACGTTCTCCACGAACTCCGCGTGGGCGGGATCCGCGGCCTGCGACACCACGCGCATCGGGCGAGTACCCAGCGTCCGCGACGGATCGGAAAAGAACGTCGCGCGCAACCGTGCCAGCCGCTCCAGCGGTTGGAAGTCGCCGGCGAGACCCTCGTGGCAGTCCGTCCACTCGTTGTCACCCGGCGTGTACACCACCGGATGTTGAATTGCATTCATCTTTGCGAGCATTTCGTTGTAGTGGCCGTCCGAGCACGGATACCAGAAGATATCGCCGATGTGAAACAGCCACGCGAGATCGGCGCCGTCGACGTCCCGGACGAGGCGCCGAAAACGTCCTTCCTCCCAGACCCGGTAGGGGCCGTCGCCAAACACCCCGAAGGCGAAGCACCCCGGCGGCAGCGGGGCGGGCGCCTTCGGCCCGGAACACGCGAGCAACACGGCAGCAATGGCAACGAGTGGTATTCGCGACGCATTCACCAGGTCACGGCGCTCCGTGCAGACTCTGCGCCGCGGGAAACGGAACGCGCTTGCCTGTGGTCATGGCCGGCACGCCGCTTCCGGCCGGGCCACCGCGCCGCAACGCGACATACCAGCCGCTGGCCATCCAGCGCGGCACCAGGTCTGCAAGTTCGGTATCGAGAGAACCGATGGCCGGATTGCTGCGCAGGGTCTTCGAGATGGTGAAGAGGAAGTCCGAGTTCATGAAGCGCTGCACGTCGAGGCCGTTGCGATGAAACAGCGTCACCAGACTGCCGGGCGTGAAGTGCCGGGTGCGGACCCGGGAGGCGACGGTGGATCCCGCGGCGTCGTCGCCCCCATCGCGCTGCCGGCTCCAGCGGCGCGCGAGGCTGCGCGGGCTCAGGTAGCTGGAGAGTTGGCGGGGACCATAACCGTTGGCGGCGGCGACAATCACCACCCCGTCCGGCCGGAGGTGGTGCACGACGTTGGCCAGCAGCGCGTCGGGGTCGGCGGCGCGCTCGATCACCCCCGACGCAATCACCAGGTCGAACCGCTCGCCGCCGCGAAACGCAACCGCATCGGAGGCCGTCACCGAGAGGTTGTCGAAGCCGGCCCGCGACGCGGCGTTGGACAGCGCGTCGAGGCTGCGACGGTCGGTGTCGACGGCGCGCACACGCGCGCCGGTCCGCGCCAGCGGCAGGGTAACCGCCCCGGCGCCGCAGGCGAACTCCAGCACGGACAGATCTGTGACCTGCGCACGGCGTTCGGCCGCGAGGTCTTCCAATGCCCGGTATACGAAGAGCAGCTTCCTGCGATCCACGGCGTCCCGGCAGGGACTTACCGCGGCAAATTCTTCAAAGGAAATCGTGCTGGCCATGGAGTACACGCTCGTTCCGCCATCATACTACGCTCCGGCGGGTTGTCACCACCAGAGCGTTCCTGCCCGTCCGCCTGGTGCGTCCGTGGCTGTCGGCAAGAATGATGCGCACGGTGTTCCCGCCTCTCAATGGTCAGGAAGCCTGGAAGCGCCGCTCCGCCTCCGCCGCCAGATGGCCGCCGATGGCGAGCGATGCGGTGGCGGCGGGAGAGGGCGCGTTGCGCACGTGCAGCACGCGTCCCGAACCGCCAAAACTGAAGTCGTCCAGAAAGCGTCCCCGGCGGTCGACCGCCTGGGCGCGCACGCCCGACGGCCCGAAGATCAGGTCCCCGTCGCCGAGGTCGGGAATGTAGCGGCGCAGCGCATTGGCAAACGCGCGCCGCGAGAGGTCGCGCACGAACTCGCCCGCGCCGGTGGCGCCGTGCGCCAGCGCCATGCGGTAGAAACCCGGAAAGCCCGCCAGCTCCAGCATGTCGCGCGCGGAAACGTCGCTCACACGGTATCCCTCGCGTGCAAACGCGAGCACCGCGTTGGGGCCGGCGTGGACATCGTCGTGGACGGTGCGGGTGAAGTGAACACCGAGGAACGGGTAGCGCGGGTCGGGCACCGGGTAGATGAGCGCGCGGATGCGGGCGGCGGCATCGGCGGTGAGCGTGTAGTAGTCGCCGCGCATGGGCACAATGTGAATACCGTCGCGGTGGCCGGTCATGGCCGCGATCCGGTCCGAATGGAGCCCGGCGCACGTGATGACGAAGCGCGCGCGCACCTCGCCGCCCGGGGTGGCGATCACCACCTCATCGGCCAGCTCGCGGATGGCGGTCACCCGGCGGCCGGTGAGAACCGCACCGCCGCCGGCCTCGATATCGCCGGCGAGCGCGTGGGCCACCGCGCGAAAGTCGATCACCCCCGTGCCGTGGGAGTGCAACGCCCGCAGGCCCGTCACCGCCGGTTCCAGTTCTCGCAGGCGCTCGGGGCCGATGTCCTCCACGTCCTCGATGCCGTTGTCCTTTGCGCGCTGCGCCAGCGCGGCCATCGAAGCCAGCTCGCGCGACTCGATGGCGACGATCAGCTTTCCACAACGGCGATACGGGATGCCCCGCTCCTGCGCAAAGGCCTCCAGCTCGCGCTTGCCCGCGATGCACAGGCGCGCCTTCAGGGATCCGGGTTTGTAGTAGATGCCGGCGTGCAGGACGCCGGAATTGTGCCCGCTCTGGTGCCAGGCGACGTCGGCCTCCTTGTCGAGGACGGCGATGCGCGCCCCGGGGTGGCGGCGCAGGAGTTGCCACGCGGTGGCAAGGCCCACAATGCCGGCGCCAACAATCAGGTAGTCGAAACGGGTCTCGGGAGACGTGTCTGTGTTCATGTGGATTGTGCCACCAGTTGGACGTCCCGGCAGCATACACCATTTGGCCCGCCCCGGTCGCCGGGTGCTATACTATGCGGGAGCCGCCATTCGCATCCACCACGAGGTAACCATGAAAGTCATCGCCGATCTGACCGTGCTCCCCCTGGGAGTCGGCGTCTCCCTGTCCAAATACATTGCTGCGTGCGAAAAGGTCCTCAATGAGGCAAGACTCGAAACGCGCCTGCACGCCTATGGAACCAACATCGAGGGTGAGTGGGACGACGTGTTCGCCGCCATCAAGCGCTGCCACGTCGTGCTCCACGAAATGGGCGTTCCGCGCGTGTCGTGCGTGATCAAAGCGGGAACGCGCACCGACCGCGCCCAGACCATGGACGACAAGGTGCGCAGCGTCGAAGAGAAGATGTAGAATCGCCCGCGCCGTATCACCGGGCTAGAACAGCCCGGTGATGTTGGCGTCCGCGTCGATGTCCATGCGCGCCGCCGCCGGAACCGCCGGCAACCCCGGCATGAGCATCATGTCCCCGCATACCACCACGATGAACCCCGCCCCCGCCGAGAGGATGGCGTCGGTCACCGTGATGGTGAAGCCCTTTGGCGCGCCGATGAGTTTCGGGTTGTCGGAAAGCGACGACTGCGTCTTGGCAATACACACCGGCAACTTGCCGTAGCCAATCCTGGCAAAGCGTTCCAGCTTAATACGCGCGTCCTTCTCGAAGTACACATCGTCCGCCCCGTAGATCTCGGTGGCAATCCTGCGCACCTTCTCCTGCGGGGTCGCGTCCAGGTCATACAGAAACGTGCGTTGCGGATCGGGGTTGGCGTCGGCCAGTTCGGTGGCAATTTTGGCCAGCTCCATGGCGCCTTCCCCACCCCGCATGAACGCGTCGTGTGGCGCGAACGCCACCTCCTGGCCCGCGCAGAAACGGCGCAGTGCCGTGATCTCGGCTTCGGTGTCGAACGGGTAGCGGTTGAGCGCCACCACAATGGGGACGCCGAACTTCTTCATGCCGCGGATGTGGCGCTCCAGGTTGGCGAGCCCGGCCTCGAACGCCTCCTGGTTCTCCTTCTCCAGCAGTTCCGCCGGCTTCTCGGGCACGCCACCGTGGCGTTTGATGGCGCGGGTGGTGGCCACGATGACAACCGCGTTGGGATACAGCCCAGACTGCCGGCACACGATGTCGAAGTACTTCTCGCCGCCCAGGTCCGAACCGAAACCACACTCCGTTACCACGTAGTCCGCGAGCTTGAGTGCGGTGCGCGCCGCGATCACGCTGCTGGTGCCGTGCGCGATGTTGGCGAACGGCCCCGCGTGGATCAGCGCCGGCGTGTGCTCGATGGTCTGCACCAGATTGGGCTGGATGGCGTCCTTGAGCACCACCGCCATGGCGCGCTCGGCGCCGAGGTCGCGTGCGGTCACCACCTCGCCATCCAGGTCGTAGGCAACCACGATGTCGCCCAGACGCTTCTTGAGATCCTCGCGGCCATCGGCCAGCGCGAGGATGGCCATCACTTCCGAGGCCGCCGTAATCACGAAACCGGTTTCGCGCGGAACGCCGTTGGTGGGCCCGCCCAGGCCCACCACGATGTGCCGCAACGCGCGATCGTTCATGTCGAGGGCGCGGTTCCACAGCACGCGGGTCACGTCGATGCGCCGCTCGTTGCCCTGATAGATGTGGTTGTCGAGCAGGGCGGCGAGCAGGTTGTGCGCGGTGGTGATGGCATGGATGTCGCCGTTGAAGTGCAGGTTGATGTCCTCCATGGGAATCACCTGCGCGTAACCGCCGCCGGTGGCGCCGCCCTTCATGCCGAACACCGGACCCAGCGAGGGTTCGCGCAGCGCGATCATGCCGCTCTTGCCGATCTTTCCGAGCGCCTGGCCGAGTCCGACGCTGGTGAGCGTCTTGCCCTCGCCGCGGCTGGTGGGGGTCATGGCCGTCACCAGGATGAGCTTTCCGTCCGGGCGGTCCTTCCATCGATCCAGCGCTTCCAGGCGGATCTTGCCCTGGTACTTGCCGTAGAAGTCAAAGTCGTCCTCGGCCAGTCCGAGCAGCGCCATGTACTGGCGCATGTGCACGAGTGGCACGTCGCGGGAGATTTCAAAACTGGTCTTCATGGGAACAGGCGTGCTTGTAATCATGGTGTTGGTTTTGCGGCCGGTTGTCCTTTGAAAGAGAAGATAACAAGCCGGGGTGCGACCCGCAACGGGCGCGGCGATTCCTCACCTCGACATGCGGAACTCCGCAGCCATCTCTTCTCATCTTACGCAAGAAGACCCCGCCATCTTGCGATGACGGGGTCTTTCTCTTTTGCAGCATTTGGGCAGGCGTTAAGCCTACCAGCGGCTGCCGCCGCCACCGCCGCCACGCGGCTTGTCCTGCGCCTCGTTGACTTTGAGCGCGCGACCGTCCATCTCGTACCCGTCGAGGGCCTTGATGGCAGCGGTCAGGCCGTTGTCGTCGATCTCGACGAAACCAAAACCGCGGGGGCGGCCGGTCTCGCGATCGTTGATCAGCGATACGGACGCAACCGTGCCGTGCTTGCCGAACAAGGTCTTGATCTGGTCTTCGGTGGCGCTGAAGGGCAGGTTGCCCACGTACATTTTCTTCATCTTGTCTTATCTCCAAAGTGCCGGAGGTCCGGCTCAACAGGGACCCTCGGGATCCCCGGCAAGTTCCGGGTTTCCGTTGCGCCCCAAATGTGGTTCAACAAAGGCGTCGAACCGCGACCATCCGCTGCGACTTAGGAATTTCAAGGGTTGAGCGACTCTTTGAGAGGGAAGCTGAACGAGATCGTCCCGAGGGCGTTTAGGTAGGTCTACTGGAAGGTTACGTCCCGCGCCCGGAGAAGTAAAGGTCTATTCGTGAAACGAGAGCCCAATTTCAACGGCGGCCCTCTCACCTTCACCAGAAACAGAAGACCCCGCCATCTTGCGATGACGGGGTCTTTCTCTCTTGCAGCATTTGGGCAGGCGTTAAGCCTACCAGCGGCTGCCGCCGCCACCGCCGCCACGGGGCTTGTCCTGCGCCTCATTGACTTTGAGCGCGCGCCCGTCCATCTCGTACCCGTTGAGGGCCTTGATGGCAGCGTCCAGGCCGTTGTCGTCGATCTCGACGAAACCAAAGCCGCGGGGGCGGCCGGTCTCGCGATCGTTGATCAGCGACACGGACGCAACGGTGCCGTGCTTGCTGAACAGTGCTCTAACCTGGTCTTCGGTGGCGCTGAAGGGCAGATTGCCCACGTACATTTTCTTCATCTTGTCTTGTCTCCAAAATGCCGGATGTCCGGCTCAACAGGGGCGCTCGGGAACTCCGGCAAGTTCCGGGTTTCCATTGCGCCCCAACCAATGTGGTTCCACAAGGCGTCGAACCACAACCATCCACTACGACAGGGAATTTTCAAGGGTCGAGCAACTCTGCGAGAGGGAAGCTGAACAAGATAGTCCCGAGGGCGTAAAGGTAGGTCAACAAGGAGAATACCCCCCAGGCCCCCGGAAGTAAAGGGCTATTTTGGAGCGCGGGCCGCCCCCCATCGACGTCTCCGCCCACCGGCATCTCCAGCCACAGCGCGCGCAGGGACAGGTTGATGTCGTAGATAAAGAGAATCAGACCGGCGATGAGGCATGCCAGGCACAGAGAGAAGACCGCCACCACCAGCCACGCGATCGACAGGCTGAAAAGCACACCCGCAAAGAGACTCATGATCAAGAGCGCCGCCAGCAGCACGCTGGAGGATGCCAGCGCAATCGCCGCGCGCACCACCCTGGCGCGGCGCGCCAGGATGCGGAGCTCGGCCAGAATGAGATCGCGCACCGCATCGGGCTCGGTACGCGATTCCCGCGTCAACTGGCGCGAGCGGTCGATGATGCGGCTGAAGCGGTTCGTCATCGACAGCATTACCAGCCCCACGCCCGACACCAGAATGGTCGGGCCGATGGCCAGTTGCAGGATGGGAAGCAGGTCGGTGAGCGTCACGCGACCATTCTATCCCATTGGGGCGGCGCCCGGCGACGTCGAAGATCTCCAGTGTAACGAGCCCCGCGCACGCTTCAGTCCGCCCGGGCCGGGCGGTCCCGGCAGGGATTGCGGCCCTCCAGCACGTTGACCGTCCGGCGCGCGGACTCGCGATTGCCGGGATTGGCGTCGAATTCGATAATCGACTTCAGCGTGGGAAGCGCGCCGATCACGCGCGCGTTGTTTACGGAATTGATTGCCGCGCCACGCACGCCGGGGTCCTCGTCCCCGAGGAGATGGATCAACGCGTTGCCCGCCCCCACCCGCCGGTCCGCCGGGATGCCCCCCTGCATGACCATGCCGATGCCGTAGCCGGCCGCGCCTCGCACGCGCGCGTCGGGATGGTGGACTCGCTCCAGCAGGAAATCGAGGCGCGAGTCGGTATCGAAGTCGAGGATTGTTATCAGCTGAATGACCTGCAGACGAATCGGCACCGGGAGCGAGTCGCACAGCGCCATCAGCTGCGGCGCGACCCGCACCGTCTCGCTGCGCTTCAATCTCAGCATCATGAGTGCCGACTGCTGCGCCTGCGCGGTATCACGCAGCGTTGCGAGATAGAAGTCGATCTCCGCGGGCGTGTCGCGAACGCGTTCCAGGCGGGTCATCCACGCCGACAGAACCTGCACGTTGCACCGCATGACGCGGCCGTTTACCACGATTTCGAAGCGATGCGTCGCCGGCGGAAGCTCACCCACGAGTTCCGACAGCGGAATGGACACCCGCCTCGACTCTCCGGGCGCCAGCGTCAGGGGCGCCATTGTGCTGTCGGGCTGAAAGCGGGCGTCCGCGCGCGGCACCCAGTTCTGCTCGTGCAACTGGGGACGAAAGTCGAAGCCGGTGCCGTAGGTCATGCGCCCCTGGCTGATCTCCATGGCCGGCACTTCGATTGGCGCGTCGGTGGCATTACGAAAGATGATGTCGATATTCACCGGCTCACCGATATCGAAACGCGGCGTGATTACCCGATACGGGTATGCGCGCATGGTATCAACGACCGTGTCGAACTCCGTCGGTGGCATGACACGATGGGGATGATCCGCGTGAACCACGCCGTCGGCATCCCGGGTGAGGAACCAGATCTGGGAGGTGCCGGTGTAGCGCCCGTTCTCAACGCGCGGACAGGCGACTTCCGGATAATTCTGCCAGCGCAGGAGGAGCGTGTCGCCCGGCGCGACCTCCCCCCAGATCACGCGTTCCACCACCAGTGGACCTTCCACCACGTCCATTCCCGCTTCGCGGTGGCTGCGGGTGTCGCTCAACGTGGCGACAACAATGAGGTCCGACTGGGTGACGACGCTCTCGAGGCGCATTGCGGCCCACATGGCGTGGGCGGCGGAAGAAACGAGGCACAACAGGACACCGGCCAGGATCATGGTTCGACGCATGGCAACCTCCGGGCGGGGTCTCGCTGCTGGATCGAATATGTATTGCGGCGGGCGATCGGGCCACACCTTATTGGCCCGGCGTGAGTATTCGATGCACGATGTTCCGCGCTTCCGGGTAGATTGCCGGGTCGTTGCTCGCGCGCGGACCGGCCACGTTGAGGGTGTCACCCGCCAGACCCGACAGCCATTCGCGGATGACGGCAGCCGCCTTCGCTGCGGGAGTCACCGCGAGATCCACGTGCAGGACCGGTTTGCCAAGCGATTGCGCGACGGACTCGGTGAACTTCGAGCCGCCGGAGAGCGGGCCATGGGAGAGAATCAATGTGGCGTCGGAGTCGCGGACGTTCCAGCGGGTGCGGGTCTCGTAGTCCTCGCCGGGGGTCTCGCGCAGGTTGGGATAGCGATCGGGGATGACGCCGTCTTCGGCCTTGCGCCCCCTCGGCACCCAGCCCCCGGTTTCGACGCCGAGTTCAAGAGCGGCGTCGAGCGCCGCACGGTCGGCACCGGTCTGCGCCCCCGAGACAATGCGCCGGACGATCACGTCACGCTTCGCCCCACGAGGCAAGGATGCGACGCTTCTTCTCTTCGTCGAAGTCCTGGCCGTACAAGGCGAGGAAGAGATACTTGCGCATATGCTCCACTCCTTCGGCGCCATAACGCACGACAATCCCAGCGCGAACGATGTCCCGAAGGTTTTCGGACATACTGCAGGCGATCTCGACACGCTCTGCTGGAGAGGTGCTCATGGTATTCGCGCCCCGCATCACACCACCCGCGTGATTCGTCCGCAGTTGGGGCACTTCATCTGGCTGGCCGAGAAGATGGGCGAGAGTTGCAGGAGGTGGCCGCAGTTGCAGGAGAAGCTCTCCCACTCCTTCGTGCGGCGCGCGTATTCGAGCGGCGCGTCCTCACCGGATACCCCCTCCACCGGCTTCGCGAACGGAACCTCGCCCGCGGCGCCACCCGCCACGGCACCCGCCCCCACGATGGCGCCCACCGCCGCCGCCACTTCCGCAAACTCGCTCACCGTCGCCTTGGGAATTTCGTTCTCGCGCGCGCAGCGCGGGCAGTGGATCACCGGGTCGGCGTAGTCGGGCGGCACCTTGATCTTCAGGCCGCACGCACACAGGAGAAACGCGAACCCGTTGACGGCGCGCATGAGGTCCATGACGTTGCGCGCCTTCTGCTTCTCGCTCTCCTCGCGCACCACGTCCGGATGCGCATCGCGCACCGCCACCCGCTCGTCCTGCTTGATGGCCGAGGCCGGCAGCAGCATGGCAGGCTTGCCCATCACCTTTGCGAACGCGTGCTGGTAGCTCAGGTACCCGGCGCCCTCGCTCATCCCGCGCAGAATCGCGACGCGCTGCTCGATGGGCGGGTGGGTGGCACCCCAGCCGGACGCCGCCACCTTCTTGCCGTCCTGCAACGGGGCCACGATGAACATGGGGGCGTTCACCTTGTTGGCCGCCTCCAGCGGCAGGTTGCTGGCGGATATCTTCTCCAGGGCGTTGGCCAGTCCCCCGGGGTAACGCGTGAGCCGCACCGCGCACGCGTCGGCGAGGTACTCGCGCTTGCGCGAAATGGAGAAGTACAGGATGCGCGCAAAGACGGGGCCCAGGATGGCGAGAACGATGGCCGCCACCAGCAGCGGCCCGCCGCCGCCACCACCGCCGCTTTTCTTGGACGAGCGGTAGCGCCGCCCCGACGATCCCCCGCTCATCCACATGCCGCGCAGGAACACCTCGGACACGAGCACGATGCTGCCCAGCATGATGGACGCCAGGGTGAGAAACTGCACGTCGCGGTTCATGATGTGCGACGTCTCGTGCGCGATCACGCCCTGCAGCTCGTCGCGGTTCAAGCGCGTGAGCAACCCGGCGGTCACCGCGATGGCCGAGTCCTCGGGCCGGAGGCCGGTGGCGAAGGCGTTGGGCGCCTTCTCGTCGATGATGTAGATCTTCGGCATCGCGGGCAGTTGCCCGGCGATCTTCATCTCCTCCACCACGTTGAAGAGCTGGGGATGGACGTCCGGGGTGACTTCCCTGGCGCGGCTCATGCGCAGCACCAGGTCCGGCCCCCCGAACACGCTGGCGGCCGACATGATCACCCAGATGGCGACGGCGACGATGATGCCAATCTGCCCACCGCCGCTGCCCATGACGGTCTCGCCGATGGCATAGCCCAGCAGCACCAGCAGCGTGGCCATGCCCGCAAAGAGCAGCATGGACTTGCGCCTGTTGGCGGCTATGAGTTCCCACATCATAGGCGTTTAGCGCGTGAACTGAACCTTGGGCGCTTCGCGCTGCGTGGCTTCCTCGATTTCGAACATCTCCTCGGGGCGGAAGTTGAACATGCCCGCGACGACGTTCGACGGGAACATCTCGATCTTGTTGTTGAAGAAGAGTACCGCGTCGTTGTAGGCCTGGCGCGAGAAGGCGATCTTGTTCTCGGTACCGGTCAGTTCTTCCTGCAAGGACAGGAAGTTCTGGTTGGCCTTGAGATCAGGATAGTTCTCCACCACCAGCATGAACTTGGAGAGGGCGCCGGTGAGCTGTGTCTCCGCCGCGCCCTTGTCGGCCACCGTGCCCGCACCCATGGCGCGGCTGCGCGCATCGGTGATGGCGGTGAGCGTTTCGCGCTCGTGCTGCATGTAACCCTTGGCGGTCTCGACCAGGTTGGGGATCAGGTCGTAGCGTCGCTTGAGCTGCACATCGATCTGCGACCACGCGTTCTTCACGCGGTTGCGCAGCTGCACCAGCGAGTTGTAGATGCCGACGAAGAAGAAGATCGCCAGTGCGACGATTCCCAGGAAAACCAGGCCAGCTATTGTCATGACGCCCTCCTAAGGGTTCGGACTATGAGCGCGAGCCCGCCTGCGGCCCGCGAAATATGGCACTCAGAAAGTCGTGAATCCGGTCTGCGGCGGGAAAATCCGACAGCGCCACCAGCGCGTGCAGTTCCCCGCCATCCAGCCAGGTGCCATGACCGTTTTCGCACCGGTCGATGCGAAGGCCCACACCGTTGTCACGCGCCACCCGTACCTTCGCCATCTTCTTCTCGCACATCGGGCAGCGGATGGTGCGCTCCCCGCCCCCGTCGTCGGGGCGCATGTTGGCGCGGATCTCCTCCCGCCCGGCGGAACCCGCCAGCAGGAGGTCCATTTCGTCGGGGTCAAGCCACACGCCACCGCACTTGAGACAGTGGTCCACCTCGATCTGGTTCAGTTCGAGGGCGACGATGGGCTTCTCGCATCTGGGGCAGTTCATGGTGTCCTTCCGCTGGCTCCTGTTACACGCAAGGCCGGCGCCTATTCGCGGGGGATTCTAGAGGATGATCTCCAGGTTGACACGGGTTTCTTTGCATTACCTGTAGGCCTTCCCGAGGCGCCAGACTTCCTCGAGCGGCAGCCGGATCCCGCGGCACACCCAGATGCCAACGCCCGTCTCGTCCGGCATGGCGTAGCGGGCGTGCGTGCTTCCGGCTTCGACATACTCCTCGAACGCATCCCCGAGATCCTCCGGCCCGATTCCCACCGTGATCACCACACGCGCGCTGTTCCGGCCCGGTCCCCACAGGTGGTAATTGTTGTGGGTCGACACGGCGGTCGGCAACCCCAGCGCACGCCCGTAGTAGTTGAGCGCCCCGGCGTTGCCGTAGTTCCTGCCCCAGATGAGGCAGTCAGCGCGGTCCTCATCCGGTAGTCCGCGAAATGTCTCCGCAACCTGTTCGGCGAGTTCCTGCCACCCGAAACGATCCGCATAGAACTGTGGCAGTTCCGCGGTCTCGCGGTTCTCCCCCGAACTGCCGCCACCACCGGTCTTGTGCATGTACGCAATGAACGTTTCTACCGGAAGCACGGGCACGGCGAAGGGTGTGGTGACCAGCATGCACGCGGCAACGAACACCACCACCACCGGCCTGAGCCAGCGCAGGCGCCCCGCCGCCACACCAACGGCGACGCCGGTCGCCGCGATGACGGCCGGAAACACGGCGTCCACGTAGTAGGGCTTGCTGCGTTGCAGCATGAAGAATGCAATGGCCGCCACCACCATCCAGCCCAGCATCCGGAAGCGCCGCAGCGAGGGCAGAAAGAACAGCGCCGCAATCCCAACCAGGTGCAGCGGTGCGAGCGGCGGGCTCATTTCCATCATCACGCCAGCCAGGAAACCCGGTGGACTCAAGGCAGTGATCTTGTAGCGCTGCGCGTTCTCGATGAACTCGCGCGTGGGCCAGCCGTTGGAAATCTGCCACAGCACATGGGGCAAAAAGATGAGCGCCGCGATTGCTCCCGCCAGATAGGGGCCGCGCGTGCGCAGCCAGCGCCGCTGCGGCGTAACCAGAGCCCCCGCCAACAGCGCCACCACGAACACACTGACGCTGATCTTGTTCAGCATCCCGATCCCCACGCACACGCCGAGCGCGACCCACGTTCCCGTACGTGGCGCTTCGATGAGGCGCAGTACCAACAGATATCCCGCCGCCCAGAAGAGCAGATCGAAGGCATTCATGGAGTAGATGCCGGTGATGCCCAGGTAGCATGGTACCGCGAGGGTGATGAGGGCGGCGAGGTTCACGCCGAATCGCGAGGCGCCCATGCGCCGCGCGAGTGCCGCCACCACGAAAACCAGCGCGCCGCCGGCCAGCGCCGGGATCACGCGCAGGGAGAAGAGAGAATCGCCAAAGACCACCTTCCAGCCGGCGAGCACGGCAATGGACAACGGCGGGTGGTCGACGTAGCCCCAGGCGAGGTGATTGGCGCAGTCCCAGTAGTAGAGTTCGTCGCGGAAGATGCCGTAGTTGAGCCCGGCGGTGAGGTGAAGCGCCACGGAAACCAGCGCGAGCGCCAGCGGAATCCACGAGCCCCACCCGGGTGCATGCGGTGCTGATGGCTTGGGACTCTCAAATGAGAGAAGCGTCTCAACCCTCCTGGGGCTGCGTTGCCGGATTCGCGGTGGGCTTCGCCGTGTTGCCGACCACCTCGAGTACCGTCTTCACCACGTTCTCCACGCTGAAGCCGAGCTTCTCCATGGCCACACCGGCCGGCGCCGACGCGCCGAAGCGGTCCAGCCCGATCACCGCACCCTTGTCGCCCACCCATTCCCGCCAACCCATGCTGGCGGCCGCCTCGATGGCCACCTTGCGCGCGGACTTCGGCATGATCGAGTTGCGATAGCGCACCGTCTGCTGGCGGAACAGTTCCCACGACGGCATCGATACCACCCGCGCAGCGATGCCGCGGTACGCCAGCGCGCCGCGTGCCTCCAGCGCCAGGTGGACTTCCGAGCCGGTGGCGATGAGCACCACGTCCGGCTTCTTCTTCCCTTCCGCTTCTGCAACCACGTATGCGCCCCGTGCCACGCCCTTGCGCATCACATCCGCGCCCACCTCCAGGATGGGCAGCGCCTGGCGCGAGAGCGCAAACACACGCGGGCCGGTGAGCCCCAGCGAAACGGTCCACGCGGCCGCGGTCTCGTTGGCGTCCGCGGGCCGAAACACGGTGAGCCCGGGAATCGCCCTCAGGCTGGCCAGTTGCTCGACCGGCTGGTGGGTGGGACCGTCCTCCCCCAGGCCGATGGAGTCGTGCGTGAACACGAACGTGCTCGGCACCCCCATCAGCGCGGAGAGGCGAATGGCGGGCCGCATGTAATCCGAGAAGATCAGGAAGGTGCCCCCGTAGGGCACCACGCCGCCGTGCAGTGCCATGCCGTTCACGATGGCGCCCATGGCGTGCTCGCGCACGCCGAAGTGGATGTTGCGCTCGTGGTAGGCGTGCGACGCAAAGAAGCCCGACGACTCGATGCGCGTGTTGTTGGACCCGGTCAGATCCGCGGACCCGCCCAGCAGCGTGGGAATGCGCTCGGCGAGCGCGTTGATGGTCTTGCCCGACGCGGCGCGCGTGGCGATGGCCTTGTCGAAGGTCACCAGATCCTTGTCCCACCCGCGCTTGAAGGTGCCGTCGCGCACGACCTTGAACTCCTCGGCCTTGCGGCGATGATCGCGGCCATACTCGTAGACGCGCGCGCTCCAGTCGCGCTGCAGCTTGGCACCGTGTTCGGCACGCACGCGGCAATGCCGTTGCGCCTCATCGGGGATGTGGAACGGCGGCTGCAGCGGCCAGCCGAGCTTCGTCTTGGCGGCGCGCACGTTTTCGGCACCCAGCGGTTCGCCGTGGGACTTCTCGGAGTCCTCGCGCGGACTGCCATAGCCGATGTGGGTGCGCACCTTGATCAGCGACGGACGCGGGTCGTCCTGCGCGGCGCGGATCTCCTCTTCAATGGTGTCGATGTCATTGCCGTCCTCCACCGACTCCACGTGCCATCCCAGCGCCTCGAAGCGCTTGCCGACATCCTCGCTGAACGCCAGCGACGTGGCGCCGTCGATGGTGATGCGGTTGTCGTCGTACAAATAGACGATCTTTCCAAGCCTCAGCGTTCCCGCCAGCGAGGCGGCCTCGTTGCTGATGCCCTCCATGAGGTCGCCGTCGGACACGATTCCGAATACGTAGTGGTCCACCACCGGGGCTTCGTCGGGAACGTTGAAACGCGCCGCCAGGTGCGCCTCCGCCATGGCCATGCCCACACCCATGGCGAAGCCCTGCCCCAGCGGGCCGGTGGTGGCCTCGACCCCCGGGGTGTGGCCGAACTCCGGGTGCCCGGGCGTGCGGCTGCCCCACTGGCGGAAGTTGACGATGTCTTCCAGTGAGAGGCCGTAGCCGTACAGGTGGAGCAGCGCGTACAGGAGCATGGAGCCGTGGCCGGCGGAGAGAACGAAGCGGTCGCGGTCGAACCACAGCGGGTCGCCGGGGTTGTGGCGAAGGATACGGTCCCACAGCACGTAGGCCATGGGGGCGGCGCCCATGGGCATTCCGGGGTGGCCGGAGCGGGCTTTTTCGACAGCATCCACCGCGAGGAATCGGATCGTGTCGATACACGTCCGGTCGATGGCGTTCATGGTGTGAGTCTCCCTGACGGTTGGGTTCGATGGCGACTGCGGCTGTCAGGGCGAAACTACCCCTCCGCGACAGCCCTTTCAAGCGGTTTCGAGGCGGACACTTGAGACACGCGTGAGACACGGGTTGTGACGCGCGCTACAGAAACCGCTGCCCACCCGTCGCGCCAAGCTACGTTTGCGCATCAGCTTACGGCTCTCCTTCTCCCGGCATGGCCATTGCAGTTCGCAACGTCAGTCAGTCCGTCCACATTCACCCGAGAACAAGGAAACAGGCATGCGACAGCACCGCAAAGGAAGCCTCCGCACCCCGATCGCCTTGGCGTTCGCAGCAATCTTCACCATCCCCGCGGCGGGGTGCGGGGGCGACTCCGCGCCCACGGGCCCCGGCGGCCCCGGCGGCCCCGGCCAGGTATCCGGCCAGATCGTGTATTCGCGGGCGCGCAACGTATCCGGCGAGATCATCCCGGTGCTGGCCGAGAGCGGCTCCGGATTCGACCGGAATGAGGTGGACAGCCCTGCGATCGCCGTGGATTCCGGCCGCCCCGGCGGTGACAAGTTCCTCCTCTACTATGAAGCGGTCGGCACCCAGGGAACCGTGATCGGCCTGGTAAGTTCCGCCGAAGAAGACCTCCTGCCCCTGACGATCGGACGGACGCTGGTCGTTGGAACGGGCGCACCAGCCAGTGGCTACTCGTTCGCGGCCACCGATCCCACCGTCCTGGTCGACAAACGGCCGGCCGAGGCGGCAGAGCGCTACAAGATGTGGTTCGAGGGGCGCAGCGGCACGACGGGCCAGACCAGCACGATTCTGTACGGCACGTCGGCTGATGGCGTGACATGGTCGTCGTTCACGCCGTGCACCGGGCTCACCGCCGCATTCGCGTCGGTGCGGGTGGCGGACCCCTGCGTGATTCTCCAGGGCGACACCTACAAGATGTGGTTCGAAGCCATCAACACGACGAACGGGGCCGACGACGGACCCGGCCGCATCGGCTATGCGGAATCCGCCGATGGGATCGCATGGGTGATAGAGGACGCCGCCGGCAATACCGGGCCCTCCGCGGGACCGGTCTTCTCCCCGGGTTCCGCGGCCTTCGACGCGTACTCGGTGAACGCACCGTCGGTGGTCCATGACCCGGCCGCCTCGCCCGCGTTCCACATGTGGTACGAGGCCGGCGATCAGGCGGGCGACGTGCTCAACACGATCGGCTATGCCACCAGCAGCAATGGGCTCACGTGGAGCCGCGCGTCGCTGCCGGTCCTTGCGCCGAGTTCGGACCTGCTGGTGCCGCTGCCCTTCGATTCGGGCGATCTGGAGCACCCCGCAGCCTCCATCGACGCATCGATACCGGCGGGCACGGAAGGTCACTTCCTGCTCTGGTACACCGGCGACTCCGAGGGGAGCGCAACGCCCAACCGGATCGGTCTTGCCAAGGGCTACAAGCCCTGATCGGGACCGAACCCGCCGCGCGTCCTGGCAGGTGACCGCAACGAAAAGCCCGCCCGAAACGGGACCGGAGTCCTGATTCGGGCGGGCCTTGCTGTTCTCTGCCCCGGCGGCGCGCCTCACCCCCGCCCGCGGTATTTCGGCCGGCGCCCCACCAGAGGAGGTCAGTCTTCTAGGAGGTGGGTCGGTTGCCCGACTGCGCGCCGTCCAGAAATACGCGTCCGGACGGGGAAAACCTGCTGAATAGTATACCGCTTCGCGGCGGCCGTGTAAACCGGCCTCTTATCGGTTAAGCAAGAAAAATGGCGTCCGCAGGCCATCATTTCCACGCCGCGGTTGATTCAACCACGGAACCCGGCGCTCAGGCGAAGGCCGCATCCACTCGGTCGGCGAGGGTCTTGAGGTCCGGCACCTCCAGGTCGGGAACCGCGGCGGAGCGCGCGGTGGCACCACCACCGGACTTCGCGCCCCGCCGGTTCACCCACACGCAGGAGATCCCCAGGGCGCGCGCCGGGGCGATATCGTGAAAGCGGCTCTGCGCCGCGTGCAGCAACCGCTCGCGGGGAATGCCCATGCTCTGCAGCGCGAGGGTGAAGTTCTCCTGCGACGGCTTGTAGGCACCCACCTGTTCGGCGGTGATGAGATGGCTGATCTCCACGTTGAGGTGCTTCGCGGTGCCGGCAAAGAGGTCGACATCGATGTTGCTGATGATGGCGAGCTTGTAGTGTGCGCGAAGCCTCTGCAGGGCCTCCACCGTGTCGGGGAACGGTTGCCACGAGGGCAACGAGCTGGCCAGTGCATCCAGGTCGACCTTCGCTTCCGGAACGGAATAGCGCGTGGCCAGCCCGCGCATAACACCCCGCAGCACCTCGCGATAGCGGCGGTACTCCCCGTCCTCCAGGGTTGCCTCGAGCATGGCGAAGCTCGCCAGCAGCGACTCGTCGCTGACATCGAGCTTCCCGGCCTCACGAAACGGCGCAAGGGCGTCGAGGATGCCGGACTCCCAGTCGATGAGGGTGCCGTAGCAGTCGAAGGAGATGACGTCGAAGTTGCGCAGGTCGAGCATGACGGTCGTCAGCGGGCCGCGCCACCGCGGCGCACATAGCTCTCCCACTGCTCCCTGCGCGGGAAGTGCCGCACCAGCATGTAGATCGACACCAGCAGCAGGATGTAGAAGTCGCTCGTCTGCCGCCCCACGATGAACAGCACCAGCCCGAAGATAACGGGCACTTCCGCGAAGGCCGCGGTGATGATACTCGCGGTGCGCAGGCGCGCAATGCGCATGTCGCCACTGGCCGGCGGATTGCGCAGGATGGTTCCCTTGAGCACGGTGGAGGTGAATACGAGAACCCCGGCAAACGCAAACAACGCAATGCGCAACATCTCGAAACTGGCAAAATCCTCTGGCGCGGGCAGCGTGCGCCGCAGCACCTCGATCATCGCGGCATAGACCACCAGTGAACCGGCGATGGCGCCGGTGACGACTTGTGCCTGGCGGTGCGCGACCTCGATCTTGTGAACCGGAACATCCAGGGCGGCGCCGGACATGGGCGTGGGCTGGGTCATGACGTCTCTAACGCTCCTTCCATTCATAACCGCACTGTTTGCAGGTCCAGCGCCGATCCCGCCACGGAATCAGGAAACCGAAAAGCAGAATGAAGAAACCGGCGACACGCCGGCTGTAGCGCTGGTAGTACACATCGTAAGAGCGGCAGCGCGGGCAGATCATCTCTCCGTCCGCCGCGTCGTCCTCACCGGCGGCCTCCACCAACCGCGGACGGGGACGGAGCGCCGCGCGCGCCTGTTCGGCGGCGTACGCCGGCACCTTGAGCTTCACGCCCCCCACCGCGTTGGAGAGAAACGCGTACACACGAACCAGGTTCTCGTCGCCAACCACGCACGGGATCCCCTCGGCCTCCAGCCGTGTACGGGCCAGGTGCGCCTCGATGGGCTGGTTGAACGAGGCAACGGTCACCCATTCCGTCTGCGAAGTTGGTTTGCGCGGGTTCACAGTTGTTGCTCCGTCAGTAGTCCTCGTCCTCCAGCAGGTGCTGCCACTCGCTGATGGTATCCCAGACGTAGCTCTCGCGGAAGCGCCGGTCGTACTCCTGGTTGAACGTCTCCGCCGCGCCGCTCGACAGCGAGGTCACGTCGCGCGTGCCCTTGAGGACTTCGTCGAAGATCCACGCGTCCGCCGCGCGGCAGCGCCCGGCCCAGCGCGCCAGCTCGCGAAAGGTCATGTCGTAGAACGCCACCACGGGAATGCGCTCCTTGCCGCCGGTGGCATACTCGCTCATCAGTTCCGCGTTCCCCTCGCGGCGAACGATGCTCAACTCCATACCCGGGACTTCGTCGGCGATGCGCGCGATGACGGCCAGGCTCTGGGCCACATCGGGGCACCAATCCTCCGCAATGGCGAGCACCTGCAGCGGCGTGCGGCCGTTGAAGAAGGTCAGCGTGTCTTCGTCAAAATCGAACGCGTCGTAGAACGCCTGCAGACGCGCCTTGTTCTGGGTGGCGGTATCCAGAAACTGCGCCCACGACATACCATTGTTGTAGTACGGGGCGACATCGATCTGCGGATCCGGCATGCGGTCTCCTCTCAATTGCTGGCCGTGACGGACCGGTACAGGTCGTCGACCCAGTTGCTGGTGGTAATGAACTTCCAGTCGAACGACTCGTACTCGTCCGGCAGTCCCGCCTGCTGTATCTCGGCCAGCGACTTGCCGGCCTTCACCTGGGCGCGGACGAAGGCCTGCGTCTCCACGATCATGTCGCGCTGGCGCCGCACGTCCTCCATGGAAGAAAGCGCCCCGTGACCGGGAATGACTTTCGCATCCGGCGGAATGTTTTCCAGAACCCACGTGAGGGCGGCGGCGTAGCCCTCCACGGAACCACCCCCCTCGAAATCGACCCGCGGGAACTTGCCCGTGAACATCAGGTCGCCGGTATGGATCACGTTGGCCTTCGGAAAGTAGACCACCCCGTCGCCGTCGGTGTGCCCGGCGGGCAGGTGGAGGAAACGGATGTCTTCGCCGTTGAAGTGAATCGTTACCGCGTCGGCAAACGTCACCACCGGCCACCCCGCGGGATCGATGGCGTCGCGTACGCGATCGCCGCTCACCTGTTGCGTCGACACGCGTTTGCGCACGTTCTCGTGCGCAATGATGGTTCCTTCCTTGCCGAACACCGGGTTCCCGCCCACGTGGTCGCCGTGGTAGTGGGTATTGAGAATGAACTCCACCGGGCCGGGGTTCAGTTCGCGCAAGGCGGCGCGGATCTTCTCCGCCAACCGCGCAAACTGGTCGTCGATGATGAGGATGCCGTCGTCGCCAACACAGGCGCCGATGTTTCCGCCCTGCCCCTCGAGCATGTACACGTTGCCCGAGACGCGCGTGGACGTGATGCGTACGTCTTCGTCCTGCTGGGCGGGCGAAACACTGGCAACCATGAGGGCGAGAGCGGTCATCACTGCAATACGGGAGAAACCAAAGCGGTAGTTCATGCGGCTCCTGTCGACGGTGCGTCCCAATGATACCCAGCCAACCGCAGGCTGGCAAGCACGGCGGGCGGGGCGAGTGCTCAGTACGCCCGCGAGGTGGCGCCGTGGATGGCGATCAGTGCCCCGAAACGTCCGGTGTTGCCGTGCTCGGCCCGGTGGGAGTAGAAGAGGTCGGTGCGGCAGGACGTGCACAGCCCCGCCACCTCGATGCCGGCTTCCGGTACGCCGGCCTCCAGCAGGATTCGCTCGTTGGCACGCCACAAATCGAAGTGCTTGCGATCCTCGTTCACCGAGGCACGAAAGCTCCCCGCCGAGGCCATGTCGGGCTCCCGGATGAGTTCGTCGGTCTCGACGGGGAAGGCCGCGGAGACGGCGTCGATCACCTCACCACCCACCTCGTAGCAGCACGGGCCAATGCACGGACCGATGGCGGCGAGCAGCTCCGGTGGATTCGAACCGAACGCCTCGCGCATGCGTTCCACGGTGGCGGCCACCACCCGCACCACCGTCCCGCGCCAACCCGCGTGGGCGATCCCGATGGCGTTGTGCACCGGGTCGAACAGCAGCACCGCGGCGCAATCGGCGGTCAAGATGACCAGGGGTGTGTCGGGAACATCGGTGACGAGCGCGTCGGTGTCGTCGAAGGCACGTCCGCGGCCATCGCGGGTCACGACGGCCACGCTGGCGCCGTGCACCTGCTTGCCGAAGGTGAGCTGTGGCGCGCTCGATGCCGCCAGCGGCGCGGCGCGTTCGCGGTTGGCGGTGACGGCGTCCGCGTCATCACCACCGCGGCGCCCGAGATTCATGGTTGCGAAGGGACCGGTGCTCACACCCCCGATGCGCGTGGTGACCACCGCGCTCACGCCACCGTGGGCATCGAGCGACTCGAAGGTGAAGAAGCGGACTCCCTGGCGGGTGCGGTCGATCAATTCTACCACCTCGGATAACGGGTGAGAAACGCGCTCTCGTGGAATCGCAGGCGCCCATCGATGCCGACCGCGTTGTTCCGGAACGTGCGTACCCAGCCGCGGCGTCCGCGCCAGAACATCTCGCGCGTTGCATCCGCGCTGAAGAGGCTGTCTGCGGCCACGCGATTGTCGTAGAACGTGTTGCCGCGGATGGAAAACCCATCCGGCACCGCGTGCAACGCCAGCGCACACTGGTGGCAGTAGTAGTCGGACGCGTCATACTTTGGGTTTTGTCCGGTATGCACCACCAGGTTGCGGGTCAGCCGGCCCGGCTTCTCGTCCGGGTCATAGGGCGCACGGCGCGCGACGGAGATGCCACACGCCCCGCAATCGTACACCACATTGCGTTCCACGACGGCCCGCGGCCGTCCGCGATCCGCGTCCCAGATGGATATCCCCCAGGTGAGCATCTCCTCGACGATATTGCCACGCGCCACCACGTCCGCATCCACGAACACGCCGAGCCCCTTCCAGTAGCGCCGGATCCAGTTGCGCTCGACGAGCGCGCTCCCCGTCCAGGTGACGCCCACGGCCACGCCGCGACCACCACCGATATCCTCGCCGCGCGCCCGATCGACCCCGTCGATATAGTTGTTGCGAATCACGGCGCGCGCGCCGCGATACAACGCGATACCATCCCACGAATTGCGCACGATCTCGCAATTCTCAACGGTGATGTCCGCCCCCTCACGGCCGCACACGCCCATGATGCCGACGATCGTCCTGCGCACCGTGTCTGGATCACCGATGTTGTCCACGATTCCGCAGTTGCGGATCGTCACCGCACCGTCACGCACCACGACAGCGGCGTCGGTGGCCGCCTGGGCGGTGTCGCGCTCGCCGCCGGTGATCACCGCGTTTTCGATACCACAGCCGTCACAGTCATCGAAATAGACACCGTAGCCGGCATGGGTGCGAATCTCATGGCCGGCGCCATCTATCCACACGCCCTCTCCGGAAACGGTCACGCCAACCGTGATCGCAACCGGCGTGGCGGGATCCTCGCAGTTGCCGCAGGTGGGATCGATGGCCGAAACCGGGGTGAGATCAATGGCGCGGGTGAGCTCGATGCGCACGTTGGACAGCGGCGTGGCGAGCACGCGCGCGAGTTCGTCGCCGTCCGACACCCGGATCACCGGCGCACGATCGCGGGATGCCGCGGCCATGACCGGCGAAGAAACGAAAAGCGCGGCGACCAGGAGGATGCCGGGAGCGAAATACACTGCAACATCCTAACCGATCGCCGCGCCGGTGTGAAACACCGACCATGCTACCGCGCAATCACCATCTTGTGCGTCCGCGTCTCGCCGCGGAGGTGGATGCGGTAGAAATACACGCCGCTCGCCAGCGGCTGTCCGTGCGCGTCACGCGCGTCGAACACCACATCCCGCCAGCCCGCCTGCAGCGGAATCTCGCCGCTCCACACGCGCCGCCCGGCCACGTCGTAGAGTTCCGCCCGTGCCATGCCGGCCTCGGGCGAGCCCACCCGGAATCTCGTGCTTGCGCCGAACGGATTGGGGGCGTTGGGCATGAGTGTGAGCGCGGCCGGGATGGATGGCGTATTGCCGATTCCGGTGGGTGCCAGAATTTGCGCCTCGTTGGACGGCGTGCTCTGGTTCTCGTGCACGTCGACCGCGGTCACAATGTAATAGAGCGGTCCCGCGCCGGGTGCCACGTCGAGAAACCCGGCCTGCCCGGCGCTTCCCGCCAACAGCGACGGCTCGGGCGTCACACCCGGCGCGCCGGCGCGATAGATGGCGTAGTCGCGCAGATCGTTCTCGTTTGCCCCGGACGGACTCCAGCTGAGCTGCACGTCGTTGCCCACGCGTTGAGCGCTGAGCATGAGCGGCGCCGCGGGCGCCAGGTTGTCCACCGAATGGGCGTTCATGACCTCCGACTGCCAGAAGAGAAACGTGCCCGCGTGCGAGAGGACCTGGTAGGTCTCGTCGGCCGGGTCGCCGCCCACCGAGTCGCTCAGGGTGGGCGTGTTGAAGTTGTACTGCGTGGCGTAGCGGATGGGCACGGTGGCCACGTACTCCCACGTGGTGGCGCCAGCCGCGCTCACGACGATGCGCCGGGCGGTTCCGGTGAAGTCAGACACCATCGTGGCCGGGTCGATGAACGCCCCCGGGGCCGCGAGTTCGGGCGAATCTGCCGCCACCACGCCCGCCTCGCGCCAGATGGTGTAGTGCGTGATCTCCTGCATGGTGCGGGTGTCGCGCTCGCTCGCCTTCCAGGTGAGCATCACGTGGCCGCCCTGGTCGCTGGGGGTGTCCGCCGCGGAAAGGAGGGTGGGTTCCGGATGCCCCCACGCGCCGTCGTCCCCGTTGAGACGGGTCGCATAGAGGTCGTTGTCGTTGGGCGAGTTCTCGAACAACCAGGCGCCGAGCGCGGCGCCGGCGTTCCCGGCGACGACCGCGACGCTCTGCTCGGGATAGGTGGTTGCCAGCATGGGCACACCGTCCGGCGCCCATACCTGGCGGCCATCGGCGCCGATGCGCTGCGCGTAGACGTCCCAGTTTCCGCTGCGCATGTCCTGCCACGCCACCACCCATCCATCTGCCCCCGCGTACGCAATGGATGGAAACGCCTGGTCGCCGGTGGCCGAGCAAATCCAGATGTCGAACAGATAGTCCGCGGTGCCAGATGCCAGGATGTGCGCGGCCACTATGTCGGTACCATAACTAGAGTAGAAGCTCTCCTCGCGGTAGGCGATCACCGCGCCTCCCTGGCCGTCCGTCGCGATGGAAGGCGATCCACCTTCGTAGCCATACGTGGTAACCAGGACGCCCCCCGGCGTCCACGCCGCGTCACCTTTGAAATCGACACGCTGCACAAAAACGTACGAATTACCGTAGCGATAATCCTCCCACGTGAAGATGGCGCCGCCGGCGCCGTCGGCCACCAGCCGTGGATTGAGCTGTGCGTTGGCCTCCGCGCTGATCACCGTTCCACCCGGGGTCCAGAGCCCGTACCCATTGGGGTCCAGCAACTGGCCGTAGATGTCGGGACCCGTAGTCGTGAAACGGTAGTCCTGCCACACCAGCACCGCACCCCCCTGGCCGTCCGCCACCATTTCGATATTCGTCTGGCTCTTGACACTCGTGCACACCGGGATGCCGTTGGGCGTCCAGATGGGGTCGCCCGCCGAATCGACACGGAGCGCATAGATGTCGACGCTGAGACCCGAGCGCAGATCCTCCCACGCGAGGATCGCGCCGCCGGTCCCGTCGGGAGCGATCTTCGCCTGGCCCTGATTGCCCGCCTCGCTGCACACCGGCTGTCCGCCCGGATTCCAGCCCACCACCTGACCATCCGAGAGCATGTGCAGCGCCCAGATGTCGGTGCCGCCGTAGCGGTCGTCCTCCCAGGCGATATAGAGGCCGCCGGTGGCGGGATCGATGCACGCATCCGGGAAGGTCTGGTTCCCGCCGTCGTTGCAGACCGGCTGGTAGACGAGGTAGTCGCCGTACCTGTTCAGCCGGGCGGCCCAGATGTCGTAGCCGGTGGTCGCGCTGGAGTCCTGCCAGACCACGAACATGCCACCCGCGCCATCGGGCAGGACCTTGAAGTTCTGTATGTTGTCGATCCCGTTGCCGGCGACGTAGGCAACCCCGGGATACCAGCCCGCGTTGGCGGGATCCGGTGCCGACGCAATTGAGAAAGCCGCAAGTGCGGCCGGCAGGAGTCCAACGGAAAGCGTTCTGTGCATGGCAATTCTCCCTGGGATGTCGGACCGCGAAGTTGTGATCCAATGGGATAGGACGGCCAGGCGGGACGAAAATCACTCGCCGGCATGAGAAAAAAGCCGGTGCCAGGGGGGAAAGGGCCGCGTTCTACGGCATCCGCACCGAGCGCGGCTCGGAGACGGCCACCTGCGCGCCCGCGCGCAGCGCAATCACGCGCCAGGTGAGGTCCGCGTTGTCGGGCAGGTCCGCGGGAAGCGCGGATCGGTCCAGCACGACCGACGTCTCGAGAACGGGTCCGAGTGTCGCAAGGGACTCGAGCACGACGCCAAAAACGCCCACCTGGTACGCGTCCGCGCCCGCGACCGCTTCCCAGGAGAGCACGATGGCGCCGTCGCGTCGCAGCGCCGGTTCGTGGAGCAGCCACGCGGTCCCGGCACCGTCCTGGGTGCGCAGCACCGGGGTTTCGAATCCGCGATCGCGCGTGAGCACCACCGCCGCGACCGCCACCACCACCGCCACCGCCGCCAGGGCGGGCATGGGGCGCAGCAGTCCGCGAACCCAGCTCATGCGCTTCACGCCCCGCTCGGCGGGCGATGCGGCGGGAAGCGCGCGCCCTGCGAGCCGCGCGATGGCACCGTCGAGTTCCACGCGCGCCCGGTCCAGCCCGGCGTCCGCGGTGGTCTCGGCACGCATGAAGGCGCGGAAGTTCTCAGCCAGCGTCCGGCAGCGAGGACAGTCGGCAACGTGCCGCCGAACCGGATGGTCTTCGGGATACTCGAGGACGTTGCCGATATGCTCGACGTCCACACACTTCATCTCCATCATGCGCTCCTCCCTCCGCGTTCGCGCCGCTCGATGGCGGCTCTCAATTTTCGGCGGGCGCGCTGCAGCACCGCCCGCGCCCCGGCGGCACCCTCCACACCCAGGTGCCGCGTAATCTCATCCACCGGCATGCGCTCGATGCAGCGCATCCAGATTGCGCTCTGCTCGGCGGGATCGAGTTCCGTGCGCATCATCTCCATCAGCCACGCCTCGCCGGTCTCGTTCTCGAATGAGACATCGGGCGACGGCGCCGGATCGGGGACGTCGTCCGGCTGGACATCGTCCGCGAGAAGATCCACGCGCCGGCTGGCGTCGATGCACCGGTGCCGCGTCACCGAGAATATCCACGAAGAGAACTTCGAACGGCCCTCGAAGGTGGCGATCTTCTCCCACACGGACACCAGCACGTCCTGCGACAGGTCCCGCGCCCGCTCGCGGTCCCGCGTGTACCGGAAACACCACAGGTACACGGCGTCGCGATATCGCGTGACGAGTTCTGTCGCCGCCGCCACCCGCCGCGCCGGATCCGGGTCGTTTCGAACCACCCGGAGCAGGTCGTCGTCGGGCGGGTGACCGGGCCCCACTGGTTTAGACGCATCCGTCATGATTTATCACAGGGAAGTTTCTGCCCGGGCCGGGAATGGCCGGAACCGCCGGATTATCGCATCCCGGCGGGCAGCCGTCGACGAAGTACCGTCACCACCGCCGCCAGGAGCAGGAGCAGCGTGGCCAGAACCGGGATCCGCACGTCCCCGCGGGGTTCGATCGGGACGGGGTCGGTTCCGTCACCCACCACCGTGAACCCGGCCCACAGGAAGGGGTGCGCACCCCCCGGGGTACGGCTCATCTCGAGCTGCGCCTCGCGCAGCGCGGTGGCCACCGGCGTGCCGCGGGCCAAACGCCGGTAGAACGAGGTCATGATGCGTTCGGTGGAGCGGTCGTCGACCGGCCACAGGCTCGACACCACCACCGGAACCCCCGCGCTCAGAAACGCCGCCGTGATGCCCAGCGTGCCTTCGCCGGTGGTCACGCGCCCGCCGGCGGTTTCACAGGCGGCCAGAACCGCAAGCCGTGCATGGATTGGAAGTCCCGCGATGCGCCACGCGCGCAGGTAGGGATCGCCGGGGAACTCGCGCGCGACGAGCAACGAATCCGCGGCGGACAGAATGGGCCGCGGTGGCTGCGTATCGGACGACGCGCGCAACGCATCGTCGCCGCCGCCCACCGGTGTACCGAGCAGGATCCCCGAGTCCCACGGAGACCGGTCCACAACCAGCGCGTGCGCCGCGACGTGCAGCACGTCGCAGGGCGTGAGCAGATCCGCGAGGGCTTCCCCGCCGGGAATCACCGGGACGCGATCCACGTTTCGATAGTGGCGCGCGAGGCCGTTGACTTCGTCTCGCGCTCCCGGCAGGCGGGCATCCGCGCCCGCACCAATCGCAACCAGCCGGCCCGCGTCCTCGCAGTGCGTTCGCCCGCGGGCGCGATCCAGCACGAGCAGACTCGCCGACGGCATCAGGATCACGTCGCGCCCGGCCATGAGCGGCGCGTCGCCGGGCATGAGGATGCCGAACGGGATCCGGGAGTAGAAGCCATCCGGCGATACGAACACGCACCGTGCGGCTTCGATCAGGCCGGCCGCCGCACCCAGTACTTCGTGCCCCAGGGCGCGTTGCATGGGTGCGATGCGTTCCGGCGGGTATTGCGCGCGCCCCACCGGGTCCGGGCTTGCCACGATGCGGCGGAACAGGTCGACACGCTCTTCGAGCGGCGAACCGATGCCGGGTAGTTCAAGCAGCCGGCAGTCGCCGGGCGAGACCACGAACAGAAAGCTCATCTCGTCTCCGGCCAGAAAATCCAGCAGGAGTTCCCCGTCGCGCAACGCCGCCTGCGTCTCGGACAGCGTTACCGGGTTGCGCACGGCGAGTGCACCCGGCGTGGCACGGGGGTCACTGATTCGGTCCAGCAGCGTGCGCGTCTTGACGCGCTGCATGGTGTCGAAGAATGTACGTTCGCGCGCAGCCGCGCTCAGCGAGTCCGGGTACTCCAGCAGGACGCGCGAGGCCTGCAGAACCAGCCGCGACGTCTCCTGGCCGTAGGCCTCGCGCCATTCCGGGCTGCTGATACGGCCCCGGAATGCCTCCAGTTGTTCCATGGCGGCGTGAAGCGATGCGGTCGCCGACGCCGGGCGGCCCAATGCACGCTCACAGATGCTCTCGCGCAGGCGCGCCGCCACCGCAAGGCGCACCAGCCCGTTGTCGTCGGCCAGCGCGCGCGCCCGAGCCGCAAAGGCCAGCGCGCGCTCCGTGCGGCCCGCTTCGGCGTACAGAAACGCGCAGTAGAGTGCCACGCCGGCCCGGGTGTCGGCGTGGGTCAGGTCTCCCGCATCGAAACGATGTTCCAGCCACGCCACCGCCGGCTCCGCGCCGGCGCTTGCGTTGAGAGCGCGTGCGTACCCCAGCATCGCGCGGTCGCGGTACTGCGGCTCCAGACGCGTCACCGGGGTCAGGAGTCGATCAAGAATGGCGGCCGCTTCCTGGTATCGGCCCTCCGCCAGGCGGAGATTCGCAATGGCGAAGTCGACGATGTCGATGGACTCCGGCTCGGACTGGGAGACGCACAACTCACGCGTCTCGCGCAGGATTGCATCCGCTCCCGCAAAGTCGCCCAGTTCGGTTGCGCGCCGGGCCAGGTTGATGGCGGGAATCACGATGCCGTGAGGATACGCGAGTTCGCGCGCAATCTCGTACGCGCGCCGCTGGTACTCGGCCGCGCGACCGATGTCGCCACTGCTCTCCTCCAGGGAACCCAGGTTGTTGGTGGCCCACATCTCGTTGACGCGGTCGCCCACCTCGCGCGCCACCACCCACGCGCGCTGGTAGCAGCGAATCGCTTCGCGTTCGTTGCCGGCCGCACTCTCCACGCGGCCCAGCCCGATCAGCGGCGTCAGTTCCAGCCGTGGCCGTTGCGCCGCGCGAAAGAGCGCGATCGCGCGCCGGTAATTCTTGCGCGCTTCGTCCTCGTGACCCCGCTGCTGCTGCACATAGGCGATGCTGGTCCTCGCCCACGCCTCGTCGAGTGGCGAACGAACCAGCAGCGCCAGATCGAGCCGGCGCTGGTAGCAGCGCATGGCGTCGTCCCACGCACCCGCGCCGCCGTACGCGAAGCCGCGAAAGTTCAGCGCGGGCATCAGACCCGCGGTGTCGGCCATCGCCTCCGCGATACCAACGCCCGCATCGAGGTCCACGATTGCCCGCTCGCGCATCCCCTTCATAAGGAGCACGCGCCCGCGCTGCGTCAGCGCGCGTCCCAGCAGGATGGAGTCGCCACGGCTCTCGGCCTCGAGCAGGTAGCCGGGCAGAAGGGCAAGGATCGAGTCGTAGGCACCGGCCGCAAACAGGGGCTCCACGCGCGCGGCGAGCGAATCGGCGATCGAGACGGTGGAAGCGGTGTACCCGGGAACCGGCGCGGCAAGCAGGATGACAATGACGAGGACGGCGCGCATGGGCCGGCGAAGCGCGTGGCGCCGCCTACTCGATCCTGGCGCCGCCGTAGAGGAAGCGCGTCACGGTCGAACTGCGCAGATAGTCGTGCGGGTACCCGGCCTCGATGCGGCTGGCGGCGTCGAGCCGTTGCATCTGCTCCGCGGACAGTTCGAACGCGGCAGCCTGGAGGTTGTCGTTGAGTTGCGCGAGGGTGCGCGCGCCGATGATGACGCTGCCGACACCGGGGCGCTGCATCACCCAGCGAACCGCCACCTGTGCGGCCGAACGGCCGATCTCGGCGGCCACCGCTTCGGCCACGGCGATGATGGCGAGGTTGCGCTCATTGGCGCGCTTCTGGTTGGATTCCTTGCGCAGGCTCTCGTCCAGCGGCGCCTTGCTGCCGGAGTCGGCGCGCGCATACTTTCCGCTCAGCACACCGCCCGCCAGGGGCGACCACGCCACCACCCCCACACCCGTGTCGCTGCACATGGGGACGATTTCCCGCTCGATGGCACGTTCGGCCAGCGAGTACTGCACCTGGGTGGCACAGAAAGCCGTCCACCCACGCAGTTCCGCCATGGTGTTGGCGCGCGCCACCACCCACGCGGGCGCATTGGAGACGCCCGCGTGCAACACCTTGCCGGCGCGCACCGCGTCGTCGAGCGCGCGCACCACTTCGTCGATGGGAACGGTGAAGTCCCACGCGTGCACCCAGTAGAGGTCGATGTACGAGGTCTTGAGCCGGGCGAGGCTCGCGTCCAGCGACTGCATCAGGTTCTTGCGATGCGAACCACCCGAGTTGGCGTCGCCCGGACGCATGGCGAGGGCGTACTTGGTGGCCAGCACGATCTCGTCGCGGCGCCCGGCCAGAAACTCCCCCAGAAAGGTCTCGCTGGTGCCGCCGGTGTAGAAGTTCGCCGTATCGACGAAATTGCCGCCGGCCTCGACGTAGGCGTCGAGGATCCGGCGGCATTCGTCCTTCGGGGTTCCCCAGCCCCACTCGGTTCCGAAGGTCATCGTCCCGAGTGAGAGGGGCGATACGCGCAGGCCGCTGCGGCCCAGCACGTGGAATCGATCAAGGAGTGCCGGCACCGTTCGGTTCCCTCGGAGTATCCGGACGGCGCGAATCACGGTCGCGATAGCGGTCACGGTCGCCGCCTTCGCGGTCCCGGTCCCCGCGGCCACGGCCACCGCGCCGGCCCCGGCGCATGTCGCGCATTTCGCGCGGCTCGCGCGAATCACGCGGCTCACGCACCGTGCGTGGCACGTCGTCCGGGCGCAACGCGTTGGCCTTGCCACGCATGAACCGTTTGAACTCGTAGAGAATGTCGAGCAGGTCGTTCCACAGCTTGGCAAAGAGCGCCAGAATCATACCAGTCATCAGGACGCCGATGGCGTCGTCCACGATGTCGATCCCATAGAATCCGAGGTACGACGAGAACGCCGGCGTACCACGGAGCATGTCGAGAACGTTGATCCGTGCAAGCGCGGCGACGATGACGCCGACGATCACGGAGCGGGCGTACAGGGTGCGCATATTCGCAAAGCGCCCGGTCAGGTCGATGTCACCGTGCCGCCAGTAATTGCTGACGACGGTGACGATCATGCTCGCGATGGCGAGCAGGCGCAGGACTGCGCCGAACGATTGTTGATCCACTAGAGCCTCCTGGTTGGAGTATTGGCGGGAATACTATCCGCCGGTTGGGGTTGCGTCAACGAGACGATGCGGCCGCCAACTCCCTGCAAATGCGTCATATCGTGCGACGCCACCACCGCCGCGCCTCCCGCGGCCACACAGCCGTCGATGAGGGTGCGCAGCACGCGCCGGCCGCTGGCGTCCAGACAGGACGCCGGCTCGTCGAGCAGCAGCAGTGCGGGAGAGAGCGAATGGGCGATGGCGAACGCCACCCGCCGCATCTCGCCGAAGGACAACTGAAACGGGGAGCGGTCGAGAAACCCGGCCGGGTCGAGACCGCACGCCCCGAGGCTTTCCGCCGCGCGGCCTTCGATGTCGGCGGCGGCGATACCGCGGCGTCTGAGCCCGAACGCGATCTCTTCGCGCACGGTCTCGGCAAAAAAGAGCCGCTCTGGACTCTGCGGAAGGTAGAGCGCCGCGCTCCCCGCCCGCACGACCCGCCCCGCCGCCGGCCGCATCGCGCCGCCGGCGACCAGCAGGAGGGTCGATTTTCCCGAACTGTTGGGACCGAACACGCCCACACACTCCCCCACCGCCACCTCGAGGTTCAGGTCCGAGAGCACCGGCACGTCGCCATACGCGAACGTGACCCCCTGCATTTGCAGCGCGGCCGGGCTACCCGGCGCCGCTGCGGGGCGCGCCGCCCCGTTCGCGGCCGGGCCGGCGTCGACCACCCCACCGGCGGGAACGCCCGCCGGCGGCCCCTGGTAGCACGCCCGGCCGTCTTCGAGGACGATCGCATCGCGCGCGAGGGCCACGTCCTCTCCCGGCGTTGCCCACACCACCGCCGCCCCCGCCGCGTTCAACTCGCGCACGAAGCCCAGCACGCGGCTGCGATTCTCGGCGTCGAGATAGGCGAGCGGTTCGTCGAGCAGGAGCACGTCGGGATTTTCCAGCCACACCGTCGCCATGGCGAGGCGCTGCTTCTCCCCGCCGGAGAGCCGGTGCGGGTTTCGCTCCAGCACCGGTGCGAGGTCGAAGCGTTCGGTAGCTTCGGCAATGCGCACCGCCCGGCTCGGCTCGGCCGGGTCCACCGACAACTCCAGCTCGTGCGCCACGCTCGATGCCACCAGCTGGTCGTCCGGATCCTGCATCAACATGGCGACGCGGCGCGCGGCGCGTTCCATGCCGCCCGCGCGCAACGGCAACAGCCCCGCCAGCACCGCCAGCAGCGTGCTCTTTCCCGAGCCATTGGCGCCGGAGACCGCCGTCCAGGAGCCCGGGGCGATGTCGATCGACACCCCGTCCAGCGCGGGGCGTGCCTGCGCCTGGTAGGAAACCACGGCATCGCGAAGGGAGATGAGGGGAGCGGTCATGCGGGATGCGCGGGTGCACCGCGCGTGTGGAGTGGGCGGCCGGCCGGCGGCGTCAGCACTCCGAAAAGGACGACTCGACGCCGGCCTGCGAGTGGAAGGGCACGTCGGCGAGGGGGCCGATGCGATCGAGATAGGCGCCCATGATGTCGCGCACCTCGGACAGCGTGCGGGCCTGCATTAGCGCACCGCGCGACTCGCGCACGTTGGGCGCCCGCTTCAGGTAGGCAGCCATGATCTTGCGCGATGCGATGACGCCGCCGGGCTCGCCCTCCAGTTTGACCGTCTGGTCGATGTGATTGATCATTGTGGTCACGCGTTCGCGCGGTGTGGGCGGCGTGAACTCGCCGCCCTCGAGCGCGGTCTTCACCTCGGCAAACACCCACGGATTACCGATGGCGGCGCGGCCAATCATTACCGCGTCGCAACCGGTGCGCGCGTGCATGCGCAGCACGTCATCGGCGCAGCGCACGTCACCGTTGCCCACCACCGGGATCGACACCGCGCGCTTGGCCTCGGCGATCAGGTCCCAGTTGGCCTCGCCGGAGAACCCCTGCGCGCGCGTGCGCGCGTGGATGGTCAGCATGGAAACACCCGCGCCCTCGATGGCGCGCGCGAGTTCACGGACCTTCTCGCCCGTGGGCCGGTCCCAGCCGGCGCGGATCTTGGCCGACACCGGCACGGAGCTGCGCCGTACCACTTCGCCACAGATATCCGACAGCAGCTGCGTGTCCTTGAGCACCGCCGAGCCACCGTTGCCCTTGACGATCTTCTTCACCGGGCAACCGAAGTTCATGTCGAGATACTCGGGTTTCTGCTCCGAGAGGCGCGCGGCGGTCTCTCCCATGCGCACCGGGTTTCCGCCGAAGATCTGCAGCGACAGCGGCCCCTCGGCCACGTCCAGCCCGTGCAGCGCCTTGCAGTACATCTCGCGGCTTCGCGTCATGGCCTCCGAACTCACCATCTCGGTGACCGCCATGTCGGCGCCGTGGTCCAGGCAGATGCGCCGGAAGGGGGCGGTGGTAACGCCGCACAGCGGCGCCAGGATGACGCGCGCACCGTTGGGAAGACCTTGCAGGTTGGAAAGCACCATATGAATCCGAACCATGATAGGGGAAGCAGGGGCCCGGCGCAACGTCTAAGTCTTGCAATGACAACGGAAATTGCCTATCTTGGCGGACAGTCAGCCATGCAGACCCGATTCGTCGTCAGCATTCCCACCCTTGACACCCACCCGGTGATTGCGGACTGGTATCCCGCGCTCACCCGCGACGGCGAGCCCAGCCCGCACCTGGTGATCATGTGCCACGGGTTCAAGGGCTACCGGCGCTGGGGGTTCATCCCCCTGGTGGCGCTGCGCCTGCAGGACGAGGGGTTCGGCGCGCTGGTCATGGACTTCTCGCACAACGGCCGCGTGCCCGAGGACGGACAGGCGCGCCTGTCCCTGGACGCCACCTTCGTTGCGCCGGCGCTCTTCCGCAACAACACCATTGCGCGCGAACTCGACGACCTCTCGGCGGTGATCGCCTGGGTGCGTGGCGCCGGCCCTTCGGCGTTGGGGATTCCGGTGAACCCGCGCATCGCCTTGTGGGGTCACTCCCGCGGCGGGCTGGTGGCCGCGGTGAAGGCGCTCGAGGATCCTTCCATCGCCGCGCTCGCCACTTGGTCCGCGCTGGCCCACCCCCAGCACTACACCGAGCGCCAGAAGAAGCTCTGGCGCGACCGGGGCGAACTGGTCTTCACCGACTACGCGACCGGCACATCGCTCGCCCTCGGGCTGGAGCTGCTGGAAGACATGGAGAAGAACCGCGACCGCTACGCGGTGGGCGAGCGCGCGGAGGAACTCACCACGCCGCACCTGGTGGTGCACGGGGAGCACGACCCCACGGTTCCGGTGGCGCAGTCGTACACGTTCTACGACACGCCCACCATCAAGGCGGACAAGAAGCTGTTGCGCCTGCTCACCGGCCACACCTACGGCTACGACGACGGTCGCATTGCGAGCGAGGCGCTGGAGAACGCCACCAGGGCCACGGTGGAGTGGTTTGACAGCTACCTGCGGGGCAGCGCGACGGACGGGTGAGGCGGGGCTACTTTGCGGGTTTGCTGAACTCGGCGGGCCAGTTTTCCACCACGATCATTTCGAGCATCTGGCTCGCCACGGACGAACTGGCGTTGTAGGACATAACGAAACGCTTCCCGCCCCGCTCTACGTCGTACGACGAGGTGCGGCCCAGGTAGACGTGGGCGTCGTCGATGAGGAAGACCTGGCGCGGGTTGCCGAGGCGCAGTTCGGGCGTTTCGGTCACCTCCACTTCCATCATGGCGCTGTCGGACGTGAAGTACAGCCGCGCGCCCTCCCAGCGCGCCCGTGTCCCCCCCGCCACCGAGACCTGCCACTTGCCCTCGAAACCCGGGAATCGCGTGAGATAGATCTCGTCGCGGCCGGACTCGTCGGACTCGTAGGCGAGATAATTCCCCGAGGGCGAGATGCGCGGCGCACCCTCGTTCTTGGCGGTGCTGATGACCGCGGTGCGTTCGCTCGTACTGTCGGCCGGCATCGCGACCATGAAGACATCCGCGGAAGACGTGGCGGGGTTGTCTGCGTCGAACACCATCCATTTGCCGTCGGGCGAAACGTCCGGACCCCAGCCCCTCACCAGCATCTGTTCTTCTCCGGTGCCGTCCGCGCGCCGCGCGCGAATCACGCCATCCCTGGTGCTCACCCAGTACACCGTCTTCCCATCCGGTGACCAGGTGGGACTGATGTCCCAGGCGGGATCGAACGACAGCCGCTGGCGCGTGCCGCGCGCCAGGTCGAACACCCAGATGTCGCCGTTGTTGTTTCCCTCGTTGACGATGCCGGCGAAGTGACGGGCGTCGGGTGAAATCGCCGGATGCCCGGTGTTCTCGAAGACGTCGCTGATGGGTGTCATGCCGGCGTCGCGGTCGATCCACGCAAACTGCATGCTGGCGACACCCCCACCCGCCCGGTACAGCAGCAGGCCGCCGGGTCCCGGGCACGGCTCCGATCCGTCGAGTGCCACCAGGAACGGTTCACCGGTGGCCTCGAGCGACGAGAGCGAGAACGGCAGCGCCCAGATGCCGGAGTTGGTGGGCGTGCGCCGAAAGAGAATGTGTCCGGTGGACGCGTAGCGCGGCGTCCACAGGCGCTGGTTGGGCAGCGAGAGCAACGTCTTGCGCTCGCCGTTGGCAAAGACCACCAGATCGCGGGGTCCTCCGCTCTGCAGGTGGGACACGAACAGGTAGCCGCGGCCGCCGGGCAGCACGCTCGGCTCGTGGATATCGGTCTCGTCCGGCAACTTGGGGACGATCTCCACCGGGTCGCCCCCCAGCGCCGGCACCTCCAGGATTCCCTTCGCGCCGGTGGTGAAGACGATGCGGTCGTCCTGCGTCCATGCGGCCCCGGAACCGCCGGTGAACGACTCCGAGGTTGCGCTCACCACGGTGCCCTTGCCACCCGACGCGCTCACGCGGTAGAAGGTGGACCCGATGCGGTAGCCGATCTGGGTGCCATCCGGCGACCAGAAGGGAATCTCCGCCTTCTCCGTCCCGGGGATTTCAGCGGGCTCGAGACTGGAGAGTTCGCGCACCCAAAGGCGATCGTTCGCGATGTAGGCGATGCGCTGTCCATCGGGCGAGAGCGCGAGGCGCATGGCGCTCATGCCGCCGTCCGTGTCGTCGACCGCGATGGCGAGCTTGCGCAGCGGCGCGTCGTGCCGCGCCGGTGTTACCAGCCGCGAGGCAAAGAAGGCGGCGGCGGCGATGGCAAGCGTGGCCACACCCCACACCAGGTTGGCGCGAAAGCGCGCGGCGCCGTCCACCGGCGCTGCCGCGGCGGCGGCTCCACCGGCCTCGTCCGGTCCCGCATGGCGGGCGGTGTCGATGGCGATGCGCGCCTCGCCGATGTCGCGCAGGCGCAGCTTCGCATCCTTCTCCAGGCAGCGCCTGAGCAGTTCGCGAATGACGCGCGGGGTGTTGTCCGGCAACGCGGCGGCGTCGGGCTGTGTCTTCAAAACGGACGCCAGCGTGTCGCTCACCGTGTCGCCCACGAACGCCTGACTCCCGGTGAGCATCTCGTAGAGCACCGCGCCGAAAGCAAACACGTCGGCGCGCTTGTCGACACTCTTGCCGCGCGCCTGCTCGGGGCTCATGTAGGCGGCCGTGCCCAGGATCACCCCGGCGATGGTGGGCGAACTCGCCAGCACGGTGGGCGACTGCGACAGGCGCGGGTCGGTGCCGTCCTCGGATTCGAGCGCCTTGGCCAGGCCGAAGTCCAGCACCTTGACGCGGCCCTCGGGGGTAAGCTTGATGTTGGCCGGCTTGAGGTCGCGGTGCACGATGCCCTGCTCGTGCGCGTACTCGAGCGCCTCGGCGATGTCGCGCGCAATCGGCAGCGCTTCCTCGAGCGCAATGGGGCCCTGCGCGATGCGCGTGGAGAGATCGTCCCCCTGCACCAGTTCCAGCACGAGGAAGCGCTTGCCCTCCGCGTGCTCGAGCCCGTAGATGGCGGCGATGTGGGGGTGGTTGAGGGCCGCGAGCAGCCGCGCCTCGCGCTCGAAGCGCCCGAGGCGGTCGGGATCGTCGGCGAAGACCGCGGGCAGGAGCTTGAGCGCGACGTCGCGCCCCAGGCGCGTGTCACGGGCGCGGTACACCTCGCCCATTCCGCCCGCGCCGATCTTCTCGATGACCTCGTAGTTGCCCAGTCTGGTGTTTGGTTCCATGGGAATCGCGGCAGTATACCCAATACCGGTGGCCGGGTGAAAGCGAAAGCGGGCCCCCCGCAGGGGGCCCGCTTGTTCTCTTCGAGATGCCGGAGCAGACGGTCGTCTACTTCAGCATGACGATCTTACGCGTTTCGACGTATGACCCCGCGATCATGCGCACGAAGTAGATG